>Ga0247836_1000216_pt1 | contig 107693 bp, 98 predicted proteins | sample LaCruzMarch2015__4_FD_187116 | JGI IMG/M metagenome (GOLD analysis project Ga0247836, IMG submission 187116) | Freshwater microbial communities from meromictic Lake La Cruz, Castile-La Mancha, Spain - LaCruzMarch2015_14m | ecosystem: Environmental > Aquatic > Freshwater > Lake | place: Spain...
CCTGCAAGTCGCAGATTATGTACTGAAGCCTAAGCCTCAGGTGAAACTCATTCGGTCAAAGCCATCTTTCGTCGTGTAGCGAGCAGAACGGCTTTTTTCCGCAACCGAATCTATGCCCCGAATGCGAACCGCATAAGCACCGTTCATGCACCATGGGTTCCGTGCAGCGTTTCGGTAAAACATGATGCGGAAACGCACCTCGTCTAGTTCGTCTGGCTTTGCGACGATCAAATGGGCGTGGACAAGCTGCCCGTTAGTCCCGCCCTCTATGGCGAATGCACTGCGTAGAATGGCACGATGATGCTTCCACGCTGATCTGGTCGCTAGTCGCTTTGAGAGCGACTCCATGAACCCCGTATGCATCTGCGTATAGATGGTGTCGTCGCCCCTCAGCCACGACACGCCGCCATTCTCATTTGGAATTGCTCGCCCCTGACAAAGCGACAAAGTGATGAAGTGGGTCGCATTCACCCATTCGCATACAGCCTCATTGAAATGAGCCGTATGATTCGCATTTTCATTGTTATTTGTAATATTCATTTCCCCGCCGATAAATAATCAAACGGATATGTTTCTCTAAAACAATTCCGATTTATGTTATTTATGCACGGAGAGTGAAAGTGAAGATTTTATTGCTAAAAGAAGCGTTTGTTGTTCTAAAAAATGCTGGACTAGTAAAAACTGAGAGCGAGTTTTGCCAAGATTTTGTTGGCGCATCTGAGGGATACATTCGGCAATTACGCTTCAAGAAAACGGAGCCGAGCGTTCGCTCAATCGCTGTTCTAGGAAGTCGCCTCCAGAAGGCTGGGGAGCAGATGCTCTCGTCGCCGCATTATCGCCCACTCGGGCTCAAGTTCATTGCCCTTAGCGAGCGATGCCATAGCGAAGTCAATGCGGAAGGCGTGGAGTTGGATCTCGCTGGGTGAGATGGGGCGATACCTCATAAATTAGGTTTGCGTTTGCTCTCATCACTCATCGTCGGTTGGCTCATTCGTCTGGCTCTTTTTCGGTGGCGAGATAGCTAACAGCAGCTCCCTGTTATCGGCGAGCATCTGGTCGCAATCATCCCGCTCGAAGAAGCGATCCATCAGGGCTACGAAATCATCAATCTCGCTGGGTACCAGGCCCGCTTCCCCGCGCGGACCAAACACGAGATCACAAGCGTCCAGCGCCGCTTTGTGAAACACATAGATGTTGTGGCTCGTGATCAGGTGCTCTGAGAACGCATCCACACGGGTGTCCCGATACAAATCCTGATGCCAGTTCAGATCGTTCAGCTCGAAGAGCCGAGACAGCGGCGATTGCACGGGCATGGGTTCGCGGATGATCCCGCGGGCAAGATGGAGGCTCTGCTCGATCTTGACGTTGCCAAGCCTCCAAGAGCCAAGCTCGTCGGTAAGCTCGGGCGGGCGATACATTGCACGAAGTTTCCCTGCTGCCTGATGAGGCGAGCTGCTGTCGTAGGAAATGGTAATCTCGGTTTTCAGGCTCTTCCGCAGAGCCTTCTGGATGGCGGAATAGATCGGGCTGAACTTGGGTGGTGACGCCTGCAGGATGTGGAGCCATTCAGACTTATCCAGCCGACCTTCCCGCCGCAGACGGTGAAGCCAGCCGAGCAAGTTGGGCAGCACCTTGGTTGCCCCGCCGAAACTCCAGCCCTCAAACTTGGCATCCTTGACAGCCTGATACCAAGCCTCGCCACTGCCATTTCCGATGTCTTGGAGGACATTCAGGAACTTGGTGCGACCACGGCGATGGTTCATGAAATAGCGGTTGTTTTGGACCGTCAGATCAATCAGTTCCTGAACGGAGAGATGGCGGAAGACGGACTTATTGGCCCTCCGAAGCCGCGCCTGTTCAGCAGGATCATCATGGGTGATCGCTTCGTTCGATCCCCACAGGACAGCGTCGAGCGTCATGGAGTAATCGCAATACGATTCCAGCCAGTTCAGAGTCCGATCGCGGAATCCGACCTGATCCCACTTGGCGATGAGAGCCCGAGGATCCGTGGCGAGTGCTTTGAGCTTTTCAGCCTCAGCCTTGTTCGTGATCTTCCCGCTGCCAAGTTGGAAGCCGCCACTGTCCCCGATCACGACCGTCTTCGTGCGAACCCGCTCCGTGATCATATCGGGGGTCTGGATCACTGAGTTAGCGAACTGACCCGAGGAATAGAGCGTGTAGGCACAGGTCCACAGCGACGATTTGGGATCAAAGAAGTTCAGATCACGGTTCTTGAACCCCACGCCTTTTCCGAAGCGGCTGAACTGGCCACCGCGAATGTGACGGTCCTGCTTGATCGCCGATGCCGCATAGGGGCTCTGGAGCGACGGAACGTAGATCGCATATCCGCCTTGCCGATAGCGTTGGGTGAAATCGTCACCCTTCTGAGAATTACGCATCAGTTTCAAATCCCTTGAAATGAGCCGCGTTGCGGTGCCCCTGCAGGTTGCTGCTGGGGACGAACGCTTCATGTGTGGCGACGGCCGTTTCCCAAACAAAGTGCAGAAGGTGGGCGTTGCCTTCGATTTTCACCTGCCCGATCAGGGCGGAGGTGCTGAGGACGCTGATCAGTTCAATCAGATCGTGGGGGTTCACGATGACCGAGGCGCAGGCGTCGTCTTCATTCGAAAACTCGATCACCGCATCTGCGTCGAACGGGGTCGAACAGGCAGGATCAACAGCGGCAGTGCGATCCCAACGCTTCTTGTCACGCAGCCACTTCGACCGAACTTCGATATCGTCAGCCGAAAAAACGACATTGAACGCCGTATTCCCACTCGCCCCGAGACCGTTTTTAACGTTCATCAGCCAGGGCCAAAGGGTCCGCGCCCAGAACCTGCCGCAATAGGTTTTGCTCGCCGTGAGCGACCAGTCATAGGTGATCTGATCAGGGTTCTTGATCGTGGGCTGCGTCGTCGCGGCTTGCGAGTAGGGATGCAGATAGATCGTGCGGTTCTTGATCGTGTCGCTCTTGAGCGTGAGCGCCTTGGCGGGTTGATGCGTGAAGCCTGCGATGACCGCAGCGTCTACGTCACCGAAGCTGTCTGCAGGCTCAGACGAGCAGAGCGAAATCTGTCCGCCGAGAACCAGATTGTGCTCCAGATGGTACCTATCGATGCCACGCAGAAACAACGTCTCGTCAGATGCGAGATTCACCAGCTTAGGCTTGCTGAACGTCGTCAGCCCCGCTTGAGCATGAACCTTGCTGACGAGAATTGCTCCGTCAGTGGTGATGGCCAGGCGGACGTTTTCCGACCGCTTCTCCGTCGCTCCCCCGTCATCGACCAGAACGCGGTGCAGGCTGAACCACTTGCGCCGCGTACCCTTCATGACGACGGCACGGGGAACGCAGTGGGGCAACAGACACTCGGTCAGCGTCGCCAGAATCGGCGGCAGGTTCGAATGGTCAAAGCGGACACAGGCCGTCACAGCCTGTTCGACCAAATAGCGTTCACTCGTCGAACCGATGTGGGTGATCGCACCGTTTGCGTCACGCCGCGCAAGAAGCACGACAAGATCGGTCATGGCCGAATTGTCATTCGAAACGACGACATCGTTGATCGGCAGCACAGCACCCGCCGCCGAGATGAGCTGGCTAGTGTGCTTTTGCAGGATCTTGCGGTGAATCTGAGTCGAGGGCGGGCGATATTTCGACTTAGAGCCAAGCTCCCTGTCCGTCGCCTTCGGACGAAGAACGTCTTGCTCCGTCTCAGTGTCGAGGTCCGCAATCTTGCTACGAATCCCCGACAATCCGCCGTTCGAACCAACCCAGTTGGAGAGGCGGTCAGTGGGGTCGGCACGGTAGATGGCAGGGTCGCGGCAATATTCGTTGTCGATTGCGTTCAGCGACTTAGCCATGTTGACGACCCAGCCCGTCTCCTTGCTGAGATGGCCGTAAAGCAGCCGAACAAGGGGGTTGAAGTTCACAGAATTACGGGCGAGCTGGTTGTGTTTGATGCCCCGCTCTGCATAAAGGCCGACGAGGTACCCAGGAGACTTTTCAGCGTCCCGCCAAAAGAGATAGGCCTTAACCGCCGCACGCTGCTTTGCCGAACGGGCCTGAACTCCGAGAGTGATCGCTTCTTGCTTCAGTTCTTCCGCCCCCGTCACCGTTTGCAGAACTTCACGAAACTGAGCATTGAGCAGTTCAGTGGGTGACGGCTTCGCTTTCAGTGATTCTTTCGCAAACTCGATGGACATCGCCCAAACCCTTCCCATTTCGGTTTCGCCAGCGCCAATCGCTGTCTGTATTGGGCATACGAAACGCGTAGATTAGGGACCTGCCCTTGGCCGTTCATGGGTGATCTGGGCAGAACGACGAGAGCTAGTACTGGCCCTATCCGATGGTCAAAACGGCAACGAGCACGGCTCGGCACCCACCAAAAGATAGGAGAGTTTGATGGCACGTAGGTTCTGGGGCGACGGGCATTATGTGCTGCCCACTCCTGACGTTGAGAGTTATCGGCTTTGGTTTGAGTGGCTGAAGCTGGCGATGAACGACCGCATCTATGACGGCGATTCAGAGCGTGGAATTCGCTTCACTGATGGCCGTTACGATGCCTGGGGTAATGTTCAAAACACCCCCTTTGAGGATTGGTGGGAAGAGAACTGGCGCCGCCTTTTCGGCATGACCACGGGGGTGCTGGAAATTCCCGCTGGCGAAGTGGTCCCCCACGCCGAACGTTTCATCACGCTCTTGGTCCCGCTCTCAGGAATGCGGAGCAAGATCGGCTATCAGCTGGCCGAGATTCTTGAAAAACACCCTGAGTTTGAGCCGACAGAAGATCGTCCGACGGCCCAGTTTGAACTCAGCAAGGGCTACCATCAGGGGTTCACGAAGCGCCTTTCCGAATCCAGACGCTACCTTCGGCTTTACGAGCTGTGGCTGGAGCAGCAGGCCAACGACGAACGTGAGCGGGTTGATCTCGCCGTCCGTGCTTTTGTCGCATGGCACGAAGCCAATCCTGACAATGCCCGCCGCTCGGTCGGAAACCTGACCGAAGCCTACAAGGTCTACAATCAGTTCCTGATTGAGCAGGCCCAAGGCAATGAGGTCGACAGGGCCACTTATGCACTTGCTTACCGTCGGGACGGAAAAGAAGTGACGGCAGAAAAGGGGCGCAAGGCGATCGGACGGGACTTGGCCAAAGCGCGGAAGATCGCTCAGAATCTGGCCGCAGGTCACTTTCCTGGAGATTACTCCAGCATCTGACCCCCCGCTCCATCCAAAACCTGCATAAACAACATCCATGGCAGGAAAGTGGTAGAAATATCATAGGCTTGGCGTCAGATGTGTCTGTCTTCTAACGGAGACAGAAATGACTATCCTCAGCACACTGAAACTCGTGGAGTTCAAACCCCAAATCGGGGGCGGACGTATACAAATGCGTCGGCGCAAACTCACCGAAAAGATTGACCAGCAGATCATGCTCGCCAGCGACCCATCCTATCGTCCCACCAAGATCGTCTGGACGAAGGACGGGAATGGATCGGACCAGAGACGAGAAATGCCCAAACGCATTAAGCGATGGTGGGTGCAGAATGTTGATGGCACGGTCCAGCTGACGATCAGATACGGTGCCAAGGCCCTTGAATTTTCCAAGGGCAAGAGCGCCATCGAGTGCGTCAGTATTTCTGAAGTATCGGACGTCTTGAAAAAGGTAAAAGAGGCGACAATAAGCGGTGAACTCGACGGAATGCTAAGCGGAGACTTTGGCCCGTCTGTCGGTATTAAGTCTAAGGAAGCGGTTAAATGACGGCTAAGTTATCAGGTTGTTCTACAATAACTCTAGCTGTTCAAATAGCTGATTATTTTCAGCTAGTTGACCCCGATCTCGCAAGTTCAAGCACTGCCACGGCGCGTTGATCTAGGGGGCGGCTGGCTGGAACGACGCGCGTTGCGTCCTTCGACACGCCGGCCTGAGGGCCGGCTGCTCAGGATGACGTTGTTGGAAGACAATCCTCCTGCGTCATGCTGAGCAGCGCCCGCCGGGCGCGTGTCGAAGCACGCACAGCCTACATCCCGACCCAGGTCCCGTGGAAGCCGAACGGCATGCGCCGGGGCATCTTCGCCGAGGCGATGGGGCCGCCGGGCACGTCCTGGGCGTCGAAGACCAGAAACTCGCTGACATCCTCGGCGGCGCGATAGGCGACCGCGACGATCCAGCCGTCGCCCTCGGGCGCGTCGTCGGACCGGTGGACGAAGACCGGCTCTGACAGGGCGTCGCCCTCGCTGGTGAACCAGTCGCTGCGCTTGCCGGTCTTCAGATCGATATGGGCCAGGGTGTTGGTGCGGATGTCGCCGGGTTTGGTGGTCTGGCCGGCGAACCAGCCGTGGCGGTTCTTCTGGAAGGTGAAGCGCTCGTCGTAGCGCGGGAACTCGCCCGGCATGTCGTCGATCTGCTCTTCGCGGATTGTATCGCTGGCGTCGTTCAGGTCGAAGGTCCAGCGCACCAGATAGGCGCCGCACTGCTCGCCGCGGCGACCGTCGGCCAGCGGGAACAGCGGGGCGACGCGGTACTTCATGACGTCGGCGAGGATCTTCCCGTCCTCCTCCCAGCTGTTCATGACGTGGAAGACGTAGCAGGCGTCGGTCGAGAACCAGCGGATCTGCGCGGTGTCTGCGTCGCGGCGCATGACGCCGACCAGCGCCGGCTTTTCCGGTTCCCACGCAAACGGCGGCCTCCCCGACATCGCCCGCTCCAGGCTGCCGGTCAGCGGCAGGACCGGGAACAGCACATGGTTCTCCGTGACCATGAAGTCATGGATCATCGAACTGTACGGCGCCTCGAACGTCTCGCGGCGAACCAGCTTCCCCTCACGGTCGGCGACGCCGTAGCTGACCATCCGCGACAGCGGCATGGGGCTGTCGGCATAGCCGAAGAAGACCATCTCGCCGGTGACCGGGTCGATCTTGGGGTGGGCGGTGACCTTGCCGCCGAAGTCCTGGTAGCCGAGCGTCTCCAGCGTGCGCGGGTCCATCGCCGTCGGCGGATGGGCCTCCTCCAGCGCCAGCAGCTTGCCGGCGTGCCAGACGATGGCGGTGTTGGCCACGCCGCTGTCCTGGCCGAAGTAGTCGGGGTCGGTGGTCATCGGATTGCCGAAGGTTCCGAACAGCGAGCGGCCGGCGGCGTTCTCGACCTGCCACTTGTGGGTCCGGACCCAGCGGTTGCGGTACCGCACCTTGCCGTCCTCGACATAGAAGGCGTGGAACATGCCGTCGCCGGTGAACCAGTGATAGTTGGGGTCGCGCGGCTCGAACTGCGGGTTCGGCCCGTTGCGGAACAGGGCGCCGCGCAGCTCGCGCGGGATCTCCCCCTTCACCTCCAGATCGAAGTCGTCCTCGCTCCGGATCGGGGCGAAGTTGCCCGACAGGTAGGGGCTGATGCGCACGTCACCGTCCATGGCCGTTCCTCCTCGCGAGCCTCTGCGGGCTCATCTGATCGGTTTACATTTACGACGTAAAATTATCAGGCGTCAACGTCCAGTTCGCAGCGACAAACATCTGCCGCCGTGCGCCGGATTCAGATTAGGCTGCACCGACGGGAGGGATGCATGACGCCCGAACTTGGCATCATCGAAGGCTACTACGGCGCACCATGGACCTGGGCCGAGCGGGCCGACCAGGTCAGCTTCCTGGCCCCGCACGGGTATCGGTTCTTCATGTACGCGCCGAAGGCCGATGCGTTCCTGCGCAAGCGCTGGCGGGAGGACGCGCCAGCGGAGATGACGACGGCCCTCTCCGCCCTGTCCGCGCATTGCCGGGCGACGGGCGTGCGGTTCGGCGTTGGCCTCAGTCCCTACGAAATCTGGGCCGACTTCGGCGATGAGACCAAGGCCGCACTGGCACGCAAGCTGGCCTGGCTGGACTCCATCGGCGTCGACGACCTGGGCATCCTGTTCGACGACATGCGCGGCGATGTCGACGGCTTGGCGGCGACCCAGGTCGAGATCCTGCACTGGATCGCCGACCACACCAGGGCCGGCCGGATCATCGCCTGCCCGACCTACTACACCGACGACCCGTTGCTGGACCGGTTTTTCGGGCAGCGACCGGCGGACTACCTGGAAGGGCTGGGCAAGGCGCTGGATCCGGCCATCGACCTGTTCTGGACCGGCGAGGAGGTCTGCTCGGCCGAGTACAGTCCCGGCCACCTCGCGCGGGTCGAGGGTCAACTGCGCCGCAAGCCGGTGCTGTGGGACAACTACCCGGTCAACGACGGGCCCCGGATGAGCAACTACCTGCACATCCGCGCCATGACCGGCCGGCCGGCGGCGATCGGGAAGCACCTGTCCGCCCACGCGGTGAACCCGGCGCTGCAACCGACGTTGAGTCGCATTCCATGTCTGTCACTGGCGGCGAGCTATGCGCTGGGCGAGGCCTATCAGTACGGCGCTGCGTTCCGGGAGGCGGCGACGGCCGTACTCGGTGCGGACTTCGCCGAGACCCTGCAGCGCAACATCCTGATCCTGCAGTCGACGGGGCTCGACCGCATGGGGCCCGGCACCCTCGAGACACTGCGCCGCCGGTACGGCGCGTTCGACCATCCGGCCGGGCTGGAGATCATCGCCTACCTTGACGGCCGCTACCGCATCACGCCGGAGATGATGGCCAACGAGGGGACCGGCTAGAGCATGCCCGGGTCATATGGAATCATCTGACCCGGATCAGCATGCTCTGGATTCAAACACTTGGAGCGCGTTCGGGCGGCGGAACCGCGTGCACTTCCGCTCGACGCGCTCTAGGGCCTGACGATCGCGCCGCGGTCTGGCCCCAGCGTGCCGTCGAGCACCGCCAGGAAGGCCTGACGCACGCCCGCCGGGCCGCTGTAGCGGTCGAGCGTCAGCCAGCGCGGAGTATCGGCCACGAACTGGTCCCAGGCCTTTCCGTAACGCTCGTCCAGCCCGCCGGGACCCCAGTCCTGGCGGCGCTTCACCACGCGGTCGGGGGCGAAGAAGAACACCGGCGCCGGTCCCGGCAGGGGGGCGCTGTCACGCCCGGCCTCCCAGTGGGTCAGGCCGACGAGACAGGAGTAGGCGAGGCCGTCGCCGAAGCGGTTGTGCACGGCGGCGCGGACCTTCGGGTCGCCCGCGAAGTCGACGAAGACGACCGGCGTCTCCACAGGGCCGGTGGCCACCTCGTCGTAGAGGATGACGTCGTCGTACATCCCGAGGCTCGCGACGAAGGCGCGGTTGCGGGGCGAGGTCAGACCGGCGACGCGCACGCGGCCGGACCGCTTCAGCAGCCAGGCAAGGCCCAGCGCCGTGCGGCTGGAGGCGCTGGACAGCAGCGCCGTACTGCCGCCGAAGTCGCCGTTGTCGACCAGCAGGTCGTCGATCAGGAACGAGGTCATGAACAGCGGATTGAGCAGTGACCGCTCGTCCTGGTGCGGCGCGTCGGCCGGCGCCTCGACATACTGGTTGTAGGTGGGTGGCAGCCCGGCGCGATGGGCGACCGTGTCGACGAAGCCTGTGCGCGACCGGCGCGGCGATGTCAGCAGGTGACTGGCCATCGGCCAGTACCCATAGAAGCGTTCGCCGGCCTTGAAGTCCGGACTGGCGCTGGACTCGACCACCCCGTAGCCCCACGCCGGAATGCAGCCCCAGCCCTCCGGCTTGGGGAAGAACTTCCAGTAGCCGATCTGGTCGCCGGCCACCGCATAGGTGACGTTATTGGCGGTCAGCGAGAAGGACTCGACCCGGAACAGCACCCCGCCGTCCGCCGGCGCGGGGACCGCGGCCTCGCGAATTTCGGTGCGGTGCAGGTCCTTGCGATCGACGAGAAAGTCCCAGGCGGAACCGGTCATGGCGCTCTCCCTTTGCGGCGAAGGCTGTACACTGTAAACCCATCACAGAGATAGCAAGTCCCAGCGGCCATTTCACCTTCATGCCCCGCCTGCTTACAGAGTCCGATGTCGCCGAGTTCCGTGAGCGGCTGATCGCCGCCGCCGAGCGGCTGTTCGCCGAGCACGGGCCGGACGGGGTGACCATGCGCCAGCTGGCCTCGGCGCTGGGCGTCTCGCCGATGACGCCCTACCGGTACTTCAAGGACAAGGACGCCATCCTGGCCGCCGTCCGCGCCAGCGGCTTCGCCCGCTTCGCCTCGGCGCTGGAGGCGGCGACGGCGGCCAGCGCCGATGGCCTGGACCGCTCGCAGACCACCGGCCGGGCCTATGTCCGCTTCGCGCTGGAGAACCAGGACGCCTACCGTCTGATGTTCGACTTCGCCCAGCCCAATGAGGCCGACTTTCCCGAGCTGGTCGCCGCCTCGACCCGGGCGCGCGCCATGTTGATCCGGCATGCCGAAGGCCTGGTCGCCACCGGCGAGGCGGAGGGCGATCCGGAGATGATCGCGCACATCCTCTGGGCCTCGCTGCATGGCGGGCTGGTGCTGCAGATGGCCGGCAAGGTCTCGCCGAGGGTCGACCCGTCCGCCATGCGGCGCGAGGCGTTCGCGACGATCCTGCGCGGGTTGAAGCCGAAGGCTTGACGGTCGCTGCGTAACCGCGCCGATGGTCGTTGCGTGGTTCGACACGCGCTCCGCGCTGCTCACCATGACGTAGAAGGAACACGTCATCCAGAGCAGCCCGCGCAGCGGGCGTGTCGAAGGACGTAACGCATCACTTCCTGGAGCCTCCGATGTCCGAACCGAAACCCTTCAAGGTCGACTGGGCCGAGGCCGATGTGCGGCGGGTGCTGGATCAGGTGCGGCACTACCCCTGGCCGCCGGCGCCGGCGGTGGAGGACGGCTGGCTCTACGGCTGCGACGCGACCTTCCTCAAGGAAATCTGCGCCCACTGGGCCGACCACTACGACTGGCGCGCGGCGCAGGCGGAGCTGAACCGCTTTCCGCAGTTCACGGCGCGCATCGAGGACTTCGACATCCACTTCGTCCACGTCGTCGGCGAGGCGGGCGGCAAGCGGCCGCTGCTGCTGACCCACGGTTGGCCGGGCAGCCACTACGAGTTCTGGGCCAGCATCGAGAAGCTGGCCTTCCCCTCGCGCTTCGGCGGCGATCCGGCCGACGCGTTCGACGTCGTGATCCCCAGCCTGCCGGGCTTCGGCTTCTCGTCGAAGCCAACCCGACCGATCGGCCAGCGGGCCACGGCGCGGATGTTCAACACCCTGATGACGCAGGTGCTCGGGTACGACAGCTATCTCGCCCAGGGCGGCGACTGGGGCGGGCTGGTGACCAGCTGGATCGGCTTCGACCACGGCGCCCACGCCAGGGCTATCCACCTCAACATGATCGGCTTCAGGCCCCAGGGCGGTCCGCAGTCGCCGGAGGAGGTCGCCTGGCTGCAGCACAGCCAGATGATGATGCAGATGCTCGGCGCCTATTTCAGCCTGCAAGCCTCCAGGCCGCAGTCGCTGGCCTGGCTCGGCGCCGGCAATCCGGTCGGGCAGGCGGCCTGGATCCTCGAGCGCTTCCATGACTGGTCCGACCTGCGCACCAAGCCGCTGATCGGCGCCTACACGCGAGACCAGTTGCTGACCAACATCATGATCTATGTGATGACCGGCAGCTTCACGACCGGCGCCTGGTACTACCGCGGCCTGATGGAAGAGGGCGGCATCGCGGCCATGGAGGGCCAGCGCTGCGAGACCCCGACCGCCTTCGCCAACTTCCCCGGCGAGGCCCTCTACAAGGCCCCGCCCCGCAGCTGGGCTGACCGCGCCTACAACATCACCCGCTGGACCGACATGCAGACCGGCGGCCACTTCGCCGCGATGGAAGAGCCGGATCTCTTCGTGGCGGATGTGCGCGAGTGGGCGCGGGAGGCTTAGGCTTTGCCCGGGACATGTACCGTCTTCGGTACGTGTCCCCATCAGCTTGAAGCGGCGGGGGACACGCACTGAAGTGTATGTCCCTGGCTGAGATCACGTTTCCCCTCGTTAGCGGGAAAGGAGCGGTAAAGCCGTGCGTGGTTCGACACGCGGCCTGCGGCCGCTGCTCACCATGACATAAAGGTTCGTCATCGTGAGCAGGCGCGCCAGCGCCGTGTCGAAGGACGCAAGGCGGCGGCCCTGTGCTATAGCCCGCCCATGACCGACAAGACCCAGACCCCCGCTGAGAAGATGAAGGCCATCCTGGCGAAGAAGCAGGGCGGCCTCGCCGCCGCCGGCCAGGCCAACGCCGCGTCCGGCGGCAAGAAGGGTGAGCGCAACGCCGCCGCCGCCTCGATGTCCAAATCCAAGCCGGCCCTGCGGAAGTAGCCGTGGCGGGACGGTACGACTTCGCCTCTGACAATGTCGCCGGCGCGATGCCGGAAGTTATCGACGCTCTGGTCACCGCCAACGTCGGCGTGGCCTCCGGCTACGGGACCGACCACGTCAGCGCCCGGGCCGCCGACCTGATCCGCGCCGCGCTCGACGCCGACGCCGAGGTGCGGTTTACCGCGTCCGGCACCGCCGCCAACGCCCTGGCCCTGGCGACGCTGGCCCAGCCGCACGAGGCGGTGCTGGCCCATGAGCACGCCCACGTTTGCACTGACGAGACCGGCGCCCCGGGCTTCTTCGGCAGCGGCGTCGGCCTGATCGGCCTGCCCGGCGCCAGCGGGAAGATCGAACTCGCCGCGCTCGAGGCGGCGCTGGCCCAGCCCGATGTCTCCTACCGCCAGCCGGCGGCGGCGCTGTCGCTGACCACGGCGACCGAATACGGAACGGTATATTCCACCGCCGCCCTGCGCGCCCTGGCCGCGCCGGTCAAGGCGAAGGGTTATGGCGTTCACCTCGACGGCGCCCGGCTGGCCAACGCTGTGGCCGCCGGCTTGGACCTCAAGGACATCGCCCGCATGGGCGTCGACATCCTGGTGATGGGCGGGACCAAGGCCGGCTCGACCCCGACCGAGGCGCTGGTGCTGCTCAACAAGGACCTGGCCCGCCGCTTCGACGCGCGGCTCAAGCACGCCGGCCAGCTGGTCTCCAAGGGCCGGTTCCTGGCCGCGCCCTGGATCGGCATGCTGGAGACCGGCGCCTGGTCGGCCCGCGCCGCCCACGCCAACGCCATGGCGCAACGGCTGGCCGCTCTCATGCCCTTTCCGATCCTGCACCCGGTCGAGGCCAACGGCCTGTTCGTCGCCATGGACGAGCCGGCGCTGCAGCGGCTGCAGGGCAAGGGCTGGTTCGTCTACCGCTTCCTCGACGGCTCCGTCCGCTTCATGTGCAGCTGGGCGACGACGCCGGAGCTGGTGGACGAGCTGGGACAGGCGTTGAAAGAGATCGTCTAGCACCCTCCCTCCCCCTTCTGGGGAGGGACAGGTCCGCGCAGCGGACCAGGGTGGGGCAAGAGGTAGCCATCTTCGAGTCAGGTGAGGATCGCTGCTTGCCCCACCCGTCTCGTCTCGCTGCGCTCGCCGATCCACCCTCCCCACAAGGGGGAGGAACAAGGCTTGCCTGACGCTACGTCGCGGCCTTAGCTCGCGGCCATGAGCGAGCAATCCCATCCCGAGATCCGTGAGGCCGTCCGCAAGCTGTGCGCGGGTTTTCCCGGCGAGTACTGGCGGGCGCTGGACCGCGACCGGACCTACCCCACCGAGTTCGTGAAGACGCTGACCGAGGCGGGCTTCCTGTCGGTGCTGATCCCCGAGGAATACGGCGGCTCGGGCCTGGGCCTGTCGGCGGCGAACGCCGTGCTGGAAGAGATCCATCGCAGCGGCGGAAACGGCGGCGGCTGTCACGCCCAGATGTACACCATGGGCACGGTGCTCAAGCACGGCAGCGCCGCCCAGAAGGCCGAGTACCTGCCGAAGATCGCCTCGGGCGAACTGCGGCTGCAGGCCTTCGGCGTCACCGAACCGACCGCCGGCACCGACACCACACGCATCTCGACCTTCGCGAAGCGGGTCGGCGACAAGTACTTCGTCAACGGCCAGAAGATCTGGATCAGCCGCGCCGAGCACAGCGACCTGATGGTTCTGCTGGTCCGCACCACCCCGCGCGAGGAGGCCGCCCGTCCGGCCGACGGCATGAGCGTTTTGCTGGTCGACATGCGCGCCGCGGTCGGAAACGGCCTGACCATCCGGCCGATCCGCACCATGCTCAACCACGCCACCACCGAGCTGTTCTTCGACAACCTCGAGGTGCCGGTCGAGAACCTGGTCGGCGAGGAGGGCAAGGGCTTCCGCTACATCCTCGACGGCATGAACGCCGAACGCATCCTGATCGCGGCCGAGTGCATCGGCGACGGGCGGTTCTTCATCGACCGCTCCTCGGCCTATGCGAAGGACCGCAGCGTATTCGGCCGGGCCATCGGCGAGAACCAGGGCGTTCAGTTCCCCATCGCCCGAAACCATGTCCAGCTGTCGGCCGCCGCCCTGATGGTCGACCACGCCGCCGCCCTGTTCGAGGCCGGCCAGCCCTGCGGCACCGAGGCCAACATGGCCAAGATGCTGGCCTCCGAAGCCAGCTGGGCTGCCGCCGACACCTGCATCCAGACCCACGGCGGCTTCGGCTTCGCCGAGGAGTACGACGTCGAGCGCAAGTTCCGCGAGACGCGCCTCTACCAGGTGGCCCCGATCAGCACGAACCTAATCCTGAGCCACGTGGGCACGCACGTGCTGGGGATGCCCAAGAGCTTCTGAGGCCCTGCGTGCTTCGACACGCGCCTGCGGCGCTGCTCAGCATGACGCTGCTGAGCAGCCTTCTCATCACATCATCCTGAGCAGCCGCGAAGCGGCGTGTCGAAGGACGCACTGCGCCTCTTGCATAGCCCTGCCGCATGGCTTTTTATCCAACGCCATGCGTCTAAGGCATATTGAAGTGTTCCACGCGGTGTATGCGCACGGGTCGATCTCGACCGCGGCGCGGGCGCTGAACGTGTCCCAGCCCTCGGTGAGCAAGGTGCTCAAACACGCCGAGGACCAGCTGGGCTTCGACCTGTTCCGGAGGGTGAAGGGGCGGCTGGCTCCGACCGACGAGGCGCATGCGCTCTTCCGTGAGGTGAAGGAGGTCTTCGAGCGGCTCGACTCGCTCAAGCAGGCCGCCCGCAACCTCAAGCTCGGCGAAGGGGGGCATATCCGCGCCGCCGTGCTGCCGGCGCTGGGCCTGGGCGTCGCGCCCGAGGCCGTGGCCCGCTTCCGGGTGGCGCACCCGACCGTGACCTTCGACTTCCGCACCCTACACTATGACGAGGTTCTGCGCGGCCTCTACGAGCATGAGGTCGACATGGCGCTTGCCTATGACGCCATCCAGCACCCGCGCATCGCCAACTTCCAGATCGGGACCGGCGAACTCATGCTCATGTTCCCGCGTGGCGAGTTCGGGGCGGACGCCGCCGAGCGGCTGGACCTGGCCGAGCTGGAAACGCGCGAATACATCGGCTCGGGCGCCACGGGTCCGGTCAGCGAGATCTTCAACCGGGAGGTCGAGTCGCGCGGGCTGACCATCAATGAGCCGGTGACTTGCAGCACCTTCTACATGGCCGCCTCACTCGTTCGGAACGGGGTCGGGGTTGCGGTGGTCGACGAGTTCACCGCCCGGTCCGCCCCCTCCGACAAGGTCGAGTTCCGACCGCTCGACCCGCCGCTGCAGTTCGGCGTCTACTGCATGCACCTGGAAGACCGGCCGCTCTCCAACCTGTCGGAGAACTTCATCAGGACGATGGGCCAGGTGCTGGCGGAGAAGAGTGGCGGCCAGGCCGTCCCATAGCTTTTCTTCATAGACCAGACCCGCATCTGAATTCGACGTCGGGCGGTTCCATCGCGATGGTCTCGCCACCAAAGACAGCCACCCGAGCGTTCCATGATCTCCTCGCCCTACCTCCTCTACCTTGGCGCCGCGACCGATCCGCTGGCGGTGAAGACCGCGCGCGGCGTGGCCGAGTGGCGGTCCGAGCTCTGTCTCGGCCAGCGCCGGCTGCCCGGCTGCGAGGTCACCCTTGGCCTTGAGGACATGACCGTGGGCCAGGCCGCGGCGAGCGGCGCCAGGACGATGATCATCGGCGAGGCCAACGCCGGCGGCGTGCTCAGCGCCGCCGCCGTGCCGGAAATCGTCGCCGCGCTGGAGGCGGGACTCGACGTCGCCAGCGGGCTACACCAGCGGCTGGGCGATGTCCCCGCTATCCGCGAGGCGGCCGAGCGCCTCGGCCGCCGTCTGTTCGATGTGCGCCAGCCGCGGGGGGATCTCGCGGTCGGCAAGGGAACCCCTCGCGCAGGCCTGCGACTGCTGACCGTCGGCACGGACTGCTCGATGGGCAAGATGTACACCTCCCTGGCCCTGGAGCGTGAGATGCGCGCCCGGGGCTTGAAGGCTGACTTCCGCGCCACCGGCCAGACCGGCATCCTGATCGCGGGCGAGGGCGTCGCGGTCGACGCGGTCGTCGCCGACTTCATCTCCGGCGGCGCCGAGCGGATCTCGCCCGCCCGCTACGACGGCGGGTGGGACATCATCGAAGGCCAGGGCTCGCTGTTCCACCCGTCCTACGCCGGGGTTTCCCTGGGCCTGCTGCACGGCAGCCAACCGGACGCGCTGGTCCTCTGCCACGAGCCGGGGCGGCCGCACATGCGCGGCGTGCCGGGCCATCCGGTGCCGGGGCTGAAGGAGACCCTGGAGCGCAACCTGGAGGCCGCGCGCCTTACCAACCCCGCGGTCATTCCGGTGGGCGTGGCCTTCAACACATCCACCTTCAGCGACGAGGAGGCCGCCCGTCTCTGCGCCGAGGCCGCCGCCGAACTCCATCTGCCCTGCCAGGACCCCGTCCGGATGGGCGTCGACCGGATCGTGGACAACCTGCTGTCATGCTTCGAAGCTTCGTCGTCTCACGCCGCCACTGGCCGCTGAAGGCGCCCTTCCGCATCTCGCGGGGCGTCAAGACCGCCGCCGACACGGTGATGGTCGAGCTGCGCCGCGGCGCGGCGGGCGGTCGCGGGGAGTCCGTCCCCTATCCTCGCTATGGCGAGAGCGTCGACGCGGTGGTCGCCCAACTTGAGGCCGTGGCCGACGCCTTCGAGGCCGGGATGCCGGACGAGGCGGTGGTCGCCATGCTGCCGGCCGGTGCGGCGCGCAACGCGCTGGACTGCGCCCTCTGGGATCTCCGCGCCCGGGAAACCGGCCGCGGCGTGGCGGAGATGACCGGTCTGGCGCAGCCGGAGCGACTGGCCTGCGCGGTAACGGTCAGTCTCGACGAACCGGAGGCCATGGCCGCGGCGGCGCGAGCCATCGCCGACGCGCCGGTGGTCAAGGTCAAACTGGATGGCGCGCTGGTCGAGGAGCGTTTGCTCGCTGTGGGTCAGGCGGCGCCCGCTTCGCGACTCATCATCGATCCGAACGAAGGCTGGTCGCTCGAACTTCTGCGCGACGTATCGCCGCTGCTTGCCCGCATGAATATCGCTCTGATTGAGCAGCCGCTGCCGGCCGGCGCGGATGACGGGCTGGAAGGGTTCGACCCGCCGGCGCCGGTTTGCGCCGATGAGTCGGTCCATACGACCGGGCAGCTTGCTGACCTCAGGGGGCGCTACCAGGCGATCAACATCAAGCTCGACAAGACGGGCGGCCTGACCGAGGCGATCACCTTGCTGGGCGAGGCCCGCAGGCTTGGCTTCACGGTGATGACCGGCTGTATGGTGGCGTCATCCCTGGCCATCGCGCCGGCTCTCCATATCGCCGGCGCCTCCGATTTCGCTGACCTTGACGGGCCCTGGTGGCTGGCCGATGACTGGTCCGGCGGGGTCAAGGTCGAAGGCGGCTGGCTGACGCCGCCGGCGCGGGGCTTCTGGGGATAACCCGGATAGATTGTATAGGGTTTGGTTATGCCTTTCCGAAGCGTCGGAAAGGCTTTGGTTATTGGCGGTGATCGGACGAACAGCGATCCTGCGACAGACGGCGGTGGACAGGGCGGAATGCCCGCTCCGCGCACAGAGGGGGTTACGGGACATGTCCAACAAGATCATCACGACCTTTAAGTTCGCCCTGCTCGCGGGGGCGTCGCTGATCGCGACCAACGCCTGGGCCCAGGACGCCGGCACCGAGGTCGAGGCCATCACGGTCATCGGCAGCCAGATCAAGGGCGCGAAGGTCGACACCGCCCTTCCGGTGACCCTTGTCAGCCAGGACGACATCGTCGCGACGGGCGCCGTCTCCGGCGATGAACTGTTCCGCGCCATTCCGCAGGCGGGCGACGTCCAGTTCCAGGAAGCCCGCACCACCGGCAACCTGAATGACGCGCGCGGCGACGTCGCGTCGCTGAACCTGCGCAGCCTCGGCACCGGCAACACCCTGATGCTGCTGAACGGCCGCCGTTCGGTCATGCACCCGGGCACCCAGACCGAGAACTTTGTTCCCGTCACGACGCCCAACACCAACTCCATTCCTGTCTCCGGCGTGAAGCGGGTCGAGGTGTTGCGCGACGGCGCGGCCGCCATCTACGGAACCGACGCCGTGGCCGGCGTGGTCAACACCGTTCTGGACACCCGCTTCGAGGGGCTCCGCATGGAGCTCCAGGGCGGCGGGTCGGAAGGCACCGGCTACCGCGAAGGGCAGTTCACGGTGAAGGCGGGAACCGAGCTCGACGACGGAACGCGCCTGACCTTCTTCGGCAGCTACACGGGCCGCACGCGTCTGAACGCTTCGGAACGCTACTACGCCGCCAGCGAAGACCATCGCCCCGGCGTGGTCGGCACCCCCTGGGAAGGCAACACCGCGTTCGACAACCGGTCGACCTCCAGCCCCTGGGGTTCGTTCAGCGTTGTTGGTCTGACCTCGAGCAGCTCGGCCCTCCAGGTCAAGCAGAGCAGCGTCAACCTGACGGCCAGCGGCGTGTTCCACATCGAACCGGTCGCGAACGCCCTGACCCAGACCGGCGGCTGCAACAGCACCCTGTTCGGCGCCGGCGATATCTGCATCCGCTCCGGCACGATCACCAACACGGCCCAACGGGCGCTCCGCTATGACGAAAACCCCGACCGGACCCTGCGCGGGAGCGTCGAGCGGACCAACCTGTTCAGCACGATCGAGCGCGACATCACGCCCGACATCCTGTTCTACGGCGAGGTCGGATACTATCACTCGCTGTTCAACGGCAGCCGTGAGCAGTCGGCCCCGCTGTCGTCGGCGCCGATCAGCATCGCCGCCAACGCCTACTGGAACCCGTTCGGTCCCACGGGCAGCCCCAACCGGCTCGCCAATCTGACCAATGTTCCGGCCGGCGGCCTGGCGCTGAACATGACGACCTACCGGCCGGTCGACACCGGCCCCCGCAGCTACACCGTGACCGATGACAGCATCCGTCTGCTCGGCGGTCTGCGCGGCAACTGGAACGGCTGGGACTGGGACACGGCCTTCGTCTACTCCGAGGCCCGCACCAAGGACCAGACCCGCAACGCCATCAGCAACACCCTCTTCCAGCAGGCGGTGTCGCGGACGACCGCCGACGCCTACAACCCCTTCAACGGCGGCTCGCAGGGCGCCTTTTCGCTGGGCGACGGCACGCCCAACAGCCGCGGGACCATCAACTCGTTCCTGATCAACGTCTACCGGATCAGCGAGACTTCGCTGGCCCTGTGGGACTTCAAGGTCTCCAACCCCGACCTCTTCCAGCTGCCGGCGGGCCCGCTCGGCCTGGCGGCCGGTGTCGAGGTCCGGCGCGAGGCCTTCCTGGACGACCGCGATGATCGTCTCGACGGGACCATCAAATACACCAACCCCATCTCCGGCATCATCTACGGCACGGACGTGATGGGCGCGAGCGGCTCTCCTGACGTGGAGGGCGACCGCAACATCGGGTCGCTCTACCTCGAGCTGGCGATCCCGGTCATCTCGCCCGAGATGAACATCCCGTTCATCGAAGAAGTCAGCCTGCAGGTGGCGGCGCGCGACGAGTACTACTCCGACTTCGGCAACGTCCTGAAGCCGAAGGCGGCCCTGCTTTGGAAGGTCGGCGCCGGCTTCGCGGTGCGGGGCTCGGTGTCGCAGAGCTTCCGGGCTCCCAACCTGCCGCAGTTCTACAGCGACGGGACGACGGTCGCCAACACCCGCACCGACTGGGCCGCCTGCCGGATCAACAATCCGCCGCTTCCCCCCCCGGCCCCCCCCCCGGCCTGCACCTCCGCCAGCACGCTGGAAGTGCGGAGCGGCAACGAGGACCTGATCCCGGAAGAAGCGGACAACGCGACGGTCGGCTTCGTCTACGAGCCCTCCTTCATTCCGCAGGAGTACGGCCGGCTTCTGATCACCGGCGACTATTGGCAGATCCGCCAGAAGAACGTCATCGGCGTGCTCGGAGCCACCAACCAGATCGCCTACGACTATCTGCTGCGTCTGGGCGGCGGCTCGAACCCGAACGTCGTCCGCAACGCTCCCACGGGCCTCAACACGGTCGGCACGATCGACTATGTGAACGACGTCTACGTGAACCTGCAGCCCCGCATGATCGAAGGCCTGGACGTGACCGTCGAGTACGATCTCGACGACACCGCCTTTGGCGACTTCAACTTCAAGCTCAACGGGGCCCAGCTGCTGGGCTACGACCAGAGCCCCGGCGAGATCGAGAAGATCCTGATCGCGGCGATCAATAGCGGCACCCTGGTCGGCCCGACCGTCGCCAGCGCCGGCAGCCGCGTTGCGATCGACGGCTATCCGGAGTTCCGGGCCACGGCGACCATGACCTGGCGCAAGGATGGCTGGGGCGCGGGCCTCTTCGTCAACTATGTCGGCGCGGTCTACGACACCGGCCCGACCCAGGTGAACAACCGCTACTATGAGCTCGAGGCCTGGACGACGGTCAGCCTTTACGGCCAGTACGCCTTCAAGGACGGCATGTTCGACGGCTCCACCGTTCGCGTCGGGGTCCGCAACCTCGACGACAAGGATCCGCCGCTGGCGTCGAACAACTTCGGCTACCTGGGCGCGCTGCACAACGCCACGGGCCGCTACTGGTACGCGACGCTGAGCAAGCGCTTCTAGCGCCCTTATCGAGGTCGTGAACGGGAAGGTCGCCATGATCCGGCCCCCGCGCCGAGGAACGCTACAGGTGCGCCTGCCGTGGATCGGAGCCGTCGTCGTGACCGCTCTGACCCTCGGCGGATCGCACGGTGGCGCGGTCGAGGCGGGTGCGCCCCGCCTCGATCTCCTGCTGCGGGGCGGGCAGGTGATCGACGGGACGGGCGCACCGGCGCGCCGGGCCGATGTCGGCGTCATCGGCGACCGGATCGTTCTGGCCGGCGACGGATCCGGCCGGGCGGCGGCCCGGGTCGTTGATGTCGCCGGGCTGATCGTCGTGCCGGGGTTCATCGACCCCCATACCCACGCGGGATCAGATATCGCCTCTGACGACGCGGCGACGCGGGCGAACCTCAACTATGTCACCCAAGGCGTGACGACGGTGTTCATCGGCAACGACGGCGAGGGCCGGCCGGATATCGCGACCTTCTTCGGCGATATGGATCGGCGCGGCGTCGGCGTGAATGTCGCCGGCTTTGTCGGGTTCGGCGCCGTGCGGGAGGCTGTCGTGGGCCAGGACGACCGCACGCCGACGCCCGTTGAACTCGAGCGCATGAAGAGCCTGGTCGCCGGCGCCATGTGCGAGGGCGCGGTCGGCTTCTCGACGGGCCTCTACTATGCGCCGCAGAGCTTCGCCGCCACCGAGGAGGTCATCGCTCTGGCGCGCGAGGCGGCCACGCGGGGCGGCGTCTACGACAGTCACCTGCGGGACGAGGGTTCCGACAACATCGGCTTGCTGGCGGCGGTCGAGGAAGCCCTCCGCGTCGGGCGAGAGGCCGGGATGCCGGTCCACTTCGCCCACATCAAGGCGCTGGGCGTCGATGTCCAGGGCAAGGCCGCCGAGGTCATCGCCCTCATCGAGGCCGAGCGGGCCAAGGGCCTCAGCGTCACCGCCGACCAATACCCCTGGGCGGCGTCCGGCACGCGGGTGTCCAACGCCCTGCTGCCCCGCTGGGCGATGAATGGGGGGGAGGCGGCGCTCAAGGCGCGGCTGGCGGATCCGGCGCTGCGAGACCGGCTGGTCGCCGACATCACTGACAACCTGCGCCGCCGCGGCGGTCCCGCGTCGCTTCTGCTCACGTCCGGGCCCTTCGCCGGCCAGCGCCTCGGCGAACTGGCGGCGGCCTGGAAGGTCCTCCCGGTCGAGGCCGCGATCCGGGTCGTCCGCGACGAGGGCGACGCCCGCCTCGCCAGCTTCAACATGGCCGAGGCCGATATCGCCGCATTCGCGGTCCAGCCCTGGGTCATGACCGGCTCCGACGGCAGCCTCGGCCACCCGCGCAAATACGGCACCTACCCCCTGGCCTGGACGCGGTTCGTAACCCAGGGACGACTGCTGACGGCGGAGCAGTACGTGCGCCGCAGCTCGGGCCTGGTCGCCGACACCTTCGGCGTCGAGGGGCGGGGCTACCTCTCCCCCGGCAAGTTCGCCGACATCGTGGTCTTCGACCCTGCGACCTTCGCGGCGGCGGCGGACTACGAGCATCCGACCCGGCTTTCGACCGGCGTGCGATGGGCTCTCGTCAACGGCCGTCCGGCAATCGAAGATGGGCGTCCGACTCTGGCGCTCGCCGGCAAGAGCCTGCGCCGTCCCGCCCACCCAGACTGGAAGTGCACCGCATGACCGAAACCTCCAATCCCCCCGTGGACGCGCCGAAGAAGCCCGGCCTCCTCGGTCGCGTCGCGGGCCTGTGGTTCGCCATTCCGCTGTGGCAGCGCATCCTGGCGTCCCTGCTGGCCGGCGGGATCGCGGGCTATCTCTGGGGTCCGGGGGCCGCTTCGATCAAATGGATCGGCGACCTGTTCGTGCTGCTGATCCGGATGGCGGTTATCCCGCTGGTTCTGGTGACCATCGTCTCGGGTGTGGCGGCGCTGGGCGACGCCCGCCGGCTCGGCTCCATCGGGGTCAAGACGCTGCTGCTCTACCTGTTCACGACCTCCATTGCCGTGGTCGTGGGTCTCTCGCTCGGAACCTACGCCCAGCCCGGTGTGGGCGCCGACTTCTCGGCCGCCACGCCGCAGGTGCTGAACGCAACCGAGTCGGTGGGCCTCAAGATCACCGACGTGGTGCCCGCCAACGTATTCAAGGCCCTGGCGGAAGGCGCGCTGCTGCCGACCATCTTCTTCGCGCTGCTGCTGGGCTCGGCGATCCTGGCCACCGGTGAGAAGGGCAAGCCGATGGCCACCCTGTTCGAGTCAGCCTCCGAGGTGATGCTGAAAGTCGTCGCCATCATCATGGAGCTGGCCCCGTTCGGTGTGTTCGCGCTGATCGCGACGGTCATGGGGACGACCGGCCTGAAGGTCTTCGCCAGCATCGGCGTCCTCGCCCTCTGCGTGCTCGCCGGCTCGATGTTCCAGACCTTCGTCGTCCATTCGCTGGTCGTGCGTCTGCTGGCCTGGCTGCCGGTCATTCCCTTCTTCCGCGGCATCACCGACGCCATGCTGGTGGCCTTCTCCACCTCATCGAGCTCCGCCACCCTGCCGGTGGCGATGCGGGTCGCCGAGGAGAACCTCGGCATCAAGCCGGCCGTCGCCTCCACGGCGCTGCCGCTGGGCACCACGGTCAGCATGGACGGCACCGCCCTCTACATCGGCCTGCTCGCCACCTTCGCCGCCCAGGCCTTCGGCGTTCAGTTGAGCATGGAGCAGTACCTGCTCATCGGCGTGACCACGGTGATGGTCGCGGTCGGGACGGCGCCTGTGCCCTCCGCATCGCTTTTCATGCTGGCCGGGGTGCTGACGACGTTCGGCATCACGCCTGAGCAGACCGCCATCCTCGTCGGCTTCATTCTGCCCTTTGACCGCATCCTCGACATGATCCGGACCGTCCCCAACAACACCAGCGACCTCGCTGTGGCGACGGTGGTGGCCCGTTGGGAGAACGAGATCGATGTCGAGGTCTACAAGTCTTCCAAGGATGTCTGACCCATGCGCTTGATCCGTTTCTGGCTGGCGGCCCTCGCGGCCCTGTCGGTGGCCATAGCGCCGCTGGCCCAGGCCCAGCCGCAACGCCGCCAGCTCCTTGAGTACCCCTCCATCCACCATCCGGTGGTGGGTACGCGAGGCATGGTGGTCAGCCAGAACGCCATCGCCACCGAGGTCGGGGCCGAGATCCTGCGCAAGGGCGGGAACGCCGTCGACGCGGCGGTGGCCGTGGGCTTCGCGCTCGCGGTCACCCTGCCGCGGGCCGGCAACATCGGCGGTGACGGCTTCATGCTGGTGCACATCGCCGGGACCGGAAAGACCATCGTCATCGACTTCCGCTCGGTCGCGCCGGCGGCGGCGACGCTGGCGATGTTCGTCAACGACAAGGGCGAGGAAACGACCCGGGCGTCGAGGGGCTACCGCGCCTCGGCCGTCCCTGGCACGGTCGCCGGCCTGGCGCTGGCCCACAAACAGTACGGCAAGCTGCCCTGGAAGGATGTGGTCCTGCCGGCCTGGCGACTGGCGGCCGAGGGCGTCGTGCTGACACCCGACGAGGCCTTTGTCTTCAGCTGGGCCCAGGAGCGGATGACCGAGAGCGTCGCCGGCCAGCGGACCTTCTACAAGCCGGGCGGCGAACTCTACAAAGCCGGCGAGATCCTGAAGCAGCCCGACCTCGCCTGGTCCCTGAAACAGATCGCCGACCACGGGGCCGACGCCTTCTACAGGGGCGAGATCGCCCGCCGCTTCGCCGCCGACATGAAGGCCAACAACGGCCTGATCACCCTGGAGGACCTTGCCGCCTACAGGCCGGTGGTGCGCGAGCCGCTGATGGGGACCTACCGCGGCTACGCCGTGGCCACCACGCCGCCGGCCAGCGCCGGCGGGGCCACCCTGCTGCAGATGCTCAACACCCTGGAGCACTTCGACCTCAAGGCGCTCGGCGGCGCCGGGTCTTCGGGCGCACTGCATGTGATGGCCGAGGCCATGAAGCTGGCCTACGCCGACCGGTACCGGTTCCTGGGCGACACCGACTTCGTCAAGGTCCCGCTGAAGGGCTTCACCTCCAAGGCCTACGGCGAGGAGCGGGCCCGGATGATCGACAGCGAGAAGGCCAAGCCGGCCAAGGCGATGGGCGCCGGCGACCCCTGGAAGTTCGAGAGCCCCAGCACGACCCACTACAGTGTCGCGGACGCGGCCGGGAACGTCGTCAGCACGACCTACACCCTGGGCGCCGACTTCGGCTCGGGCGTCATGGTCGAAGGGACCGGCTTCGTTCTCAACAACCAGATGAACAACTACAGCCACGAACAGGCCTTCGAGGCCGTCAGGGACGGCGGACCGGCGCCGCTCAACGGCATGGCGCCGGGCAAGCGCATGCTGTCGACCATGATGCCGACCATCGTGTTCAAGGACGGCAAACCCTGGCTGATCACCGGGACGCCGGGGGGCAGCACGATCATCGATACGGTGTTGCAGGTGATCGTCAACGTCATCGATTTCGACCTCAACATCGCTGAGGCGACCCACCAGCCCCGCATCTTCCAGGCGGCGACGGACACGCTCGAGGTCGAGCCCAACTTCAATCCCGACACCGTCGCCGCGCTCCGCGCAAAAGGGCATCCGGTGAAGACGGCCGAGACGATGGGCAGCGCCCAGTCCATCATGATCGAGAAGGGCCTGTTCCTGGGCGCCGCCGATCCGCGGCGTCCTGGCGCGCTGGCGGTGGCCCCGTGAACCGGCTGCTGCGCGGGACCGTCGCGGGGTTCGCCATCGCGGCGATCCTGGCGACCGGACCGGTCAGCGCGGCCACCCCGCGGGTCGCCCCTGCCGCGCCCGCCGCGCAGGCTCCGGTCCGGACGTCCGGGTTCGTGGCCGCCGCCAACCCCATGGCCGTTGAGGCCGGGCTGAGCGTGCTGCGTCGGGGCGGCAGCGCCGCCGACGCCGCCGTCGCCGTGCAGGTCATGCTTGGTCTGGCCGAGCCGCAGGCGAGCGGCATCGGCGGCGGCGCCTTCCTCATGCACTACGATGCCCAGACCGGCGAGGTCACGGCGTGGAACGGTCGCGAGACCGCGCCGGCGGCGGCTTCGCCGACGATGTTCCTGAACGACGAAGGCGCGCCGCTGAAGCGCGCGGACGCCATGCGCAGCGGCCGGGCGACCGGCGTCCCCGGCGTCATGGCCATGCTGGAAGCGGTTCAGAAGCGCCATGGCAAGCTGCCCTGGAATACGCTGTTCGAGGATACCGCCGAGGCGGCCGAACAGGGTTTCATCGTCACGCCCCGCATGGCCGAACAGATCGTGCGCCATGCGGCCACCGACCGGACGCCGGACGCCCGCGCCCTGTTCGGCCGACCGGACGGCACGCCGCTCCAGGCCGGCGACACCTACCGAAACGCGCCCTATGCGGAGGTCATGCGCCGCATGGCCCGCGATGGCGCCAGGGTGCTCTACACCGGGTCCATCGCCGACAAGATCGTCGCCCGTACGACACAGGCTCCCTATGCTGGCGAGATGACCCTGGCCGACCTGGCCGCCTACCGGCCGCAGCAGATCCCGGCTCTGTGCAAGCCCTACCGCGTGCACATCATCTGCGTGCCCGCGCCGCCGGCCAGCGGGGTCGGGCTGCTTGAGCTTCTCGGCCTGCTGGAACGCACAGACATCGACAGGCGCGGGCCGACCGACCCGCAGGCATGGTACCTGTTCGCCGAGGCCAGCCGCGTGATGTACGCTGATCGCGACCGCTATGTCGGCGATCCCCGATACGTCCAGGTGCCGGTCGCCGGCCTGCTGGACCCGACCTATCTGGACCAGCGGGCGCGGCTGATCGGCGACCGCGCCTCGGCCACGCCGCCGGGGGCCGGCAAGCCCGCGGGCGCCGTGACGGCGGGTGTCGACAGGACAGACGAGCCCGCCGGCACCACCCATTTCGTCATCGTCGACAAGGACGGCGACGTGGTCTCCATGACCTCTACGGTCGAGACCTATTTCGGCTCCGGCCGGGTGGTCGACGGGTTCCTGCTCAACAACCAGATGACCGACTTCTCGTTCGATCCGTTCGAAAAGGACGGCGCGCCGGCCGCCAACGCCGTGGCCGGGGGCAAGAGGCCCCGGTCATCAATGACACCGGTCATCATCCTCGACCGACAGGGCCGCTTCGTCGGGGCCGTGGGGTCGCCCGGCGGCAACGCCATCCCCGCCTATGTCGCCAAGACCCTTGTCGGCGTCCTCGACTGGAAGCTGCCGATTCAGGAAGCGATGGACCTGCCCAACCTCGTCGCCCGGGGCCCCGACTTCAACGGCGAGGCCCACAGGTTCCCGCCCGGCGTGCTGGAGGGGCTCAAGGCCCGCGGCGTCGAGGTCAAGCGCGGCTCCGGTGAGGAAAGCGGCATCCACGGGGTGATGGTCGTCGATGGCCGGTTCGTGGGCGGCGCGGACTCCCGTCGAGAAGGCGCCGCCCGAACCGTCGAGCCCGTGAACTGAGACCGCCGACCATGCCGTTGAGCGCAACCACGCGCGGCGTCTACGCCATCGCCGTGACGCCCTTCACCCGCGATGGCGCGGTCGACGACTCGTCGGTCGACCGCATGGTCGATTTCTACGAGGGCGTCGGGGTCGACGGTCTGACCATTCTCGGAATTCTCGGCGAGGCGCCGAAGATCGACCAGGCCGAGGCCATGGCCTTCGCCACGCGGGTTATCAGGCGCACAGCCTTGCCAATCGTGGTCGGGGTCTCCGCCCCCGGCTTCGCGGCCATGGGCGCGCTGGCCAGGGCGGTGATGGATCTGGGCGCCGCCGGGGTGATGATCGGCCCGCCGCCCAACCTGCGCTCCGACGACCAGATCGTGAACTACTTCGCCGGCGCCGCCGAGGCGGTGGGCCGCGACACCCCCTGGGTGCTGCAGGACTATCCGCTGGCCCTGACCGTCCAGATGACCGCGGGGGTCATTCGACGCATCGTTCAGGACAATCCGAACTGCGTGATGCTCAAGCACGAGGACTGGCCGGGACTGGAAAAGATCACCGCCCTGCGTGGCTTTCAGGCTGACGGCGCAATGCGGCCGATTTCGATCCTGTGCGGCAATGGCGGTCTGTTCCTCGACTTCGAGACCGAGCGTGGCGCCGACGGCGCCATGACCGGCTACGCCTTCCCAGAGATGCTGGTCGACCTGGTGGAGCACGCCCGCTCCGGCCGCCGCGACGCCGCGCACGACCTGTTCGACGCCCACCTGCCGCTGCTGCGCTACGAGCACCAGCAGGGCGTCGGGCTGGCCGTCCGCAAGTACATCCTCATGAAGCGCGGCGTCATCGCCAGCGACCATCAACGCAAGCCGGCGGCGACGCTGAGCGAAACGGCCAGGGCCGAGGTGGACTACCTCCTCGCCCGGCTGGCCCGCTTCGACCGCCGCGCAACCCGGGACAGCTGAGCCATGGATCTTGGACTGACCGGAAAGACCGCGCTCGTCCTGGGCGCCTCCAGCGGTCTGGGCCGCGCCATCGCGCTGGGCCTGGCGCGGGAGGGCGCGAATGTCGCCGTCGCCGCCCGAAATGAAGCGGCGCTGGCCGCCCTGGCGGGCGAGATCGAGGCGCTCGGCGTCCGCGCCCTGCCGGTGCGCTGGGACCTCGCCGACCTCACGGTGATCGACGGCAATATCGCGGCGGTCGAGGCGTCGGTCGGCCCCGTCGACATCCTGATCAACAACACCGGCGGGCCGCCGCCGACCACGGCCTCGGGCCAGTCGCCCGACCTCTGGACAGCCCAGTTCCAGGCGATGGTCGCCTCGGTGATCGCCACCACCGACCGGGTGCTGCCCGGCATGATCGCCCGCCGCTGGGGCCGGATCATCACCAGCACCTCCTCGGGAGTCATCGCGCCGATCGCCAACCTGGCCCTCTCCAACGCCCTGCGCCTCTCGCTGGTCGGCTGGTCCAAGACCCTGGCGCGCGAGGTCGCCCGCGACGGCGTCACCTGCAATGTCGTCGTGCCTGGCCGCATCGCCACCGACCGCACCCGCTTCCTTGACGGGAAGCGGGCCGAGCGGGAAGGCCGCTCCATCGACCAGGTCGAGGCCGCCAGCCTGGGCGCCATCCCGGCCGGGCGCTACGGTGATCCGGGCGAGTATGCCGACGTCGTCGCCTTCCTGGCCTCGACCCGCGCCTCCTATGTCACCGGTTCGACCGTCCGCGTGGACGGCGGCCAGATCGCCTCCATCTAGCCTCGCCGCCGCCAGAGAAAGCCCGCGCCATGTCCCTAGACCCCACGCTCAAGGCCATGCTGGAGACCATCTCGACCGGAACCCTGACCACCATCCTGCTCAAGAAGGGCCTGAGGAACGTCTGGCTGCGCGGCGCGCTGCCCTATGCCTCTGCCGAAGGGCGGGTCGCGGGACCGGCCTTCACCCTGCGCTTCGTGCCGGCCCGCGAGGACCTGGCGACCCCGGCCAGCTGGGCCTCGCCCCGCTCGACCCGGGCGGCCATCGAGGACATGCCGCCGGGCGTCGTTGTGGTCATCGACGGCCTCGGCTGCAGGGATGCCGGCGTGTTCGGCGACATCCTCTGCGCCCGGATGGTCAAGCGTGGCGTGGCCGCCATGGTCACTGACGGCGTCGTGCGCGACGCGGTCGGGGTGAAGGCGACCGGCCTGCCGGTCTGGTGCGCCGGCGTCGCCGCGCCGCCGTCGGTCGCCGGCCTGACCTTCGTCGGCTGGCAGGAGCCGGTATCCTGCGGCGGCGTGGCCATCTTCCCCGACGACATTATCGTCGCCGACCAGGACGGCGCGGTCGTCATCCCGGCCGACATCGTCGAGCAGGTCGCGGCGGAAGGCGTCGAGCAGGAACGCCTCGAGGGCTGGATCGTGTCGGAAGTCGAGCGCGGCGTGCCGCTGCCGGGGCTCTATCCCGCGAATGACGAAACCAGAAACCGCTACGAAGCCTGGAAGAGAAGCCAGGGATTCTAGGGAGAGCGCCATGATACGCATCGCCGCTATCGCCATCGCCGCCAGCCTGACTCTGGCGCACCTGCCGGCCCGCGCGCAGGACGAGGACGCCCCCGCCGCGCCGGTCGGCCGCGCCCCGGTCGAGCAGGTGGTGGTCCGCAGCCTCGCCGACGGCAACCCGATGCTGACGGGCTATCTGTTCAAGCCGGTCGGCGTGGCCGGCAATACGCCGGCCGTGGTGCTGATGCACAACCGGGACGGAGTCTATTCCAGCAGGGCCGATGGAGATTACCGGGCCTCGACCCTGACGCCGCGCTTCAAATTCTGGGGCCAGTACTGGGCCTCGCGGGGCTACCATGTGCTGCTGGTCGACAGCTACGGCGCGCGGGGGTTTCCGCAGGGCTTTGGCGATACGCCGGTCAAGGACCGTCCGGACAGCGTCGACGACGTGGACGCTCGCCCGCTCGATGCCTACGGCGCGCTGCAGTATCTGCGGACCCTGCCCACGGTCGACGGCGACCGGGTCGGTCTGATGGGCTTTTCCAACGGCGGCAGCGCCAGCCTGGCGACGATGGCCGATGACAAGCCGGGCGACATGCGCCGGATCGGCTTCCGGGCGGCTATCGCCCTCTATCCCGGGTGCGTGCTGAAGAAGCGCTTCGACAAGAAGGGCTACAGGCCTTACGCGCCGGTCCGGGTGTTCATGGGCGCCGCCGACAAGGGGGCGTCGCCGGAGGTCTGCAAGGCGCTGGTCGACCGCAGCCGCAAGGCGAACGGCGACATCGACCTGACCCTCTACCCCGAGGTCGGGCACGGGTTCGACGAGCCAGGCCGCAAGACGCAGGGCGTCCAGGCCAACGCCCAGGCGACGGCCGACACCCGCGCCCGCGCGGCGGTGTTCTTCGAACAGGCTCTGGCCCCGCGACAGTGACCCCAAATCGGGCGCCCCGGGCCGTTCTGGCGGTCGGCGACTCATGTTCTGTGACCGCTCCGGCGTGGTCCATCATGAGTAGGAACAATGAGTTCGCGTCTCTCGGAAAAGGCGGGTGTGGCCATCCGCAAGCTTCGGCTCGCGGGCGGATGGACCTTGGCTCAGCTCAGCGAACGGTCCGGCGTGCCGCTGTCGACGCTGTCGAAGGTGGAGCTGGGCCAGACCTCGCTCAGCTATGAGAATCTGCTGCGCATCTGCAAGGGTCTGGAAATCGACATGGCCCGTCTGATCGGCGCCGAGGCGGACGGGATGCTGGGCGCGCCGACGCGATTCCCGTCCCCGCCGACGGCGCTCGGCCGACGGGCTGTGGTTCGGGCCGGGGAGGGCGAGGCGACGGACCTGCCGTGGGGCCCCGGCCGGGTCGCGGCCGCCGACCTGATCCGCAAGCCCTTCACCCCCGTCTACTGCCAGGTCGAATCCCGCTCGGTCGAGGCCCAGGGCGGCTTTCGATACAGTGACGGGGAGGCCTGGCTGAGCGTGCTCGAGGGCGCCCTGGCGCTTCATTCCGAGCTGTACGCTCCGCTACATCTCGTCGCGGGGGACGGCGTCTATTTCGACGCGCGCGCGGGCTATGCTCTTGTCAGTGACACCGACGGTCCCTGCAAAGCCTTGCTGCTCGTAGCCGGAGACGGCCCCGTCTGAGATTTGGGCCCGGGCGGCGCCTGCGCCCGGCGGTTCGGCGCTTTCGAACATCATCGGGCTGCTGCCGCTTGCTTAACCGAATATTTCCCAAAGCTTGGGAGCGGTGTCCCTGCTGTTTATTGCGCGGGCGTCGGGGCATGCGATTTTCAGACTCGTTGGAGGTTCGCACAGTGCCGGCGCGACGCCTGCCGTGCGTGACTCATCCGGCGATGGCGCCATCGCCCGCCCATCGGCCGCGCCTTAACGCGGCGCGCAGGGCGGCGTCGCCCAACGGCTCCGGACCCGACCTTATGACCCTCGCCGGCGTCACACGCCCCGCGACCCGGAGCCTCGGCGACCCTGCCCGGCTGAGCCGCGTCCTGGTTGGTTTCGGACCTCGCTGTCAGGATCAAGATATTGAACTTGCGAGAGAAATGGCCTCACCGGTTCGTCGGCGCTTCGATCCCGTCAGCGACCGTGGGCGCCCGGCGCCGAGGCGCTCGGGCGCCACGTTCGGGCGATCCGGTCCTCTGAACGCGGTAAACGCCGCCGTTAACCAGATGGATCAAGTCACACCGCACAATGGCGCCGTGGCCGAGGCATCGACCACAGCCATGCATCCGGCCAGGCAGGAAACTGAAAACTTGGTTCGTCTGAACTCGAACGTCCGCAAAGCCGGGTCCAGGCCGGTCGTAACCGCTCGAGGCCCCGCGCCTTCGGCCGGGCAAGAGTTCTGGAAGGAAGGGGCAGGGCATGATCTCTGAAACTGAACCACTGAAGCTAGGGTCGAACCTGAGCCTCAACCAGGCGGGACCGCTTCGCGACACCCTGCTGACCCTGCGCGGTTCGCCGCTGGCCATCGACGCATCCGATGTCGAGCGCCTCAGCGGCCCGTGCTTCCAGGTGCTGGCTTCGGCCCGGCTGACCTGGGAGGCGGACTGCCAGCCGTTCGCATTCACCAACGCTTCACCCGCATTCGAGAACGGTCTGGCGCTGATGGGCGCCGCTGACTGGACCCGCACGCAAGAGGACTGCCTCCCGTGAACCTGACGATCCTTGCCGTCGACGATTCCCGAACCATCCGCGAGATGCTCGGTCACACCCTGCGCCAGGCCGGCTACCAGGTCATCACCGCCGAGGATGGCGTGCATGGGCTGGAAGTTCTGCAGACAGAGCGCCCCGATGTGATCGTCACAGACATCAACATGCCCAGGCTCGACGGCTTCGGCTTCATCGAGGCGGTGCGCGCCGAGGGCGCGTCCCGAACGTCGCCCATCCTGGCGCCGACCACCGAGAGCGAGCCGGAAAAGAAGGCCCGGGCCCGCGCCGCCGGCGCGACGGGCTGGATCGTCAAGCCGTTCGATCCGGTCAAGCTGATCGAAGCCATCCGCAGGGTCGCGGCCTAAGGCCTGAAGGGATAGTTCCACCATGGATCCGATGGACGCCATCCGGACGACCTTCTTCATCGAGTGCGACGAGCTTCTCGCGCAACTCGAGGAAGGCCTGATGGCCATGGAGCAGGGCTCCGCCGACTCCGAGACGATCAACTCGGTGTTCCGCGCGGTGCACTCGGTCAAGGGCGGGGGCGGAGCCTTCGGCCTCGATCCGCTCGTGCGCTTCAGCCACGTCTTCGAGACCCTTCTCGACCAGATCAGGTCGTCACAGGTCGAGGCGACCGAGTCGGTCGTGGCCACCCTGCTGCGCGCCGCCGACATGCTGGCCGACCATGTCAGCGCCGCCCGCGACGGCGGCGGTGTCGATGAGGCGCGCTCCGAACAGATCGCAGCGGCGATCATGTCCCATACCCTCGGCGGATCTTCCGCCGCCGCCTATCAGCCGCAGCCGGACGAGATCGAGGGCCTTGATTTCAAGCCGCAGATGATCTCGCTGGACCTGCCGTCGGCGGAACCGGCGGCCGACTTCGACATCTCGGCCCTGCTCGCCGGCGCGGCCGCCGCGCCGGCTGATCCGGTCGCCAACGACGGCGAAGGCGGCTGGATCGTCAATTTCGCCCCGCATGCCTCCCTCTACGCCAAGGCCAATGACTCGGCGCTGGTGCTGCGCGAGCTGAGCGGCCTGGGCGAAGCGGTGATCTCCGTCAACGACGAGGCGCTGCCGACCCTCGACGAGATGGATCCCGCCGGCGCCTATCTGGGCTGGACAGTCCGGCTGCCCGCCAGCGTCGCCGAGGAAGACATCCGCGACGCCTTCGCGTTCGTCGACGACGACTGCGATCTGGAAATCGTGCGCGAGGGCGGCGGCTCCGCCGATCTCGACATCTCCGCCCTGCTGGCCGGCGCGGTTGAGCCGCGGACTTCGGCCGAAGAGCCCGCTGACCTGCTGTCCTCGCTCCTGCAGGAGGTCGTGCAATCCCCCCCCGCCGCCGCGCCAGCCCCCCCGGCGCCCGCACCCGTTGCTCCGGCGACGGCGCAGAACAAGCCTTTCAATCTGATGGACCTTGCGCCGCACGTGGATGAACTCACGCAGTCGGCGCCTTCCGCGCCCGTGCAGGCCCAAGCCGCCAACGCGCCGGCCGCGCCGCCGCCGCCCCAGACCATCCGGGTGGATCTTGATCGCGTCGACCGCCTGATCAACCTGGTCGGCGAGCTGGTCATCAACCAGGCCATGCTGGCCCAGCGTGTCATGGAAAGCGGGGCCGGCAAGGCCACGGACGTGAACCTGGCGATCACCGACCTGGAACTGCTGACCCGGAATATCCAGGACAGCGTCATGGCGATCCGCGCCCAGCCGGTGAAATCGGTGTTCCAGCGCATGCCGCGCCTGGTCCGCGAAGTCGGCGAGGCGACCCACAAGCGCGTCCGTCTGGTGACCGAAGGCGAGGGCACCGAGGTCGACAAGACCGTGGTCGAGAAGCTCTCCGATCCGATCACCCACATGATCCGCAACGCCATCGACCACGGCCTGGAGACCCCGGCCGAGCGCGAGGCCGCCGGCAAGCCGGCCGAGGGCACGGTTCGCCTCACGGCCGCGCACCGCAGCGGACGGATCGTGATCGAGGTTTCCGACGACGGCCGCGGCGTCGACCGCGTCCGCGTCAAGGCCAAGGCCATCGAGAAGGGTCTGATCTCCGCCGATGCGCAGATGACCGATGAGGAGATCGACAACCTGATCTTCGCGCCGGGCTTCTCCACCGCCGCGACCGTGTCCGATATCTCCGGCCGCGGCGTGGGCATGGATGTCGTCAAGCGGTCCGTGCAGGCCCTGGGCGGACGCATCACCATCATCTCGACCCCCGGACAGGGCTCGCGCTTCTCGCTGAGCCTGCCGCTGACGCTGGCGGTGCTGGACGGCATGGTGGTCACTGTCGGCGACCAGACCCTTGTCGCGCCGCTGACGACGATCATCGAGAGCCTCAAGCCGCGCGCCGGCGACGTCCGTCCGCTGGGCCCGAGCAACTTCGTGCTGAAGATCCGCGACGCCTTCGTGCCGCTGATCGACACCGGCGCCGCGCTCGGCTTCGGCAAGTCGAAGTTCGATCCGACCGAGGGCGTCGCCCTGCTGGTCGAAAGCGACGTGGCGGGCCAGGTCGCCCTCATGGTCGATCACATCCAGGGCCAGCGCCAGGTCGTGATCAAAAGCCTCGAGACCAACTACAAGCCGACCGACGGCGTCGCCGCCGCCACCATCCTGGGCGACGGCCGCGTCGCCCTGATCCTCGATATCGACGGGCTGGTGACGGCCCATCGCAAGGCGCCGCCCCGCGCCGACACCCTGGCCATGACTGGATGATGACCATGACCGAGCTTTCCCTCGACGGCCGTGACGGCAGCGAACTGATCTCCTTCCGCATCGGCGAGCAGGAGTTCTGCGTGGACATCATGGCCGTGCGCGAGATCCGCGGCTGGACCCCGGCGACGCCGGTGCCGCATTCGCCGCGCTTCGTGCGCGGCGTGATCAATCTTCGCGGCGCGGTCCTGCCCGTCATCGACCTCGCCGACCGGCTGGGCCTGGGCACGGCGGTCGAGACGGCGCGTCACGTGATCATCGTGGTCCAGATCGGCAGCCGCATCGTCGGCCTGCTGGTCGACGCGGTCTGCGACATCCTTTCGACGGCCGACCATGTGGTCCAGAAGACCCCTGACCTTGCCGGCGACCAGATGCAGAACTTCGTGAAGGGCCTGATCGCGCTCGAAGGCCGGATGATCAGCCTGATCGATCTGAGCCTGGTTCTGGACACGCATCAGGCGGAGGCAGCCTGAACCCGATGTCCGGCGCAGAACTCGCCAACACTGCTCCAAGGGACGCCGGCCGTGAGTTCGCCTTCACGACCGAGGACTTCCGCACGATCGCCGCGGTGCTTCACGGCGACGCGGGCATCTACCTGCCCGACACCAAGGCGACGCTGGTCTACTCGCGCCTGGCCAAACGGCTGCGCCTGCTGGGCATGTCCAGCTTCCGGGACTACTGCGCGCTCATCCAGGGGCAGCAGGGGGTCGACGAACGCCAAGCGATGCTGGCGGCCCTGACCACCAACGTCACCCGCTTCTTCCGCGAGCCGCACCACTTCGACCATCTCCGCGACACCCTGATGCCGATTCTGGCTGCCCGCGCCCGCGCCGGAGGGCGGGTGCGCCTGTGGTCTGCGGCCTGTTCCACGGGCCAGGAGCCCTACTCAATGGCCCTGAGCGTGCTGGCCGGACTGCCGGACGCCGCCCGCTATGACGTCAGGATCCTGGCCACCGACATCGACCCCAACGTCGTCCAGACCGCGCGGGAGGGCGTCTACAACCGTGAAGCGTTCGAGGCCGTGCCGGCCGGCGATCGCAAGCATCTGCACAAGGCGCCAGACGCCGGCGACGACATGTGGCGGATGTCGGACGAGACACGGGAACTGGTCACCTTCCGCGAGCTGAACCTGATCAAGCCCTGGCCGATGAAGGGCCGGTTCGACGTCATCTTCTGCCGCAACGTCGTGATCTATTTCGACGATGCCACCCAGGAGCAGGTCTGGCGCAAGTTCATCGACGTGATGAACCCCGGCGCCCGTCTCTATATCGGTCACTCCGAGCGCGTGACCGGCGATGGCGGACGGCTGACCAGCGACGGACTGACCGTCTACAAGATGGGGGGACAGCTGTGAGCGTTCGTGTCCTCATCGTCGACGATTCCGCCACCATGCGCGGCGTCATCGCCGCGGTGCTGCGCCGCGACCCCGAGATCGAGGTGGTCGGCTCGGCCGGCGATCCGCTGGAAGCCCGCGAGGCGATCAAGCGGCTTAACCCCGACGTGGTCACCCTGGACGTCGAGATGCCGAACATGAACGGCATCGAGTTCCTCGAGCGGATCATGCGCCTGCGGCCGACGCCGGTGATCATGATCTCGACCCTGACCCAGGCGGGCGCCGACACGACGATCGAGGCCCTTGCGCTGGGCGCCGTCGATTGCGTCGGCAAGCCGGGACCGGGCGTCAACGCCAATGAAGCCTTCGGAAGCCTGGCCGAGAAGGTCAAGGCCGCCGCCCGGTCCTGCCTGCGGCCGCTGGGCGACGCCCCCCGACCCGGCGCGGCGAGCCAGGGCGTCTATCGGCACAACGGCGCCATCGCCGCGATCGGGTCGTCAACGGGCGGAGTCGAGGCCCTGATCCAGGTCATCTCAGGGTTTCCGGCCAACTGTCCGCCGACGGTGATCACCCAGCACATGCCGGCCACCTTCACCAAGAGCTTCGCCAAGCGCCTCGACAACTCCTCCGCCGCCACGGTCACCGAGGCGGAAGACGGCGATCTGCTCGAGGCCGGCCGCGTCTTCCTGGCGCCGGGCGGTGACCGGCATCTGGTCGTCGAACGCACCGGTCCCCAGCTTCGCTGCCGGCTCCGCGAGGGGCCGACGGTCAACGGTCATTCGCCGTCCGTCGACGTTCTGTTCGATTCGGTGGTCAAGGCGGTCGGCGGCAAGTGCGCCGGCGCGATCCTCACCGGCATGGGCCGGGATGGCGCCAAGGGCCTCCTCGCCATGCGGGAAGCCGGGGGTCGAACCCTCGGCCAGGATGAGGCCAGCTGCGTTGTCTACGGCATGCCGCGCGCGGCCTTCGAAATCGGCGCTGTGGAGCGCCAGTACCCCATCACGCGCATCGGGGCTCACCTGCTGAGCGCCTGTGCCGTGTCTACCGAGGGATAGACGAGATGCCCGCCGCTTCCGCCATTTCAGTCCTTGTCGTCGACGACCAGATGACAATCCGGACGCTGGTTCGCTCCGGCCTGCAGCAACTCGGCTTCAAGGACATCCGCGAGGCGCCGGATGGCGAGGCGGCCCTGCGGATGCTCCTGACCCAGCCGGCCCATCTGGTGATTTCCGACTACAACATGCCCAAGCTGGACGGCCTGGGCCTGCTGCGCGCCGTGCGCGCGCACCCTCCGTTCAAGTCGATCGCCTTCATCATGCTGACTGGCCGCGCCGACTCCGACCTGGTGCAGCGGGCCGTCCAGTTCGGCGTCAATAACTACTTGGTGAAACCATTTACGGTTCAAGTGTTGAAGGACAAGATCGAAGGCGTGTTCGGCGCACTGACATGAGCATTGGTTTGGACGGAACGGCCGAGCGGACGCTGCATGTCGGGCAGGGCGAGCACCATGTCTCGGATTCTCCGGACGTGGTGATGAGCACCGTGCTCGGCTCGTGCATCGCCGCGTGCATTCGGGATCCCGAGCGGGGTCTCGGCGGCATGAACCACTTCCTCCTCCCTGACGGAGACGGCAGCGGCGATAGCGAAGAGGCCAAGCGCTACGGCGTCAACGCCATGGAAATCCTGATCAACAGCCTGTTGCGGGCGGGCGCCCGTCGCGACCGGCTCGAGGCCAAGCTGTTCGGCGGCGCCAGCATGTTCGACCGCCTGCGCAATATCGGCGCGGAGAACGCGGCGTTCGCCAAGCGTTTCCTGCAGGCCGAAGGCATCGTCGTGATCGGCGGAGACACCGGCGGCACCAGCGCCCGCCGCATCCGCTATCGTCCGACCACCGGTCAGGCCATGCAGCGCCTGCTGAACGACGCCGATCCGTCGGTGTTCGTCCGTGAGCGCAAGCTGGCGGTTCCGCCGCCGGCCGAAAAGACCGGCGACCTGGAGCTGTTCTGATGTCGGCCGTCGCCCGTAGCGCGCCGGCAGCGCCGCATGACCTCAGCAGCACGCTGGGGGGCGTCGCCCACGAGCTCGCCTTGCTCCAGGCGCATCTGCTCCGGGTGCAGGACATCTGCCATGTGCCCGAGCACGCCGCCCATCTCGACGGGGTGCTGGTGCGGGAGCTGCAGACCCTCGACCTGGTGTCGCAGCGCCTGGACGCGCTCACGCACTTCATCCGCCACATCGTGGCGACAGCAGCCTTCGATCCGGCCGTGGACCTGACCGCCGCCCTGGGGGCCATTCCGCTACAGGATATGGCCGACCGTCTCACCGCGCACGCCGCGGACCAGGAGGCCCCGGTCGATGTGTTCGAGTCCGGAGATTTCGACCTCTTCTGAGGCCTAGATGAACGCTTCGCAGAGTCCAGTCGCCGCCAGCGCAAAGGTCGATCTATCCCGGGCCAGGGCCCTGCTTTTCGACGACAACCAGGTTCACCTGAACCTGCTCTCCAACGTGCTGACCAGCTTCGACCTGCGACGCCAGACAAAGGTCGAAAACCTGCGCGACGCCAAGGCGTCGGCCGGCGGCGCCGAGTTCGACCTGGTGCTGGTCGAGGCCGCGCTCGCCAAGGGCGTGGGGTTCGAGTTCATTCGCTGGCTGCGCCGCGAGGGTCCGGAGTTCAACCGCGCCACCTCGGTTCTCGTGGTGACCAGCGGGACGCAGCTCGACCAGGTGCACAAGGCGCGGGACAGCGGCGCGAATTTCGTGCTGGCCAAGCCGATCACGCCGCCGGTCCTGCTGCAGCGGATCATCTGGCTTGGGCGCGACAAGCGGCTGTTTGTCGAGGCGGAGGGCTACTGTGGCCCGGACCGCCGCTTCAAGGCCTTCGGCCCGCCGGTCGGCACGAAGGGGCGTCGCCATGACGACCTGAACTTCAAGATCGGGGCGGCGGTCGAACCGAACATGTCCCAGAACGAAATCGATATGCTCATGAAGCCGACGAGGGTGAAACTGTGACCAGCGCTGCACGCTTCTACACGCCGACCAACAGGCTCGCCGACTCCGTCGACGTCCGCTACGGCCTCAGCGTCGACACCGCGGCCGAGCGTGGCGGGCAGGTGGTCCTCAATGCCGGCGCCGACATGCGCAAGTCGGTCAAGGAATGGGTCGCCGAGGTCATGCGGCTCAGCGAGCAGCCGGACCCGGACAAGGCCCGGCTCAGCTGGCTGGCGAACGGCATCCTGGGCGTTGGCGGCGCCGCAGGAATGATGCGTCTGTCGCGCTGCGGCGGGCTGTTCGCCCATGCCGTCGACCTGATGGGCGACCGCTGGCGGCCAGAACTGGGCGCTCTGTACGGCAACGCCATCGGCCGCCTGCTCGACGACACCGATCCGGTGTCGTCACAGGAAGGCATGCTGGCGTCCCTGGAAGACATGAACAGGCGTCTCGCCGTGGAAACGCCGGCCGAGTCCTGAGCACCAGCGCGGCCAGACCGAATCGTCTGACCGTTGCATCGTGCTCTAGGCGGCTTCGCGGCGCACTGCCTGGCCGTCACCCAGACGAAAGCGGGCGATAAGGGCCCGGAGGCCATCCGCCTGCTGGGCGAGGGCGTGGCTCGCGGCGGTTGTCTCTTCAACCATGGCCGCGTTCTGCTGCGTCACCTGATCCATCTGGTTGATGGCGGTGTTGACCTCGACGAGAGCCGTGGACTGCTCCCGCGCCGACGCGGCGATCTCGCCCACCAGCGTGTTGACGCCGGCCACCCGCTCGAAGATCCGCTGCAGGGTGTCGCCCGTCTGGCCGACCAGGACCACGCCGCGCTTCACATGTTCGGACGAGGCGCCGATCAGGCCCTTGATCTCCTTGGCGGCCTCGGCCGAACGCTGGGCGAGCGCCCTGACCTCGGAGGCGACGACGGCGAAGCCGCGACCCGCTTCGCCGGCCCGGGCCGCCTCGACGCCGGCGTTGAGGGCCAGCAGGTTGGTCTGGAAGGCGATCTCGTCGATCACGCCGATGATCTGGCTGATCTCGCTCGACGACCGCTCGATCGCCCCCATGGCGGCGTTGGTCTCTGTGACGATTGCGCCGCTGCGTTCAGCCTCGCCGGATGCGTCCTCGGCCGCCTGGCGCGCGTCGACGGCGCCCTGGGTGGCCTTGCGGACCGTGGCGGTCACTTCGTCGAGGGCCGCGGCTGTTTCTTCCAGGCTCGCGGCCTGGTGCTCGGTGCGGCGCGACAGGTCGTCGGACGCGTGCGAGATCTCCTGGGTGCCGGTGTGAATGCCGCTCGCCGCCTGGCGCACCGTCAGCATGGTCTGTTCGAGCTGATCGAGCGCGCTGTTGAAGTTGCTGCGTAGCCGCTCGTACTCCGGCGCCAGCGCCTCGCGCATCCTGAAGGTCAGGTCGCCGTCCGACAGTCGCGACAGGCCCAGACCGAGCGCCTCGACCACAGCGTTCTGCTCCGCCTCGGCCTTCGCGCGCCGCAGCTCCATCGCCCTGCGCTCTTCCTCGAGCCTGGCGCGTTCGTCGGTGGCCGCCAGTTCGGATTCGCGGTCCGCGACCGCTTTCCGGAAGGCAAACAGCGCACGGGCCATTAGCCCGATCTCGTCCTTTCGCCCGGTGTGTGGCGGCTCGACGGACAGATCGCCCTTGGCAAGGCGCTCGAGGGCCCGGGTGACGTCGAGGATCGGCTCTACCAGCGTACGCCGGGCGGTCACGATGAGGACGCCGGCGATGACGACGCCCAGCGCCAGCATGCCAATCATCAGCCCCTGGGCGATTGCGGCCTCGCGCGTTGCGCTCTCGGCGTCGGCGCGGGCGGAGGTGGCGATGGACTCAGACGCGGTCTCCATGGCGCCTTCCAGCGCCTCGAACTGCTCCATGAACCCCGGCGTCGCAGCCTCGGCGGCCACTGGGTCCGTCTCGGCGAGGGCGACGACCGACTCTGCCGCGGCGATGTAGCTGGCGAGCGGGGCCTCTACGGCCTGAAGCGCAGCCTTGGCATTCGGATCGGTGGCGATCGCCTTGTTGCTGGAGATATCGTCACGGAAGGCCTCAGCGTGTGTGGCGAGGTCCGCCTTAACGTCTGCGAATGTCACCCCGTGAGCCGGGTCGATTGCGCGCAAGGCCATGAGCACGTCGGCGCGCAGCGCGTCGTGCATCATGTCGCCATGAAGGTGGTTGCGCAGAACCGCTGCCGAGCGGGTGGAGTCGTTGAGGTTTCCACTCAGGCGGAACGCCGACCAGATCCCCGCACCGGCCACGATCCCGACCAGGGCCAGAACGGCGAGGCCCGCCGCCAAAACCTGCCCGTTTATGGATGAGAAACGCAAGTTCAACCTCCGTTATGCCATCAGGATTGACCTTGAGTAACCGTCTAAGGTTGATCGGGCATTAACTATGCAGTGTCCGGGACGTGGCGAATGAAACGCCAGTCAATGATCCGAAGAGGTCCGAAAATCCCGTTGTATGAGAACTCCTGTCTGCGATGCTCGTGATTTCACTGGAGCGCGGGTAAGTAGTCAGTTTCAGAATTATGCTCCATGCTTGCGATATCTCGTGTCATGTCGTGCAATGCGCACTGATCGTGATTAACCGCTCCTTAGTCGTTCGGCCCGAAGTCTCGTGACAGGATCGAGGGGACAAGCCGATGCTCGACTTGGGATGGCGGTGCGGTCTCGCCGCTCTAATGCTCACAGCGTCTGTCGATGTCGCATCGGCAAGGGCTCAGGAGTCGGCCTGGACCGTTGAGGCCACCTACACCGCTGACCTGATCGGCCCGATCGCTGGCGACGGCCCGCGCCGCGCCGTCCTGCTCGACAACCTCGACGTCGTGGCCGACCTGGATCTCGGCAAGGCGCTGGGCTGGCGGGGCGCCACGCTTCACGGCTACCTGCTCTCCAATCAGGGCGGGGCGCCGAATGATTTCGCGGGCACGCTGCAGGGTGTCGACAACATCGAGGTCGGCCGGCAGGCCGTGCGGCTCTACGAGCTGTGGGTCGATGCGCCCCTGGGCGAACACCTGTCCATTCTGGCGGGCCTCTATGATCTCAACAGCGAGTTCTATGCGACCGAGTCTGCCGGTTTGCTGATCGCCCCGCCGTTCGGAATCGGCTCGGAGCTGGCGGCTACCGGGGTCAATGGTCCCTCGATCTTCCCGTGCACGGCCCTGGCGCTTCGCGTAAACTACAGCTCCGAAGCGGGCTACGCCCGTGCCGCTGTGTTCAACGCGCGGGCCAGCGCGCCTGGCGATCCGGACGGGGTCGATACCGACTTCGAGGACGGCGCTCTCGTCATCGCCGAGGCCGGACGCCGGAGTGGATCCGGTTCGCTGGCCCTGGGCCTCTGGCGCTACAGCCGTGAACAGGATGACCTTCGCGATCTGACCCCCGGGGGTGATCCGGTGCAGCGCACCGCGCAGGGCGCCTATCTGCTTGCCGAGCGCGTCATGCTCGGAGACGACGACAGGCGAAAGGTCACCGGGTTTGTTCGACTGGGCGTTTCGGACCGCCGCACAAGCCCGTTCAGCGGAGGCTGGCAGGCCGGCGTGCTTGTGGAGCGGGTCTTCGCGGGCCGCCCCGACAGCGCCCTGTCGGTCGGTCTGCAGCAGGGGCTTCTGTCCTCGCGCGGGCAGGACCTGATCGCGGCCGGCGGCGTGGACCCCGCCGATGCGGAGTCGGGCATCGAGATCACCTACTCCGACAGGCTGACCGATCGGGTCACCCTCCAGCCCGACCTGCAGGTGATTTTCGACCCGGGTGGCGACCGGGCCGCTGATCCGCGTGTCGTGTTCGGGCTGCGGCTGACCATCGACCTGCTGCCCTAGCCTGGGGACGCGCCGCCCGCTATCGCTGCGGGCGTGCCGACCTTCATCGCCATCGACGACCCCGCCGATCCCCGGATCGAGGCCTACCGCGACATCCGCGAGCGGGACCTTGTCGGTCGCCGGGGGCTTTTCGTCGCCGAGGGCGAGACGGTGCTTCGAATGCTGGCCGCGCAGGGCCGCCACCGACCGCTGTCGGTGCTCATCGCCCCCAAGCGGCGAGCGAAGCTGGAGTCCATCCTGGAGCTGCTGCCCGACGATCTCCCGGTCTATCTGGCGCAGCAGCCCGTGCTGGACGCCATCGCCGGGTTCGAGCTGCACCGCGGCATCCTGGCGGTTGCCGAGCGGGCGCCGGCGCTATCGGCCGATACTCTTCTGGCCGGACTGGGCGCGCGGGCGCTGGTGCTGGCCCTGTCCGGGATCGGCAACCACGACAACATGGGCGGGTTGTTCCGCAACGCCGCCGCCTTCGGCGTCGACGCGGTCCTGCTGGATGCGACCTGCTGCGATCCGCTCTACCGCAAGGCCATCCGCGTCTCAGTAGGGGGCGTGCTGGCCGTCCCGTTCGCCACGGTCGAGGGCGACATGGTCGAAACGCTGCTGCGCAACGGACTGGAGCCGGTTGCGCTCAGCCCGGCGGGGGAGACTCCGTTGCACGGCTTCACGCCGCCGTCGCGCGCAGCCCTGCTGCTCGGAGCCGAGGGGCCCGGCCTTTCGGCGGAAACCCTGGCCCGCTGCCGGACGGTGTCGATCCCGATGGCGGGCGGCTTCGACTCCCTGAACGTGGCGACCACCTCGGGCATCGCCCTGCACCACCTGCGCGCCTCGGGCTCCTGACGGTTCAGCGCAGACGCTTGCGCGAAGCGGCCCCGCCGCCGGCGGGCATCGAGACGAGGTCGCCGTCCCGGGCGATCCACAGCGGACCGTCGTAGGCGTCGCGCGCCTTGCCGAGGAACGGCCCCTCCAGCGCCCGAACCGGCAACGGCGGCACGATGTGGGTCAGCAGCAGCGCCTTGGCGCCCGACGATTGCGCAATCCGCGCCGCTTCAACCGGGCTGGTGTGATAGTCAGGGATATCGGCCATGATCTTGGCGCGCTTTGGCAGGCCTGCCCGGCTCGAGCCGTCCTGCAGCAGTTTGACCAGTTCCGGCGACAGGGCTTCGTGGACGAGCAGGTCGACGCCCTTCGCCTGGGCGGCGACGACCGGCGAGGCCGAGGTGTCGCCGCTGATCACCACGCTGCGCCCCTTGTAGTCGAACCGGTAGCCCAGGGCGGGCTCGACCGGGCCGTGGTCGACCCGGAAAGCGGTGATCTTCACGCCGTCCTCCTCCAGCACAACGACGGAGTCGGCCCCGGCCGGCAGCACGATGGGACGAGGGATGATGCCCACGCCGGAAGGTGGCGCGACGTCCGGGCCATGGTGGGCGGTGCGATAGCCGCTGTCGAAGGCGTAGGCCTCGTTGAAGCCGGCCGCCACGCGCTCGACGCCCGGCGCCCCGTAGAGCTGCAGCGGCGTGGCCCGGTTGCCGCCAACCCAGCGCATCAGGGCGACGTTGCCCAGACCGTCGATGTGGTCGGAGTGGAAATGGGTCAGCAGCACCACCGGGTCGCCGCCAACGCCCAGTCGGCCGAGCGTGCGGCCGGCGGCCTCGCCGGTATCGACGATGAACAGGCGCTTGCCGGCGATCACGGCTGTGCAGGGCGCCCCGCGATCAGCGTCCGGGAAGGGGCCGCCCGATCCGCAGACAACGACGTGAAGGCCGTCGGGCAGGCTGCTGACCAGGTCGGCGGTCATGCCTTCGACAACCCGACGCTCCATAACTTTCAGGGCCAGCGGGCCCCGCGCGGCGTAAAGCCCGCCGCCGACCAGAAGCGCCAGGACGATCAATATCGCCAGGATGCGTTTCATGCCCGTCTCCGTTTCCCGCTTGATTGCCGGAATTATATTGGCATTATTTGTGTCATTAGTTTCCGCGTGGGTCAAGCCCGCGCATCAAGCCTGGAGGATGCCCCTGTGAAGGTGCTTCGCACGCCTGACGACCGTTTCGACGGATTGCCCGACTTCCCTTACGCCCCCCACTACGTGACCGTTCCCGGGGGCGAGGGCGTCGACCTCCGCATCGGCTACGTGGACGAAGGGCCGCGCGACGCCGCCCCTGTGCTGCTGCTGCACGGTGAGCCGGCCTGGTCCTACCTGTACCGGGGCATCATCGCGCCGCTGAAGGCCAGGCACAGGGTCGTCGCGCCGGACCTCGTCGGCTTTGGCCGCTCGGACAAGCCCGCCGAAACCACCGACTACAGCTACGAGAAGCATGTGGCCTGGATGAGCGCCTGGTTGCTGGCGCTGGACCTGAAGGACATCACCCTGTTCTGCCAGGACTGGGGCGGCCTGATCGGCCTTCGCCTGGTCGCCGCCTTTCCCGAGCGTTTCGCCCGGGTGATCGTGGCCAATACCGGCCTGCCGACCGGAACAGGCATGAGCGAAGCCTTCAACAGCTGGCTGAAGATGAGCCAGACCATCCCGGTCTTCCCGGCGGGCATGATCGTCAATATGGGCACCGTCCGCGAGCTCAGCCCCGAGGAGATCGCGGCCTTCGACGCGCCCTATCCCGACGAGAGCTACAAGTCCGCCGCGCGGATCTTCCCGACCTTCGTGCCGGCGACGCCGGAGCACCCCTCGGTCGCCGAGAACAAGGCCGCCTGGCAGGTGCTCGAGGCCTTCGACAAACCCTTCCTGACCGCCTTCAGCGACAATGACCCGGTGACGAAGGGCGGAGATGTCCCGTTCCAGCAGCGGGTGCCCGGCGCGAAGGGGCAGAAGCACACCGTCGTCCAGGGCGGCGGCCATTTCCTGCAGCAGGACAAGCCCGATGAGATCGCGGCCCTGATCGACAGCTTCATTTCGGAGACCCGCTGATGAACGTGGAAAACGCTGTCCTGCCGAAAGGCGAACAGATGCAGGCCTTGCTCGCCATGGGCGGCGACAGGCCGATCGTGATGGTCAACCTGCTCAAGTTTCGCGACAAGGCCCAGTACGACGAGCCGGGCGAGCCGGAGATGACCGGACGTGAGGCCTACGACCGATACGGTCGCGTCATGGCGCCGCTGGTTCTGGCGAAGGGCGGCAAGCTGCGCTTTTCCAGCAAGGTCGATGCGCTGGTCATCGGCGAGGTCGGCGAACTGTGGGACGCCGTGGCGATCATGGAGTACCCCAGCCGCGCGGCCTTCGTTGAAATCGCCACCTCGCCGGAGGTCCAGGAGATCGGTCGCCACCGGAAGGCGGGCCTCGCCGGCCAGTTGCTGATCCAGTGTTCCGAGCCGGGGGTATGATGGAGGCGCCCCGGGCCCCGTCGCGTGTCACCCTGGGGCTGCTGACGGTCCTGGGCCTGATCAATCTGGCGCGCGGCGCGGTCCACGTCTTTCTGCCGGACAGCGGTGCGGGCGTCATCGCGCAATTCGATCTGGCCCAGGGCGGACGCACGATCGTCTTCCTTCTGGCGATGATCGGCGCGGGGCAGATCGCGTCCGGGCTGGTCGAGCTGCTGGTCGTCGCCCGCTTCCGCGCTTTCGCCGCGCCGCTGCTGGCGATCGAGTTGCTGCGCGCGCTGCTGGCGCTCTACATCGCCTTCATCTCGAAGTCCGTCGGCGAAGGGTACCCCGGGGCGAAGGGCATCGTCGCCGCCGCTGTCGTTCTGACCCTGGCGGTGCTCTGGGAGTTCGGGCGTCCGGCTCGGAAGGCCTGACCGCTTGCAGGATGCCCCGGTCATGATAGGCCTGATCCCATGGCCGCCCCGACGAAACCCCCGCTGGTCGCAGAACTGGTCGTCGATGGCCGCCGCCTTCGGTCGGAGGTCAGCCGCCTGCGGATCGTCGAGGCGATGATCGCGCTGGTGTCGGAAGGCCTGACCATGCCGCCGGCCGAGGCCGTGGCCGCGCGGGCCGGGGTCGGCCTGCGCACCGTGTTCCGCCTGTTCGAGGACATGGACGGCCTCTACCGCGGCATGCAGGCGGTGATGACCGAACGTCTCGGCAGCCTGCTGGAAAGCCCGATCGAGGCCTCGGAATGGCCTGAAGCCATCAATATCTTGATCGACCGGCGTGCGGAGGCATTTGAAATGATCCTGCCGCTGCAGATCGCAGCCGACAGTGCGCGCTCCCGCTCGGCCGCCCTTCGCGACGGTCGGCTCCGACTGGTCAGGGGTCAGCGCGACACCTTGCTGGCCGCTCTGCCCGCCGCGATCCAGGGTGACGCCGAGCTGGTCCAGGCGCTTGATCTGGCGCTGAGTTTCGAGACCTGGCGTCGACTGCGCACGGACCAGGGCGCCGACGTCGCCCAGGCGCGCGCGGTCATGCGTCGTATCGGCAGCGCGCTCGTCGGCGACACCGCGTGAAGCGCCTCGTGCTGCTGCTGGTCCTCGGCCTGTGCGCCTGCGGAGCGAAAGCGCCGCAACTGGCCGAGCCGACACGGGCCTGCCCGGGCCCCGCGCCGAGCGGCGAAGTGGCGCTGAAGGGCGGAACCTTCGTCCTCGGCGCCCGGCCGGAACATGACGACGAAGGCCCGCCCCGCACCGTGGCCGTGGGGCCGTTCTCCATCGACCGGACCGAAGTCACCAACGCCCAGTTCGCCGCATTCGTGAAGGCCACCGGTTACGTCACCCTGGCCGAACGCCGGCCTGATCCGGCGCTGTATCCCGGCGTGCCGGCCGATCAGCTGAAGCCCTCGTCGCTGGTCTTTGTCGGCGCGGCGGGGCTCGGGTCCGGCGATCCGTCGCTCTGGTGGCGCGTGGTCGACGGGGCCAGCTGGAAACATCCCGAAGGCCCAGGCAGCGACCTCGCCGGCCGCGAGCGCCATCCCGTGGTGCAGGTCGCGTTCGAGGACGCGATGGCCTATGCGCGCTGGCGTGGCCGGGATCTGCCGACCGAGGCGGAGTGGGAGTTCGCCGCCCGCGCCGGCCTTGATGGCAAGCGCTACGAGTGGGGCGATGAGCGGCCAGATCCCAAGGCGCCGCGCGCCAATACCTGGCAGGGCGTCTTCCCGGCGGTCGATACCGCCGACGACGGCTACAAGGCCCGCACGGCGCCGGTTGGCTGCTACGCGCCCAGTGCTTATGGCCTCTCGGACATGACCGGCAATGTCTGGGAATGGACCAGCGACTGGCTCCAGGACGGCCGGCCGGAGGGCGACCTGGCGCGCAGTCGCATCGTCAAGGGCGGATCCTTCCTCTGCGCCGACAACTTCTGCCTCCGCTATCGGCCTTCGGCCCGGCAGCCCGGCCCTCCGGACACGGGCACATCGCACGTGGGCTTCAGGACGGTGAAGCGTGGCTGACATTGCGGCCGAGGCCCGCCCGGCCCAACATGGCGGAAAAGACGCTCACGGGAGGAAGATGATGGCCGGGATCGAGGTCAGACGGGTAGCCGGAGCCCTGGGCGCCGAGATCAGCGGGGTGGACCTGTCCGGACCCCTCGCCGACGAAACCATCGCCGCGATACGCCAGGCGCTGGTGGAGCACCAGGTGATCTTCTTCCGCGATCAGGACCTGACCGCCGAGCAGCAGCTGGCCTTCGGCCGCCGGTTCGGTCCGCTGAATATCCATCCCTACGTCACGGGCATGGCCGACCATCCCGAGGTGATGGAGATCATCAAGGAGCCGTCCGACCGCATCAACTTCGGCGGCGGCTGGCACTCGGACATGAGCTTTCTGGAGGCGCCGAGCATCGGCTCGATCCTCTACGCCGTCCAGACGCCCGAGTTCGGCGGAGACACCCTGTTCGCCAGCCAGGCGGCCGCCTTTGACGCCCTGTCGCCGGGACTGCAGAGGACGCTGGAGGGGCTGAGCGCGGTCCATTCGGCCGGCCGCGAGTATGCGTCGACCGGCGCCTCGGCCCAGAAACGCGGCTCGATGCAGATCGCCGAGGCCGAAGGTGCCGTCGGCGAATTCGTCCATCCCATGGTGAAGGTCCACCCGGAAACCGGCCGCAAGGCGCTGTACGTAAATCCGGCCTTCACAATGCGGATCGAGGGCTGGAGCCGGAAGGAGTCGAAGGCGCTGCTCGACTACCTGTTCGAGCACAGCCGGTTCGAGGCCTTCACCTGCCGGTTCGGCTGGAAGCCGGGTTCGGTCGCCTTCTGGGACAACCGCTCGGTCTGGCATTTCGCGCTGAACGACTATCCCGGCCAGCGGCGGCATATGCGCCGCGTTACGGTGGACGCGGCCTGATCAGGCCTCGACCATCGCGCCCTTGGGCTCGTGGCGCACGTCGTCAGGCCGCATCGACCGGGTCCAGGCGGCGAATTCCATCATGATGCCGTTGGGGTCAGTGAAGTAGACCGACCGTACGAAAACCCCGTCGTTGAGCTCCGGCGAGACGCCCATCGGGCTGTCGTCGTGGTTCACCACGACCGGCAAGTGCGGCACGCCGGCGGCCGTCAGCCGGGCGATACAGGCCTCGATCTGCTCGGGCTCCACGTCGAAGGCGACATGGTTCATAGAGCCGATGGCTGACTTCGGCGACTGGGGAAAGGCCTTGACCGAGGCGATGCCCGGAGCCGCAGGAGGGGCGTCCGCCCACCAGAAGAAGGCCAGCGAAGAGCCGCCGCCGCAGTCGAAGAAGAAGTGCTGGCCGCCATCGGGCAGCTCGATGGTCTTGATCAGCGGCATGTCGAGCACTTCGGTGTAGAACTTCACCGTCTCGCGCATGTCCCGGCAGACCAGAGCCAGATGGTTGATGCCCCTCGTGCGCATGGCGTTCTCCCCGCTTTTGCCTTTGTCCTGACGGTACCCCTTAAGCCGCCGCCGTCAATCGCCGCCAAGTTCATAGTAGCCTGCCGCGGGGTCAGTCATGCTGAATGCGAGGCTCGCTTTTCGACCGCCTGACGAGGCCCCGATGAATCTCGAACTCAGCGCTGCTGATCTGGCCTTCCAGGCCGAGGTCCGCGCATTCCTCTCGGACAACCTTCCGCCCGACCTTCAGGTCGCGGGTCGCCGGATGACCAGCGTCTTTGTCGAGAAGCGGTACTCGATCCCCTGGCAGAAGATCCTCCACGCTAAGGGCTGGGTTGCGCCGAGCTGGCCGGTCGAATACGGCGGCTGCGGCTGGGACGAGATGCAGCGCTACATCTTCCAGGCCGAGTGCGCCCGCGCCGGGGCGCCGGGGCTGTCGCCGATGGGGTTGCGGATGGTCGGCCCCTGCATCCAGCGCTACGGTACGCCGGAACAGAAGGCCTTCTACCTGCCGCGCATCCTGGCCGGTGAGGACTACTGGTGCCAGGGCTACTCCGAGCCCGGCTCCGGTTCCGACCTGGCCAGCCTGCAGATGAGGGCCGAGCGGGACGGGGACGACTACGTCCTCAACGGCTCGAAGATCTGGACGACGCACGCCCACTTCGCCAACCGTATGTTCTGCCTGGTGCGGACCAGCTTCGAGGGCAAGCCGCAGAAGGGGATCACCTTCCTCCTGCTGGAGATGGACACCCCCGGCATCGAGGTGAAGCCGATCATCACCCTGGCCGGCGAGCACGAGGTCAATCAGGTCTTCTTCGACAACGTCCGGGTTCCGGTCGCCAATCGCCTGGGCGAGGAGAACGACGGCTGGACGGTGGCCAAGTACCTGCTCGAGTTCGAGCGCGGCGGCAGCTCTGCCCCCGGTATGAAGGTGTCGCTGGCCCGGCTGCGGGAGATGGCGGCGACCGAAGGCGGCGACCTGGGGCAGCCGCTGCTGGGCGACCCGGTCTTCCGCGCGCGCCTCGCCGAGCTTGAGATCGCGCTCGAGGCCATCGAGATGACCGAGCACCGGGTGATGACCGAGCTGTCCTCCGGCAAGAATCCGGGTCCGGCGTCGTCGATGCTGAAGACCCAGGCCACCGAAATGACCCAGAAGATCGACGGCCTGGCGATCGACACGGCGGCCTACTACGCCTTCGTCGATCAGCCGAAGGCCCGGGAGCCCGGGTCCAACGAGACGCCGGTCGGGCCTGAGCACAGCCTGGTCGCCATGCCTCGCTACCTGAACAACCGCGCGGCCTCGATCTACGGCGGATCCAACGAGATCCAGCGGGACATCATGGCCCGGCTCGTGCTGGGTCTCTGACAGCGGACGACATGACCATGAGCGCCACCGCCGCGACGGTCGATTTCGACCAGATGCCCACCCTGGGCGATATCGCCCGTTACCATGCCCGGACCCGCCCGGACGACACGGCCCTGACCTTCGAGGGGCGCGAGACGACCTTCGCGCAGTTCGACGTCCTGACCAACCGCGTCGCCAACGCGCTGATCGCCGAAGGCCTGACCAGGGGGCAGCGGATCGCCTATGTCGGCAAGAACAGCGACTGCTACTTCGAGCTGCTGATCGGCGCGGCCAAGGCCGGAGTGGTGATGACGCCCATCGGCTGGCGGCTCGCCCCGCCGGAAGTCGCCTACATCGTCGAGGACTCCAAGGCGCCGATCGTCTTCGTCGGTCCGGAAGTGATCGGCCTCAGCGAGGAGGTCGCCTCGCACCTGAGCTACCGTCCGATGGTCGTGGCGATGGAAGCCGACGGCGCCGACGGTCGCTCCCTCTACGCCGACTGGCGAGACGCCGCGCCTGACAGCGACGTCGGCGTCGCGATCACCGAGCGGGATGTCGCCGTCCAGCTCTACACCTCGGGCACGACCGGCAAGCCCAAGGGCGCCATGCTCAGCCATGCCAACATCCTGAGCGGGCGTCGGGCGGCGGCCGAGGCGAAGATGCCGTGGAACCAGTGGGGCCCCGACGACGTCAGCCTGGTGGCCATGCCGGTGTCGCACATCGGCGGCACCGGCTGGGGAATCGTCGGCCTATACAACGGCGCCAAAGGGGTCGTCGCCCGCGAGTTCGATCCCTTCAAGGTGCTCGACTTCATCGAGCAGGACCGCATCAGCAAGATGTTCATGGTGCCCGCGGCGATGCAGATCGTCGTGCGCCAGCCGCGGGCCCGCGAGGTCGACTACAGCCGCCTCAAGTACATTCTCTACGGCGCCAGCCCGATCCCGCTCGACCTGCTGCGGGAGTGCATGGAGGTGTTCGGCTGCGGCTTCTGCCAGCAGTACGGCATGACCGAGACCTGCGGCACCATCGTATACCTGCCGCCGGAGGATCATGATCCGGCGGGCAATCCACGCATGCGGGCGGCGGGCCTGCCCATGCCCGGGGTCGAGATCAAGATCATCGACGAGGCCGGCCAGGCCCTGCCGACCGGCGCCGTCGGCGAGGTCGCGACCCGGTCCGTCGGCAACATGGCCGGATACTGGAACCTCGACGAGGCGACCCGGGCCACGATCGGCGAGGACGGCTGGTTGCGCACCGGCGACGCCGGCTACCTGGACGAGGCCGGCTACCTCTTCATCCATGACCGGGTGAAGGACATGATCATCTCGGGCGCGGAGAACATCTATCCCGCCGAGGTGGAAAGCGCTGTCTATGGCCACCCGGCGGTGGCCGAGGTGGCGGTGATCGGCATCCCCGACGAGACGTGGGGCGAAGCGGTCAAGGCGGTTGTGGCGCTCAAGCCCGGCATGACGGCGACGCCGGAAGAGATCATCGCCTTCGCCCGAACCCGCATCGCGGCCTTCAAGGCCCCCAAGAGCGTGGACTTCATCGACGCCCTGCCCAGGAACCCGTCCGGGAAGATCCTGCGGCGGGAGTTGCGGGAGCCCTATTGGGCCGGTCGCGAGCGCCGGGTGAACTGATCGGAAGATCGGTCCCCGGACCCGCGACGGGGGAGCCTTGGCCCGGGGACCTGCGCCGCGGCCTCAGAAACCGCGGCGGTGGGGAAGGTTCGTCCAGATGTGAACGATGCACAGTGTCGCCCCGAACAGGCTGAAAGCCGCGGCGGCCGTGGTGAGGTAGGCAAGGTGGATCGGCGGAAGCGCCGTGAGGGTTTGCAGCATCTGAATTCTCCTGTGCCGCCAAGGTGCAGGGAGGGACGACTCGCCGCCTTGATCTGCGTCAACCGCGGTGATTTTGACGACGGAGCGATATGGCCGTGCCCGCCGGCTTCCGCTAAACCCTTGTCGCGCGAAGGAAATTTCCCTCCCGCAACGTAAACCTGCCCAGAGAGAGTTCGATGTCCGACCGCGCCAACGATCTTGCCCGCCGTGTTGACGCCTTCCTTCACGAGCACGTCATCCCCTTCGAGCAGGACCCCCGGATCGGCAAGCATGGTCCGTCGGACGACCTGCGCGTCGAGCTCCAGGGCAAGGCCGCGGCCCAGGGCCTTCTGGCCCCGCATGTCGGCGTCGAGTACGGCGGCCATGGGCTGAACCACCGCGAGATCGCCATCGTCTTCCGTGCCGCCGGCTACTCGTTGCTGGGGCCGATCGCCCTGAACCTGATGGCGCCGGACGAAGGCAACATGTGCCTGATCGAGAAGATCGGCAGCACGGCCCAGAAGGACGAGGTGCTGCGACCGCTCGCGGCCGGCGACATCCGCACCGCCTTCATGATGACAGAGCCGGACGGGGGCGCCGGCTCCGATCCCTCGATGATGAAGACCACCGCCGTGCAGGACGGCAATCACTGGGTCATCAACGGCGCCAAGACCCTCATCACCGGCGCGGACGGCGCGGCGCACGCGATCATCATGGCAAGGACCGAACATGGGGCGACGATGTTCCTGGCGCCGATGACCGCGTCGGGCATCTCGATCACCCGGGTCCTGGACACCATCGACCGGACCATGCCGGGCGGCCACGCCATGGTGAAGCTGGACAACGTCCGGGTCTCGGCCGACCAGATCCTCGGAGAGGCCAACGAGGGCTTCAAGTACGCCCAGGTGCGGCTGGCGCCGGCCCGGCTGACCCACTGCATGCGCTGGTGGGGCGCGGCTCGGCGCGCGCACGATATCGCTGTCGCCTACGCCTGTCGTCGCCACGCCTTCGGCAAGCCGCTGGTCGACCATGAAGGTGTCGGCTTCATGCTGGCCGACAACGAGATCGACCTGAAACAGGCGGAGCTGACGATCGACTGGTGCGCGGGCGTGCTGGACGCCGGCGGCCACGGTTCGGGGACAGCGGAGTCCAGCCTCGCCAAGGTTGCGGTGTCGGAGGCGCTGTTCCGCATCGCCGACCGCTGCGTGCAGGTGCTGGGCGGCACGGGCGTCACCGACGACACCCCCGTGCACCAGATCTTCCGCGATATCCGCGCCTTCCGGGTCTACGACGGCCCCTCGGAGGTTCACCGCTGGTCGATGGCCAAGCGGATCAAGCGCGAGTTTCTGGCCAAGGCCTGACGAAAGAAACCCCGCCTTCGGGTGAAGGCGGGGTCAAGGCCGTGTGTTCCAGGAAGGTTGGGAACGGGTCTAGCCGTGAAGCTTCGCGGCGGTTTCGGCGACCTTGCGGCCCTGGTAGCGGGCGCCGGCCAGTTCGTTCTCGCTGGGCTGCCGCGAGCCGTCGCCGCCGGCGATGGTGGTCGCGCCGTAGGGGCTGCCGCCGGTGACCTCGTCCAGCTTCATCTGCCCTGCGAAGCCGTAGTCGAGGCCGACGATCACCATCCCGAAGTGCAGCATGTTGGTGATGAGGCTGAACAGCGTCGTCTCCTGACCGCCGTGCTGGGTGGCCGTCGAGGTGAAGGCGCCGCCGACCTTGCCGTTCAGCGCGCCCCTGGCCCAGAGGCCGCCGGCCTGGTCGAGGAAGGCCGCCATCTGCGAGTTCATCCGGCCAAACCGGGTCCCTGCGCCGATGATGATGGCGTCGTAGTCGGCCAGCTCGGCGATCGTGGCGATCGGCGCGGCCTGGTCGAGCTTGAAGTGGGCGGCCCTGGCGACGTCTTCCGGCACGGTCTCGGGAACACGCTTGATGTCGACCTGGGCGCCGGTCTCGCGGGCGCCCTCGGCGACCGCCTGGGCCATGGTTTCGATGTGGCCGTAGGCCGAATGGTAGAGAACGAGAATTCTGGGCACCGGAGTACTCCTGCAGGATCGGGGAAGGGGGAGGCCGCCTAGGCGGCGTCGACGAGCACGAGCTCGGCGTCTTCGAGGGCGGTGACCCGGATCGACGTCTCGTCGGTGATGGCGGCGCCGTCGCGGGTCTCGAGGGTCAGACCGTTGACCTCGACCCGGCCCGCGGCGGGGACCAGATAGGCATGGCGGCTACGGTCGAGGGCGTATTCGACGCTCTCGCCGGCCTTCAGCGTCGCGCCCAGGACGCGGGCGTTCGTGCGGATCGGCAGGGCGTCGTTGTCGTTTTCGAACCCGCTGGCCAGGGTGACGAACTTTCCGGACCGGTCGCCCTTGGGGAAGGGCTTGGCGCCCCAGGACGGCGCGCCTCCGGTGCGGTTGGGCTGGATCCAGATCTGGAATATCCGGGTGGTCTCCGCTTCCAGATTGTACTCGGCGTGGCGGATCCCGCTGCCGGCGCTCATCACCTGGACGTCGCCCGCCTCGGTGCGCCCCTTGTTGCCAAGGCTGTCCTGGTGGGTGATCGCCCCGTCGCGGATATAGGTGATGATCTCCATGTCCGCATGGGGGTGGGGCGGAAAGCCGGAATTGGCGGCGAGCTCGTCGTCGTTCCAGACCCGCAGCGAGCCCCAGTTCATGTTCCGGGGGTCGTGGTAGCCGGCGAACGAGAAGTGATGCCGGGCCTTCAGCCAACCATGGTCGGCGCCGCCGAGCGTCTCAAAGGGTTTGTGCACGATCATCGTACTGCCTCCGCGCCGGACGGCCGGCGCTGTTGCTTGACGACAAGATAGGCGTCAGGATCGAAGCATAAATAGAAACTCCTGAAACTCATCGTTTCCAAAAGCCGCATGTCCAGACTGCCCGATCTCGAAGGCCTGGCGATCTTCGCCAAGGTCGTGGAGCTGCGCTCCTTCGCCGCCGTGGCCGAGGACCTGAAGCTGTCGAAAGCGACGGTGTCCAAGGCGGTCACCCGCCTCGAAACGCGGCTCGGCGCGCGTTTGTTCAATCGCACCTCAAGGCGGCTGGCGCTGACCGACGCGGGCAGGGCGCTGGCCGAGCGGGCCGCGCGGATGCTGGCCGAGGGCGAGGCGGCCGAGGCTGACGCCCTGGAGCAGTCGGCGGCGCCGCGCGGCCTCGTTCGGCTGGCGGTTCCCATGTCCTTTGGTCTCACCGACGTCGCGCCGATCCTGCCCGGGTTCATGGCCGAGTACCCGGAGGTGTTCGTCGACCTGCATCTGAGCGACGCCATGGTCGACCTGATCGGCCAGGGGTTCGACATGGCGCTGCGCATCGCGGCCCTGCCGGACTCCTCGCTGATGGCCCGGCGATTGCGACCGATCAAACGCCATCTGGTCGGCGCGCCCGCATACTTCGCGCGCCAGGGGACGCCCCGGCATCCCAGCCAGCTGGTCGACCATTGCTGCCTCGCCTACGCCTACCTGGCGAGCCCGGAGACCTGGCGGTTCACTCACCCGTCGGGCGAGGAAGCCTCGATCCGGATTGAGGGGCCGATGCGATCCAACAACGCCACGGCTTTGCTGCCGGCGCTGATCGCCGGCCGGGGCCTGGCGCTGCAGCCGGACTTCATCTGCGGTCCGGCCCTGGCGTCCGGCGAACTGGTGGCCGTGATGGAGGACTGGTCGCCGCCGCCGATCGCGTTGCACCTGGTCATGCCCCCCGGCGGGCCCAGGCCGGCGCGGGTCGAGGTGCTCGCGGAGTTCCTCGCGAGGCGGATGTCGTCCCGCTGACCGGAGGCGCGCGACCGCCGAAATCCCGGGCCCGGCGCGTCGAAGGCGATGCTTTTCAAGCGGGCCTGTGTCCCGCATAGAAGACCGCCTCCGTTCGATGTCGCCTGTTGCCCGCGGGATTGGCGGCCATCTCGAAAGGTGCAGCCCGATGAATGACACCCGTCCGCTGACGCCCTTCGAGGGCCAGGACATCCGGACCCTGATCGACGATCAGGCTGCACGGCGTGGCGAACACCCCTTCCTGATCTGGGAGCCGTTCGAGGGGGAAGGGGCGTCCTGGTCCTACGCGCAATTCGCCGAGGCCGTGCGGCGGTTCGCCGCCGGCCTGCAGGCGCGGGGCGTGCGGCCCGCCGATCGGGTGATCGTGCACCTCGACAACTGTCCGGAGTCGCTGATCGCCTGGCTCGGCTGCGCCTATGCGGGCGCGGTGGCCGTGACGACCAACGCCCGGTCCAGCCGCGACGAGATCGCCTACTTCGCCAGTCACAGCGGCGCGGTCGGAGGCATCACCCAGCCAAGGTTCGCCGGGACTGTCCGCGCCGCCGCACCACAAATGGCCTGGATCGCCGTAACGGCCGATGACAACGGCGCTCCGGCCGAGGCCGACGTGTCGGGCTTTGAACCCTTCTCCGCCATCGATGCGGACCCGCGGACCCTGGCCGTCCGGCCCCACGACCCCTGGGCGCACTTCGGCATCCAGTACACGTCCGGCACAACCGCCCGTCCCAAGGCGGTGCTCTGGACGCACGCCAACGCCCTGTGGGGTGCGCGGATGTGCGCCCAGAACGAAGACCTGCGACCCGACGACGTTCATCTGGTCTACCTGCCGCTGTTCCACACCAACGCCCAGGTCTACTCCGTGGCGGCGGCGCTCTGGGCCGGGGCGACGGTCGTGCTGCAGCCGCGTTTCTCGGCCTCGCGCTTCTGGCCGGTGTCACTGAAACACGGCTGTACCTGGACTTCGATGGTGCCCTTCTGCCTCAAGGCGCTGATGGAGCAGCCCAGGCCCGAGCGGCACAGCTACCGTCTTTGGGGCAACGGCGTCTGCGCGCCGCCGACCGATGCGGTGTTCGGGGTCAAGACCATCGGCTGGTGGGGCATGACCGAGACAATGACCCACGGCACGGTGGGTTTGGCGCATCTGCCCAATGCACCGATGTCGATGGGACGCCCCTCGCCCGCCTACGAGATTCACGTCGTCGGCGAGGACGGCAAACCGGTCGGCCCCGGACAGACCGGAGACCTCCTCGTCGGAGGCCGGCGGGGAGTTTCGCTGTTTCTGGAGTATGCGGGCGACCCCGTCGCGACGGCGGCGGCCTTTCGGGAGGACGGCCTGTTCATCACCGGCGACCGGGTCCGGGTCGGCGAGGATGGCTGGCTCTACTTCGCCGATCGCTCCAAGGACATGCTGAAGGTTGGCGGCGAGAACGTCGCGGCGTCGGAGATCGAGCGAGTCGTCGCGTCTGTCGCCGGGGTGGTCGAGTGCGCCGTGGTGGCGAAGCGGCATCCCATGCTGGACGAGGTTCCGGTCGCTTTCGTCATTCCGCGCGATCCCGCCGATGTCACCTTGCCGGACCGGGTGCTGGCCGCCTGTCGCGAGACCCTGGCCAGCTTCAAGCAGCCGCATGACGTGCGGCTGATCGCCGAGCTGCCGCGCTCGACCCTTGAGAAGATCGCCAAGGCCGAACTGCGAGCGATGCTGAAGGACGAGCCTGCCTGACAAACTCTCTGGCCGGACGTTGCGGCAAGCCGTCACAGTCCCGGAAAGATCAGGCGCGGCCAACGCGTCAGGCAGGGAGCGGCGGATGAGGATCGACTGGAGTCCCGAGGACCGGGCCTTTCGTGACGAGGTGCGCGCGTTCCTCGAAACCTCGTTGACGCCGGAACTTCGGCTGGCCGGATCGCGCCTGACCAGCGTCTATGGCGACCACCGGCCCCAGATGGCCTGGCAGAAGATACTTCACGCCAAGGGCTGGCTGGTTCCGTCCTGGCCGGTGGAGTTCGGCGGCCGCGGCTGGTCGGTGACACAGCGCTACATCTTCGCCACCGAACTGACCGCCGCCGGCGCGCCGCCGCTGTCGCCGATGGGCATCGGGATGTGCGGCCCGGTCCTGATCGGCCACGGCACGCCCGAGCAGCAGGCCCGGTTCCTGCCGCGCATGCTCAGCGGCGAGGACTTCTGGTGCCAAGGCTATTCCGAGCCGCAGTCGGGCTCCGATCTGGCGACGCTCCAGATGAGCGCGGAGGACGACGGGGACCACCTGATCTGCAACGGCCACAAGCTGTGGACCACCCACGCGGCGCACGCTAACTGGATCTTCTGCCTCGTCCGCACCTCGCGCGAGGACATCCCGCAGAAGGGCATCACCTTCCTGCTGATCGACATGACGACGCCCGGGGTCGAGGTGACGCCGATCATCTCGCTGTCGGGCGAGCACATCCAGAACCACGTCTTCTTCACCGACGTCCGCGTGCCCAAGGCCAACGCCGTCGGACCGATCGGCCAAGGCTGGACCGTGGCCAAGCACCTGATGCAGTTCGAGCGGGGCGGCAGCGCCTACACGCCTGGCTTCCGGGGGCGGATGGCGAAGATCGCCCATATCCTCGACGCCGAGTACGTCGAAGGCGACGCGACCGGCGAAGGAAGCGCCCTGCGACTCCAGCTGGCCGATGCGGCCATCCAGGTCGACGCCCTCGAGGCGGTTGAACTGCGGGTCATGTCGGCCCTGTCGGTCGGCGCGGCGCCCGGTCCGGAGTCGTCGATGATGAAGACCGTCGGCACCGAGCTCAGCCAGCGTCTGACCGAGATCGCCCTGGCCGCCGCAGGCCGCTACGCCGCGGTCCACCAGCCGCACATGGTTGCGGCCGGCGGCCCCACGCCGGGCTTCAAGCCGCCGCGCTACAACGACGGGATCGGGCCGGAGTACAGCTGGACCGTGGCCCCCAAGTACCTCAACGACCGCGCCGGCTCGATCTACGCCGGCACCAACGAGATTCAGCGAAACATCATGGCCAAGGCCGTGCTGGGGCTCTGAGCAGGGAGAGCGACCATGGACTTCGACACCGACTACAGCATGACCATCGGCGGCAAGGCCGTCGCCGGCGCGGGGACCTTTGACGTCCTCAACCCGGCCAATGAGCAGGTCATCGCCCAGGCTCCGGACTGTTCGAAGGAACAGCTGGACGAGGCCGTCGCCGCGGCGCGGGCCGCCTTCCCGGCCTGGTCCGCGACCCCGATCGCCGAACGCCGCAAGGCGGTGCTCGCCCTGGCCGGCGCCATCGCCGCCAATGCCGAGGGCCTCAAGCGCCTGCTGACCCGCGAACAGGGCAAGCCGCATGCCGACGCCATGAACGACGTCCTTGGCGGGGCCGGCTGGCTGCAGGGCGCCTCGACGCTTGATTTGCCCGAGACGGTCAATGAGGACACCGACGTCCGCCGCAGCATCACCCGCCATGTGCCGATCGGCGTGGTCGGGGCGATCGCGCCGTGGAACTTCCCGGTCATCCTGGCCATGTTCAAGGTCGCGCCGGCGCTGATGGCCGGCAACACCATCGTGCTGAAGCCGTCACCGTTCACGCCGCTGACGACGCTGAAGATCGGCGAGCTGGCGCGGGCGGTCCTGCCGCCGGGCGTGCTCAACGTGGTGTCGGGCGGCGACAGCCTTGGGCCGTGGATGACCAGCCACCCCGGCATCGACAAGATCAGCTTCACCGGCTCGACCCAGACCGGCCGCAAGGTCATGGCCAGCGCCGCCGACAGCCTCAAGCGCATCACGCTGGAGTTGGGCGGCAACGACGCCGCCATCGTCATGCCGGACGTCGACGTGGAGAAGGTCGCAGAGCAGCTGTTCTGGGCCGCCTTCCGCAACACCGGCCAGATCTGCATCGCCAGCAAGCGGATGTATGTCCACAAGGACGTCTACGAACCGCTCAAGAAGGCGATCGCCGACTACGCCGCCACCGTGAAGATGGGCGACGGCGCCGAGCAGGGCACCCAGCTGGGGCCGATCCAGAACAAGCAGCAGTACCAGCGCGTGCTGGAACTCATCGCCGACGCCAAAGCCAACGGCTATCCGTTCCTGATCGGCGGCGAGGCCTCGACCGCGCCGGGCTATTTCGTGCCGATCACCATCCTCGACAACCCGCCGGAGAACGCCCGGATCGTTCAGGAGGAGCAGTTCGGCCCCGTCCTGCCGCTGCTCAAGGTCGACAGCATCGAGGAGGCGCTCGAACGCGCCAACGCCAGCGAGTACGGCCTGGGCGGCTCGGTCTGGTCGTCAGACATCGACGCGGCGCTGGCGGTCGGCGAACGGCTGCAGACCGGCACCGTCTGGATCAACGAGACCCAGCACCTCAGCCCGCTGGTCAGCTTCGCCGGCCACAAGCAGTCGGGCCTCGGGGTCGAGAACGGCATCGACGGCCTGCTGGAGTACACCAACACCCAGACCATCGTGGTCCGGAAGGGCTGACCACCAGGCCGCCACGGATCCTGGCCGGAATCCGCGGCGGCCTCTTGCCTTCAGGCGGGTCGGCCTGTCATCCCTTGGCCAGGGCAGGAGACAACAATGATCACGTTCGAGCTCAACGAAGAGCAGACCATGATCCGCGAGGCGCTGCAGGGCTTCGCGGCCGAGGTGCTGGCGCCGGGCGCGCGGGCCATCGATGAGGCCGGCGATATGCCGGCGGACATCCTCCAGAAGGGCTGGGACTTCGGCCTGATCGCCGCGGCGATCCCGGAAGCCTACGGAGGCGGTGGCGTTGACCGCTCCTGCATGACCAACGCCGTGGCGCTCGAGGCGCTTGGCGGCGGCTGCGCCAGCCAGGCGGCGGCCATCATGGCGCCAGGGCAGTTCGTCAGCGCGCTTATCGACTTCGGGACCGAGGAGCAGAAGGCCGAGCACCTGCCGCGCTTTGCCGGCGCGACGCCGGTCGCCGCCAGCCTGGCCTTGCAGGAAGGCCAGTTCGGTTTCGCCGCCGAGGCGCAGCGCACGACCGCGACTCGCAAGGGAAACGGCTTTGTCCTGAACGGTGAAAAGCGGCTGGTCCCCCTGGGCGACCGGGCGGACACCTTCCTGGTGCTGGCCCGCGATGAGGGCGGTCAGGGCCTGGCCGCGGTGCAGGCGTACATCGTCCCGCGCGACACGGCTGGCCTGTCCGTCGAGACGGAGAACGGGACCCAGGGTCTCAAGCCGCTTCCGAAGGGCAAGCTCACGCTCGCCAACGTTGAACTGCCTGGCTCCGCCCGGCTCGGCGGCGACGCCGGCATCGATGCTGCGCGGCTGATCAGCCAGGCGCGTGTCGGCGCGGCGGCCGTGGCCGTCGGCCTTTCGCGCCAGGCGACCGACTTCGCTATCCCCTACGCCCGCGAGCGGGTCGCGTTCGGCGAGCCGATCGGCAAGAAGCAGTCGATCGCCTTCATGCTGGCCGACATGCACATCGAGTGCGAGACGATGCGCTGGATGGTCTGGAAGGCCGCCAGCCTTCTGGAGCACAACGATCCCGGCGCCGTGAAGGCGTCCGTGCTGGCCCAGGACTACGTGCGTCGCAAGGCGGTCAAGATCGCCGACGACGCGCTGCAGATCTTCGGCGGCCACGGCTTCATCCGCGATCTGCCGCTGGAAATGTGGCTTCGCAACGCGCGCACGCTGACCGTCCTCGACGGTCCGGTCTCGGTTTAGGGAGAACGATCATGGCTGACTTCCGTCTCTCGGACATCGATCAGCAGATCATCGACAAGGTTGTCGAGGTCGGCGAGTCCACATCGCGGCACGCCCGCTACTACGAGGATCACGAGCACGAGACCCCGCCGACGCGGCTTGAGGGCGAGCGCGGCTTCGAAGAGGTCTTCCCGCTCTTCGGCCAGCGCAAGCCCGGCGATACCCCGATGATGACCTTCATGATGGCCGTCAGCATCGCGCGGGGCTCGACCACCGGCGTGACACGGGGCCTTGGCCTCGCCATGCCGGCCGGCCGCGCCAGCGGTCTGGGCAACGCCGCCCTGCAGTCGGCCGGCACGCCCGAGCAGAAGGCCAAGTGGGGCGACCTCTTCCTGGCCATGTCGATCACCGAGCCCAACGTCGGCTCCGACACCAAGGCCATCCAGGCGACCGCCCGGCTGGACGGCGACGAATGGGTGATCAACGGCGACAAGATCTTCGTCACCGACGGTGTCAAGTGCGACGGCGCCATCGTCTGGGCAACCATCGACAAGTCGGCGGGCCGCGCCGGCATCAAGTCGTTCCTGGTCCTGAAGGGCGCGCCCGGCTTCGAGCTGGTCCGACAGGAGAAGAAGCTCGGCATCCGCTCGTCGGACACCGCCGCTTACAGCTTCCGTGACTGCCGGGTCCCGCGCGACGCCCTGCTGGGCGGCGACGAGACCGTACCCAAGGACGGCGGCTCGGCGGGCTACAAGGGCGTCATGAAGACCTTCAATATGACCCGCCCGGCCGTGGCCTCCGGCGGCGTGGCCAAGGCGAAGGGCGCGCTGGATTTCGCCAAGGCCGCCCTGGCGCGGGAAGGCGTCGAGGTCGACTGGACGCGCAGCTACAACCAGCGCAGCGCGCCGGAGCAGCGGCTGATCGAGATGGAGGCCGACACCGAGGCGGCCACCCTGTCGGTGCTGCACGCCGCCTGGCTGAACGACGTGCGCAAGTCCAACAATCTGGAGAGCTCGGTCTGCAAGGCCAAGGGCGGCGAGGTCTGCCGGACCATCCCGCAAGCCGCCATGGAACTACTCGGTGGTATGTCGGTCAGCCACGACCACCTGGTCGAGAAGTTCCTGCGCGATGGCCGGATCAGCGACATCTACGAGGGCACTGGCCAGATACAGCGGCTGATTATCGCCCGCGAAATCCTGGGCTACTCATCCGAGGAGCTTACCTGACGGTCCGGCGCCGCGGATCCTTGATCACGGTCAGGGTCAGCAGCGCCGCCACCAGCAGGCCCAGCGAGGCGCCGAAGACGACATTGTAGCCGAGCAGGTCGGCGACGGCGCCGCCGATCAACGGGCCGATCGTCGCGGTGACGCCTTCCGCCGTCGCCGAGATGCCGATCCGCATCGACAGGTCGTCGCGGTGGCCGAACTCCAGGATCATGGTGTTGGACGCCATCATGTAGCCGGCCAGGGCCGCGCCGAGGCCGAAGAAGGCCAGGAACACCGCCCACGGCGCGCTCATCGTCAGCAACAGCAGCGTCGAGGCGATCCAGATCGCGATCGACAGGACCAGAACGACCCGGAAGCCGGACCGGTCGCCGAGGTAGCCCCAGACGATGTTGGAAACGGTGTCGGCGCCCAGGTAGGCCAGCGACAGCAGGCCCAGCGTCGCACCGTCCAGGTGCATCGTGGAGCCGACGTGCAGGATGTAGAACGGCGTGGCGATCCGGGCCGAGGTGGCCAGCATCTGCATGATCAGGAACCAGCGGTAGCCGGGATCGGCGGCGATCAGGGCGGGGATGTCACGCATCCGTTCGCGCAGACGGACCGGTTCGCGGATGGTCGGCGGGACCGGCTCGCGGATCTGGTGCTGCAGGAACCACAGGCCGGCGCTGGTCAGCAGGAAGGCCAGGATGAAGGTGGTGGCGTAGCCGTTGCCCAGCACGTTGGCGCCGATCAGGTACTTGCCAGAGACATAGGCCAGGACGGCCGCGATCAGGCCGCCGACCGCGTTGCGCCAGGCCTGCAGCCGTCCGCGCAGACTGATCGGGATCACCCGCGACATCAGCAGGGTGAAGGCCACCCGCTGGGCGCCCATGAAGACGCCGAACAGGAAGACGAACAGCAGCAGGGTCAGGACCTGCGCCTGGTCCCTCAGGAACCAGCCGGTCAAGGCCATGCCCAGGATGGCCAGCCGCCCCAGGCTGCCCAGGATAATGGCCATCGGCATGATCTTCGGCCGGTGCTCGATGGCGGCGCCGGCCACCAGCGGCGAGATGATCCCGCCCATCTGTTGCAGCGCCAGGCCCAGGCCGACAACCGTGTTGGAGCCGGCGACCAGATGCAGGTAGGCCGGCATGAAGGTCGGGGCGTTGATCAGGCGAAAGCCCGTCATGCCCAGCATGCCGTGCACGAAGTTGCCGATGTAGTTCCGGCGCAGATTGTCCCAGACGAAGGTCTCGTAGGCGGCCTCGCGGGTCGCCAGATCGTCGGGCGCGGACGCGACGGCGGTGGCCGCCGCGTCCGCCTTGGCCGGCTCATCCATGTCCGGCTGAACTCCGCACGCTACGCAAAGGGCCTTGGGTCAATAGCCCTGCATCCTGCCCCAGCGGTCGCGGTGCCAGGCCGTCGAGCCGAACAGGGTCTCAACCGCCCGGGCCCGCTTGAGGTAGAGGCCGGCGTCGTGGGCGTCTGTCATGCCGATGCCGCCGTGCATCTGGACCATCTCGCGGGAGATCAGGTTCAGGGTGTCGCCGGCCACGGCCTTGGCCAGCGCGGCCTGCTGGGCCAGATCGTCGGCGTCCTGGTCGATGGCGGACAGCGCCGCCTCGACGCAGGACCGCGCCAGCTCCAGCTCGCTGAACATCTTCGCGGCCCGGTGCTGCAAGGCCTGGAAGCTGCCGATGGTCTGGCCGAACTGCACGCGTGTCTTGAGGTAGTCCAGCGTGGTGTCGAAAGCCTGGGCGGCCATGCCCAGCATCTCGGCCGAGACGGCGATGCGGCCGACGTCGAGCGTGCGTTCAAGGAGGGTATAGCCGCCTCCGGCGTTCCCCAGCACAGCCTCGGCGCCGATCTCGACCCCATCGAAGGTTACGGCCGCATAGTCGCGGTTGTCGGCCAGGTGACGCGCGGACCGGGTCAGGCCCGTCGCGTCGGCCGGGACGAGGAACAGCGTGATACCCGCCTCATCACCAGCCGCGCCGGCGGTGCGCGCGGCCACGATAAAGGCGGTCGCCGCCATGCCCTCGGCCACGAAGGCCTTGGCGCCGGACAGACGCCAGCCCCCGCCGGAGGCCTCGGCCTTCAGCGCGGTCCGCACCGGCTCATGGCGCGGGCCCTCGTCAACGGCCAGGGCGACGACGGCCTGGCCGGCGGCGATGGCCGACAGCCAGCATTCCTTCTGCGCATCGGTCCCAGCGCGGGCCAGGGCGTAGGCCGCGGCCATGGACGATACGGCGAGAGGCGAGGCGGCCAGGGTGCGGCCTAGCTCCTCCAGCACCAGGCCAAGGCTCAGGTAGCCGAACTCCGAGCCGCCATGGGCCTCGGGGACAACCACCCCGGCCCAGCCCATGGCGGCCATGTCGGCGAAGGCCTCCGGCGCGTAGCCGAGCAGGCTGCCGCTGTCCCGCGCCTTGCGCAGCGCGCCGACGGGCGCCTTTTCCTGCACCCACGCCCTGGCGGCGTCGCGCAGCATCGATTGTTCTTCGGTCAGAACGGCCATGACGCGCGCTCCCTACTGGTGATCAAGAAGGCCAAGGATACGCTTGGCGATGATGTTGTTCTGGATCTCGGCGGAGCCGCCGTAGATCGTGGTGGCCTTGCCGCCCAGCCAGTTGCGGGTCTGCTCCAGCTCCTTGTCGGTGAAGCCCTCGCCCTCCCAGCCCAGGCCCTGGGATCCCATGATCTCGACCGCCAGCTCGGCGCGTTCCTGGCCGACCTTGGAGCCGACGTTCTTCATGATCGAGGTGGCGTTCGACGGCCCGCCGCCGCCCTTGGCCTCGGCCTGGGCGCGCATAAGGGTCAGCATGAAGGCTCTGGCCTCCATCTGGTGCCGGATGATCCGTGACCGCAGGTCGGGATCGGCGATGCGGCCGGCGTCGTCGACCCCGACGTAGGTCTTCGCCAGCGTGTCGAGCGGGGTCCCCGCCGCGAACCGCCCGGCCGACCCGCCGCCGCCCGACAGGCTGTTGCGCTCATGTTGCAGCAGGCGCTTGCCGATCGTCCAGCCGCCGTTCAGCGGACCGACGAGGTTCTCCTTCGGCACCTTCACGTCGGTCAGGAAGGTCTCGCAGAAGGGCGAGACGCCGCTGATCAACTTGATCGGCCGCACTTCGACGCCCGGGGTCCTCATGTCGAACAGCACGAAGGAGATGCCCTCGTGCTTGGTGGTGAAGTCCGTGCGCACCAGGCAGAAGCACCAGTCGGCGTACTGGGCCCCGGAGGTCCAGACCTTCTGGCCGTTGACCAGGAAGTGGTCGCCCATGTCCTCGGCCCGGGTCTGCAGCGCCGCGAGGTCGGAGCCGGCCCCCGGCTCGGAGTAGCCCTGGCACCAGCGGATCTCGCCCCGGCAGATCGGCGGGATGTGGCGCTGCTTCTGCTCCTCGCTGCCGTACTCCAGCAGGGTGGGGCCGAACATCATGATGCCCATGCCGCCGATAGGGTTGCGGGCGCCGATGCGGTTCATCTCCTGCTGCAGGATGCGCGCCTGGGCCTGGGACAGGCCGCCGCCGCCGTACTCCCGCGGCCAGGTCGGCGTGCCCCAGCCCTTCTCGCCCATGCGCTGCTTCCAGATCAGGGCGTCGCCCTCGACCGGGCTGGTGGCGTTGATCATCGCGACTTCCACCCCGGCGAGGGCGGGTGGGAAGTTGGCGGTCAGCCAGTCCCGCGCTTCAGCGCGGAAGGCTTCCGCGTCCGTACTGCCAAAATCGGCCATGTCTTCTGCTCCTGGACGTTCGTCTTGTTCTGTATTGAAGGACCGTCGCCGGCCCGGGTCAGATCTGGCGCGCCCGTCCTTCCCAGTAGGGCGCGCGCACCTTGTTGCGCTGGATCTTGCCGGCTTCGGACCTCGGAAGCTCGGCGGCGAAGTCGAGGCTGCGCGGCGCCTTGAAGCTGGCCAGGTTGCCGCGGGCGAAGGCGAGGATCTCCTCAGCCAGGGTCTCGCTCGGGTGGTGGCCGGGCTTGAGCAGGATGACGGCCTTCACCTGTTCGCCCCATTCGTCATGCGGCACGCCGACGGTGGCCGAGTCGGCGACGGCGGGATGCTTGACCAGCTCGTTGTCGATCTCCTGCGGGTAGATGTTCACCCCGCCTGAGATGATGGTCTCGGCGCTGCGGCCGGTCAGGAACAGGTAGTCGTCGTCATCGAAATAGCCGACGTCCCCCATCGTGAAGAAGTCGTCGACGCGCGAGGCCTTGGTCTTGGCCTCGTCCTTGAAGTAGGTGAAGGCGCCGCCGGGCGGCAGCTGCTGGTAGATGGTCCCGGACTGGCCATTGGGCAGGTCGCGGCCGGCCTCGTCGAGGATGCGGACCCGCAACAGGGCCGGACGCTTGCCGACGCTGCCGGGCTTGGCCAGCCACTCCTGCGAGTCGATCAGAAATCCGGCCCCGCCCTCGGACCCGGCGTAGTATTCGGTCAACACCGGGCCGAACCAGTCGATCATCGCCCGCTTGACCTCCGGCGGGCAGGGCGCGGCTCCGTGGATGATGAACTGGACATGGTCCACCGGGTAGCGCGCCTTGACCGCATCCGGCAGCGCCAGAAGGCGCTGGAACATGATCGGCACCATGTGGAAGTGGGTGACGCGCTGCTCCGAGATGGTTCGCAAAACATGCTCGGAGTCCCAGCGGTCGATGAAGACCAGCGTCGCGCCGCTGCCCATGGCGGCCCGGATGTCGAACACCAGCGGCGCGGCGTGATAGCCGGGCCCGGCGCACATCTGGACCGAGACGCGGGGGTCGTAGCCTCGCAACTGGTAGGTGGCGTAGGGCGTCACCGCCGGGTTTGGCCGGAAGACGCCCTTGGGCCGGCCGGTCGTGCCGGAGGTGTACATCATGCTGATGCCGAGCGAGGGGTCGGCGATGTCGCTTCCGTCAAACGGCGCGATCGCGTCATCGTATGACTCGAAGCCGTCAATCGGTCCGCCGACGGCCAGCCGGGTGGCGATGACCGGCAAGCGGGCCACGGCCTCCGACACCGCCGCGACGCGGGCGTCGGCGATCAGCGCCTTCGCCTCGCAATCCTGGATGATGTAGGCGATCTCGTCCGCCGACAGGTGCCAGTTCACCGGCGTCAGGCGCATCCCGCAGCGGAGCGTCGCGGCCAGCACCTCGACGAACTCGACGCGGTTCGAGCAGACGAGGGCCACCGAGTCGCCGACTCCCAGACCCCGCGACCGCAGCAGCCGCACCAGGCGGTTGGCCTTGGCGTTGACCTTGGCGAAGCTGTGTTCCGCGCCATCCGGATCGCAGACGGCGACCCTGTCCGGCTGCTCGTCCGCCCAGACCGCCAGGGTCATGCCACAGAGCGCCGCCTCATCCAGGCGGGTGCCAAGATCGGGTCTGGACCCTGCGGGCTCCATCAGTTTTCTCCACGGGGATCGAAGACTCTCGGCGCTGCCCAAGTCTGGAACATTCGAACATCGTTCGGCAACCGTCAGCACCCTTTCGAACGAGAGGTATGCACAGCTTTTCTGGCGCACGGCCCCATCGTCTTTACAACGCCTCGCAATCCGGCCGTGACTGAGCCCGGATCGAGGCATTCTAGAACAACGGGTGCAGGATTTTCCCGACACCGGCCGGGCGCCCCGCCTCAAGTCCGCTTGACTCCGGTTCGCGTGGCGCAAATGTCGCGACATGACGCGATCGCTCAGGCAGTCCGCCCACGATGTCCCCGGTGTAAAGGCCAGGGCCCTGACCGCCGCGGCGACCATTCTGGCCGAGCAGGGCGCCGACGACCTGAACCTGCGCGCCATCGCCGAGGCGGCGGGCATCGGGCTGGCCTCGATCTACCACTATTTCGCGGGCAAGGAGGCCCTGCTGCTCAGTCTGGCGCAGATGGGCTACGAGGATCTTCGCCGCGATATCGAGGGCAGCCGCGCTGTCCATCCCTCCGTCTCGCCCATGCGAGCGGGTGCGCGGGCCTTCTTCGCCTTCGCGCAGTCACGCCCCTCGCTGTTCTCCCTGATGTGCAACGAGCGGCTGCTGGCCCGCCACGAAACGCTCCGCGAGGCTGAGCACCGCATGTTCCTGGCCTACAAGGCCGCGGTAGAAGCCGACGAGCGCATACCGCCCCGGCATCAGGAGAACGCCGCCTACGCCCTCTGGGCGCTGGGCCGGGGTATGGCGGCGATCATCGCCTCTCACCCGGGCGGACAGCCGCCGCCGGAATTGCTGCAGAAGCTGTTCGCCGGCGGGGCCTATCTGATCGACCACCCTGAGTAGGGCGTCGACCGCTACAGCCGACTTGGGATCATCACCGGCAGGGTTTCGAACCCGCGCACGAAGACCGAGTAGCTGCGCCGGGGTTCGCCGGTCACGACGATCTCCGGGAAGCGCTTGAGGATCTCCTCCCAGATGATCTGCAGCTGCAGCTCGGCCAGGCGGTTGCCCACGCAGCGGTGAATGCCGAAGCCGAACGAGATGTGCTGGCGGGGCCGCTCGCGATCGATGATGTAGGCGGTCGGGTTCTCGATCACCGTCTCGTCCCGGTTGCCCGAGGCGTACCACATGACGACCTTGTCGCCCTTGCGGATCTGCTTGCCCTGGAACTCGATGTCCGCCACCGCCGTGCGGCGCATGTGGGCCAGCGGCGTCTGATAGCGAATGGTCTCGGAGACCATCGAGGCGATCAGCTCCGGGTTGGCGCGCAGCTTGGCGTACTGATCGGGGTTGCGGTTGAGCTCGAACACGGAACCGGAGATGGTGTTGCGGGTGGTGTCGTTACCACCGACGGTCAGCAGCACCACGTTCCCGAAGAACTCGCGCGGCGCCATGTTCCTGGTTTCGGGATGGTGCGCCAGCATCGAGATCAGGTCGCCCGTCGGTGGCGCGTTGACCTTCTTGTTCCAGAGCTCGGCGAAGTAGGCCTGATACTCGACGAAGATCTCGAGCTTCTGCTCCAGGGACTCCACAATGCCCCCCGGCATCGGGATGGCCGTGACCACGTCGGACCAGTAGGGCAGCTTGCGGCGGTCTTCCTGCGGGGCGTCGAACAGCGTGGCCAGGGTCATGGCCGTCAGTTCCTTGGACACCAGATCGACCCAGTCGAACTCCTCGCCGATCGGCAGGCCGTCGAGGATGGCGCCGGCGCGTTCACGGATCAGCGGGGCCATGATCTGCAGGTTGCCGGGCGAGACGGCCGGACTGACCGCCTTGCGCTGCACGTCGTGCCGGGGCGGGTCCATGGCGATGAACATCGGCAGAGGCTCGATGTTCGCCTGTCCGCCGCCGATGGTGATGCCGCCCAGCAGGAAGTCGGACGAGAACACCTGGTGATTGGTGTCGACCGCCATGATGTCGTTGTATTTGGTGATCGACCAGTAGGGTCCGAACTCGCCGCCTTCGGTAAAGTGGACCGGGTCCTCGCGGCGCAGACGTTCAAAGATCGGCCAGACGGTGTCGGCCTGGAACAGGGCCGGCTGGGCCGGGTCGAGACTCTCCAGCGGCGCCGCATAGATGGCGTCCCGCATACTGCTCAGGTCCACTGATCCGTCGCTCATGATCTGCTCCCGCGTTTCATTTTTATGGCAGGAAGGCGCTTCGAACGCTGTTCCACAAGTCCGGACCCTGCGCCCGGCGACGGCGTTCAGCCTTCGTCATGACCGGACGAGAGGGTCGTGATCGAGCATGTGCTCGGCCGCGCCGCCCAGCATCCGCAGGAACATGGCGTCGCCACGCTCGGTGCGGGTGACGATCATGGCGGCGAAGAAGGCCGTCATGAACAGCAGGTAGGCGCCCTCGCCATAGTGCCGGGCTAGATCGGCCTCGCTGTACCCGGTGACGCCATGTCCGGTCAGGGTGCGGTAATAGAGGGCCAGCAGCTCCGGCTCGGCCGCGCGCCGCACCTCCCCCGGAACGGCGCCGGCCAGGAAGTAGGCGAGGTCGGTCGGTCCGGCGCCGTAGGCGAAGGACTGCCAGTCCAGCACCGTCACCGGATACCCGCCGGCGGCTGTGCCGAACATCATGTTGTCGGGGCGGAAGTCGTTGTGCGTCAGGCAGCGGGGACCGTCGTGCCGCGTGCCGAGTTCGGTGAAGCGCGACGCGATCCTGTCGCCGACCATCGACCATTCGGGGCGCATCTGCGCGCCATAGCGATCCTTGAAGCCCGCCCACAGCTGGCCGACCATCTCGTCGGTGGCGACGCTCGGCGGCGCCGCGCTCGATCCCGACACCCAGGGCAGGGCGTCGAGCCCCTCGTCACCCCAGTGCGAGGCATGGAGCTTCGCCGCCTCAACGACGACCAGCCGCGCCTGGTCCAGGGTGACCCCCGCCAGCTGGTCGCCCTGCTCGGCGGGCGCCAGGTCTTCCATCATCAGAACGAAGGCGCTGGTGGCCTCGTCGACGTCGGTGAAATAGCAGCGCGGCGTATGGATCAGGGCCCTGGGCGCCAGCTGCTGGTAGAAGCGCACCTCGCGGATATAGTTGCCGAGGGCGACGCCTGTGGCCCGGCTTTCCTCGCCCGCCGCCGGAAACTTGCCGACCAGGGAGGCCGGCGCGGATTCGCCGCCACGCTCGTACTCCAGGGTGAACCGAACGCTGTCGCCGATCTGCCCGGTGCCGACGCCGCGGGCTGTGAACCCCTTTACGACGGCATCAACGCCGCCAGCCTGCAGGACGGTGGTCAGCCAGTGGGCGTCCACCTCGCCGGGCATGCGGATATCGGGTTTGTCGGACATGCTGATGTGACCTCCTGGGACCCGTCTGTGCGGGTTCGAGACCATTCATTAGACGGTTTGCGGGCAGGGGCCCACGCTGACGCTGGGTTACCTGGGGCAACGATCGCCGCCGCCGCCGCCGCGCCGGTTTCCCGCCGCCTGATTTGATGGAGCAGGCGATAATGGCGCGATCCGCACTGGCTGTTCAGGGCGCCGTCGGGCGGTGTGGCGCCAAAGCCCCTTCGCATACTTGTCACACAGATGTCGGCTCTCCGTCATTTTCGGACCCTACCACTCGGCCCGGGCAGGCGGGGAGCCTGAATGGCGGCGAAGCCCAATGGCCTTCGCCCGGTTCCGCCCGCATTGAAACGACTGCGAAGGTGGAGACTGGGATGACCGGCCTGAAGAAATACAGCGCGCTCGCGTTTGCTATAACTGCGACCCTGGCCCTTGCGGCTTGCGGCCCCGACGGGGTGGTCTCGCCCGGCGAAGGCGCCTTCCCGCCCGGTGGCGGTGGCGGTGGCGGTGGCGGTGGCGGCGGTGGAACGCTCCCCCCGGGCACGCCGGCCGCTGACTGCCCGACCGGCTTCGCCAACGTCGGCCTGATCGCTGCGGGCACGCTGCGCGTCTGCCAGCTGCCGAGCCAGATCGACGGCGCCCTGACGGTGCCGCTTCGCGCCGGCACCATCTACTCGATCAGCGGCCGCACCTCGGTCGGCTCGGACCGCGGCGTCGACCCCGCCGCCCCGACCCCGGGCAGCACCCAGGGCATCCTGACAATCGAGGCGGGCGTCCGCATCTTCGCCTCCGGCGGTTCGGACTACCTGCTGGTCAACCGCGGCTCGCAACTGTTCGCCGAAGGCACCGAAAGCCAGCCGATCATCTTCACCAGCCGCCAGAACGTTGAAGGCACCACCACCGAGACCTCGCAAGGTCAATGGGGCGGTATCGTCCTCGCAGGCCGCGCGCCGCAGGCCAACTGCGCCAACAACGGCGTTGCCCTGACATCGCCGATCACCTGCACCGGCACCGTCGAAGGCACCAGCGCCTTCTACGGCGGCAACACTGCGGCCGACAACTCGGGCCGCCTGCGCTACGTCCAGATCAAGTTCTCAGGCTTCGAAATCTCGTCGGGCAACGAACTGCAGGGCCTGACCATGGCCGGCGTCGGCTCGGGCACCACGGTCGAGTTCATCCAGGTCCACAACAGCTCGGATGACGGCATCGAGATCTTCGGCGGCACGGTCAACCTGCGCCGTATCGTCATCACTGGCGCCGACGACGACGGCTTCGACGTTGACACCGGCTGGCGCGGCGGCGCCCAGTTCGGTATCGTGACCCAGCGTCCGCCGAACGCGACGAGCCGCAGCGCCGGTTTCGAATTCTCGTCGGCCCCGCCCTCGATCCCGCTGGCTTCGCGCTACCTTACCCAGCCGAAGATCGCGAACTGGACACTTGTCGGCCGCAACTCGCCGACCAACGCGCACACCGTCGCCCACTTCGACACCGGCGTCGATGCGACGGTCATCAACTCGGTCTTCACCAGCGTTACCGGTTCGCTCGCGGGCTGTATGGCCATCAACGATGCCGACACGGGCACCAGCGGCGTGACCTTCACCTCGGTCTTCATGTCCTGCCCGATCTCCTACCGCACGGGTAACGAGGCCTTGTCGGCCGCCGCCTTCACCGCGGGCACCAACAACACGGCGGCCGGCACCAGCACGCTGGTCGCTCCGGCCTCGGGCACCAGCCTGAGCAACCAGACGCTGACCTTTATCAACGGCGCCAACGAAAACGCGGTTGTTCCGGCGAATGCCAGCGCCGTCTACAGCTACTTCGTGAACACCACCTACATCGGGGCCGTGCAGAACGCCTCCGACACCTGGTGGCGGGGCTGGACCTGCGGCCTGACGGCCGGCCAGACCTGCTGACGACGGACGCGGCGGCGGCTCTCTCGGGAGTCGCCGCCAGCTTTCGCCCAGTCCGTTGAACCCCTTCAAGGCGTAGATCATGAAGAGACTATCCCTGACCCTCACCGGGGTCCTGCTGGCCACGAGCGCTTTGATCGCGCCGGGGCTGGCTTTCGCCCAGGCTCCCGCACCCCAGGCCGATCCGGAAGTGGAAGTCGAAGAACTCATCGTGCTCGGAGCCAATATTCCCGAGCCGAATCGCGAAAGCTCGGAGGTCGGCGCCTTTCTGACCGTTGAGGACCTGCAACGGACGGGCGACCCATCTGCCGCCGAAGCCCTGACCCGGGTAACCGGCCTCACGGTGGTCGAGGGACGCTTCATCTACGTCCGGGGCCTTGGCGAGCGCTATTCCTCTGCGCTGTTGAACGGCTCCCCGCTGCCCAGCCCCGAGCCGCTCCAGCGCGTCGTTCCGCTCGATCTGTTCCCGGCCAACATCCTCGACAGCGTCACCGTCCAGAAGACCTACTCGGCGAACTTCCCGGGTGAGTTCGGCGGCGGCGTCATTGACCTGAGGACCATCAACGCTCCCAAGGAACCGTTCTTCTCATTCTCGTCCTCGCTAGGCGCCAACAGCGAGACTTCGCTGAAGGGCGGCTTGACCTACTTCGGCTCGCGCACCGACGATACCGGCTTCGATAACGGCACGCGTGATGTGCCCAACCTCATCGACGCGGCTTTCGGCGCGGGTCAGCAGATCAACCGCGCCAATTTCACGACCGACGAACTGTCGGCCATGGGGCGCGCACTGGTCAATGCGCCGCTGCGTCTCCTGCAGGAGAGCGACATCCCGGTGAACTTCGGCCTTGACGTTGCCGGCGGCTTCTCGAGCGACACCGCCATCGGCGAGTTGGGTGTGTTTGCGGTGGGCGGCTACAGCAACAGCTGGCAGACCCGCGAGGGCTTTCAGGAAGAGGGACGCTTCTCCGGGGCCGTGCTCGTCGCCGATACGAGCAAGGCCTTCGTGTCGACCCAGAACGATATCCAGTGGAACCTGCTGGCTGGCCTGTCGCTTTCCAACCCCGACCACGAACTGAAGTGGACGAACTTCTACGTTCGCACCACGACCAAGGAAGCCCGCACGAGCTCCGGCCCGGACCTCGGCGCCGGTGGCGCGGTCATCCGTGACGACTATACCGAGTGGTTCGTGCGTCAGCTCTTCTCGAGTCAGCTGGCCGGCGAGCACTTCTTCATGGACGGGGCGTTGGGGCTCAACTGGCGCGCCAGCTACGCCACCACTTCGCGCGACGCCCCCTACGAGAGCCGCTTCCAGTACGGTCAGAACGCAACCGGTGACTTCATCCACAACCCGTCCAACCTCATCTCCTTCAGCGAGATGGACGAGGATGTGATCTCCGGCGGCGCCGACGTCAGCTACACTCTGCCGCTGTCGAACCAGCGCGAGGCCATCTTCTCCTTCGGCGTGTCCCGTGCCGACAACAGCCGGGAATCGGTTCGCCACGACCTGCAACTGTCAGTCGTAAATGCCTTGACCGATAACCAACGCCTGATGCGCGTCGACTTCCTGTACTCGGATTTCAACCTCAACGAGGACACGATCGAGCTCCGCGAAGTGTCCGGCTCCAACGGCGCTGGCGCCTATGAAGCCGATCTGGTCGTCGATGCGGTCTACGCCCAGGTCGACGCGGAAATCTTCCCGCTGATCCGGACAACAATCGGCCTCCGCTACGAGGACGCCAGCCAGTCGGTGACGCCGCGCGATCTGTTCGGCGGCGCGGTCTTCCCTTCCACCAAGCTGGAGGAGCAGTATCTGCTGCCCGCCTTCACCGGCACCTGGAACTTCGCCGAGGACCAGCAGTTCCGTGTCGGTGTGTCCAAGACCATCGGTCGCCCGCAGTTCCGCGAACTGGCGCCCCAGGCCTACGTCGACCCGGAAAGTGACCGCGAGTTCACCGGCAACCCGTTCCTGGTCGATACGCAGATCCTGAACCTTGATGCCCGCTACGAGTGGTACTTCGCCCGCCAGCAGTATCTGACGGCCGGCGCCTTCTACAAGGATCTGGACCGCCCCGTGGAATCGGTGGTCGTGCTCACCGGTGACCAGCGTCAGCAGTCGTTCCTGAACGCGCCGGCGGCGATCATCTATGGCGCCGAGCTCGAGGCCAAGAAGTACTGGGAGTTCGCTGACATCGGTTCGCCCTTCATCGCCGACAAGCGTTGGCTGGTGCAGGCGAACTACACCTGGTCCAAGTCCGAGGTTCAGGTCGAGGCCGGCGATACGGTCAAGACGCAAGGCGGCGGTGGCGTGGACGAACAGGCTTCGTTCTACATCGCTGACGGTAGCCGTCTCCAGGGGCATTCCGAGCACGTCGTCAACCTCCAGCTTGGCTGGGAAGACGACTCGGCCCGGTCGCAAGCGACGTTCATCGTCAACTACGTCAGCGAGCGGATCACCGCCCGTGGGGCTGGCGCAGCCGGGACGCGGGAGCCTGATTACATTCAGGATCCGGGCATTTTCCTGGACTTCGTCTACCGCAAGGAGTTCGACTTCGTTGGCCGCGAAGTGGGCTTCGCCCTCGAGCTGCGCAACCTGCTCGGCACCGAGTACGACGAGTACCAGGAACTGGGCAACAAGATCCGGATCAACACCTACGATCTGGGCACCAGCGCCTCGATGAGCCTGAGCGCGCGCTTCTAAAGTGAACCGGCCATGCGGCTGATTTACCGCATGGCCGGGTTCCACACCACATCTACTGTCACCATACCGTCGCAAAACCTGCACGAACCTGCATCGTTGGCCGACTACTCCGAGTACGGCCTATAATCAGACCGTAGGGGCGACCGTCTTGAGACTGCCGGATCTGTCGAGTGTGGTCGCCGACCCGCAACGCTCGCTCTGGGTCGCGGCGGAAGTCCTGCTTGTCATTCTGCTGGGCGTCCAGGCGGCGAGGCTGGGCTGGACTGTCCTCTCTCCCGCGCCGGTTTCGGTCCCTTCCGTCATCGCCTCCGGCGAGGACCGCCTCGCCATCCTCAAGCGCTTTGATCCGTTTTTCCGAGCCGCGCCGGAGGCCCTGACCACGGCCACCGCCCAGGCCTTCCGCCTCCATGGCGTGCGCGTCGGCGGCGGCGGTTCCGGTTCGGCGATTCTCGGCACACCCGACGGCCTCCAGCGGTCCTTCGCGGTCGGAGACGAGGTCGCACCGAACGTCCGCCTGGTCTCGGTCGCGGAAGACCACGTCGTCCTGGCGCGCGGCGGTGTCCGCAGCACGCTTCATTTCCCGCCCGCCGAACCCGGCGCTCTTCAGAGCATGGTCCAACCGTGAGACTTTTCGCGTTCGCAGCACTGCTGACCGCCCTTTCCGTCGCGCCCCTGGGCGAGGCCCGGGCGCAGACACAGGTCCTCAACGTCCAGGACGCCGACATCCGGGCCTTCATCCAGGATGTCTCGCGCAGCACCGGCTACACCTTCGTCATCGACCCCCGGGTCAAGGGCGTGGTGTCGGTCAGCAGCAGCGGCCCGCTGAACCGGACCGAGCTGTTCGACGTGTTCCTGTCGACGCTGCGGGCCAACAACTTTGTGGCGATCCCCACGGGATCAGGGGCCTACCGGATCGAGCCGTCCGACAACGCCGCCCGCCAGCCCTCGGCAGCCGGCGGTCAGTTCACCACCCAGGTCTTCCGACTGCGCAGCATCGACGCCCAGGCGGCGGCGGACATCCTCAAACCCCTGGTCGGCCCCCAGGGTCAGGTGATCGCCAATCCTCGCGGCAACACCCTGGTCGTCGCCGACTACGCCGACAATGTCCGTCGTATCCGCGGGCTGATCACACAGATCGACCAGGACCGTTCCAGCACCCGCGCGATCACACTGCGCAACAGCTCGGCCCGCGAAGTCGCTGCCGTGATCTCCAGTCTCACAGCGCTGTCGGGCGCCGACGGGAAGCCGACGCGCGGCCCGGTCTCGGTCGTGGCGGTCGAAGGCAGCAACACGGTGCTGCTGCGCGGTGAACCCGAGGCGATCGACCGGCTGCTGCCGCTGATCGCCGACCTCGACCAGCGCGCCCGGTCCAATGACGACGTGAAGGTCATCTTCCTCAAGCACGCGAATGCCGAGCAGATGCTGCCGGTGCTGCAACAGCTGCTGGGCCTGCCGGTGTCGGGCGCGGGCGCGGCCGCGGCATCGGCCGAAGGAACCCGCGCGCCCGTCGAAGCCGCGGTCCCCCAGCCGGCCGGCAGCCTCCGCGTGGGCATCGCCCGCTATCCCGGCGCCAACGCCCTGGTCATCAGCGCGCCGCCGGACACCCAGCGCATGCTCGCCGAGGTCATCACCAAGCTCGACGTTCGCCGTGAGCAGGTCCTGGTCGAGGCCATCGTGGTGGAGGTCTCTGACACAGCGGCCCGGGAACTCGGTGTCCAGTTCATCCTCGGCGGCGGCAAGGGCGACGTGCCCTTCGCCGTCACCAACTACTCCAACACCGCGCCCAACATCCTGGCCCTGGCCGGCGCTGTCGCCGGGGAGAAAAGCCTTCCAGAGGACTCCGCGACCCTGGCCGCCCTGCGGGAGGCGGCCGTGTCCTCGCTGCTCGGCGCCAACGGCCTGGTGACCGGCGGGGTGGGGCAGCTCGACAATGGCGCGATCTTCGGCGTTATCGTCAACGCCGTCCGCCGCGACACCGGCTCGCGCCTGCTGTCGACGCCGTCTGTGCTGACCCTCGACAACGAGGAGGCCACCTTCCTGGTCGGCCAGGAAGTGCCGATCACCACCGGCGAGGTGATGGGCAGCGCCAACAGCAACCCGTTCAGGACCATCCAGCGCCAGAACGTCGGCATCCAGCTGGAGGTCAAGCCACAGATCAACGCCGGGGGCGGGATCACCCTGTCCCTGCGCCAGGAGGTGTCGTCCGTGGCGGGCCCCGTGGCGAAGGGCTCCTCCGAGCTAATCTTCAACAAGCGTGAACTGGAGACCACGGTTCTGGTCGATGACGGCGATATCGTCGTTCTGGGCGGGCTCCTGGACGAGAACGAGCGCATGTCCGTCGACGCGGTGCCCGGCCTCAGCGAGGTCCCGGTGGTGGGGGGGCTCTTCAAGAGCCGCGCCCGGACGGGCGGCCGGACCAATCTGATGATCTTCATTCGCCCGAGGATCATCCACAGCGCGGCAGACGCCCAGGCGGTCACCGCGCCGCGATACGACTTCATCCGCAGCGATCCGGCCCTGGTCGACCGGACGGGCGCCAACGCGCTCGACGCGCTTGTCCAGGACTACCTGCGGACCCTGCCGCCGGTCGCGCCGCCGCCGGCGACGTCGCCCGCCGCGACCCCGATCGCCGCCGAACCGCTGCCGCCGGCGTCAGGGAGCGACCTTCAGGGCGGCCCGCGATGAGCGTCGCCGCGTCGGAGCCGGCGCTGCCCTACGCCTTCGCCCGGCGGCACAGCGTCATCCTGCTTGAAGCGGACGACCTTCCCCGGATCGGCCTCCGCGAGGGCGCCGACCCCCGGGCGCTGATCGAGGTCCGCCGTGCGCTCGGCCGGCCGATGGTGGTCGAGTCCATGACCAGCGCCGCCTTCGACCGGCGAATCTCCGAGATCTACGCCGACGCCAGCCTCGGTGTTCAGGCCGCCGACGGTCTTGAGTTCGGCGCCGGGCTTGACGGCATGCTCGAGGACTTGCCCACCACGGCGGACCTTCTCGACCCGCAGGACGACGCGCCGATCATCCGCCTGATCAACGGGCTGATCGCCGAGGCGGTGCGGCGCGGCGCCTCCGACGTGCATATCGAGCCCTACGAAGCCGCTCTGCTGGTTCGTCTGCGGGTCGACGGCCTCCTGCAGGAAGTGCTGTCGCTGCCCAATCGCGTCGCGCCGATGCTGGTCTCGCGGGTCAAGGTCATGGCGCGCCTCGACATCGCCGAGAAACGCATCCCCCAGGACGGCCGGATCTCGCTGACCCTCGCGGGCCGGGCCTTCGACGTGCGCGTCTCGACCCTGCCGTCGCGGGGCGGCGAGCGGGTGGTCATGCGCATCCTCGACAAGGATCAGGCCGGGCTGAAGCTGCAGGACCTGGGCATGTCGCCGGAGGTCTACGCCGCGTTCGAGGCCGCGCTGCGTGAGCCGAACGGCATCATCCTGGTCACCGGTCCGACCGGCTCGGGCAAGACGACCAGCCTCTACGCCGGTCTTGGCCTGCTCAACGACGCCCGCCGCAACATCCTGACCATCGAGGATCCGGTCGAGTACGCCGTCCACGGGGTCGGCCAGACCCAGGTCAACAACAAGGTCGGCATGACCTTCGCGGCCGGCCTGCGCGCCATCCTCCGCCAGGACCCCGACGTGGTCATGGTCGGCGAGATCCGCGACACCGAGACGGCCCAGGTCGCGGTACAGGCCAGCCTCACCGGCCACCTCGTCCTGTCGACGGTGCACACCAACAACGCCGCCGGGGCGGTGACCCGTCTGCGGGACATGGGCATCGAGCCCTTCCTGCTGGCCTCGACCCTGCGTCTGGTCGTGGCCCAGCGGCTGGTTCGCCGCCTGTGCACCGCCTGCCGTCAGCCGTCGCCGGCTGATCCCGAGTCCGCGCGTCTGCTGGGCATAGAGCCGGATCACCCGCTCTGGCGCCCGGTGGGCTGCCCGTCCTGCAACAATACCGGCTACGCCGGCCGCGTCGGCATCTACGAGGCGATCCGCGTCGATGATCGTACGCGGCGGCTGATCGCCGAGAGCGCCGATGAGGATGTGCTCGCCCGCGTCGGCGCCGAAGCGACCGGAGATCTGGCTGCCGCTGCCCGCGCCCGCGTCCTCGACGGCTCCACGACCCTTGAGGAGGCCATCCGGGTCACGCGCCAGGAGGCGGATGTCAGTGGCGGCGTTTGACTACATCGCGCTGGACGCCGGCGGCCATCCCCGCAAGGGCCTGATCCGGGCGGTCGACGCCGACGCCGCGCGCGCCAGCCTGAAGCGTCGTCGCCTCGCCCCGGTCAGGATCGAGGCGGCCGCCCAGGACGCCGCCCCGCCGAAGCGGCCGTTGATCGGGCCGCGCGGCCTGGACGGCAAGGTGCTGTCGGTGCTGACCCGCCAGCTTGCGACCCTTGTCGCGGTGACGCCGCTTGAGGAAGCGCTGCGCACCATGGCCCAGCAGGCCGACTCCCCCCGCATCGGCCGCGCGCTGACCGTGGTGCACGACGGCGTCCTCGAGGGCTTCCGGTTGTCCGACGCCATGGGTCGCCCCGGCGCGGGCTTTCCGCCACTCTACCGGGCCATGGTCGCGGCCGGCGAAAACTCCGGCGCGCTCCCGGACATCCTCGAGCGGCTGGCTGATCTCTACGAGCAGCAGCAGCAGGTCGCCGCCAAGGTCACCGCCGCCCTGGTCTATCCGATTGTGCTGGCGGTCACGGCCATTCTCGTCGTCATCGCCCTGATGACCTTCGTGGTGCCCAAGGTCGTCGACCAGTTCGACTCCATGGGCCAGGCGCTGCCGTTGCTCACCCGCGTGGTGATGGGAATCTCGGCCTTCCTTTCCAACCATGGCCTCGTGCTGCTGGCGGTCATCGCGGTCCTGGTCCTGCTGTTCCTGCAGGCCCTGAAACAGCAGGATTTCCGTCGTCAGGTTGACGGCGCGCTGCTCCGCATGCCCGTGATCGGCCGGCTGATCCGGGACGTGCAGGCGGCCCGCCTTGCCCGGACCCTGGCCACCATGATCGCCGCCGGCGTGCCTGTGTTGCAGGGGCTGGAGATGACGGCGCGCACCGTTCGCAACACCGTGATGCGCGAGGCCATGACCACGATGGCTGACTCCATCCGCGAGGGCGGTGGCCTTTCCGCCGCCATGCGCCGCGTCGGCGTCTTCCCGCCGATCCTGGTCTACATGACCGCCAGCGGCGAAAGTTCGGCCCGCCTGGACATGATGCTCGGTCGGGCCGCCGACTACCTGGAGCGGGAGTTCAACACCTTCACCACCGCCGCGCTCAGCCTGCTCGAGCCGGCGATCATCGTGGTGATGGGCGGCGTGGTCGCCACCATCGTGCTGTCGATCCTGCTCCCGATTCTGCAACTCAACTCGCTGGCCCTGGGCTAGAAAGGACCTCCTCCATGCAGGCCGATACCCTGATCGCCCGCCGACGCTCCGAAGCGGGTTTCACCCTGATCGAGATGATGGTCGTGGTGGTGATCCTCGGCCTGCTGGCGACGATCGTCGTCATCAACGTCCTGCCCAGCCAGGACCGGGCCATGCGGGAGAAGGCCCGCGCCGACATCGCCGTTCTCGAGCAGGCGGTCGAGAGCTACCGCATGGACACCTTCGCCTACCCGACCGTGGCGGAAGGCCTCGGGGCGCTGGTGCAGGCGCCGCCGACCCTGGCCCGGGCCGATCGCTACCGCGAGGGCGGCTACGTCAAGCGCCTGCCCAACGACCCTTGGGGCAACCCGTATCAGTACGCGCGGCCCGGCAAGCACGGGCCCTTCGATATCTACTCCTTCGGCGCCGACGACCGGGAGGGGGGAGAGAAGAACGATGCCGATATCGGCAACTGGCAGTGATCGCCGTCGCGAGGCCGGCTTCACGCTGACCGAGCTGATGGTCGTGCTGGCCATCATCGGCCTGCTGGCGACCGTCGTCGTCATGACGATGACCGATGGCCGGCCGTCGGGCGCGCAGGAGGCCGAGCGTTTCGCCGCCCGGCTGGTCAAGGCCCGTGACGAGGCCCTGATGACCAACCGCACCGTCGAGGTTGCGGTGTCATCGCGCGGCTATGCGTTCCGGGTTGGTGGGCCGCAGGGCTGGGCGCCGCTGGAGGAGGGGCCGTTCCGCGAGGTGGCCTGGTCTCCCGATACACGGCTGTCGGCGACCGATGCGGTCGAGCAGGTGGCCTTTGATCCGGCAGGCGTCGCCACGCCGGCCGACTATGTCATCACGCGCGGGGCCCGGAGCAGCCGCGTCACCGTCGATACAGCGGGAAATGTCAGGGTCGATGACGCTACAGCGCGCTGAGCAGGGGTTCACCCTAATCGAGGTGCTGGTGGCGATGTCTGTGTTCAGCATCGCGGCGCTGGCGCTCGTCAATGTCTCCGGAGAGAACACCCGGACCGCCGCCGCCATCGAAGCGCGTGTCATCGCCGGCGTGGTGGCCGACAACCGCATCGCCGAGGCGCTGATCGACTGGCCGCCGATCGGCGAGTCCGTGGGTGTTGACCAGGCCGGCGACCGGCCCTGGCGCTGGGTTCGGAAGGTCAGCCGGACGAGCGATCCCGAGGTGCTGCGGATCGACGTGCTCGTCGGCCGGCCTGACGACAAAACCACGCTCGCCGAAGCCACCGCGTTCCGGGGGCGGCGATGAAGGGCTTCACTCTCGTCGAGATGCTGGCGGCGCTGTTCGTGTTTGGCCTGGTCTCCGCGGCCGGCGCCCTGGTCATGGGCTCGACCCTCGACGGTCAGACCGCCGTTCGCTCGCGGATGGATCAGCTTGGCGCGTTCCAGCGCACCCGCATTCTGCTCAAGGCCGACCTGAGCCAGCTGTCGACCCGCCGCACCCGCGACGCCGGGGGTGTACAGGCGGCCGGAGCCTTCATCGGCCGGCAGCCGGAGGAGGGGGCGCCGTTCATGCTGATGGCCCGCCACGGCTGGGAGAATCCGGGCGCGGCGCAGCGGCCGTCCGTGCAACGCGTCGACTATCGTCTGGTCGAGGGACGCCTGGAGCGCATCACCCGCACGGCGCTGGACGGCGCGCCAGCCGGCCAGCCGCAGATCCTGCTCGAGGGCGTCGACCAGCTGCAGGTGGCCTATCTCTACAGGGGCGCCTGGTCGCCCGCCTGGACGGCGACGCCGACTGCCGAACTGCCGCAGGCCGTGCGCATCGCCTTTCGGGTCGAGGGGCTGGGCCGGTTCGAACAGGTCCTGCTCACGCCGGGGAGTCTCAGATGAGGCGCGCCGACGAGAAGGGCGCGGCCCTGCTGACCGTACTGCTGCTGGTCGCCGTGATGTCAATCATCGCCGTCGGCGTGCTGGATGACATCCGGTTCGGGGTCCACCGCACCGCCAACGCCACGGGCCGCAATCAGGCGCAGCTGTATGCGCTGGGCGCCGAGGAACTGGCGCGCGCGCGGATCGCCCGCCTCGCCCGCCTCGACTCGGGACGCACGACACTGAAGGGCGACTGGAACGGCCGGTCCTTCACCTTCCCGATCGAGAACGGGGTGATGACAGGCCGCATCACCGACGCCACAGGCTGCTTCAACCTGAACAGCGTGGGCGAGCGGCGGGGCGAGCGCGTCGTCCGCCGCGATATGGGCGTACGGCAGCTGGTGATTCTGCTCGGCGCCCTGGGCATTCCGGACGGCCGGGGCCAGACCCTGGCCAACAACCTTGCCGACTGGATTGACAGCGACGACATCGCGATGGGCGGCGCCGAGGATCAGGACTACGCCCGCGGCGCACCAGCGTACCGCACCGGAGGGGCGATGCTGGCCGAGGTGAGTGAGCTGAGAATGGTGCGCGGCTTCACGCCGGACGTCTATGACCGTCTCCGCCCTTATGTCTGCGCCCCGCCCACAACCGACCTGTCTCCGATCAACGTCAACACGCTGGCGCCCGACCGGTCGGTCCTGATCACCATGGTCACCCTGGGCGCCATTCCTCCCGAGGCCGGCGCCCGGCTCCTCGCCGGACGCCCAACCGACGGCTGGGACAATCTTCAGACCTTCTGGAACGACCCCATCCTCGTGGACCAGGTTCCAGAGGACGCGGCGCGCGACCAGGTGGCGCTGCGGACCCGTTTCTTCTCCCTCGACGCCGACGTAACCTTCGCCGGCTCATCCGCCACGCTCAACACCCTGCTCGAGGTTGATCCCTCGGGCGCGGTGAAGCTCGCTGCGCGCCGCTGGACCCGCGACGAATGATCCCCATACGCCTTGTCTTCCTCTCCGCGCCGGACCAGCCCTGGCCCTGCCTGACCGTCTCCGAGACGGGCACGGTGCTTCAGCGCGGCGTGCTGCAACCCGACGCGGCTCCGCCCGAAACGCCGGTCATCGACCGCCTGGTCGTGCCTGGGGCCGACGTCGTCGCTCGCTGGCTGGACCTGCCGGATCGCAATGATCGGCAGGCCCGGTCGGCGGTCGCCTTCCTGCTTCAGGACGATATCGCCGACGAGGGCGACGACCTGCACATCTGCGTCGGCGGAAGCGACGCCGGCGGGCAACGGCTGGCCGCTGTCGCGAGCGCTTCGCGGGTCCAGGGCTGGCTGACGTCGGCGGCTGCGCGCGGCGTTGATCCGGTGTCGGTTACGCCCGATTATCTGATGCTGCGGCCGGAGGATGAGGGTCAGACCCTGGTTGCGGGCTTCGGCGGACTGCTGGGGGTTCGCGGCCCGGGCCTTGCGTTCTCGGCGGAGCGCGCTCTGGCCGAAGCCGTGCTCGGCGACCGACCCCGCCGGGTGCTGACGCTCAAGGAACTGGAGCCGATGCTGGCCGGTGCGGCGGCCACGCCAGACATCAACCTCCTGCAGGGCGTCTTTGGCCCCCGCTCCGAGCAGCCGGTGGCTGGAAACGTCCGGCGGATGATCATCCTCGCCCTTGCATTGCTGGTGTCGCCGCTGGTGCTGAACATCGCCCAGATCGGTGTCGACCTGTTCGCCGCGCGGCAGGCCGAAAGTCGCGCTGTCGACGGGGCCCGCGTCCTCTGGCCCCGGTCCGTGCCCGCCGGCTCCGATATCGCGGTGGTCCGGACGCGACTGGCCGAGCATCAGGCTGCCGACCGGTTCGCCGACCTGGCCGCCGATCTGTTCACCGCGATCGAGCGCACGCCGGGCGCCCAGATCGACAGTCTCGCCTATGGCCCGTCCGGTCTGAGCGCGGGCCTGTCCTACGGCAACTACTCGGATATGGACCAGCTGATCACGGCCGGCGGCCGCGTCGGGCTGCTGATCATCGCCGACAGCACCGTCACCGAGGGCGGCCGGATCACCAGCGACATCAGCGTCAGGAGGCAGCCATGACCTTGCTGCAGACCGCCCGCGACTTCTGGGCCCAACGCACGTCGCGCGAACGCCTCATGCTGCAGGGCCTGGCCATCGTCCTGGGGGCGCTGCTGTTCTGGTACGGCGTGCTGACCCCGCTGAACACGGCCAGGGCGTGGGCGCGCGACGAGCGTCTGGCCGCCGCGGCCGACCTCGCCGCTGTCAAGACGCTCGCCCGGGCGGGGACCACGCGCGCCGCCCAGCCCGACGGTCGGGGCCTGGCCGGGGTCGTCGACACCGCCGCGGCGGCATCCGGGATCACGATCGAGCGGCGGCGCGAGGAAGGCGATGGTCGCCTGACCGTCTGGATCACCGCCGTCCAGCCTCGTATCCTCATGCAGTGGATCGACGGCCTGCGGACGACCCACGGCGTATCGGTTGTTGGTCTGACCGCGGACAAGGCCGATGACAGAAGCCTGACGGTCGAAGTTTCCTTCGAGCGGGCCGGCTCATGACCAATCGCAACCTGCTGTTCGTTTTCCTCGCCGCGCTGGCGGCGGCGCTTCCGCTGACCGTACCCCTCGCGATCGGACTGGCCGCCGGCGGCGGAAAGCGACTGTCCTTTGCCGAGGTTCGCGGATTGGTCTGGAAGGGCGAGATCCGGCAAGCGTCGCTGGGCTCTCTGGCGCTTGGGGACCTCTCGGTGGCGCTGGATCCGCTGGCGCTCCTGACGGGCCAGACCAAGGTCGCGATCAGGGCGTCCGGCGGAGACGTGACAGGGGCCGGGCGGATCGCGCTGACCCGTCGGTCGCCAGGGGTGGAGCGCTTCACGGGCTCGCTGCCGTTGTCGGCGCTGGGGCTTGCCGGCTCGTTGACCGGCGAACTCGTCGCCCGCGATGTGACCGCTGCTTTCGACAACGGCGCCTGCAAAGAGGCCGCGGGCGAGATCACCGCGGTGATTCAGGGCCTGGGGTCCAACCCGGTGGCCTTGAAGGGACGCCCTGCCTGTCAGGGCCCTATTCTGGCCCTGCCGCTGGCCGGCGCCGTCGAAGGCATGGCGCTTGACCTGGTGGTCCGGCTGCAGGCCGATGGGCGGTACCAGCTCGAGGCGACGGTAAAGACGACGGATCCGGCCTTCGGGGCGATCCTCGGGGCCGAAGGGTTCACCAGCGTGCCCGGCGGCTATGGCCGGAGCAGTGAAGGACAACTGTGATGACGAGCTACAGGCGAGGAGCGATCAGCGGGGCGCTGGTGGCGATCTGCTGCGCGACGGCGTCACCGGCATTCGCTGAAGCGGCGCCGGCTCCGACCGGGGGACTGCCGCTCGAGGTGCTGCCGACCCAGACCCTGGCCAGCGGCCAGTGCGCGCTGTTCCTGTGGGCCCGGACAACGCCGCCCCGGCGGGTATTCATGGCGTTGCAGGATCCGGCGGTGGCCCGCGTCCGGGTCGACGGTCGCAGCGTCGACCTGCCACGCACCGCGGCGGAGGGCGAGAACGCCTACGGCCATGCGCCGATGCAGCGCTACGAAGGCGAGGGCATCGTGCTGACCATGACCATCCAGATGGACGCCCGCAGCGGTCTGGTCGGCGGCGCCGTAATCCCGACGGGGTCGCTGGAGTACCGCGACGCCCGCGGCTGGGAGACCATCATCCCCGTCGCCGGTATGGTCGGCTGCCAGCCCTAGGCCCGTTTACCAACCCGCCCGGCCGAGCGGCCCGTAGAGCCAGGTCAGCCAGGCGCCGATCGCCAGATAGGTTCCGTAGGGCAGCGCGGTGTCTAGGCTCGGAGCCCGCCGCGCCACGATCCGCGCCAGCACCCAGCTGAGCCCGGCCAGCGAGGCCCAGACCACCACGCTCGGCAGGCCGGCCCAGCCGACCCAGGCGCCGATCGCGGCCAGCAGGCGCGCGTCGCCGCCACCCAGGCCATCTCGCCCGCGCAGTCGTTTGTAGAGGGCCGCGAGACCTGCCAGGACCGCGAAGCCCAGGACTGCTCCGATCAGGTGATCGACGAAGCTGCCCGGGCCGATGAAGGCGCTGGCCGCGAGGCCGGCGGCGCCCAGCGGAAGGGTCAGGATGTTCGGCAGCCAGAAATGCTCGGCGTCGATCACCGCGATCAGCAGCAGCGCGACAGCGAGCGGGGCGCCGATCACCGCCAGCGGCCAGCCGACGGCAAGCCCTGACCAGACGCCGAGCAGAACCGAGGTCATGCCCATGGCCGTCCAGCGCCGCCATGTCGGCCGCATGGGCGACTCCGGGAAGGGAAGGCGGGCCGAGAGCGCGGCGGCGACAAGGCCCAGGACGCCGGCGAGGGCAGGGGGGATCAGCTCGATGGGCATGTCACGGTCCGGCGGAGCGGCGAAGCCATAGCATCTGGTTGAGGGGCGTGAACCGGATAACGCGCCCACTGTTTCGCGCGGAACGGCTCGCCGCCGCGAGATCCTGTGCCTGTGCCTGGGCCCGGCGACCCCGGCGCGCCTGTCACAGTGACAGGGCCAGGGCCGCGCGCTTCCCGAACACCAGCCGATTGACGCCGAGCGCGAAGGCGATGCAGGCGCCGAGCGTGATCGCCATCAGGTGGATGTAATGCGTGGGCGTCCAGATAAAGGTGAAGCCGGCATAGAGCAGGGTGCCGAACACCACCGCTCCCATGACCGCGCGGGCGTCGACGTTGCGGAACGCCAGGCCGACGATGAAGGCCGACAGGATCGGCATCGACAGCAGGCCATTGAGTTGCTGCACGAGGTTGATGATCGAATCCGCGCCCATGTAGATCGGGACCAGCAGCACCGAGAGCACGATGAACGCCAGCGAGATGATGGTGTTCAGCCGGCCGACGTCGGGCTTCTCGGCGATGAACTTCTCATGCAGGTCGCAGACATAAAGCGTCACAGATGAGTTCAGCACCGAGGTGTAGCTGGTCAGCAGGGCCGCGGCCATGAAGGCGGCGAAGGCTCCTGACAACCAGCCGGGCATCACCATGGCCACGATCCGTCCGTAGGTCGCGTCGCCGGCGTCGCCGAACAGCTTGTAGGCCGCCACGCCAGGAACGACCACAATCGCGGGAATGATCAGCAGGCGGATCGCCGCGGCGGCCAGGACGCCCTTCTGTCCCTCCCGGAGGCTTGGCGCGGCCATCGCGCGCTGGGTGATGGTCTGGTTGGTGCTCCAGTAGAACATCTGGATGAAGATCATCCCGGTCAGCAGGGTCTGCCAGGGGATCGGCGAGTCCTCGTCGCCGATCATGCTCAGGCGTTCAGGCGGTATGCCGCTGAAGTCGAAATCGATCGCCGCCATGGCCAGAACCATGACCAGCAGCGCCATGGCCAGAACGCCGACGCCGGAAATCGTGTCGTAGACGGCGACGGCGCGCAGGCCGCCGCTGATCGCGTAAGCGCCGCCCAGGACAGCCATCACCGCGGCGATCACGATCAGCGGGATATCGACCCCGAACATCGTCTTGAGGAACAGCGAGCCCGTGTAGAGCATGATCGGCAGATAGATGAAGACGTTGCCGAGCAGGAACAGCACCGACACGACCGCGCGCAGGTGCTTCGAACCGTACTTCCGCTCCAGCAGCTCGGTCGTGGTGGTGCAGTTGTTGCGGTAGTAGATCGGCAGGAAGATCCAGCAGAGCATCAACAGGCCGACGATCGCCGAGAGCTCCCACCAGGCCAGCAGCAGCATCTGGTTGCCGTTCATCCCGACCAACTGGTCGGTCGAGAGGTTGGTCAGGGTGATCGAGCCGGCGATGAACGGCCAGGTCAGGTTCCCGCCGGCCAGGAAGTATTCACGGTTCGAATCGCTGGACCGCCCGCCCATCCGCGCGACCTGCCAGCCGGTCAGTGCGGCCATCAGGATGGTCAGGCCGATGAAGACGGCCCACTGGATCAGATCGGTTTGCACGGCTTCCCCCCCCCCCCCCCGGCCCGCAGAGTCGCGGCATGTGAAGTTCGCCGCTCTGATCGTCACGGCGTCAACCGTAAGCTTGCCGCCGACGAACGACCCGCTCGCCAAAGGCCCGGTGCATGCTAGCTTCGGCGGAACAACGGACGGGCGGCCCCATGCAGGCCGCGTCTCAAGGGAGGATGCATGAAGGGCCCAGCCATTTTCCTGGCGCAGTTCGCGGGTGACGACGCGCCGTTCAACAGTCTGGAGGCCATCGCCCGCTGGGCCGGCGACCTTGGCTACAAGGGCGTACAGATCCCGACCTGGGACCGGCGGCTGTTCGACCTGAAACTAGCCGCCGAAAGCGACGCCTACTGCGACGACGTAAAAGGCGTGCTCGCCGCCGCAGGTCTGGAAGTCTCGGAGCTGTCGACCCACACCCAGGGCCAGATGGTCGCGGTGCATCCAGCCTATGACGAGATGTTCGACGGTTCGGCGCCGAAGTCGGTGAGGGGCAATCCGGCGGCGCGGCAGGCCTGGGCGGTCGAGCAGGTGTTGCTGGGGGCCAAGGCGTCGCAGCGAATGGGGCTGGACGCCCACGTCACCTTCTCCGGCTCGCTGGCCTGGCCCTATCTCTACCCCTATCCGCAAAGACCGGCGGGACTGATCGAGGAAGCGTTCGACGAACTGGCGCGGCGCTGGCGGCCGATCCTCGACGCCTTCGACGAGGCGGGCGTCGACCTCTGCTACGAGATTCATCCCAGCGAGGACCTGTTCGACGGCACGACCGTGGAGATGTTTTGGGACCGCGTGGATCATCATCCGCGCGCCTGCCTGCTCTACGACCCCAGCCACTTCCTGCTGCAGCAACTCGACTACCTCGAGTACATCGACCTCTACCACGAGCGGATAAAGATGTTTCACGTCAAGGACGCCGAGTTCCGGCCGACCGGGCGGCAGGGGGTCTACAGCGGCTATGCGCCGTGGAAGGAGCGGGCCGGGCGGTTCCGTTCGCTGGGCGACGGTCAGATCGACTTCAAGGCCATCTTCTCCAAGTTCGCTCAGTACGGCTACCAGGGCTGGGCGGTGCTGGAGTGGGAGTGCGCGCTGAAGGCGCCGGAGGACGGGGCCCGGGAAGGCGCGACCTTCATCCGCGACCACATCATCAATGTAACCGGCAAGAGCTTCGACGACTTCCTGGCCACCGACGTCGACGCGGCGGCCAACCGCCGGCTGCTCGGCCTGGACCGCTGATGCGCCTGTCCCTGGGTATGATCGGGGGCGGAGAGGGCGCCTTCATCGGCGGCGTGCACCGGATGGCCGCGCGGCTGGACGACCGCTGGACGCTGGTCGCCGGCGCGTTCAGCAGCGACGCCGGACGCTCGCGGGCGTTCGGGCAGGGTCTCGGCCTGGCCGAGGACCGATGCTATGGCGACTGGCGGACGATGGCCCAGGTCGAAGCGTCGCGGCCCGACGGGCTCGACGCGGTGGCCATCGTCACGCCCAATCACCTGCATCATGCGCCGGCCAGGGCCTTCCTGGAGGCCGGGATCGCCGTGATCTGCGACAAGCCGCTGACCACAGGTCTGGAGGATGCGCTGGATCTGGCCGCCGTCGTGGCACGAACCGGCGTCCCGTTCGTGCTGACCCACAACTACAGCGGCTATGCGATGGTCCGGCAGATGCGGGCCATGGTGGCGGCCGACACGCTGGGGGCGATCCGGGTGGTCCAGGCCGAGTACGCCCAGGACTGGCTGGCCACGGCGCTGCCTGGCAACAAGCAGGCCGACTGGCGCGGCGACCCGGCCCAGGCCGGGCCCGGCGGTGCGCTGGGCGACATCGCCACCCATGCCTACCATCTGGCGACCTTTGTCCTGGGCGCAGCGGCCGAGCAGGTCAGCGCCGAAACCTCGCGGTTCGTGGAGGGGCGCCGGCTCGACGACGACGTGCAGCTGCGACTGCGCTGGGCGAGCGGCGCCCGTGGACAGCTGTGGGCCAGCCAGGTGGCGGTGGGCGCTGCCAACGGGCTGCGGCTGAGGGTCTATGGCGAGCGGGGCGGCCTTGAATGGTCGCAGGAGGACCCGGACTTTCTGCGCTACACGCCGCTCGGCGAGCCGCCGAGGATCCTGCGTCGCGGCGGGCCCGGGCTGTCGGCGGCGGCCCAGGCGGCGACGCGGATCCCGGCCGGACACCCCGAGGGCTACCTGGAAGGGTTCGCGCGGATTTACGCCGACGCGGCGGATCTGATCGATTCATACAAGGCCGGGCAGGGACCAGGCCCAACGGCGCTCGACCTGCCCGGCATAGGGGCAGGCGTCGAGGGGGTGCGGTTCATCGAGGCGGCGGTGCGCAGCGCGGCGGCCGACGGCCGCTGGACGGCGCTGGGCGGGGAGAGCGCTTGATGCGGCAGAGTTTTGCCTGGTGGTCCTTCACCGCGGGTCGTGAGGTCGATCCCGCCACGCTGTTGCGCGAGGCCGCCGAGGCCGGCGTACAGGGCGTGGAGATGCTGCCCGAAGCGCTCTGGCCCGTCGCCAGGGACGCCGGCCTGTCGCTGGTCACCCTGACCGGCCACACGCTGGAGCGCGGCTTCAATGATCCGTCCCTTCACGCGGCCCTGACCGACGAGGTCCGCCGGAACATCGACACGGCGGCGGCCGGCGGCTGCGAGGCGGTGATCGTCTTTTCCGGCGACCGCATCGGCGACGGCGCCGACGCGCCGGCGATCGCGGCCTGTATCGAGGGGCTCGCTCCCGTCGTGGCTCATGCGGAACAGGCCGGAGTGCGGCTGCTGATGGAACTGCTCAACAGCAAGGTCGACCATCCCGGCCACCAGTGCGACCGTACGGCGTTCGGGGCCGAGGTCGTGCGGACCATCGGCTCGCCGGCCCTGCGCCTGCTCTATGACGGCTATCATATGCAGCTGATGGAGGGAGACCTGATGCGGACGATCCGCGCCAACATCGACCTCATCGGCCATATACATACGGCCGGCGCCCCCGGCCGGCGCGACCTCGACGACCGGCAGGAAATCCACTGGCCGGCCATCGCTGGGCTGCTGCGGCATCTGGGATACCAAGGCTGGGTCGGGCACGAGTTCATCCCGCGCGGCGATCCCGTCGCGGCGCTGCGGGCGGCGCTCATCCAGTTCCAGGACCCCATGCAATCGAAGGGAGCGGCGTGATGTTCGACGCCATCGTCGTCGGCTCCGGCATCAGCGGCGGCTGGGTCGCCAAGGAGCTCTGCGAGCGCGGCCTGAAGGTCCTGATGCTGGAGCGCGGCCCCGATGTGCCGCACGGGCCGGGCTACAGCCACGATGAAGCCGCGACGCTCCGGCGGCGGGACGACCAGATCCCGGATGACGAAAAGGCGCTGCACTACCCCTACCACGTCGGGGTCTCCTACGCGCTGTTCAACTCCAACAAGGCTTTCTGGGCCAGCGATCACGACCACCCTTACGAGACGGTCCCGGGCAAGCCCTACCGCTGGATCCGGGGCTATCAGCTGGGCGGCCGGTCGCTGACCTGGGGGCGGCAGTCCTACCGCTGGTCGCCGCAGGATTTCCTGTCGAACCTGCAGGACGGCCACGGCGTCGACTGGCCGATCCGATACGAGGACCTGGAGCCCTGGTACGACCATGTTGAGGCCTTCGCCGGGATCAGCGGCGACTTCGATGGCCTTGAGCAACTCCCGGACGGCGATTTCCTGCCCGCCTTCCCGTTCAACGATGTCGAACTGGCCGCCAAGGCGCGGATCGAGGCCGACTTCCCCACCCGCCGCATGATCATGGGGCGGACCGCCAACCTCAGCCGCGTCGCCAAGCCCCAGATGGACGTCGGCCGCAAGCGGTGCGAGCAGCATGTCCGCTGCCATCACGGCTGCCCGCTCGGCAGCTACTTCTCGACCCAGGCCGCCACCCTGCCGGCGGCCCTCGCCACCGGCAACCTCACCGTCCTGACCGACCGGGTTGTCGTCAGCGTGGTCCATGACCCGATCACCGGCCGCGCCACCGGCGTGCGGACCGTCAACCGCGCCGACAAGGGCGGCGAGACGTTCGAGGCGAAGCTGGTCTTCCTCAACGCCTCCGCGATCAACACCGCCGTCCTGCTGCTGAACTCGAAGTCGGACGCCTTCCCGCGCGGCCTCGCCAACGGCAGCGACCAGGTCGGTCGCAACCTGATGGATCACGTCAGTAGCCAGAATATTGTCGGCAAGATGCCGGGCTTCTCCGGCGTCTACGACCAGCACGACCGGCCCACCGGCATCTATGTTCCCCGCTACGGCAACGTCACCGAGGGCGACAAGGGCTACCTGCGGGGCTTCGGAATGCAGGGTGGCGCGGCCCGGTCCCGGCGCGCCGAGAGCTTCTCCCAGGGCGTCGGCGGCGGGGACGACGAGGGCCTGCACGGCTGGCACTTCTCGCTTCTCCCGTTCGGGGAGGTGCTGCCCGATCCCGAGAACCGGGTGACACTGTCCGCGACCCGCACCGACAGCTGGGGCATGCCGGTGCCGATCATCGGGGTGACGCACGGACCCAATGAGTACGCGATGATGCGGGCGGCGGCGAAGGACGCGGCCGACATGCTGCGCGCCGCCGGCTGCGTCGACATCACGCCATGGGAGGAGGCCGGCGAACAGCTGACCCCGCCGGGCGACCGCATCCACGAGATGGGCGCCGCGCGCATGGGCCGCGATCCGGCGACCTCGGTCTTCAACGGCTGGGGCCAGGCGCACGAGGTGCCCAACCTGTTCTGCTCGGACGGGGCGGTGATGACCTCGAGCGCCTCGATGAACCCGTCGCTGACCTACATGGCGCTGTCGGCGCGCACGGCCCATCACGCGGCCGATCTTCTGCAACAGGGAGGCCTCTGAGCCCATGCGACCGATCGGCCTTCAGCTCTACACCCTGCGCAAGCCGTTCGCGGCCGACCCGCTTGGCACGCTCTCGCGCATCCGCGAGACCGGCTACGACGCGGTGGAGTTCGCCGCCCCGCTCGGTTCCGACTTCGCGGGGTTCGCCGCACGGATGAAGGACATCGGCATCGACTGCCCGTCCGCGCATGTTGGTCTTGATGACATGGCCGGACGGCCGGACGAAGTTCTGGCCATGGCCGCCACACTAGGCTGCCGTTACCTGGTGATGCCCTATGTCATGCCCGACCAGCGGGACTGGACGGCGGTGATCGCGACGCTCGGCGCCTTCGCGAGGCGGGCGCGGGCGGAGGGGCTGCGGGTCGCCTACCACCACCACGACTTCGAGTTCGAGTGCGCGGACGGCGTGCGACCCTTCGACCGACTGGTGACCGAGACAGACCCCGCCTTCGTCGATTTCGAACTCGACGTCTACTGGCTCAGGAAGGCTGGCGAGGACCCGCGGGCGATCATCGAACGGATGGCCGGCCGGGTGAAGCTGATCCATCTGAAGGACTATCTCCCGGACGGCGGGATGACCGACGTCGGCGCGGGAACCCTCGACTTCGCGGCCCTGATCGGGGCGGCCGACGTTGCGGGCGCCGAGCACTATTTCGTCGAGCACGACTTCCCGCCGTCGCCCTGGTGGCCGAGCGTGGAGGCCAGTCTCGCCCACTTGCGGACCCTGGACTGACCTCCGCCCGGGAGCGACCACACCAGTTCTCGCCGCGAACATCTGCCGGCCGTCCCGTTCACCTAAGGCGGTGAGGCCGTTCACCGGCACGAAGCGCCTCGATCATCCCTGGCTGGCGAGCTCGCCAGCATCAGCACCACTGAGCGGATCGCGGCATGAGCGCCACCGACACGTTCACGGTTCGCATCCCCATGCAGATTCGCAAGCGCGGAGGCCGCAAGCTGATCCTCGCCTCGGATGGCGGTGGGCCGATCTGGGCCGCACCCAGGCCGCGGGTCGACAATACAATCATCAAAGCCGTCGCCCGGGCGTTCCGTTGGCGAAAGCTGATCGAGACCGGGGTCCATGCCTCAATCGAGGAGGTCGCCGCGGCCGAGAAGATCAACTCGACCTACGTGGGCCGGGTGCTGCGGCTGACACTCCTCGCGCCCGAGATCATCGAGGCAATCATGGAGGGGCGACAGCCGGCCGGCATGACGATGGCCGGGCTGCTGACGGGGTTCCCGGTCGTGTGGGCGGAGCAGCGGGTGACGCTTGAGGCGAAGTATCGTGCCGTAGCGTCAGCGACGCCCATGCTCGAGCTTGGAACCCTGATCACCCGTCCGCAGATGGCCACTCGCCAAGCACCTTGAGGGCTTTGTCGAGATTGTTCTGCGTCATCGCCCAGTACGAGGGCATGGCCTCGCGGGTATAGACCTCGAGGGCGGCGCGGTCGACTTCGACCTCGCGACCATCCAGAGGTCTGGCGGAGCGGGCGAAGCGACCGTGTGTGTGGCACTATAACAACTCGGAATTGTGAAGTCGCGGCGGCTCGCTGCGAAAGCACGCAAGCGCCGTTCGGTAGCTCGCGCTTCAGGAGAACGGGCTATTCGCGTTGACCCAACCGACGATATTCAATCCTACACGGGCGTGCGGGGGCGAGCCATGGTTCGGTTAGAGTATCTGGCCCAGATCATTCTGGGCGGTGTGGGCTTGGCCACCCTGTTCAAGCTGATCGCGGTGATCGGCCTGCTCCTGATGCCGAACGGGCCCGACGGCCCCATGACCCGGACCTTCGAGCGAGCCGCCAGCGTCGGGGAACTGACGCGCGAGTTCAAGCCCTTCGTCGAGCCGTTAGTGGCGCCCCGCGCCGGCGTCCCCGTGAAGACCGCCGACGTCCCCGTGAACCTGGCCGAGCTCGGCGACCTCAGACCGACGCCCGACAAGGTCAATGCGGTGCTGGTGGCCGCCGAGGCCTGCTATCCGCGCAGGGAGGACCGCGACGCCGGGCTTGAGTCCATCTGTAACGAGCAACGGCTCGCGAAAATCGAGGCGCTGGTGCGCTGGTGGGCGGTGTTCGCCTTGTGCGCCACCATCCTGCTGGGCGGTCTGGGGTGGTGGGTCAGCGACCAACTGCGGACACTCAGTGAATCGCGCGGCCGGCCCCGCTCCGCCGCCGGGCTGAAGAGGGTCTTCGAGAACCCTGTTAAGAATGCGAAGCTCGCGTCAGAAGCAAAGCTCGCGTCTGAAGCGATGGGATCGGAAGCAAGGAAACCGAAGGAGCTGGAGGACCTCATCTCGGGTGACTTCCGTTTCAGCTTCTCGGCGCCGGGTGAAGGCGCCGCCCCGGAGGATTCGGACCCGACCTTCTGGCTCTTCGCCGGACTTATCGTCGCCGCCAGCGGCCTGATCGCCCTGTCGGGCGGGATCGTCGTCGCCGCCATCATGGTGGTGGTGACCATCGTCATCCTGCCGCTGCTGCGCATCGGCCTGGCCCGTCTCAAGACCGAAACCGATCCCTATGCGCTGAGGTATGTGCCTGTCGAACGACCAGACCCGGCGGAATCTCCGGCAGAAAATGCCGCTTCCCCGGCCCGGACCCCGGATTCGGCGCAGCCGGCCCGGACCGAGATCGGCGACATCGCCCGCAGCAATCTCAAGACCTACGAGAGTTTCTTGAAGCACGCCCACGACGAGGTCGCGAAGGCGCAAAATCCGACGTCTCGCGAGCAGGCGCTGGTGCTTATGTTCGGGCTCGGCCTGCTGATGGTGCTGTTCGGCAACTGGGGCGCGGCTCATCTCATCGACCTGATTCACGATTGGGTGTTCCCGTCCAGGCCGGGAGAGCCGGGAGCGCTCGAATGGGCCCTGTCGGAGGGACTCGCCGCGCCCGTCCAGCTCTGGTCCGCGCTGGGCTTCGCCAACGCTGCCGATGGTCCGGCCAACGGTCTTGTCCGTCCGGTGCTTCTGGCCGTCCTGGCCGGGCTGCTGGCGCTGAGTCTGGCCCTGGCCTTCATCGCCGGCCGTCGCCCGAGCCGCTCGATGGCCGCGGTCATCTACCGGGTTGCGGCCATCCTGGCGTCCTGGGCCCTGTTCGTCTGCGTGGCGGCGGTCCTGACCTGGCTGGCCGGCCTGCCCGAGGCTCGCCCCCCCGGCCCGGCCGTCCTGGTGCGCGCCGGATTGGCTTGCGGAGTCGCCAGCACACCGGTGACCGAGGTTGGCCGGCGGGAGCGGTCCGGTGAGAGCGCCACCTGGGCGTTCGGCGATGACGGGCGTGCGGCGTTCGAGCTAGGCGGTACGCCCTGCACCCTGGACAACGTCATGCGCTATCCGAACCCCACCCCCTCGGAACTGATGCGGGCGCCCGCCAGGGCCGAGCTGGCCATCGTAGTCGGCCTTGCCTCGTTCGAGGGGGCGGTCAAGACCGAGGAAAAGCTGGCAGCCGACCGCGCGTCGGCCCTGGCGCGGGAGCACGATGACCTGAGAGTGCTGAGCATCGTGCTGGGCAAATTCAACGGCCCGGCCGCCGACGGCGGCGTCAGGCCGGCCAGCTCGGCGCCGCAGCGAAAGGTTCTGGTCTATCTCGCAGGCCGTCGCGGCAGCGGCACACGCCAGACCCCGCTGGTCCCAGCGGAGGAGGCCAGGCTGCTGCGGGAGCTGCGCCGCGATCTGGAGGAGACGCGTGGTCTCGACCTCGACCAGTACACAAGCTGCATGGTGCAGTCGGGGTCAGGATCCAGCATGGCCTCGAACGCGGACCTGACGGCCGCCTTCGGGTGCCCACCACAGGTCGGGACCACCGGACAGGTACTCCGATAGACTTCAAGCCGAACGCCCGGCGATTTCCGGCGTCGGGCACAGGTCTGCGCCCCTCCAAGTGGTCCAGCCCCGATGTTGGTCCGAGGACCATTTTGGATGGATGGAACGATGGCAAGGATGCGCCACAAGCCCGAAGAGATCGTCGCCAGGCTGCGACAGGAGGCGGCCCTGACCGGATAGGCGCTTTAGGCGGCTTAAGGCGGAGGCGCTTCGCTGTGGCGATAGCCGGCCGGCTTGACGATGGCCGGGCTGCTGGTGGGATTTCCGGTCGTGTGGGCTGAGCAGCGGGCGGTGCTGGGGGCGCAGCGCCAGAACAGCACCGGTTCAAATACCAAGGGTCAACTCGGATAGTCCCAACCACCCACGCTGCCGTCTACAACGTGTTCAAACTCCAGCCCCATCTGATCCGCAGACCGACCCTCCGCCGTATCCAGGCCGACGCTCACGAGACTTGGGCGGGTGCAACAGCCGGTGCCTGATCTGCGGGTCGAGTAGTGGGCTTTGCGGCCGGTTACCGTCAACCTGACAAAGCCGATCTAGTGGCTGTCGCCCTCAGAACGCGCCCTGGCCAGCTGGTCAGTCAGCAAATCCTTCAGCCGCGCCACGTCCGGCACGCCGGGCAGTTCGAAACTGTCCAACTTCGTGGTGCCCTGGCTGTCGCGCGTGGCACCGATTGTAATTCGCAGGGTGCCATAGCCCTTAGCATCGGAGCGGACGCCAATCGTGCCCATCTTCCTGAACAACAGGCTGGTGCTATCGAGCGTCGCGCCAGCCAGAACGCGCAGTATGCGCCTGTCGGTCAATCCATAAATCGTGCGTTCGGCATTGCGCAGGACCTTGAACGGTTCCCACAACATCACGAAGCCTACCGCGATAAACGGCACGAGAAAAAGCGGAAGGAAGATCCCGAAAATCCAGTTCCCGGGATTGAAGGACTGCAGGGCGATACCGGTCAAAGGCAGGAATTGCGACGCCTGGAACAAGGCAAACACTGTCCAGGGAATTGCAAACAACCAGCTCGTAAATCTCCAGCGCAGCTTGTGTGGTGCTGGGCAGGCGCTCCACAACAGGTGTTCGCCGGGTAACAGTTCACGACGAAGACATGAATCGAGTTCCGGCGACGGGCTCGATGGCGCCTGCAAGGTCATGGGTTCAGCTATGCCACAACCCCATAACGGAACCGTTAAGGAGCAGTGAGCAGTACGGTAAAGCAACGCCGATCCGATAGCGCCGACTTCGGAGCAGTCACAGCGATAGCCAAGCCCCGCGAACAACAATTGTGCCCCGGCAGTCGGCGACGCAACGTCCTATCGCGACCGAAGTCGCCTGTCGTCGTGGCAGCGGCCTCCCGCTAACGCGCCGGGCACATTTGCCCCAGCAGCAAACCCTTGAGCCGCGCCACATCCGGCACGCCGAGGAGCTCAAAGCGGTTGATCGTCAGGTCGCCGTCACTGTCGAGGCCGGTGCCTGTCTGAATCCGAACGTTGCCATAGCCCTTGGAGCCGACCTGGACGTCGATCGGGCCCATCTGCTGGAGCATCACACTGGTGCTCTCGAGCTTCGTCCCGGCAGTGACGCTCAGCACTCGTCTGTTGGTCAAGCCGAAGATCGTCCGCCTCGTCTTGCGCAGCGTCTCGAACGGCGCCCACAACATGAAAAAGCCTGCCGCCACGAACGGTATCAACAACAGCGAGAAAAAGATTCCCACGCCCCGATCCCCCCCACTGGGCGCGCTCTGGACCATTTCAAAAGCGGACATCAACACCAACACGTGAAAATACAGGGAAAACGCGGTCCAGGGGATGCCAAACAGCCAGATCCAGAAGGCGTGAAGCTGTTTGTGCGGCGCAGGGCTGGCGCTCCACAACAGGTGCTCCCCAGGAAGCAATTCAGCGCGCAAAAGCGAAGCAAGCTCAGGGGTCGTCATCGGTGGCACCTTCATCATCGCAGGATCAAGATGGCACGGCCCGGTTAGGGAGCCGTTACCGGTCCCGGGAACCGCGGGGCGACGGCCGCAGAGTGCTCATCGAGACCTCGGAGTGGAGTGGCGACCAGGAGCTCTGGCGGGTTGCTGGTTCTTGACGCCGAACCTTTCGCTCAAGGGTAGGCCGGTAAGCCAACGTCAATCGAGCCCGCCTGAAGCGCCACAGAGTGTTCTTGGAGCCCTTTGCTCAGGTCTGTTTGGGTCTTGCACAAGAGCGGATGGGGAGGCGCCGGTTCGTTATGGGTTGGTTCCGGTTGCCGAGGCGCTCCAAAAACTACTCGGTTCTCCCGAACTTTTATCTAACTGAAAAGAATTGTGGTTTTTGGCTCCACACCAAATCGCCACGGTGCGGAGGTCTGGAGACTATCCGGGCATTCGGAGATAAAATAGGCCGTTTCCTGGCAAGCGCAGTGCGGAGCCAGTTTGGGGAAACCCTGTAATACAACGGGATTTTCTGACACCGCCCGGCCCACAGAGAGATTTGTGGTGAGGGGCGATGGCGGCGCGAGAGCGACCGCTGGCGATTCGTCGCTGACCGAGCGCCTGTTCGCCCGCCAGTCCCAGGGCGCCACGATCTGTCCGGGGGGCATTGACCATAGTCCCAGTCTGTTACGCTTGGCGGCCGCTTCGAGGCCTACGAAGGACTGATCGGTGAGGTATCGCCGAAAGGCCCATGCTCCACCTCGCCGAACCATCTCTGCATTGACGTCGAGCGAGCCGACATAAACCCGCGCCACGAACCGCCCATTGCGATCCTTGTCTGTGACAACGAGCCGGGCCTGTTTGCCGAAGGCGAGGTCGCTGAGCATCGCTTTGGACTGCTTGCCCCAAGGCTGACCGCTTTCAGGAGCATCGATCTCAGCCAGGCGGATTTTCAGCTGGGTCTTGGCCGGCGTCAGAAGTGTAAGGGTGTCGCCGTCGGTGATGCCCACAATCTTTCCCGAGATGGGCTGCGCGGCGGCCGCTGCTACAAGGACCAAGCCGAGCAGGAGAGAGAGTGCCAAGGCGGCGAAAACGCGCCCAGCGCGCCGCGACGCCCATCCAGCTCCCGCAAACTCGCAAGCAGCCCCGTTTTCCCCCGCGATCGCCACGACGTCCTCTCGCTGCGCCGGACGCCCGGCTGCCATACCCTTGGGCCCTCGTACGGGCTGAGAGCAGCCGCTGAGCCGGGTCCCCGGAGCCTCGCCCAAACGGACTGAGCGCGCAATCAGCTCAACAGCTCATCTCTCAACTTGAGACTGCGGGCAACGCTATGCAATGTTCCTCCCGGGATGGGGCGATGGCGTTGAAGAAAAAGGCGAGGCTTGTCGATCGGCTGTTTCGGCCGAAGCATGACTATCTGCCCGGCACCACGGTGTTTCGGGAGCTCGACGTCGACCGGATCGCGTCGGACCTCCGGCTCGAAGAGCGCGGCGCTGAGGACGGTGCAAAGAACCTTCCATCCCCCACATCCTCGCGGGCCGCCGGAACAGAGAACGAAATCATCCGGCAAGTGAAAAGCTATTGGGATGACGCGGCCCAGGCGGCTAGGCGCGCCCACGATAGCTACGCCAGCCGGGCTGCAGCCCTGCTATCCGCTACAGACATCGACTCATTACGCGGGACGCCGGGAGCCGTCGCTTCAAGACTCGCAGAGTCGGCTCGCTCTGATCGTGACGATCTGCGGTCGCGCTACCAGCGCTGGCTCGACGCCAGCGGCGACCTCGATCGATTCCGGGAACGGGAGCGAATCGACAGGCCAGAGCGTCCGGGCAAGCCTCTTGCCTTCCAGGCGCTCGTCCTGATTGTCGCCGCTGGCGCTGAGCTGGCCGTCAATGCCTCCGTGTTCGCGAGCGGCGATGAGTTCGGTCTCGCAGGCGCGCTCCTCAAGGTTCTCGCCATTCCTCTTCTGAATATCGGGGTGACGTTCGCGCTCGTCTTCTTGTTGGCTCGGCACATCAATCGGCACACCGCCGGCGCAAAGCTGATTGGGATGCTAGGAATCGTTTTGGCGGTCCTCTGCGCGTTTGGCTTGAACCTCGCCATCGCGCACTGGAGGGACAGCCTGAACGCAACAATGTCGCTAGATGCCGGGCGAATTGCCCTTGAACGCATCTTTTCGGCCACGTTCGAACTGCAAGACCTGAGCTCGTGGTTTCTCTTTGCGATTGGGTGCCTCGCATCGGCGGCGGCGGCCTACGAAGCAACCATTTGTTCCGATCCCCATCCGGGCTACTCCCTGCGCGTTAAAGCGCGAGACAAGGCGGCCACGGTATTCCAAATCGCCCGTGACGACGCGCTTGCGAGGTTGGACGGGATCTCTGCCCACGCAACGGAGAGCCTCAAGGATCACCTAAAGAAGGCAGAGACAGCAGGGTCCAGGCGACCTGAGTATGCTCAGCGTGTCGACGCCCTCGCCGAGGACCTCCGGGCCTACCGCGAGCACCTTCTGAACCTCGCCGAGGATCTCACAACGCGTTACCGGGAGGCCAATCAGCGCTCCCGCAGTACGGAGCCCCCACCTCGCTTCGAGGAGGCTGTCGAACTCAAGCTCCCGACGGTGAACCTTCCGCCCATCAAGCTGGCGGCCACTGATGCGAAGCTGACCGGACTGCTCACCAAGGCAATGGACGAAATCACCGAGGCGCAGCGAGAGGCGGCGGCGAAGTTGCCCACCTTGGAAGAATGGAAGGCGATGGAGGCATCGCAGTGAACGCGATGCCACCTCCCCAACGTCGCCGGCGCACTGAAGGCACGCCCCAGGTTCTTGTGTGGGGGCTTGTGGCTGGCGTCGCCGCGCTCCTTGTCGCCGCTGTGATTTGGGCAGTGGGCGCGCAGAGCAACGCCCCGAGGCTGGACCCTGTATCGTTCTGCTCGAAGGCAGGTCCGGACGGCGTAACGGTCGTCCTCATCGACACGACGGACACCATTAGCCCGGTGCAGCGCCTTGCCATCACTAATCGCCTCCAGCGCATCGTGGGAAAAATGAAGGCCAACGAGCGGTTGGACGTATACGAGATCACTCCCGCGCAAGATCCTCTAAGCCGGGTCTTCTCAATGTGCCGGCCGACCTCGCCTGACGAAGTCGATGAGCTAACCCAAAACAAGCGCCTGGCTGCGCAGCGGTTCGACGACACCTTCAAGCCCGCGATAGAGAAGGTCCTGAACTCACTACTGGATCGCCCGGCGGCCGATAGCTCGCCCGTCATGGAGGCGATCCAGGCAGCATCCGTTCGGAGCCTTCAGGACCCTGCGCTGGAGGGAAAGACAGGCACGCGTCGGCTCGTTGTCGTCTCCGACATGATGCAGAACGGGGCGGCAGGGTCGCACTACAAAGGGGCGCCCGATTTCGAAGACTACAGGAAGTCTCCGCTGTATCCGCGCTTCACATCGGACCTCACAGACGTCGATGTAACGGTGCTCTACCTGATGCACGACGGCGGGGAGACGATCCAGGGCCGGGCGCATCAGAACTTCTGGGTCAGCTGGTTTGACGCGCAGGAGGTTTCTGACCTCCGCTTTTCCGCAATCGAAGGTTAGTAAACATGGCGCTGGCGACTGCCGACGGGCCCCTTAAACGCCTGAAGGCTGACAAGTGGTTGTTCTTTGCCGTCTTCGTTTTCGGGGCGATCGCCATCGTCGTGCTCGACATGGTTCACGTCTCCAAGTTCCTCGCTGTAGGAACTTGCGTTGTTCTATTGCTCGCATACGCAGGCCTGACGTTCTTCCTGCCCGCCTTCAGATTGCGGCCCGACCAGACGGCGGACAACAGCTACTACATGGGGTTGCTGTTCACCCTGACCAGCCTGGGCGTTGCCCTCTATCGGTTCTCGACGGCCGAGGATGCCGCCGAGTCGATCCTCCGGAACTTTGGCGTCGCCATTTTCACGACGATCGTCGGCCTCGCCCTTCGCGTTTTCATCAGCCAGTTCCGGGAGGACCCCGACGACCTCGAATACGAGGCAAAGGTCGCGCTCGCTGAAACCGTCAGGAAGCTTCGGGGAGATCTCGACCAGTCAGTCGCGGAGATGCAGGGCTTCGCCGACGGAGTGCGTCAGGCCCTCCAAGAAGTCACAGACGCCACCAGCAAGACGACAACCGAGTCCCTGTCATCGGCAGTCTCTCGCTTTCAGGGCGCTGCGGACGACATGGGCAAGCGGTTCGAGGCGACAGCGCGGAAGTTCGAGGACCGAACGAGCAACTTCGAAAACGCTCTGAGCACCGTCGTTGGCGCGGTGGAGCAGCTGAGCACGCGCATCTCGTCAGTAAGGGCTGATCCGGAACTGATTGCCGAGGGGCTCCGTCCGGCATTCGCTGAGCTGCAAACACGCGTCGGTGAATTCTCCGGTACGCTCGATGCCGAGCAAAAGCGCCTGTCGAAGGCGTTTGCCACATTCGGCAAGCTCTCTGACGCCCTCCAGCAGCTAGAGCAATCTTCAGAGGCCATCGCCTCATCCTCGGGACATTTGGATGTTGCCGCGGCGAAGATGGGTCAAGGTGCTGGCTCCCTGGATGAGCTAGAGCGGGCCGCGAAATCGGCGGCTTCGGCAGCGAGTGACTACAGCGAGAAGATCGCAGGCATCGCGTCAGGTCAGGCGCTGCAAGGCCAAAAGGTCATCGAAGCTGTGGCCAGCTACGAGCGCTCGCTCGCTGATCGCACCGGCTCCTCCTTGTCTACGATCGACCAGTCGGCCAAGCAGGTGCAGGCCACGCTCGCCGAGCTCAAGCGGGAGTTCTCAGGGTCCAGTGAGGCGGTCCAGCAGGTTCGCCGAGAGCTCGCCGAGCTTGCCGGCTGGATCATCACCAGGCTGGACCGAAAATGAACCTTGGCGAAACTGCCCGCCAGCAGGCGGAGTATCGCAGAGGCGTACTTCTCGGCCTCACCGTCGCCGAGGTGATGCTGCTCATCCTCTTTGCGCTCCTTTTGGCCCTGGGGGCGCTGCTGACCAAGAAAGAGAACAGCATTGCTGGACTGTCGGCGCGCCTTGTCGAAGTGACCCAGCAACGAAAGCTCGCGGAGACCCGCGCCGAGATTTTGGAGCGGATGGCGGCGGGGAAACCCACCGAGGAATTCGTTCGTGAGCTCGTCCTTGCGCGGCAAACTCAGGAACGCCTCAAGAAGGAAGAGCAAGCGCTCCGCGCCCAGCGCCAAGAGCTTCAGGAAGATCGCGAGCTAGCCGATGCGCTCAAGAAGGCGGGTGATCCCAAGGGTCGGCTAAAGGAACTCGCGGCCCTCGGTGCGAAGTTGGAGAAGGAGCTCAAAAAGCTGTCGCCGGACACCAAGGCCAAGGATCTCTTTGACCTGGTGCCGGAAGGTGTCGCGCTCGCCGATGCCGCACGTCAGGACAATCCAGACCCAAATGCAGCCCGCGAGGCTCTTGAGCGGGCCGAAGAGGTCGCCCGCGATAACGCGACGCTGAAGGGCCAAGTCGCTCGTTACCGAGACCAAATGAAGAAGCTCGGCAAGGGTGGGGAACTGCCGCCATGTTGGGTAACTACGAACGGGCAGATCGAGTATCTTTTCGATATTCAGCTGCTGGGCAGCGGCGCTATCGTTGTCGGAGACGCAACCCCGCCGACCCGCGTCATCGACAGGCAGGAGTTACCAATTCCCGCAGAGCTGTTCCGCGGCGGGCTGACGCCATCTCGGTTTCGGGCTCTGACAGCTCCTCTGTATGCATACTCGCAAAAGCGCGAGTGCCGGTTCTACGTCATTGCCCGTGATCGAACCGGGCCTACGCAGAAGATCATGTTCAAGAACCTGCTGCTGACTGTCGAAGGCCACTTCTACAAGTCATTGAGGTAGTCATGGACCCGCTGGACGAAGACCTGCGACGCCTTCGTACCAGGGTGCGTCTGGAGGTCGACGCTCTCGCGGCGAATCTCGCCGCGACTGCTGAGAAGGTCGAAGACAAGAAGTTTGACCTGTTCGAACGAACGCGAAAAGCAGCACTACGATTGACGTCTGTCGTAAGGCTCCAGCTGTTCCGTGTCGCTTCCGCCGGAACCAAGAGGCGCGTGCCGCGAGACCGGTGACCGCGGCCACAAACCCACGCCTTTGGCCCGCTCCTCAATGGCCCGCCGATATTGGTGACCAACGGCCAACGAAATGGCGAGCCGCTTCAACCTCCAATCGCTTCTACTAAACGGGCCGTTTTGAATCGATTTGGCCGGTAGGCTGAACCGCCTACTTCCAGTCTAATCGCCGTCCCGCCAAGATCAGACTTTGGGCTTTTCGTGCCGAGCACATTCGACGGCCAATCGCGGATGATCACCTCATTTCGATCGACCATCTTAGTTCACTCTCGGCTTTCGTGGGCGCGCGGCTGGCCGCGGTGCCCCATGGTGTCACCCTAGCGCTAAAGTGATCGTCCGAGCATGTTAAGGGCCCGCGTCAGGGGCGCTGGCTGGACCATCGCGCCTCCTACCGATGTCCCTGTTTCAGGTGAAGTCTCGATCACGTGATGGACGGCCGCCTTGCGCCACGAGCGGACCTTGGCATCCCGTCAAGATCCGAAAGTGGCCTTCTTCCTCTGAATGGTCCTTTTCCTACCCTGAGTGGCTGGCTTGCGCGCCCCCGCTGGCAGCAACTGATAGTCGAGAGCCCTTTCTTGACGGTGGCCTGCCCCTTCGGGGTGATCCATTTTCAATGTTAGTGCACGGCGGTCTCCAGCGCCATGTTTGGGGTGGGCGAGCGCGCGTCCTCAACGGCTGGCGCGCTCGCCCACGGCACGATGCCGCCGCTTCGAGGGATGAAGGACTCAGGCGCTGGGGGTCGGTAATTGAGGGAGCTGTGGGGGCGCACGCC
>Ga0247836_1000218_pt1 | contig 107056 bp, 103 predicted proteins | sample LaCruzMarch2015__4_FD_187116 | JGI IMG/M metagenome (GOLD analysis project Ga0247836, IMG submission 187116) | Freshwater microbial communities from meromictic Lake La Cruz, Castile-La Mancha, Spain - LaCruzMarch2015_14m | ecosystem: Environmental > Aquatic > Freshwater > Lake | place: Spain...
CCTCCCGCCGACCGCGCCCCGGGCGCGCGCTGACTCTTGCGGTCCGCGCGCCCGAAGCGCTCCATCAGTGAATTTACACCACCTCCGTGGACGCTACCCGCCTTTTCTGGGGCGCCGTGCGACGCCATCTGTTTGCTTATGGAACACCGGAGAAGAACGCCGGCCAGAACAGAAAAAGAGAACGAGCCGTCCCGATGCTCGCCAAGCGTTTGATCGTGGCTGCTTTGGCAGCCCTTGCTATCGGACTGACCCCGCTTGCTCTTCAAGGCGAGAGAGATCTGTTCGCCGACGTGCACCCGATGCCCACCATCGTGGCTGCAAACTAGCCCATTCTCCTTGGGGCTTTGTTGAAAGCGTCCCGGGCGGCGCCCGGATACCGCGTGAACCGTGACCCCTGACAACCAACGGATCGCCCTGGATCGCCTCGTCCATACGTCGGAGCCTGTACAGCATCCGCGAGCGGGCGCGTGCTTAAGGAACGCAGTACACACCGCGATCAGCTGGCGCTTCATCAAGCAGCCAAAGCGAATGCGCGCAGACAAGACCCATGACGAAGCTATTTCGCCTCCGTCTGCCTCGTCGCAGCACGCGACGGGTGGCTTAAAGGGCTCGCAACTCTAGATGTCCAGCCGGTAGACATCGACCCCGATCGCATAGGCTGTCACTCCAGCCGAATTGGAGATAATGCGAACCTTGTTTACCGCCCGCCCCATTGCAACGGGCGCCCATGTCGCGCCTCCGTCACGTGTCTCGAACCCGGCGGTCGAGCCGCCGACCCAGCCCCATGTTTCATTGACGAAACCGACCCCAAACTGCTGCAGCGTGCCATCAATGACGAGAGGCGCCTCCCGCCAGCTTGCCCCCCCATCGGTCGTCTTCACGATGCGCCGTTGCGGGTCGCCAGCCGCATCATAGGTCTGCACCGTGGCATAGCCGACGGAGCGCGAGGGAAAACTCATCTTCCAGCAATTCTCGAACCGCCGGGCAGACCGATAGGCTTCGCGCCAGGTTGAGCCGCCATCGCGCGTCTGCAGCATCAACGCGTTTGATTGCTCCAGGTCGTCGGAACTCGCAGCACAGACAAGCCCGTTTTCCTCATCGAAGAACTTCACGTCCAGGATCATTCCGCAGTGAGATCGCATGTCGATCACACGCCATGTCTCTCCGCCGTCCGTCGATCGCAGGATTGCTGGAGGACCGCCAACGCGGCCGGCGGCGTGAATAATCGGCGTAGACCTGAGCTCACCCTGGAAAATTGCGGGCCGCTGCAGGATGTCGATCCCGCAGATCCCCTTAACCCACCCCGGGCCTTCGACTTCGACGGGCGTCCATGAGGCGCCTCCATCACGTGTGCGATACAGCGGCTGGGTGTCCGTCACATTTGGGTAGTAGTCGACGCCGACATTACCGAGAAAGCCGTTGGCTGCGTCGATGAAGCCAAGGGCACGAATGAACGTGCCCGGCCGTTCCCACACCTTCGACCATGTCTCACCAGCATCGGCGGTGCGGTACAACCTGCCTTCTCCATTGCCATACCAGCCGACAGCGCGAGAGATGAAATGAATGTCGTCCTGCTTTCCCCGATATGGCTCTGTGGCCAGTTTCTTCCATTGGGTTGTAAAGCTCGGATCCGCAGTCTGCGTAGTAGCGCAGGCGCTGGCCGATATCGCGCCCATCCCGACCAGTAACTCACGGCGGTTCATGCAGACTTCCCCATCTCCTTGGTTGGCGCCTCGGTATCAGGCTGCGACCAGACTTGTCAGTTTACAAACAGTGTCACCACGCGAACTCCAGCCCCGTGAAAGGAAAGCTGCCCTGTTGCGCCTTCTTCAGTTCAGACGCTGCTCGAACCAGGCCACCATGGCGTTCATGGCTTCGATAGCATAGGCATCGGTCTTCGCAGGATCACCTTTGACATAGAAATCATGATCCGCGTCCGGGAAGACCTTGAGCGCGTTCAGAACACCCGCCTTGTCGAGTGACGCCTTCATCATTTCTGACTGCGCGATCGGAACGCCCTTGTCAGCTCCGCCCGAGATGATCAGGGTCGGTGGATCACGCGCATCAACAAAGTGGATCGGCGAGTTCGGCGCGCGGAGGCTGTCGGCGAAATCGATGGCCCCCTGCCTGGTGCGGCCGCCCAGCAGCACGTCGAGATCGGTCGGCGGGAAATACGCGACGACTGCAGCCACGCGATTGCCGCGCCGCTCCAGCGGGTCAACCGCCGCCGGGTCGCCATCATCCGCCATCACGCCCGCCACAAGCGACAGATGCCCCCCGGCGCTCGCGCCCCACACGCCGATCCGCGCAGGGTCAGCGCCGTAATCTGCCGCATGCAGCTTGATGTGGCGCAGGCCCAGCCGGATATCCTTGACGGTGTCCGGAATGGTGAAGCGCGGCGCCGATGAATGATGGAGCGCAACGACGGTGAAGCCTTTGTCGATCAGCCACTGATAGCGCGCCTGCCGCTCTTCAGGCGGCCCCCATGTCGAACGCCATCCAGCGGACACCATGTTCACCACCAGCGCGCCATTGGCGACCTTCGGCTTGAACACGTCGTAGGTAAGCGCCATCCCGTCGCGACGCCCATAGATCACATCACGGACATAAGTCGCGGTTGTCAGCTCTTGAGCCGTTGGAAGGCCGAGCGCCTTGCGCGGATAGCCGCTGAGCGGCGGGCCAGGGTCCGTGACGGGTTGTGGCGTCTGGGCAAATGCTGGAGCCGTGAGCAGCAGCCCCAACAGGGAGACGATGACAGGCTTCATGGGCGACTCTCCTGGACTGTCAACCCGGCCGCGGGCGCGAAGGGCGAAGGGCGAAGAACCGGAATGACGCGAACGAAACGTTCAAGCCGATTCGGCAAACAGCTCCCGCCCGATCAGCCAGCGTCTGATCTCTGACGTCCCCGCCCCAATTTCGTAGAGCTTGGCGTCGCGCAGCAGCCGTCCCGTCGGGTAGTCGTTGATATACCCATTGCCGCCAAGGATCTGGATCGCGTCCAGCGCAAGCTGCGTCGCGGTTTCGGCAGCGTAGAGGATCGCACCTGCTGCATCCTTGCGCGCCGTCTGGCCGCGATCGCACGCCTTCGCCACTGCGTACACATAGGCCTTGGACGCATTCATCTTCACATACATGTCGGCGACTTTGCCCTGTATGAGCTGGAACTCGCCGATGGATTTGCCGAACTGCTTGCGATCATGGATGTAGGGCAGCACCACATCCATGCACGCCTGCATGATGCCGGTTGAGCCCGCGGCCAGCACGGCGCGCTCATAGTCGAGCCCTGACATCAGGATTTCGACGCCGCTGTTCAGCGGCCCCATCAAATTCTCTTCCGGGACCTCGCAATCCTCGAACACAAGCTCGCCGGTCTCCGATCCGCGCATGCCCAGCTTGTCGAGCTTCTGCGCCACGGAGAAACCCTTGAAGCCCTTCTCGATGATGAAGGCCGAAATGCCGCGCGAGTTCTTCTCTGGCTCCGTCTTGGCATAGACGATCAGTGTATCGGCCGAAGGACCATTGGTGATCCACATCTTCGAGCCGTTCAGAATGTAGCGATCGCCCTTCTTGACCGCCGTCAGCTTCATCGACACGACGTCCGAACCAGCGCCGGGCTCCGACATGGCGAGCGATCCCAGATGCTCCCCGGTCATCAGCTTGGTCAGGTAGCGCCGCTTCTGTTCGTCTGTACCCCAGCGCCGCATCTGGTTCACGCAGAGATTGGAGTGCGCGCCGTAGCTGAGGCCAACCGACGCAGACGCCCGGCTGATCTCCTCCATAGCCACGGCATGCTCGAGATAGCCAAGACCCGAGCCACCCCACTCCTCCTCGACCGTGATTCCCAACAGCCCGAGCTCGCCCATGCGGGGCCACAGGTCGCGCGGAAATTCATCCGTGCGGTCAATCTCCGCCGCGCGCGGTGCTATTTCGGCCTGCGCGAAACCGGCGACGGTATCGCGGATCATGTCCGCAGTTTCGCCAAGGTCAAAGTCGAGGGATCGGGGTGCGTTGGGGATCATCTGGGCAATCTAGCGACCCTGTCAGGGAACGCCAGTTCAGTGTTTGCGCCGGCTCACAATTCGTCCGAGGAGCGCTTGCGGAAGATGAAATAGAGGCTCATCGCCATCATGACCCCGAACACGGCCAGGACTGTGCCCGCCAGGCGCGGCACGCCCATCTCAAGGCCATCGCCCTTGAAGGCATCCACCGCACCGATCAGGAGGCCGAGTACCGACAGCGCCAGCACGATGATCCAGGGCGCCATAACCAGCACGCGTCCTGAAATCGGGCCAACACGCTTGGCGTGACCATTGACGATTTTTGCCTTGCGTTCCGCTTCGGCAAACGCTTCGGCCGGATCGCGGCCAAGTTCAACAACCTCGGTATCATCGATCAGCTTGCGGGCGCGCGCCTCGGCATCGCGCTGCATGCGCTCACCCGGCAGATCGAAGTCCGGAAGGCCCTCGCGGACATGGTCGGCAGCGGTGTGCCGCACAGGATCTGGCGGTGTTACAGGCGAAGGCTGCTGCACGGATTCAACAGTTTCGATCTTTCTCTGGACGCCATTGAGGATGCGCGAGACACGCTCGGCAACCGTGCGGCTTGCCCGGGCCAGTTCTTCTGCGGTCATTGGCGCCGTCGGCTTCGGCGGATCGACGACGACATCCTGCACAGGCGGGGAAGGTTCCACCAGAACTGGCAGCGGCTCGGGCGGCACAACGCTGGCGCCTGGCGGCAAGGCAAGCTCGCGCACAGGTTTCACGGCTTCCTGTGTAAGCTCAGCGAGGCGGCGAACGGCTTCGGCGATGTCATTGGCCGGCTCTGGGCCGGGTCGCGTGTTGTCGTTCTGGTCGAACTCATCGGCCATGGGCGCACGCGAGGGCTCGCGGCGCGCAGGGGTGTCGCTGTTGAAGTCCAGCTCTGGCGTCACCATGGGTGTCGGCGCGGGTGACGGTCCGCTTGGATGCTCGAGAAACATCGACTTCTCGGCCGCGCGGCGCCGGACGAGCGCGTCAACGACCATCACGCGACCATTGATGCGCGCCTTGCGCCAGAGGTCGAAGCCGTTGGCTGCAGCGAGATAGTCACCGGCATTGAGATGACGCACGATCTCGCTTTCGCGGAATTGGCCCAGCGATATGTTGAACGCGAGCGACACCAGCGCGTTGAACTGGCTCTGCAGCAGCGGGGCATAGATCAGCGCTGATACGGCGGACTCGATCGGGCGGAGATCGTGGACAAGAAGGTCCTGCGCATCCTTGCCGGTGATCGTCAGGCCCTCGCGCGCCGTGCGGACATGGCCATAGCCGATCGTCCACCGGCCGTCCGGCAGGCGGACCGCCGTTTCGCGCAATCCCTCGAACGTCTTGATCAGTTCGAGGCCAGCGGCTGAGATACGCATGCGTTCAGTCATCGTCCCGGCCCGGCACAATCGCCAAGTAGTTCGCCTGTCCGGTGCAATGCGGACGCCAGTTGGGTGAAAAGCGGCCTGTCCGTTAGAGCAGCGTAAGGCTGGCCAGTCCGAGGAAGACGAAAAATCCCATCAGATCAATGGTCGTCAGCACAAAGACCGACGACGCAACCGCGGGGTCCTGCCCCAGGCGCTTCAGGGTTAACGGCGCGAGGATCCCCGCCAGGCCGGCCCACATGAATGTCGCGCTCATCGCCACCAGAACCAAGAGGCTTAGCCTCGCATCCTGGAACCAGGCGAGCACGACGAGCGCTGCGACACTCGCGATCATGGCGCCGTTTACCAGAGCGGTCAGCGCCTCGCGGCGAATCGCGCGGCGCGCCAGCTGGCCTTCCAGGTCGCGCTCTGCGATGGCGCGCACGGCGACCGCCAGCGACTGCGACCCTGCGTTGCCACCCAGCCCCGCGACCACCGGCATGAGGAAAGCAAGCGCCACCACAGCCTCCAGCACGGGCGCAAAGAACGACACCACCAGCGAGCCCAGGAAAGCGGTCACAAGGTTGAGCAGCAGCCAGGGCATGCGGGCCTTCACGGCGGAGAATACCGACTGGTTGACGCCGGCCTCACTCACGCCGGACAGGGCGAGGATGTCTTCCTCGGCCTCTTCCCGGATGACGTCGACGACGTCGTCGATCGTGATCATGCCGGTCAGCCGGCCTGCGTCGTCGACCACGGGCGCGGATGCAAGGTTGTACTGCCGGAAGATATAGGCGACTTCCTCCTGGTCCATCTCGGGGCGGACATGCACGGGGATCTCCCGCATGATCTCGCTGAGCAGCTTGTCGCGCCCATGTCGCAAGAGACGGGACACCGGCACGCTGCCCTGCAGCCGAAACGCCGGATCGACGATGTAGATTTCGAAGAATGTCTCCGGCAGGTCGTCTTCGGGCACGCTGCGCATGTGGTCGATCGCCTGCCCAACCGTCCAGAACACGGGCGCTGCCACGAAGGCACGTTGCATCAGGCGGCCCGCGGACTCCTCGTCGAACGCCAGCGCGCTTTCGATGGCGGCGCGATCCGTCGCCGACACCCGGTTCAGGATGCGCTCGCGCCGATCGTCCTCGAGGTCGTTCAGCAGGAACGACGCATCATCTGAATCGAGATGGCCGATCATCGCTGTGACGGCTGCGTCGGTCAGCTCGTGCAGCGCTTCGAGACGGGCACTGTCCGAGAGCTCGGCCACTGCTTCGGCCGGCAGGTGCTTGCCCAGCAGGTGGATCGCCTTGCGGAACGCCTCCGGCGGCAGCTGTTCGAGCAAGTCGGCAAGGTCGGCGGGGTGCAGCTCCTTGGCGGTGCGCCACAGGAACGGCTTGTCGCCATCGCCCACGGCACCCACCATCTGCGCGATGAAGGCTGGCGAGATCACGCCGGCGGCATCGACCGCTGCGACGTCATTGGCTTCCCCGGGAGTTTCGGGCGCATCGGGGTCGCGGGCGTCATTCATGGCGACCTCCCTGCTCCGAACAGCGTTCTCTCTCGTGAAGTTGCTGGTGCGGTCGAGAAGACTCGAACTTCCACGCCTTGCGGCGCTACCACCTCAAGGTAGTGCGTCTACCAATTCCGCCACGACCGCACGCCGGGCAAGGGCGCCGTATATGACGGGTTTGGCGGCTTGTGAAGCACAATTGTCGTGACGGGCGTCCGCGCCTAATTGGCAGCGAAAACAGGGCCTATTGCTCGGTCGCGCGATAGTCGGCGACCTCGGCCGGGCCGGTGATGTTCACCGAAATCTTGTCGTTTTCGATGACCAGGTCGCCGCGGGCGATCGGATGGTTGTTGGCCAGGATCCAGACCTGGTCGTCTTCTTTCGTGTCGAGCTGGATGACGGCGCCCCTGCCCATCCGCAGCAGCTGCTGCATAGGCATCAGCGCCCGCCCGAGAAGGACAGTGATCTCGACCCCGACCTGGTCCAGTTGAGACTTCAACGCGATGCTCCGCTATACGGGGCTAACGTTGTTCTTTCGGGTTGCAGACAGGTTAATGACAACAGGATGGACCATTTCAGAGGGGTTTGTGCCTTACCCCGACGCTGTCGCTGCGATGGAATCGCACGCCGCAGCCATTGCGGCCGGCGAAGCGGATGAACTTATCTGGCTGCTGGAGCACCCTCCGCTCTACACGCGGGGGGCCAGCGCCAAGGACGGTGACCTCAAGGAGCCCGGCCGATTCCCTGTCTTCGACAGCCAGCGCGGCGGACAGTTCACCTATCACGGCCCCGGCCAGCGCGTGGCCTATGTGATGCTCGACCTCACGAAACGGGGGCGCGACGTGAAGCAGTTCGTCTGTTCGCTCGAAGACTGGATCATCCAAACCCTCGCGACCTTCAACGTTAAGGGCGAGCGCCGCAAAGGCCGCGTCGGCGTCTGGGTCGACCGCTCCCGCCCAGGCGGCCTGCTGCGCGAAGACAAGATCGCTGCCATCGGCGTCCGCCTGAAGCGCTGGGTCAGCTATCACGGCATCAGCCTGAACGTTGAACCCGACCTCTCCCACTTCGGCGGCATCGCGCCGTGTGGTGTGACCGATCCCGGCCTCGGCGTGACGTCGCTGGCTGACCTCGGCCAGCTGATCCCGATGCATGACGTAGACGTCGCGCTGAAGGCGGCGTTCGAACAGGTGTTCGGACAGGTTGCGCGGGTTGATCCACCGCATCGCTGAGGAATGGGATCAGAAAACTGAGGATCGTCGCTGCGATGACCGCACTTTTCGTGCGTGCCTGCAGCGCCCAGCCGGTTCTAGGTCCGGGTGACGACCGGTTTCGGGAGAAGGCCTTCGCGCTGAGCGCGCTTGCGGGCCAGTTTCCGCGCCCGCCGGACGGACTCGGCCTTCCGACGCGCCTTGGCTTCGGACGGCTTCTCGTAAGCGGTGCGCGCCTTCATTTCCCTGAAGACGCCCTCGCGTTGCATCTTCTTCTTGAGCGCCTTCAACGCCTGGTCGACGTTGTTGTCACGGACCACGATCACTACGATTTGAAACTCTCCATCGCTGCTCCGATCATGGTCTTGCCACGCCGGGTAAAAAGGGTCGTTATCATGGAACATTGGTGCTGCCCACGCTTCTCTTGCGAGGGCGGCCGGCGGGCCCGGAAATGCAGGCGCGGACATGCTGACAAGCTCGTCATTGCGCCGGGAGGGCTAAAAGAGCTTCCCCTGCGGGATGGCCGGGCCGCCGCCCCTTTCTGATGCCAAGCGGCGGGAAGACTGCTTCCGGCGAATAGCAGCTGCGTCCTGTCTCCGCGACAGCCGCAGCTACCCTCCGCTCAGAGGCGGCAGCAGCGCGATCTCATCATCAGCCGACACGGGCGTCCCCGCCTCGTCCGCCACCAGCTCCCGGTTCACCGCGATCCGCACCGTCTTTGCGCGCAGCATCTCGGAGAGAATCGGATTGAGCTCCGCCAAACGCGCCCGCAAGTCGGCAGCCGTTCCGACACCATCAGGCATCGTAATGGAGGCAGCGCCAAACGCATCCTTGAGGCGTCCGAACAGGAGAACCGTGCCCGCCATCAGCCGCCCGTATGCGACATGGTGCGCGGGCTCGCAGGCGTCGCCAGCCGCGCGGCTTCGAAATCGTGCCCCTTCGGCTTGCGTGCAATGCCGCCGAGGATCGCCTCGCGCAAAGCTGCACCCGTCGGATCAGAGCGCTGCGCCTCGCGCAGGTCTGCGCCCTCTTCGCGCCCAAGGCAGGTATACAGCCGCCCGGTGCAGGTCACGCGCACGCGATTGCAACTTTCGCAGAAGTTGTGGCTCAGCGGCGTGATGAAGCCAAGCCGGCCGCCCGTCTCTTCAACCTTCACATACCGCGCCGGTCCACCCGTGGTGTAGCTGCGATCGGTCAGGGTGAACTGCTCCGCAAGATCCGCACGCACCTTGTTCAGCGGCAGATAATCCTCGACGCGGTCCGTCTCCGCCTCGCCCATCGGCATCGTCTCGATCAGCGTGATGTCCGCGCCGCGACCGTGCGCAAAGCGGATCAGGTCCGGTATCTCCTTCTCGTTGACGCTGGCCAGCGCCACCGTATTGATCTTGACCTTGATGCCCGCTGCGATCGCCGCATCGATCCCGCGCAGAACATCGTCAAGCATGTCGCGCCGCGCGATCGTCTCGAACAGTTTCCGGTTCAACGTATCCAGCGAAACGTTGATCCGCCGCACGCCGATCGCCGACAGCTCGCCCGCATACTTCGACAACAGCGTGCCATTCGTCGTCAGCGTCAGCTCGTTCAGCCCATTGCCCAGATGCCGCGAGAACCGCGCCATCAGCTCCATCACGTCCTTCCGCACCAGCGGCTCGCCGCCCGTGATACGCAGCTTGTCGACGCCGAAGCGCGCAAACGCCGTCACCAGCTCATCCAGCTCCTCAAACGACAGCACGTCCTTGCGCGGCAGGAAGGTCATCCGCTCCGGCATGCAGTAGGTGCAACGCAGATCACAGCGGTCCGTGATCGACAGCCGCAGATAGCTCACCCGCCGGCCAAACGAATCCAACAGTGCGCTCTGGCCAGCGGCCAGCGCCGTGGGCGAGGCCTCCGATGCGGGCCGCGCCGCCGGTTTCGCATTGATCAGGGTGTAAGCCATCAGGAGTTCAGAATACCGCTATAGTTGGCCAAGTCGAGCGGTCGGACGCCTGATCTCGGGTTTCGCCCCGCCTTGCACCGGCAGGCCCTTACCGCGCTGCTTCGGCGTCCAAGGCGCGCTGAACTGCGCGGTAGAAGTCGTTCCGCGCCTCCCACTCGCCATCAACAACCCCGTCGGCGCTCGTCCAGTTGCTGTTGGAGGCAATGACAAGCTGGCGAGCCGGATCGATGAAGATGCCCTGGCCAAAGATGCCATCGGCCTGAAACGAGCCATCGTCCCAGGTCCACCACTGATAACCATAGCCAAGACCCGGCGTTCCCGTAGGGGCCTGTTTTCGCGTCGCCTGCTCCAGCCATCCGTCGGGAAGGACAGCCGCCCCGCCCGCAACGCCCCCTTCCATTATGAACTGACCAAACCGGGCGAAATCGCGCGTTGAAGCCTGAATGCAGCACCCTGTCATCTCGAGCCCGGTCGATCCCAGCAGCCAGGTCGCGTCCTGCTCCATGCCATACGGCCCCCAGATTTTTTCCGAGAGGTATTGGGCGGGCGACTTGTCCGTCGCGCGGGCGACCAGCACGCCGACCAGATTGGTCTCGCCCGTCGAATAGTTCCAGACAGTGCCCGGCGCATGGGCGCGCTTCAGCGTCCGCATGTAGCTGACGGTTGTGTCCATGCCCGCCTCGGGCACGTGCAGATCGTGGAGCGCGACATCCGACTTCGGGTCGCTGTAATCCTCTTTCCAGCCCACGCCAGAGGTCATCGTCATGAGCTGCCTGACACTCACGCCGTCATAGGCGGATCCCTTCAGCTCAGGCAGATATGCGGTGACCGGATCTTCCAGCCCACGGATGCGCCCGTCCCGAATAGCGGCGCCGACGAGTGTCGACGTCATCGACTTCGCGACCGAGAAACTCGTCCACTGCCCGGTCGGCTTGAAGTCGAGGCCATAGCGTTCCAACCGGACCTTGCCCTTGTGCAATATGACAAGTCCGGCCGTCTGCTGGCCCGCCATGTAGGCATCAAGCGCGATGCCGGGATCAAGCTGCGCACCGGCCTCAAGCGCATGCACCGACTGCCCAGCCTTGATCTGGTTCGAGGAAACGATGAAAGGGATCTGGTCCATCATCCGGAACGCGGCGCTCCGCTGCGCCTGGCTCCAGAACAGGACATCGCGCCCAACGGGTGGATTTGCCACGAGCGCGCGCCAATCCGGCCCGATCAGAAACCAGCCCGCGGCCAGGGCGGCAACCAGCAAGCCAAGAGACATCAGAAAGGCTTTAAACCACGCCGATTTCAGCATCGCCAACTTCCCCGCACTTTCTCAGGTCGCCCAACCAGAGCGCCTCAGCCCATAGGATACCTGATCTCCTTCGACACCGCGTCGATCTTCTTCAACAGGTCGGCATCCAGCGTCACACCCGCCGCCGCGAAGATATCCGGCAGCTGGTTCTCGTGCGTCACGCCAACAATCGTGGATGCCACAAAGTCATGCTGCTTCGACCACGCCGTCGCCAGCGTCGTCACCGACATGCCCGCCTCGCGCGCCAGCCCGATCCAGCGCTCGGTGGAGGCCAGCGTCTTCTCATTCACAAAACGCCGCGCCATCGGCGCCTGCCGCGCATCCATGTCCTTGTACCTGGTGAAGCGTGCGCCCTCGGGCCATGCGCCGCCTTGATACTTCCCCGTCAGCACGCCGCCGCCCAGGGGCGAATACGGGATCAGGCTCACGCCCTCCTGCCTGCACACCTGCGCCAGCTCGTCCTCGAAGCGGCGATTGTTCAGGCTGAAATTGTTCTGGATCGACTCGTGACGCGCGATGCCCAGCTTGTCCGACGTCGCCAGTGACTTCATCAGTCCCCAGCTCGTCTCGTTCGAACACCCGATCACCCGGACCTTGCCCGCCGTCACAAGATCATCGAGCGCCGCCATATGCTCGTCATACGCCACGCCATGATCGGGCCAGTGCGTCTGGTAGAGATCGACATAGTCAGTCTGCAGGCGCTTCAGGCTCGCCTCGATGGCGCGCACAACATTGTGCCGGTCCAGCGCCGTCATGCCTTCGCGCTGCGCCGACTTGATCCAGCCATGGCTCGGCCCCGAAACCTTCGTCGCGATCAGCACGGCGTCGCGCGGCTTGGTCTTCATCCAGCGCCCGACAATCTCCTCCGTCCTACCCGCATACTTCGCGTCCGGCGGCACGGGATAGTTTTCAGCAGTGTCGTAGAAGGTAATCCCTGCTTCGAACGACTTGTCGAGAATGCGATGCGACATCGCTTCATCGGCCTGGTTGCCGAACGTCATCGTCCCCATGCAGATGTCGGACACGAAAATCGGGCTACGGCCCAGGCGGCGGCTTTTCATGGATTCGTCCCTGTGATGCCCGCTACAGATAGCGATGTGAGCAAACGCTCACAAGAGGCTAACTCTCCAGCAACCGCGGCATCAGCTCAACCATGTTGCACGGCATGTGGCGGCTATCGAGCTGCCAGCGGATAAGCTTGTCCCAGCCATCCTTCACTGCGCCGTTCGATCCCGGCAGGCAGAAGACGAAGGTCGCATTGGCGACACCCGCGCATGCGCGCGACTGCAGCGTTGACGTGCCGACCGACTGGAATGACACCAGGTGCCAGACGACATTGAACCCCTCGATCTCCTTGTCGAACAGTGGCCGCACCGCCTCCGGCGTCACATCGCGTCCGGTGAGGCCCGTACCGCCCGTCGTCACCACGGCGTCGATCGCCGGATCGGCAATCCATCTGCGCACCACGGCGCGGATGGCGTTCACCTCGTCCGGCACGATGGCCTTGTCCGCCACCTCATGGCCGGCCTCCCTCACGCGACCTGCCAGCAGATGGCCCGACGTATCCGTCTCGTCCGTTCGCGTGTCCGAGATCGTCATCACGCAGATGCGCAGCGCTTTGAACGGCATTGTGTCGACCATCTTCCCGCCCGGGGCGGTCAGCGGCGGATAGGCAGGTCCGGTCATGGTCTACTCCCCAGTCTTGGAACCAGAAGTCCAGCGCGCATGCGATTCGCGATCATCGCTGCGCGGCTCGATCCATTCAGCGCCATCCGGACGCACTTCGCGCTTCCAGAACGGCCCCTCCGTCTTGAGGCGATCCATCAGATAGTCAACGGCCTGCAGCGCCTCCCGGCGGTGCTTCGACAGCGCCGCCACCAGCACGATCGCATCGCCCGGCGTCATCCGCCCATGGCGATGGATCACCAGCGTGTCGATCAGGTCGAACCGCCCCCGCGCGTCCGCTTCGATCTTCGTAATCTGCTTCTCCGTGAAGCCCGGATACGCCTCGAGCTCCAGCGCAGTGACCACACCACCATGCGCGCTGTTGCGGACAGATCCCACAAACGACGCCAACGCCCCTGCCTCGCCACAGCCCTCCGCGAAGGCCGCAGTCTCTGCATGGGGATCGAAGGGTGCCGTCTGGACGCGGATCATACCCCAACCCTAGCGACCCCGCGGCCTCTTGTGAACGTTTACCGCTCGCAGCATTTCACTAGGCTACGGGAAAAGCTGGAGCCGCCGATGCCGTATGTCTACCTCGCCATCTCGATCATCGCCGAAGTCATCGGCACATCCGCCCTCAAAGCATCAGAGGGCTTCACGAAGCTGTGGCCGTCAGTCGTCGTCGTGGTCGGCTACGGCGTGGCCTTCCATTTCCTGTCGCTGACCCTCAAGACCATCCCCATCGGCGTCGCCTACGCCATCTGGGCAGGTGCGGGCATCTCGCTTGTCGCCATTGTCGGGTGGGTCCTGTTCGGGCAGAAGCTCGATGCCGCCGCCATCATCGGCATGTGCCTCATCATCACGGGCGTCGTCGTGATGCAGGTCTTCTCGAAATCAACCGGCCACTAGACAAGCCGCATGATCGCAACCGCGTGCGGTTCCATCTTCAACTTGCCGCCCGCGAACACTGCGTCAGCCGCCCACAGCACCTCCGGCTTGCTTTCCAATGCGACCTCCGCCCGTGACGTCGCGAAGTTGAACGCACAGCGGATCGTCTGCTTATCGCCGATCCGGTCGAACACAAGCAAGCCGTCCCTGGCCTCCACAACCTTGAACGCGCCTGCGCTCAAAGCAACGCTCGTCTTGCGCAAGCCGATCAATTCGCGCGTCGTGTGCAGCATAGACTCGGTCAGCTTCTCCTGCTTCTCCACCGCAAGCACACGCTGGCGCGCATCCACCGGCAGCCACGACTCCTTCGCCCTGGTGAAGCCCGCCATGACCTCATCCTTCCACGGCATCGGCGTGCGACATCCATCGCGCCCCTTCGTGGCGGGCCATCCCGCAATGCCCCACGGGTCCTGCAGCTTCTCGAACGGCACGTCGCCCTCAGGCAGGCCCAGCTCCTCGCCCTGATAAAGAAAGAGCGTCCCGCGCAGGCTTAGCAGCAGCGCCATGAACAGCGGCGCGGCACGCGGCGCGGTGGCGCCGATCGCCTCGCCCCACCGCGTCGCCACGCGCGTAACATCATGGTTGGAGAACGCCCAGCTCGGCCAGCCATCGTCCGGGCCCTCGCCCCATTGCGAGAGAATGCTGGCCATCTTCTCCACGCCCGGCCACGCGCCCAGGAAGTCGAACGCATACGCCGTGTGCAGCCGGTCCCGTCCACGCGTGTACTCCGCCATCAGCCCGTACGAACCCGGCGCCAGCTCGCCCACCGTAATGTTGTCGCCGTGTCCATCCACGACCTCGCGGATCTTGGCGACGAAGGCGAGCGTTTCGGGCTGGTTCGAGTTGAACTGGTGCACCTGCATGTTGCGCGGAAGCGCAGGCGCCGGATCATTCGAGGGGGGATTGTCCCGCAGCTTCGCATCATGGACGTAGTAGTTCGCAACATCGAGCCGGAAGCCATCGACGCCCAGTCGCAGCCAGAATCGCGCCACATCCGTGATCGCAGCAGGAACGTCCGGATTGTGGTAGTTCAGCTGCGGCTGCGTCGACAGGAAGTTGTGCAGATAGTACTGCCGCCGCCGCGGCTCCCACGTCCATGTCGGTCCGCCGAACCAGGCCTGCCAGTTGTTCGGCGGCGCGCCATCGGGCTTGGGGTCGGCCCAGACATACCAGTCGGCCTTCGGGTTGGTGCGATCCTGCCGGCTCTCCTCAAACCACGCATGATCTGACGATGTGTGCGACCAGACCTGGTCGATGATCACCTTCAGCTTGCGGTCGTGCGCGCCCTTCAGCAGCGCCTTGAAGTCATCCAGCGCCCCGAACAGCGGATCGATCTCGCGATAGTCGGACACGTCATAGCCGAAGTCCCGCATCGGGCTCCTGAAGAAGGGCGACAGCCACACGCCATCAACGCCCAGCGACTTGACATGATCCAGCTTCGCCGCGACGCCCTTCAGGTCACCAACGCCATCGCCATTCGCATCCATGAACGAGCGCGGATAGATCTGGTAGAGCACCGCGCCCCGCCACCAGCGTCCCGTGTCATTTCCCGTCACGCGTGATCTCCCTGCAGCCTTGGCATGCCCATTGCTTTTCCCCCATCAAGCGAAGCGGCCACAAGGGCGTTGACCAACCTTTGTCTTGCAAATCGGCAGTTCGAGCGGATCAGAATGATGCACACGCCCTCTTCCACGGATTTCGGTGCGCCCGCCACCGTCACCTCGCGTGTCGAATGGGTCGATTATGCCAAGGGCCTCTGCATCCTTCTCGTCGTGATGTTCCACACGGTTAACCACTACGAGGCGGCTGTCGGCGACGAAGGCTGGATGCGCTGGATCGTCGATTTCTCGAAACCGTTCCGCATGCCCGACTTCTTCCTGATCTCAGGACTGTTCCTCTCGCGCACGATCAACACAAACCTTGCAACGTATCTTGACAAGAAGGTCGTGCACTTCGCGTACTTCTACCTGCTCTGGCTGGGCCTCACCCTGTTCCTGACGGACAACGACACGCTGCGCTCAAACCCGGTCGAGTTCGCGAAACTCTATCTCTGGAACATCGTGCAGCCGACGGGCGTGCTGTGGTTCGTCCATATGCTGTCCGTATTCTACGTCATCACGCGCGCCGTGCGCCGAGTCCCGCATTGGGCGGTGTTCGCCGTCGCCGCCGCTCTGCACGTCGCCCATCAGGCGCAGTGGATCGACACGCCAAGCTACGCGATCAACCGCGCGATGGACTACTACGTGTTTTTCTTCATCGGGTATGCCGCGCACAAGGCCGTTTTCAACATTGCCGATGGCGTCGCCGCCCGTCCCTGGGCTGCAGGCGTCACGCTTGTCGCGTGGGCCATCGGTGAGTACGCTCTCACCAGGGATCCGTCGCTGCAGCTGATCCCGGGCGCGCCGCTGCTGATGGGCGTGGCCGGCGCCATCGCCATCTGCGAGATCGCGAAGCTTCTGTCGATGACGCGGTGGGCGGGCTTCCTTCGCTACTGCGGACAGAATTCGATCGTCATCTACCTGACCTTCTTCTTCCCGATGACGGTGCTTGAACGGACGCTGCCGCAACTCTCCATGGTGCTCGACACAGGCTTTGCCTGCCTGATCATCCTTGTCATCTCCACAGTGCTGCCGCTGCTCTTCCACCGCGCCATAAAAAGCACGCCGCTGATTGCCCTTTATGTCAGGCCGAAGATGTTCCGTTTCGGTAGCGGGAAGGAAAAGCTGGCGCCGACTGCGGCCTGACGCTCAGATTTACGAGATGCCACGATCCTGACGAGCGAACGCTGGTAGTTTCGTTTCGCGCCACGGACGCGGCGCGACAGCACCAGTTTTCGGGGTCAGCGATGCTGGACAGCGACCTCGGAAAGATCGTTACAACGCCTGGCGAGAACACCATCGCCGACGTCGGCGAGCCGCTTGGCCTAAACCGCGCACTTTCGGTCAAGGGCGCGAAATCGCTCGCCACGCACTTCCATGGCAACAAGGACGAGATAATCGCCGCCGCTGCAGAAGAGACCGGCATCGGCAAGGACGTGCTCGAAACCATGATCGCCAAGCTTCTTGAGGACGCGAGGACGCAGGCGATGGGTGCGGTCAAGGATCAGGCCGCCCACGTGACCAAAGGCATGTCTGGCAAGTTCTTGGCAAGGTGGTGCATCGGCCACGAAGACAAGCGGCGCATCACCACCCTACTTCGCGCGGGTGATCGACTTGATGCCGAGCGGCGGCAGGCCGGAGCGCTCGGAGATCGCCTTGTCCTGAGCCTCAATGGCGGCCCTGATCGCGCCATCCTTGTCATAGGGATCTTCCAGCACATCGGCCGGAACCTTGCGGTTCGACTTCTGGCTGCCGTCTTCATAGACGACGTTGAAAAAAACGAATTCGGCGCGAGCCGTCGGCTTCCTGGCCATGTGTCAGTCTCCGGGGCTCGGTTAGGGGCTGTGGCTGATCTGGGCCGGGCGTCACCAGTCGCGGGGTGTTGCGACAAGCTGCGGCGCGTCTAGTGCAGAAGCAGCTGCTTTGAAAGGTCGTTTACGCCGCAGCGACCGACTGTTCGGACATCGCACAGCCTTCGACCAGTTCGGCCATCGCCGCCGCACGGGCTCCGACACCGCCGGTGATCACCGGGGCCGCACGACCTTGCACGGCCGCAATGAACGCCTCGTCCGCAGCTTTCAGCGGGTCCGGCAGGATCGCCGACACGTCAGCGCGGATGTCGAACTTCGTGGTGTTCTTCACTTCGCGGGTGATGAAGTCGATCTCGACCACGCCCGAGGCGTACTCGATCTTCATCCAGCGCTCGCGCTTCTCGGCGCAACGCGACGCGGTGAGCTTTGCGTGGCCCTGATTGGTAAAGTGCAATTCGGCGGAGGCATGGTCCAGCAGGCGCGTGTGCGCTGAGTAGCCCGCGCCGTCCGCACCTTTCACTTCACCGCCAAAAAGTTCAGCCGTGAGGTCGAGATCATGGATCATCAGGTCAAACACAACCGACACATCTTCGCAGCGGCCTTCCGGCGAGGCCGGACCGTTGCGAACAGCTTCGATGCGCTTGGGACGCTCGCCCGTGGCGAACAGGCCCATCGCTTCGAACACCAGACGCTCCTGATGGCCGACCGAGAGAACCAGATCACGCTCCAGCGCCAGCTTGGCCAGCGCGCGGGCTTCGACGCCCGTCAGGGCCAGAGGCTTCTCGACCAGCGCATGCTTGCCAGCTTCAAGCGCCTTGCGTGTGAGCGCGGCGTGCGAGGAAGCTGGCGTCGCGATGACCAGTGCATCGCACACATCGGCCAGAGCTTCGAACGAGGTGAACACGACCCCTTGGCCAACTTTCGCGACGACCTTGCCGGCGGCTTCCGCGTTGAGATCGAAGACGCCTACAAATTCTGCAAGCTCGCTCGCGGCGAACTTCTGGGCATGGTAGCCACCAAAAACTCCCGCGCCGACAACGCCAACCCGGACCTTGCCCTGATGGCGACCTACGACAGTGGCCGTTCTGGCCGGGTTCTCGATACGCTTCAAAACGCTACCCTCCGACACACCCTGAGGTGTGCCGTCAGCAGATACGCGAATGGCGCAGGCGCACAATGAGCATGGGCATCAAGGTTGGTTACAGTATCTTTCAATACGTAAATTACCGAAAAGACTGGAAAATTCCGTGCAAAGGCGCAATGAGCGCGTTGCGACAAACTGGAGGCTGTGATGCCGTCTGTAACATCCCGTGAATGGCGCCTTCGGGCCCGCCCGGTCGGCGAGCCGAAACCCTCGGATTTTGAACTGGCTTCGGTCGAATCGCCCGAGCCCGGTCCGGGCCAGGTCCAGGTCCGCAACCTCTGGATGACGGTTGACCCTTACATGCGCGGGCGCATGAATGACGCCAAGAGCTATGCCGCCCCCTTCGAACTGGGGCAGGCCATGAACGGCGGCGCCATAGGCCAGGTGGTCGCCTCCCGTGATGATAATTTCAAACCCGGAGACCTTGTCTCCTCCTTCGCCGGCTGGCGCGAAGCGTTCACCGCCCCGGCTGCCGCCGTGAACCTCGCCAAGCTGCCAAATCTCCAGCTGCCCACCCAGGCCTATCTGGGCGTCGCCGGCATGCCCGGCCACACCGCCTGGTCTGGCCTGCTCAAGATCGGCGAGCCCAAGCCGGGCGAGACCGTGTTCGTGTCAGGCGCTGCAGGCGCCGTCGGCTCCCTCGTCGGCCAGATCGCCAGGATCAGGGGCTGCCACGTCGTCGGCTCGGCCGGCGGCAAGGACAAGTGCGACTATCTGAAATCCATCGGCTTCAACGAAGCGATCGACTACCGCGCCGCCGGCGACCTTCGCGGCCTTACAAAAGCGCTCCAGCAGGCTGCCCCCAAAGGCGTCGACGTCTATTTCGACAATGTCGGCGGCGACCACCTCACCGCCGCCATCGCCTGCGCCAACATGTACGCGCGCATGCCGATTTGCGGGATGATCTCGCTCTACAACGCCACCGGACCGGTGCCGGGACCCAATAACATGACCAACCTCATCGGCCGCCGCATCAAGCTGCAGGGTTTCATTGTGTCCGATTACGCCGCCACCTATTCTGAATTCGTCCAGGAAATGGCCGGCTGGATATCCTCGGGCAGCATCAAGTACGAGGAAACCGTCATGACAGGCATCGAAAAGGCTCCTGAAGCCTTCCTTGCCCTGTTCAGCGGCGGAAACACGGGCAAGATGCTCGTGAAACTCGGCTAGATCGCCTATATAGCCCCCGAGAGCCCAAGGATTTGGACGTCGAGGGCTTCTCGCCTTCCCTCTTGTGAACCGCCCTGCCGCGCTGACAGCGGCTGCATGTTTGAAAGAAGACCAGCAATGGCCCGCCTGTTCGACAGCTATGTGATGGTGGACTGGAGCGCTGCCTCCAAACCCGCCACCGGCGCTGACTCCATCTGGATCGGCGCGCTTACACCGGACTCGCGCCTGAAGCTGGCCTTCAAGGCGTCGAACCCGCCCACGCGCGCCAAGGCGATCGAGGAACTGACGGACCTGCTCGGCCGCTGCCTCAAACGCGGCGATCGCGTCCTCGTCGGCATGGACTTCCCGATGGGTTTCACCGCCGGCACCGCCTCGGCTCTCAAGCTGAAGGGCGAGGTGCCGTGGCGCGCGACGCGCGATTTTCTGCTCAAGGAAATGAAGGACAAGCCCGACAATTCGAACAACCGCTTCGCTCTGGCGGCGCGGATGAACCGTCTCATGTCCGAAGGCCCGTTCCCGTTCTGGGGCTGCTCCAAGAAGGACGAGCTCACCACGCTCGCGATGAAGAAGACGCGCGAGCATGGGCCGAAGGACATCCCGGAGTTCCGCGTCACCGAGGATCACGTCGCCGAAACCCGCAAGCTGCGCCCGCAGCCGGTTTGGAAGATCGCCTATGCCGGCGCTGTCGGCGGCCAGACCCTCACCGGCCTGCCCGCGGTCGAACGCCTGCGCACAAGCTTCCCGGCGATGAAGATCTGGCCGTTCGAACTGCCGCTGGCCAGGCTCGACGAAGAGGCCCTCACCGGTACGCGCATCGTCGTCGCCGAGACCTATCCGCAGCTCGTGGCCAAGCAGATAGGCGCCAGCGAAATCCGCGACGAAGCCCAGGTGCGGACCATGGCGGAGTGGTTTGCCGAACGTGACGCGAGCGGAAAGCTCGGCCAGATTTTCGCAACGGAAGCCAAGCTCACCGACGCCCAGAAGGAGACGGTGACGCTAGAGGAAGGCTGGATTCTGGGGACATAATCATCCCTTCCGTTCACGTACGGTCTTGAAGAATCGTGATTATCGGCGCCCGATCAGAGGCCGCTGTTTCGCGGCTTCAAACCTGCGAGCGGGTCCATGAACAAGTCCGACCTCATCAAGCTGATCGCCGACAACAATGGCATCAAGCTGACCGAATCGACGCGCCTGGTTGATGCCGTGTTCGACACGATCACGCTGCAGCTCAAGCGCGGCGAACAGGTCGCGATCTCCGGCTTTGGTACATTCGTGACCAAGACCCGCGCTGCCCGAGACGGCCGCAACCCGGCCACCGGCATGACGATCAAGATTCCGGCGCGAACGGCGGCGGCCTTCAAGCCGTCCACTGCGATGAAGGATCTGAAATAGCGCTGGACAGCCAGTCACTTGCCTGCCGAAGCGCGCAGCGTGCAGGCAAGCGTGGCAGCGCGCCACCAGGCAGCGGGGTCAGAGCACCAGCGCGCTAATGCACCACCATCGCCGCGACGCCCTCGGCCTCCGCGCGCCGTTCCGCATCGCGGCTCTTCAGCTCCAGAGCAAGCACCTGCCCAACGCCAGCCGCCACCGACGCCACACTGATGCCTATAAACACGCCCCACACGCCAAGGCCCAGCCCGCCTGGAACACGCTCCGGACCAAAAGCCAGCCACACGCAAAGCGGAAGCATCAACACGATATAGCTCCCGACATGGATGAGCGTCGGCAGCCACACCACACCCTGCGCGCGCAGGCCCATCGCGCCCACCACCTGCAACCCGTCGAACAGCGTAACCGCCGCTGCGAACGCCAGCATCAGCGCCAGCGTCGGCATCAGGCTTGTCGACTGCGCCCCGCCGCTTGCCTGCGCCTCAGGCCCGGTCAACAGCCAGTGCGCGATCACATCCTTCGACACCACGAGGATCACGGCCAGCACGAGCCCAACCGTAATGGCGGCAACCACGCCAAGCCGCGACGCCTCGCGAACACCCAACCCGTCCTTGCGGCCAAAGCGTTCCGCCACGCGCACGCTCGTCGCGGTGCCCATGCCCATATAGATCATGAAGATCACACCCATCATCTGGACGGCGAGACCATAGACAGTGCCGGCGTCGATCGACACCAGCGTCGCGATCACGAAGGTCAGGTTGAACGCGCCCCATTCGGCGGCGTTGGCGATACCGGTACCGATCCCGACCTTGTTCTGCCGGATGAATTCGCCCGGAGGTCCCGTCGGCGAAGGTTTGAAGGCGGGCGTCATCAGCGCGATGATCACGAGGAAGCACGCCATCATGAAGAAGCGCGACCCCGTCGTCGCCCAGGCTACGCCCACCGCGCCGTACTGCGGCACCAGTACCAGGTCGAGCACGAGGTTCAGCAACACTGCGGTCATCGACACGGCAGTGACAAGATTGGGCTTCCGCAACGCCTCCAGATACATCGAGCACGCCATCGCCAGCATGTGCCCGACCGTTCCGTAGGCAAGAATCTCCGTGGTCTGCCTGATAGGCGCCACAAGCTCCTCGCCGAATCCGAGAACCCGCAGCAGCGGCTCAGCGATCAGCAACACAATCGCTGTCGCCACCAGGCCATAGAGCGCGCCAACCCACAGCCCCCTGCGCAGGATACGGCCTGTCTCCTCCGCCTTGCCCGACCCGCTCAGCTCCGCCGACATGACCGACACGCCCAGCATGAGCCCCATGCCGAATCCCATCGTCACGCCGCTCGGCAACCAGCCGTTGAGGACCAGCGGCAACTGCCCCGGCGCGTGCTGCGCCAGCACGACGGCGTCCGTCAGCCCCATCAGCATGAACGACGCGCGTGACATCGCCACCGGCACGGCCAGGCGCGTCAGGTCGAGAATTTCGCTAGGCCGCGCCCATGCAGGCAGGCGCGCGCTCATCGACGCCTTGAGGGTCATGGGGGTCTCCATCGCGCATCTTCCGTGCGCGTCTGGTTCGCGTTTCCGGGGAGCGCTTAATCCTCCGACGGCGCCCAGTCGTCAACAGGCCGGAATCTCGCCGCGCCCGGCACCCGCTCGAAAGCCGCGCCTTCGGCCTCGTCCAGCAGCGGAATTATCGTTGGGTCATAGTTGGCAATCGTGTTCACGTCATAGATGCCGTGGTTTTCCGCCTCGTCCATGTAGTCCTGGTCCTCCAGGCCCGACATGAAGCGCCAACCGCTATCCTGCGCGGTCTCCGGCTTCTCGCGATACATGAAGCCCACGCGCTTGCCGTGACGCGTAATCATGTCCGTGGCGATGCACGCCCCGCGCCCGATGGCGAGCGGCTTGATCTCCTCGGTCTTCAACTTGAACTTCTTGGCCATCAGCTCATCCACATGCGGCTTGCGCAAAAGCCCTACCGCACGCAGTCCATCACGACCTCGTCAATATCGACAAGATGCAGCGTGGGTCCGGCGAATGTGGCGGTGTTGGTCAGCGTGACGTTTACCATCGATCCGTCGAGCATGTCCTGCGCAATATCCAATGCCTGGTCGCCGCCAAAATCGGCATAGGTCGCCGTCATGCGCGTCAGCACCTCATCGAGACGGTCGCCGACGAGATTCCACGTGCCGACGCCTTCAGCGACAATCTTGATGTTCATACCGTCAGACTCGCCGAACACCATCAGCGTCATCGTGCTGGTTCCGTCGCCCGCGTAGCTCTGCTTGGAGATGACGTTCAGCCCATCAGTTAAAGAGGTGCACACCCACGTTCCGCCGGCGAGCTGTGCGCCTGACGACGGCGTCCGAGCAAACGCCGTCCCGGCGAGCATGCACGATAGGGCAGCAGTTGCGATCAGTTTCAGCATTCTTCGTCCCCGTTGAAGTCGTCCCTAGCGCTTACAGGTCGTGATGATGCCGTCCTCGGTGGTCGAGACGAAGGAATTCTCACCAAACGTGACCGCCGTGGTCGAGGACTCCCCCACAACGCCGTCGATCATCGGCTGCACCAGCGAGCCGACCATGTCCTTGTCCATGTCCTGCCCGGCCATCTTGGCCGACGTCAGCTTCATCGCCGTGACCTTTTCGGTCATCGTCCCGTCCGCGTTGAAGCCCCAGGTCGAATCCGCGTCCGACGTCAGCGAGATCTTGACCGCGCCTGCGTCCACTTCGATTTTTGAGGAACTCGTCGCCAGCCCATCGGCGCGGTAGTCGAACACGCCGCTTATGACGATATTGTCGGTGTCCGTCGTGCAGGTCCACTTGCCGACTATCTTCTGCTGCGGCGTCTGCACGGCGGGGGCTGAGCTGCACGCCGCGACGAAAGCGAACGCCAGCGTCCCGATTGCAATCCGAACCATGCGCGCTGCTCCTGCAGACCGAATCTTACAACTGATGGCGATACGCCCGGCTGGCCCTCAAGTCTACCGCGCCAGACCACGGCTCACGGACACTTCACCCGTGGCACGAACATCGCGCTGTTGACGACGTTCAGCGTGCGTCCGTCGGCGGACAGCTCCAGCCGGATCGACCCACCCCATTCCTGTCCCGGCCTGGTGAAACGCCCGAGCACTCGCGCCGCAGTCTCGCCGTCCGGCGCGACGCCGGTGACGGCTACCTTCGTGTTTTCCATCGCAACTTCAGTCGGCGTCACCGTTACCGCGTTGGGTCCACCCTGTCCGCAGTCACCCAGGCTGGCATCCCACTTGCCCACAAACAGAGCGGGCACTTCGGACAGCGTCACTTCAGGTGGCGGCGGCTCGCAGGCAGCCAAGGCGACAAGCAGCGGCCCCATCATCCAACGTACAGCCAGATTTTCACTCGCGCGCTGCTCCAATACCGTCTGTCCCTGTGCTTGCTGCAATGAGCCGTCGACTTAAAACGCCCTACCGTTTCGCCGCCAGCTTCTCCGCCAGCTGGAACGACAGCTCCAGCGCCTGCTCATTGTTCAGCCGTGGATCACAATGCGTGTGGTAGCGGTCCTGGAGCTCCATCGCCGTGATCTCGCGTCCGCCGCCGGTGCACTCGGTCACATCCTGCCCGGTCATCTCGAGATGAATGCCACCGGCATGCGCGCCTTCGCTTTCGACGACGTCGATGAAGTCATTCACTTCCTTCAGGATGCGCTCGAACGGCCGTGTCTTGTAGCCGCCCGCCGTCTTTTCCATGTTGCCGTGCATCGGGTCCGACGACCAAACAACTTTACGGCCATCGCCCTGCACCGCCCGCACCAGTTTCGGCAGACCATCAGCGACCTTGTCCGAACCAAAGCGCGCAATCAACGTCAGTCGCCCCGGAATGTTGTCCGGATTGAGAATATCGATCAGCCGCAGCAACTCGTCCGCCGGAAGGCTCGGTCCGCACTTCAGGCCGATGGGATTGCGCACGCCGCGACAGAACTCGACATGCGCACCATCCGGCTGCCGCGTGCGGTCGCCGATCCAGATCATGTGCGCCGACGTGTCATAGAACTCGCCAGGACGCGTCGAATCCTCGCGCGTCATCGCCTGCTCATAGCCGAGCAGCAGCGCCTCGTGACTGGTATAGAAATCCGTCTGCGATAGTGCGGGCGTCGTCTCAGGCGTGATGCCGCAAGACTCCATGAACTCCATCGCGTCCGTGATCCGCGCCGCCATCGCGCGATACCGGTCAGCGGTCGGCGAGGCTTCCACAAACCCCAGCATCCAGCGATGGATGTTGTCGAGGCTGGCATAGCCGCCCTGGGCAAATGCCCGCAGCAGGTTCAGCGTCGCCGCCGATTGCAGATAAGCCTGCAACAGACGCTGCGGATCAGGCGTGCGCGCCTCAGCCGTGAATTCCATTCCGTTGATATTGTCACCGCGATAGCTCGGCAGCGTCACGCCATCGATCGTCTCCGTCGGCGCCGAGCGGGGCTTGGCGAACTGTCCGGCAATCCGCCCGACCTTCACGACCGACTTCTTGCCGGCGAACGTCAGCACCACCGCCATCTGCAGGATCAGGCGGAACGTGTCGCGGATATTGTTCGGATGGAATTCCTTGAAGCTCTCCGCGCAATCGCCGCCCTGCAGCAGGAAGGCCTTGCCCTCGGCCACATCGCCCAGCCGCGCCATCAGTGTCCGGGCTTCGCCAGCAAACACCAGCGGCGGATAGCTGGTCAGCTGTTTCTCGACAGCAGCCAGCTTGTCCATGTCCGGGTAATCCGCGGGAATATGCATGGCCGGCTTCCGCCGCCAGCTATCGGGAGACCAGCCAGCAGGCCCAACGCCTGATCCATCCGAAGGGCTCATGTCGCCGCCTGCTCCAATCGAACCCGCGCGTGTCTGCACATCGCCAAAGCCCGCATCAATCCGGTCGTCACGCATAACTCACGCTCTCGTCTACAAACCTAAGCAAGACGTTCCGCGATCTGGACCGCGTTCAGGGCCGCGCCCTTCAGCAGCTGATCGCCCGAAATGAACAGGGCCAGCGAATGCCCTGTCGGGTCAGAGAAATCTTCCCGGATGCGTCCCACCAGCACATCATTCTGCCCGCCCGATTCAATCGGCATCGGGAAGTGGTTCTTCTCGCGATCGTCGACAACCTTGACGCCCGGCGCCCTGGACAGGAGCGCCCGCGCCGCATCCGCCGAGACCTTCGAGTCAAACTCCGCCGTGATCGCCATCGAGTGCGCCCGCAGCACTGGCACACGTACGCAGGTCACGCCAACGCGCAGCTCCGGCAGCCCCATGATCTTGCGCAGCTCGGCCACAACCTTCTGCTCTTCGCCATTATAGCCGTCTGCGCCAATCGCGGTGTTGTGGCTGAACAGGTTGAAGGCATACGGGTGCGGCAGCACGCGCGGCTGATAGGTCTCACCCTTCAGGTAAGCGCGCGTGGATTCTTCCAGCTCGTCCATCGCTGGCCTGCCGGCCCCCGACGCCGACTGATAGGTCGATGCAATGACGCGCGTCAGCTTGCCCGCCTGGTGCAGCGGCCAAAGCGCCATCACCATGATCGCGGCAACGCAGTTCGGATTGGCATAGACCTTCTGGGCCGGCGAGATCAGCTCGCCATTCACCTCAGGCACAACCAGCGGCACCGACACATCCATGCGGAACGCCGAAGAGTTGTCGATGGCATAAGCCCCTGCCTGTGCGGCGATCGGGACATACTGCTTCGAGATATCGCTCTCGGAGGCGAACAGCACGACATCGCAGCCGGCGAAGGCGTCCTCCGTCAGCACCTGCATCTCGACGTCCTTGCCGCGAAACTTGAACCGCTTGCCAGCCGAGCGCTCGGACGCGAACGCCCTGAGCTTGCCTGTCGGAAACCGCGACACCTCGAGGCAGCGCAGCATCTCTGCGCCAACCGCGCCTGTGGCGCCGACCACGGCGACGGTCTTCACACCAACATCCACGCTTGAGCTACGCTCTGCGGTCTGGCTGGCCTGGGTCACGGGGTCGTCTCCTCTCGAGCCGGGAGACGGGGCGATCTCTGCCCCATCCGTTGTCCGGCGGGGCTGGTCGGCGGGCTTCTGGCTAGTTCGTAACAGCCAAGCGCGCCATCAGCCCCGACGGGGTAATGGTCTTCCAGTAGCGCTTGAAAAACGAACTTTGCATGGGACCGAGGTTCTACGCGGGTCACCCCACAAGGTCAATCCGTGCAAGCCAGAGCGCGGTTCAGACCATTCCGCAGCAAAGTTAACCCCTCCGGGACGGCCCGACCTGCGCACGCCAGCGCTTTGGACAGAGGCGGCGCGGCGCGGAGCGACGCCGGGTGTAGGGGAGAATCAGAAATCTTCCTGCACGATTTCAACCACTTCCTCCAAAGACCCGGGGGAAACAGTGAGGCCAGCCCGGAGGCGCAAAGCCTAACTTGGCCTGCCCCGATGACACGCGCACGAACCGCAGGCTGCGGAGCCCTGACCCCGCCGCCTCTCGATCGCGGGATCGATACGGTGCTGATGTCTTTCCTGAGCCTCATGCAAGGCGCACGCACAACGCTTGGGATGTGGCGGAGGCAAGGACAGCGTGACTGGCGAACGCAATCCAAGATCTCCGCCCCGCCCCAGGCGACGCCCGGCAGTCACCTCCAGGAATCCCGCCCAACTCATGGCGTAGCTCTCGGCCATGTGGCGAGAATCTCCGTTAGTGCACAGCGAGGACCTGCAAACGATCCCCATCTGACCCGCGCCCGCTGCGCGTATCGTGCGCGCGGCTCCTCCCCCGTTCATCCTGTTCTTGTCGAAGGACGGGGGAGGACAACCCAGCCCACGCCTGAGCAGCAGCGCACGCCACCGACATCAACCCCGCCGCACCGCGGGAGGGATCGGGGCCGCGCGCCCTCCCCCTCGCGCGCCAAACCCGCTAGCATCAGCGAAGATGCGCGACCCCGTCCTCTTCCCCTTCTACAATGACCTGTCGAGCCTCCCCGGCGTCGGCCCGAAACTGCGGCCGGTTCTCGCGCGCCTGATCGGCGGCGAGACCTGGCTCGACCTGATCTTCCACCTGCCCGTCAGCTGGATCGATCGCCGAAACCGGGCCACGATCAACGAAGTCCAGGTCGGCGAGATCGCCACCATCACAGGCACGGTCGACAAGATCGATCACGCCCGCCTGAAATTCCCAGCCCGGATCCGCCTGCGCGACGACAGCGGCTTCATCACGCTTGCCTACTTCCACGCCAATCGCCAGTGGCTCGAAAAGACCTTCGAGATTGGCAAGACGATCATCGCGTCGGGCAAGATCGGCGACTTCCAGGGCGGCCGCCAGATCGTCCACCCCGATCACGTTCTCGGCGCGGACAAGGACGACGAACTCCCCGAAGTCGAACCGGTCTACCCGATGACGGCGAACATCACGCCGAGGCAGATCCGTAAATTCATGTCGGCGGCGCTCGGCGGCATCCCCGATCTCGACGAGTGGATCGATCCGCACCTGATGAAGCGCAACAACTGGCCCGGCTTCAAGCAGGCGCTGCTTCGCCTGCACCAACCAAAAGTCTACGACCCGGACGGTTTCGAGACAGCACGCCAGCGCCTCGCCTATGACGAGGCACTTGCCCGCGAGATGGCCATGGGTCAGGCCCGCCTCGCCCGCGAACGTCGCCATTCGCGGCCCATCCCACGCGCTGTCGGCGTCGAGAAACAGATCGTCGAGGCGCTTCCCTTCAAGCCGACGCGCGCCCAGATGGATGCCTACAAGGACGTTGCCACCGACATGGGCCGCCCCATCCCGATGCGCCGCATGATCCAGGGCGATGTCGGCTCCGGCAAGACGCTCGTCGCTGCCCTCGCTGCAGCACACGTCGCCGCCGACGGCGGCATCACGGCCTTCATGTCGCCAACCGAAATCCTCGCGCGGCAACAGGCCGAAGCCATCGGCCGCTTCCTCGCCCCTGTCGGCATCCGCGTCGCGGCTCTTACAGGCCGCGACAAGGGCGCAGCGCGCGAAGCCATCCTCAACGATGTCCGCGCCGGCAAGATCCAGGTCCTCTCCGGCACGCAGGCGCTCTACCAGTCGGACGTCGACCTGCCCGAACTCTCGCTCGTCGTCATCGACGAGCAGCACCGCTTCGGCGTCGCCGACCGTCTGAGGCTCACAGCCAAAGGCGCATCGCCCCACATGCTGGTCATGAGCGCAACCCCGATCCCGCGCACCATGGCGCTGGCCGTGCACGGCGATCTCGACATCTCCGTCATCGGCGAAAAACCTGCCAACCGACAGGAAGTCGTGACCGCCGCGGCGCCCGACACGCGAATCGACGACGTGATCGAGGCCGTCTCCCGCGCTGTCGACCGCGGTGAACGCGCCTTCTGGATCTGTCCCGCCGTCGATAGCGAAGACGCCGGCGACGCCTCCGCCATCCAGCGTCGCGATGTTCTTGCAGGCTACATCAACGCCCCGGTGGAACTCGTCCACGGCCGCATGCCGGCGCAGGATCGCGATGCAGCGCTCGAAAAACTCCGCACCGGTGAAGCGCCCATCCTCGTCGCCACCACCGTCATCGAAGTCGGCGTCGATGTCCCTGAAGCAACCATCATGGTGATCGAACACGCGGAAAAATTCGGGCTTGCCCAGCTCCATCAGCTGCGGGGCCGCGTCGGCCGCGGCGACAAGGCATCCAGTTGTCTCCTGCTCTACCAGTCTCCACTTACCGAAAGTGGCAAGGAACGCCTCGATGTCCTTCGCAGGACCACTGACGGGTTCGAGATCGCCGAAGCCGACTTTCGCCTCCGCGGCCCCGGTGATCTTCTCGGCCTGCGACAGTCGGGCCTCCCCGCATTCCGCGTTCTCGAACTCGCACGCGACGCGAACCTGATCGAAACGGCGCGCACAGACGCCAAGTCAGTCCTGATGGCCGACCCCACCCTCGCCGGCGCACGCGGCGGCGCCGTCCGCCGCGCGCGCGATCTCTTCGCGCCCCGCATCGCAGACATGGTGGCCGAGAGCGACTGACCGGAGGCTTCAACACATGCCCGCAAAGCCTATCTCAATCCGCATCGACGCAACGAGCGAAGTCTCCGCACTGATGGACAGGCCTCGGGACGCGAATGCCCTGCTGGTCCTGGCTCACGGCGCCGGCGCGGGCATGACCCACAGGCACGTGGCCGCCACAGCCGAAGGCCTCGCCACACGCGGCATCGCTGTCCTGCGCTTCAACTTTCCCTACATGGAGAGAGGCTCGAAGCGTCCGGACAGTCCGGCCGTAGCGCACGCCGCGATCCGCGCAGCAGTCGCCAGGGCGACAAAGCTGGCAGGTGATCTTCCTGTCTTCGCGGGCGGCCGCTCCTTCGGCGGACGCATGACGTCACAAGCGCAGACAGAGGAGCCACTGCCCGATGTGCGCGGCCTCGTCTTCTTCGCATGGCCGCTCCACCCTTCCGGCAAACCGGGCACAGACCGCGCGGAGCACCTGTCAAAGGTGAAGCTGCCAATGCTGTTTCTGCAGGGGACGGCCGATACGCTGGCCGAGGCGAACATTCTGAAGCCGGTCGTTACCAGTCTCGGCAAGCGCGCAACACTTCACCTGGTTGAACACGCCGACCACTCCTTCCACGTCCCCGTCAGGACAGGGCGAAAGGATGCAGCTGTCCTCGATGAAATCCTCGACGTGGCGCGCGACTGGATGCTGAAGCACGCGCAGGCCTAGAGCCTGCGCGTCTACTTCCCCTGGACACTCCGCAGCACCGCCTCGACCTGATCGGCAGAGCGAATGCCGAAAGAGATCACCAGCTTCGCGGCCTTCTCGACCGGCATGTCCAGCGGCCTGATCCGCTCAGGGGTTACGAACACAAGCTGTCCCATCGCGGGGTTCGGCGAAGACGGCACCAGGACGCCGATCACATCCGGGGCCTGAGCCAGGACTTCAGCGTCCGGCGTCCGGCTGGTGATGAAGCCGATCACCCAGAGCCCCTTTCCAGGATACTCGACCAGCACCGCTTCGTTGAAAGACGATGAATCGTTCGACGCGATGGTCTCCACCACCTGCTTCAGGATCGAATAGATCGACCGCACCAGCGGCACGCGGGCGAGCAGCAGTTCGCCCAGCCGGAGGGCCTGCTGACCCGCAAGATTGGTGATCAGCGCGCCCAGCAAAGTCAGGAAAATAACTGCCGTGATGATGCCGAGCCCAGGCAGTTCGAAGCTCAGATACGTCTCGGGATTCCATGCCTGCGGGATCAGCGGCACGATGTGCGTGTCGACAAGGACGACAACACTCCACATCAGCCAAAGCGTGATCGCCAAAGGCGCAGCGACGACGGCGCCGGCGAGGAACCAGTTCCTCAGACGGGTCAGCACGCCGCTCGGCTTGCGGGGCGGTTGTGGCGATGGGTGGTCCACCGGCATGGCTTCACTCCGCCGGTATGCTTGCTTGATTCGGGGGCATCATGGTCCCGCATCAATCGTCGCGGTTCAGACGTCCGCGGCGAGGCGCGCTGTCACGATCTTGCCGGGCTTGCGCGGCGGCTCGCCCTTGGGCAGCGCATCAACGGCGTCCATGCCGCTGACCACATTGCCCCACACGGTATATTTCCTGTCGAGGAACGACGCATTGTCGAGACATATGAAGAACTGGCTGTTGGCCGAGTTGGGGTTGTTGGAGCGCGCCATCGAGCAGACGCCGCGCTGGTGGCTGACATCGTTGAACTCGGCGCGCAGGTCGTCCTTCTCGGAACCACCCATGCCAGAGCCGGTGGGATCGCCGCCCTGCGCCATGAAGCCGTCGATCACGCGGTGAAAGACGACGCCATCATAGAAGCCTTCGCGCGCAAGTTCCTTGATCCGCTCGACATGCAGCGGCGCCTTGTTCGGCAGCAGCTCGATCGTGACGACGCCGGTATCCAGCGTGAGGATCAGGGTGTTCTCTTTGTCAGCGCTCACGGGTTCGGCCTTTCGATGACGGTTTCGACGGGCGGCAGGTAGCACGCGTCGAACGGGTCGGATACCTTGATGTCGGCAGCCTTCGCCATGAATTCCGGTCCATCCGTGCGGCGCACATAGACGGTGGATTGCTTGTTTGCCGGCAGGTCGGCGACGATCACCGCCCTGGTCAGCACGTCTGCGGCGCCTGGAGGCAGAACGCCGTTTTCACCTTCGTCGCCGGTCTTGATTGCGCGGATCGTGTCGACCCCGGATACGCTCCACCCCCAGGTCGTATACTTGGCATCGAGCCCCTCTCGCCCGACGCGCGGCTGGCGCATCAGGAAGAATTGTGTCGTCGCGCTGTTAGGATCATTTGTGCGCGCCATCGAGGTGACGCCGGAGCAATGCAGCATCCACGTCCGCGCCACGGCGGGATAGGATATCATGGCCAGTTCGTCGGGCTGGCCTTGCACGAGCACGCCATCGAGATAGCCGAGCCTGAACCCATCAGGCGTCGTACCGATCCAGGTGACCTTCTGTTTTGCCGGGTCACGCTGCCAGGTGAATTCCCCCCGCAGCGCCGGATACTCCACCTGCGGATAGACCAGCGACGTGTCGCCGCCCTGCGCCATGAAATCGTCGATCACACGATGGAAGGGAACCTTGTCGAAATGCCCGGCCCGCGCGATCTTCCTGATCTGTGCGACATGGGTCGGCGCAACATCAGGGCGAAGCTCCACCAGAACGTCCTGACCGTTGATCGTCAGCTGCAGCAGGTTCTCGGCAGGCACCTTGCGCCAGTTGGCCGGATCGTCAGCCGGCCCGGCCCAGGCGGCGCCGGCAAAGGCCAGAGAGGCCGCGGCAGCAGCCCCCATCAGCATGTTTCGAAGCATGTCTACTTGCCCTTCTTGACGCCGAACTTGGCGAGCAGCCGCGCGTGTACCGCTGCAGGGACGAATAAATCGGCGTTTCCGCCCAGCCGCGCAATCTCTTTTACCAGTCGCGAGGAAACGGCCTGATGATGCGGGTCCGCCATCAGGAAGACCGTCTCGATCTCGTCATTCATCTGCTGGTTCATCGCGACCATCTGGAACTCATACTCGAAATCCGAGACCGCCCGGAGCCCCCGGATGATCACCTGAGCACCGCACTGCTCAGCGAAATGCATCAGCAGATTGTCGAAAGGCCGGGCTTCGATTTCGACGCCGTTGGCAAGCTTCTGCGCCTCCTCCAGAACCATCTCCGTCCGCTCCTCGAGGGAGAAAAGCGGCCCCTTGCCATCGTTGATCGCGACGCCGATCACCAGCTTGTCGACCAGCTTTACTGCCCGGCCGATGATATCAAGGTGACCATTCGTGATCGGGTCGAAGGTACCGGGGTAAAGCCCGATACGTTTCGTTGGCCGCCGGGCCAGCGCGGACCGCGCCGCTGCCGTGCCGCGTACGGGGCGTGGTTCACCCGCCGCCCGTCTTTCCGGCCGTCTCGTCACCGCTCTGATCCTCCAGTCTCTCCACAGAGACGACTCGCTCCCCGCCGCTACACGCAGCACGCGAACCCCCTGCGTCGCACGACCCGCGATGCGGATCTGATCGACAGCGCAACGTATCAATTGCCCGGCGTCTGTCACCACCATGATTTCGTCCGACCCGTCGATCGGGAAGGACGCCACCAGCTTCTGGCCCTTGGACAGGCGGTGGGCGATCAGCCCCTTCCCGCCACGGCCCGTGCGGCGATAATCGAACGCAGACGCGCGCTTGCCCATGCCTTCATCGGTGATCGTCAGGATGAATTGCTCAGCCACCGAAAGCGCCCCGAAACGCTCTTCGGTCAGCTCGATCTCGCCATTGGATTCGGCATCCGGGGCCGGCGCCGTCTCGTCGCCATCTGCCGACGCGTCTTCTTCAACCTCGACATCCTCGACGATCTCGTCGCCCTCGGCGCGCCGTGCAGCGTTTGCCCGCTTGAGGTAGGCGCGCGCTTCGCCAGGTGTGACATCGATCTTGCCCAGCACGCTCATAGCGATCAGCGCATCGCCGGCGCCCAGCTTGATGCCACGAACGCCTGTCGAGGTCCGGCCGGTAAACACGCGCACCTGCTCCACAGGGAAGCGGATGCACTGACCCAGCGCGGTCGTCAGCAGCACGTCATCCTCCGGCGTGCAGATCTGCACATCGACGATGGCGTCACTGTCGTCTTCCAGCTTCATGGCGATCTTGCCGGCGCGGTTCACTGACAGGAAGTCCGTCAGCAGGTTGCGCCGCACGCCGCCCGACTTGGTGGCGAACAGTATGTTGAGCCGAGCGCGTTCTTCCTCGTCCTGCGGCAGCGGCATGACGGACGTGATACGCTCGCCTTCCTTCAGAGGAAGGATGTTGACCAGCGCCTTGCCACGCGCATTCGGCGCGCCGAGCGGAAGACGCCAGACCTTCTGCTTGTAGGCCATGCCCGTAGACGAGAAGAACAGGATCTCGGTGTGCGTGTCAGCGGAGAAGAGCCGGATGACGAAGTCGTTCTCTTTCGTCTCCATCCCGCCGCGACCCTTGCCGCCGCGGTTCTGCGTCCGGTAGGCCGACAGCGCCGTACGCTTCACATATCCGCCATGGGTGACCATGACGACCATGTCTTCCTTCTCGATGAAGGCTTCGTCCTCGAGATCGAGATCGGCTTCCACGAACTCGGACCGGCGCGGCACGCCGAACCTGTCGCGAATATCCTTCAGTTCGCCCTTGATGATCTCCAGCACGCGCGCACGCGACGCGAGGATCGCCAGCAGGTCCTTGATCTTCTCGGCCAGACCCGAAGCTTCCTTGCCGATCTCGTCACGGCCAAGATTGGTGAGGCGCGACAGCTGCAGCGCGAGAATGGCGCGGGCCTGCTCGTCCGACAGCCTGATTTCGCCCTTGTCGTTGAACACGGTGCGACGATCGGCGATGAGCCCGATCAGCGGCGCCATGTCCATCGCGGGCCATGCCCGCTCGAGCAGGGCGATACGCGCCGAATCGGGGTCGGACGAATAGCGGATGATCCTGATGATCTCGTCGATGTTGGCGACAGCGAGCGCAAGACCGATCAAGACGTGAGCACGATCCCGCGCCTTGTTCAGCTCGAACTTCGTGCGGCGCGCAACCACTTCCTCGCGGAAACGGACAAAGGCCTGCAGCATGCCGCGCAGCGACATAAGCTCCGGCCGGCCGCCGTTCAGCGCCAGCATGTTGACGCCGAACGACGTCTGCATCGGCGTCATGCGGAAGAGGTTGTTCAGAACGATGTCCGCCGAGGAATCCCGCTTGATCTCGATCACCACGCGAATGCCGTTGCGGTCGCTTTCGTCGCGCAGGTCGGCGATGCCCTCGATCTTCTTTTCACGAACGAGCTCCGCGATCTTCTCGACCATCGTGGCCTTGTTCACCTGGTAGGGAACCTCCGTGACGATGATGGCCTCGCGGCCGCCCTTCATCGTCTCGATCTCGGTGCGCGAGCGCATGATCACGGAGCCGCGGCCGGTGAGCATGCCGTTGCGCGATCCGGCGCGGCCAATGATCAGGCCACGGGTCGGAAAATCAGGTCCCGGCACGATCTCGAGCAGCGTCGCGTCATCCAGCGCGGGGTTCTCGATCAGCGCGATGGTCGCATCGACGATTTCGGTCAGGTTGTGCGGCGGGATGTTGGTCGCCATGCCGACGGCGATGCCGCCCGCACCGTTGACCAGAAGGTTCGGGAACCGCGCCGGCAGCACGGTCGGCTCCTGGCGGGAGCCGTCATAGTTGTCCTCGAAATTGACCGTGTCCTTGTCGATGTCGTCCAGCAGGTTCGCGGTTACGCGCGCCATGCGGCTTTCGGTGTAGCGCATGGCCGCCGGCGGATCGCCGTCGATCGAGCCAAAATTTCCCTGTCCGTCGATCAGCGGCAGCGACATCGAGAATGGCTGCGCCATCCGGACGAGCGCGTCATAGATCGACTGGTCTCCATGCGGGTGCCAGCGGCCGATCACGTCGCCGACGATGTTGGCTGACTTCCGGAACGCCTTGTCGTGGGTATAGCCGCCTTCATAGGCGGCAAAGAGGATGCGGCGGTGGACCGGCTTCAGGCCATCGCGAACATCCGGCAGAGCGCGGCTTACGATCACGCTCATCGCGTAGTCGAGGTACGACTTCTTGAGTTCAGCGGTGATGGAAATGGGGGCGATATCGCCCGCACCATTTGCCCCGGCAGGGGCGGTTTTTTCAGGCGTGTCGCTCAAGCGGAAAACGTCCAGACAGAGGGCGGCGCAAGGGCCAGGTTTCAATCCCTTCTTCTAGCCCACTTAAGCCTCGCCATACAAACGATTGCGAGGGTTGATCCACAGCCGTGACGCTCTGATTTTTCGGCAGTTTCCGAGCTGCGAGGCCCGTTGCGGCGCGCCTGCGGGCCAGAACGGCCTTTCACCGGTTTTCTGGCGCGCGAATCCCTCGAATTGACGCGCGACCATTCAAGCCTTGGCTCGGCCTGCCGAGGCAGTACCGCGCGATAGCGGACACGAGCGCCCGAGCTTGATCGATCGATAACGCGGACACAGGCGAGCGGGTTACAAGTTCATCTTCTGGTCGATTGATTCCCCGCTCAATCGAGGTCCTGAACTGCTGTTTCCGGGCCCAGCTTGTGACTGAGCGAGGCCTGCAGGAATGCATCGAGATCACCATCAAGCACGCCGCCGGTATCGGACGTCTCGACGCCGGTCCGGAGGTCTTTCACCATCTGGTATGGCTGCAGCACGTAGGAGCGGATCTGCCGGCCCCAGCCGATTTCGGTCTTCGAGTCAGCCTCGGCCTGCGCCGCAGCTTCCCGCTTCTTCAGCTCCATCTCGTAGATACGCGCGCGCAGCATGTCCCACGCCTTGGCGCGGTTCTTGTGCTGGGAGCGTTCAGCCTGCACAGCGACGACAATGCCCGTTGGCGCGTGCGTGAGGCGCACGGCGGAGTCCGTCTTGTTGATGTGCTGGCCGCCCGAGCCGGAGGCGCGATACGTGTCCGTGCGCACATCGCTTTCCTTGATGTCGACCACAATCGTGTCATCGATCACCGGATAGACCCACACGCTTGCAAAGCTCGTATGCCGCCGCGCGTTGGAGTCATAGGGCGAGATCCGCACGAGACGATGCACACCGCTCTCGCTCTTCAGCCAGCCATAGGCGTACTCGCCCTTGATCAGCATGGTCGCCGACTTGATGCCAGCCGTCTCGCCCGGGTGGTCGTCGATTTCCTCGATCTTCCAGCCCTTGGCGTTCGCATAGCGCACATACATGCGCCGAAGCATAGAGGCCCAGTCCTGGCTCTCCGTCCCGCCCGCGCCAGCATTGATCTCGATATAGCAATCGTTCGCGTCGACCTCGCCTGACAGTAGCGCCTTCAGCTCGGCGTCCTTCGCCTTGCCCAGCGCCGCCCTGACATTTGCCTCCACCTCGGCAAGGGCGCCCGTGTCGCCTTCGTCCTCCGCCATGTCCCACAGCTCGACTGCGTCATCCGCCTCGCGCTCAAGCATGCGGATATCGTTCATGGCTGCCTCGAGGCGGTTGCGTTCCCGCATCATCGGCTGGGCTTTCTGGGGGTCGTTCCAGAAGTCAGGACGCTCGGAGAGAGCGTTTAGCTCCGCAAGGCGTTTCTCGGCAAAACCCCAGTCAAAGACGCCTCCGGAGCAGGCTCACCGACTGCCGGATCGTCTCGATCATGTTTTCGACTTCAGGCGTCATGGCTGGCTCTGTATCCGCGCTTCTCGAACGAAGCGTCTAGAAGGTGCCGTCGTCGAAAGTCAAATCCTCGTCCTCAACCGGCTCGCCGGGCTGGGTATTGTTCGGGTCAACCGGCAGGCCGGGGTCGGGCTGTGATGTCACCTGCCCATCGCGGGTCGCCGACGCCGTTTCATCACCCGCTGCCACCTTGCTGAAGTCGACGCGATAGCCATCGGCGCCGAGCGGCGCTTCACAACGGTCCGTCGGTGCAGAGCCCGGACGGAAAGCCTCAGTGATTATGAGACGCGTGTCCGGCCCAGGCTGGCAACCTGTATCGGCATCGACCTCGACATGCTCGACGCCGTTGGGAACACGGAAGGTCACCGCCGGCCGATCCTTGAGCGCCGCAAGCATGAAGTCGCGGAAGACGGGCGCAGCAACGCGGCCACCGCTCTCGCCCGTACCCATGTCCCGCGGCGTGTCGAAACCGATCCAGACGCCGGCGACAAGATCGGGGCTGAAACCCATCGTCCATGCATCGAATTGGTCGTTGGTCGTGCCGGTCTTGGCCGCGACGGGTTTGCCCATCGAGCGGATCGTGCTGCCGGTGCCGCGCTGAACAGCGCCCTCCAGGATCGAGACGACCTGATAGGCGGTGATCGGATCCATGACCTGCTGGCGGTCGTCGGCGAGTAGGGGCGGCGCAAGTCCACCCTTCCATTCTGTCGTACAGTTCTGGCACGCGCGCTGATCGGTGCGGAAGACGGTCTTGCCATAGCGGTTCTGGATACGGTCGAACATGACCGGATGAACCTGCTTGCCCCCGTTCACTGTCTCCGCATAGGCGACGGCCATACGCATAAGTGTTGTGTCGCCGGCGCCAAGCGCCATCGATTCATAGGGCGGCAGCTTGTCGTAGATCCCAAGGCGCTCGCCGATGGCGGACACCTTATCGAACCCGATCTCCGAGGCGAGACGCACTGTCATGGCGTTCCTGGATTTCTCCACGCCAATGCGAAGTGGCGTAAGGCCGTAGAACTTTTCCGAATAGTTTTGCGGCTTGTAGCAGGTCTCCTCGCCCGCAATCGTCTGGCACGACACGTAGGGCGTATCGAGAACACGGTAGGACGGCGTCCATTTGTAAAGGCCGGTCGCAGGGTCAGGCGTCTCCATCGCAGCAGCGTACACGAACGGCTTGAATGACGAACCCGGCTGGCGCTTGGCCTGGATGGCGCGGTTGAACTTGCTGGACACGAACGAGTAGCCGCCGCTCATCGCGAGGATGCGGCCCGTGTGCGGGTCCATGGCGACCAGCGCACCTTGCACGGCCGGCACCTGGCGCAGCCGCCACGGCGCATTCGCGGCGCGCGTTTTCGCAACACCGTATTCAGTGATCAGCTGGACGGTGATGTCGGGCGTCGGAGATCCCGCAATGAAGATCACGTCGCCTGCCTTCAGGCCTGTACCACCTTCCGTGCGCTTGAAGCTCGCAGCCCACTTGACATCGTCGGCGTGCAGCGTTCCCGTCTCCCCGCCATCAAGCCCCAGCCGCACGCTTTCGCGCGACACCGAACGGACGACCGCGGTCCGCCAGTCATTTCCAGCCCCGCCGATGACAGCTTTGTTCTTCTCTTCGTTGGCAAACTTCCTGAGCGCGTCGCCGAACGTATCGCTGACCTCAATCGTGCCGATCGGACCGCGCCAGCCATGGCGGCGGTCATAGGTTTCGAGACCAGCCCGCAAAGCCGTCTGCGCAATCAGCTGCAGGTTTGAATCGAGCGTGGAGCGGATGGACAGGCCGCCGCCGAGCAGCGCCTTGCTCGCACTCTCACGGCTGTCGATGCCTTCGAGCTTCTTCTGCTCGCCAAGCGACATGATCTCCTTGCGGAGTTCCTCAACATAGTAGGCCGACGCGATGTTCTCGTCCGAGTTGAGGCGATCGACGACCTTCAGGGGCTCGGCATAGGCAGTGTCTGCAGCCGCCTTGTCTATGAAACCGTTCTCAAGCATGCGCCCGATCACATAGTTGCGCCGCTTTGTCGCCGCTTCGGGATTCAGCAGCGGGTTCACGCGGCCCGGCGCCTGCGGCAGGCCGGCAAGCATCGCGCTCTCGGCAAGCGTGAGCTGGCCCAGCGACTTGCCGAAATAGTTGAGCGCTGCAGCGCCGACCCCGTAGGAGCGGCCGCCGAGATAGATCTCGTTCATGTAGAGTTCGAGGATCTGCTCCTTGGTGAGCTGTCCCTCGATGCGCATGGCAAGAACCGCCTCGCGTACCTTGCGATCGATCGAGCGCTCATCCCCGGTCAGCATGTTCTTGACAACCTGCTGCGTGATCGTCGAGCCGCCCGTCATGCGCTTGCCCTGCAGCGCGTTCAGCACGGTGCCGCGGAACATGCCCCAGAGATCGATGCCGGAGTGTTCGAAGAACGACTTGTCCTCGGCCGATATGAAGGCCTGCACCAGCTGCTCGGGCAATTCTTCCGAAGGCACATAGACGCGGTGCTCGGTCGCGAACTCGGCCACCAGCTTGCCGTCGCCTGCGTGCACGCGGCTCATGATCGGCGGCTCGTAGTTGCGCAGCTGCTCCTCTGAGGGAAGGTTCTGCGTGACGATGAAGAACCAGACGACGAACGCCACGATCGCAATCCCGATCACGGATGCGATCGAGATCAGGATCGTCTTCCAGTTCCAGGGGGACATCGTCAGTTGCATCGCTCACCGGCCGAAATGGGCAGTCCAGAGACAGGCGCGACCGCTCGTGAGGGACGGCCCGGCTGATGGTTCGGAATCACCAATATTTGCGGTGACTTTAAGGCGCGGAACCCGCGGGGGACAGGCCCGTGCAGGGTTAAAGTCAGCACATACTCGCCCCAGGGCTGCCACGGCGGCCCAGGCGCATTCCGCACCAGCCGGGTCTCAAAATGAAGACGGCGCGTCAGCGCGAGGCGACCAGCCGCGTCTGGTTCTCGAAGAACTGGTCAATTGCGTCGACGACGCCTTTCACCAGCTTGCGCCGTTTGCTTTCCGAAACCATCGCTGCGGCGTCGTTGTCATTGGTCATGAACCCCATCTCCAGCAGCGCGGCCGGTACATCAGGGCTCAGGAGGACATAAAACCCCTTCTGACGGTGCGTGTTCTCCAGCGTGGGCCATCCCGTCTGCGCAATCGAGTCCGCAAGCATCTGGGCAAAGCGTGCGGACTGGTTCTTCGTTTCGCGCTGGACAAGGTCGGCAAGGATTCTGTTCACCTCGGCGGGCCGGCCGGAGTCGATCTCGACGTCGAGAATCCAGTCATTCGCCCTGCGAGCGCCGTCGATGCGCTTTTCGCCCTCCTGAGAGAGCGTATAAACTGCGGCGCCGTTTGTTGAAGGCTTGGGTCCGGCGTCGGCGTGCAGCGCGATGAACAGGTCGGCCCCAAGATTACGCGCTTTGGTTACACGGTCCTCCAGCTCGATGAAGAGGTCCGTCGAGCGCGTCAGGGCAACATCGTAGCGCTTGGATTTCAGCAGCTCGTCCCGCAGGGCGAATGCTGCCCCAATGGTTACGTCCTTCTCCAGGAGGCCCGATTTCGAGATCGCGCCAGGGTCCTTCCCGCCATGCCCCGGATCGATGACAATCAGGGGCTTGCGTGCGGCCTGTTGCGCAACAGGAGCGGGCCCCGGCGCCGGGTCAGCCGCTGCTGCGGCGAAAGCCTCGGCGGTGGCGGGTTCGAGATCGAGGACGAGCTTATGACGCTCGCCAGAGGTTTTTGGTGAAAGCATGAACTCGCGGGCGACAACAGCCGGCCTTGCCAGGTCAAGCACGAGACGCGACGTGGAAGGCGTGTTGTGGGCATAGCGATAGCCTGAAACGAGCCCGCCGCCCTTCCCCGACCCAGCCTCGGCGGTCAGCCCGTTGATGGACCAGCGCACCCGGGAAAGATCAACCACAATGCGGCTGCTGCCAGCGGCGAGCACAAAGACATGGTATTTCATCGGGGCGTCCGACTCGACAACCACACGGGTCGCCTGCCCCTCGCCGCCGATACGCACCGCCGTAACGCGCTCCGCCGGCGGCGCAGCCTGCGCGCCAACACCCGCCAGCATGGCGAGGCCGACAAGCGACACAAGGGTCAGCAACCAGGCCCGCACCTTCGCAGCCCCCACCGCACCAGCAACTTCCGGCCAATCTGGCCCGCATGTTGATCTGTAACCGCGTGTCGTTAACTGTTCGTTGGGCTCGCTACTGACGCCCGACAGAAGTCGCGCTATCAGGTGGGTTCGTTAGCTGCGGGGGCGCGCGAGACGCGTTCATCGACGGTGAAATCTCTCCTCCCAATGGTCTGACGGTAGGAGCCGGCGACAAGCTCTACTTGATCATCACCGAAGACGTACGATCCCACATCGATGGCGGAGCCCGTCCGGGCGCTGAGCAGATCTTTGCACGCGTGACCATGGGTAAACCGCGCTGCGTCGAGAACCGGGCGGGCACCACGATGTAAGGCTACGGGGACATCAATTTGGTATTTGGGAGCTGGCAATGTTGACGAACGCGTCAAGCGCATTGGCGAGATTACCCACAAACGTCATTGTCCCTCAGTGCAACAGGGACAATCCGACACTTCCCCTCTGCCCGCAATGCGTGCATAGGTGAGTCACAAGGTGGTCCAAGCGACATGCCTTGCGCGTCCTGGCGGCGGTTTTTCAGAAAAAACCTATCCAGCACAGGGCGCTAAACAGCTTCGAGCGTTTCGACGGTCAGCGATCCAGCTGCCGCCATGGTCAGGGCTTTATGAACGCGATTTCGCGAGATTCAGTCAGCCAGACCGGACGCCGAGCCCTGTCGTCACTTTCACTCCCAACCCATTCGCGGGCCAAGGCAGCGCATCTGCGCGCCGCCCGCTTTTCACACGAGGTTCCAGTCCATGAGCAAGCTCATGTTGATCGACGCCACCCACCCGGAGGAGACCCGGGTGGCCGTCGTCGCAGATGGTCAGATCGAAGACTTTGATTTTGAAGCCCGCAACAAGCGCCAGCTTCGTGGCAATATCTATCTTGCCAAGGTAACACGGGTCGAACCGTCTCTTCAGGCGGCCTTCGTCGACTATGGCGGCAACCGCCACGGCTTTCTGGCTTTCGCCGAGATCCATCCCGACTACTACCAGATCCCCAAAGAAGACAGGGAAGCGCTGCTCGCGGAAGCCGATGAAGAAGAAGGCGATGACGAGGAGGACGAAACCTCGACAGAGAATGGCGACGACGACGCCTCTGACGAGGAGGAAGAGCGCAAGCAGAACCGCCGCAACGCCCTCTTCCAGCGCAAGTACAAGATCCAGGAAGTGATCCGCCGCCGGCAGGTCATGCTGGTCCAGGTCGTCAAGGAAGAGCGCGGCAACAAGGGTGCGGCGCTGACCACCTATCTCTCGCTTGCCGGCCGCTATTGCGTGCTGATGCCCAACACGTCGCGCGGCGGCGGCATTTCGCGGAAGATCACCAACGCGGCTGACCGCAAGCGCCTCAAGTCGATCACATCAGAGTTCGAAATTCCCCGCGGAGCCGGACTCATCGTCCGCACAGCAGGCGCCAAGCGCACCAAGAACGAAGTGCGCCGTGATTTCGAATACCTCACGAAACTCTGGCAGCAGATCGTCGGCAAGACGATGGAATCAATGGCGCCCGCCCTCATCCACGAGGAGGGACATCTGGTTCTTCGCGCTGTCCGCGATCTGTACGACAAGGATGTCGAGCGCATCATCGTCGAGGGCGAGGACGCCTACAACGAAGCGCGCACCTTCGTGAAAATGCTGATGCCGTCACATACGCGGAAGGTCGTCCACCATGACGACAATGGTCCATTGTTCGTGATGACCGGCGTCGAGGACCAGCTGGAAGGCATCTACGCGCCGACGGTGCAGCTTCCCTCCGGCGGGTATATCGTGATCAACCAGACCGAGGCGCTCGTCGCTATCGACGTCAACTCCGGCAAGGCGACGCGCGAGCGTAACGTCGAAGCCACAGCACTGAAAACCAATCTGGAAGCGGCGGCTGAAGCCTCTCGCCAGATGCGTCTTCGCGACCTCGCCGGCCTGATCGTCATCGACTTCATCGACATGGAGGACATGAAGAACAACCGGGCCGTCGAAAAGAAAATGAAGGACTGCCTGAAAATCGACCGCGCCCGCGTGCAGACGGGCCGTATCTCGCAATTCGGCCTGTTCGAGATCTCGCGCCAGCGCCGTCGCGCGGGCGTGCTCGAATTGTCATCCGAGCCCTGCGACCACTGCGGCGGCACCGGCCGCATGCGCTCGATCGAGAGCGCTGCGATCCAGCTTCTCCGCATGATCGAGGCCCGGGCCGCGGACGACCGCGTACAGACAGTCCATGTTCAGGCCGCAGCCGAAGTCGCGCTCTACCTCCTCAACGAAAAGCGCTCGTCGATTGCCGCGATTGAATCCGACAACCACGTGCTCGTGCGCATCGAGGCTGACGAAGACCTGAAGGCCGGCGAGTTCAACATCGAGGGCCGCGCCGACGGCAACGTCGTTGCGCCGAGGCCGATGCAGCCGATCGATCTTCGCAAGCTCAAGCCCCTGCCTCCGCCGGCAGCGGATGAGATCGAGGAGGAAGACGACGACATCGTCGAGGACTCCGAAGACGAGACCGACGATGAGCACGACGGCCACGATCTCGACGAGGAACAGGGCTCCGAGGAAGAGATCACCTCGGACGCGGAAGACGAAGATGCTGATCGCGACCGCAACCGCGGCGGACGTCGTGGCCGCCGTGGCGGCCGCCGCCGTCGCGGCGGGAAGGACCGCGGACGCGAGACCGCAGAGTCGGAAGACGGCGACACGCCGGAACAGGCGCAGCCGGTTGTTGCGCGCGAAGATGGCGAGCGTGACGACGGTCGCGGCCGTGGCGGACGCCGCCGGCGCCGCGGCGGCAGGGGCGACCGTCCCGAGCGTGGCGAACGCAATCGTACACCAGACATCGCCGCGGATGGCGGCGAGATGCTCGATTTCCTGGCGTCGGCTCCCTTTCTCGTGGCCCAGGCCGCGCCGGAACCTGAAGAACCGGCCCTGGAACCCGCACCGCTCGCGGCGGCCCCGATCGAACCAGCACCGGTGTTCGAAGCTCCCGCGGAAGTCGAACCGACGGAAGCCATCGCCGCAGCGCCCGAACCGCAGCTTCAACCCGTTGCCGCAAGGCCGGAACCGGAGCCAGCACCCGACCACGAAATCGCCGCATCCGCCCCGCAGCCTGCGCCTGTCGAGTCGATGCCCGAACCGGCCGCAGCTGCGGCCGAGACGGTCGAGACCCGGCGCCACGCCATCCATGGCGAGCCTGAAGTTCCGGCCCCGTCCGGAGAGGCTCCCCGGAAAGTTGGCTGGTGGAACCGCCGCCGCGCAGGCTGAGCCGCTCCCACAGGCAGCGAAGCAGCGCAGCGGCTTTGACTATCCTGGCCCGATAGCTAGCCTGGCTGTCGGCGGGATCGAAAGAGAGCGTTTGCATGGGCGTTATGCAGAAATTCCTCCGCGCGGTCGCCGCGCCCGTCCTCACGCTTGCGTTGCCGCTCAGCGCGACAGCGCAGGGGCTGATCCGAGACGCGGAAATCGAGCAGATCCTTCGCGACTATTCGGACCCACTTTTCGCGGCGGCGGGACTGAAGCCGGCGGACGTGAACATGTACATCGTGCAGGACGACTCGCTTAACGCCTTCGTCGCCGCCGGCCAGAACATGTTCCTTCACACGGGCCTCATCATGGAGGCGCGCACGCCAGAGGAATTAAAAGGTGTAATCGGGCACGAGACGGGGCACATCGCCCTCGGCCACAACGTCACGCGCCAGGTCGCTGCCGAAGGCAGCGGCAACATTTCGCTGATCACGATGGGCCTCGGCGCACTCGCACTTTTCGCCGGCGCCCCGGACGCGGCGCTTGCCCTCTTCGGGTCCGCCTCACAGTTCGGGATGTTGAGCTTCTTCAAGCACACACGCTCGGAAGAAGCCGCCTGCGACTTGTTCGGCGTGGAACTCATGGAAAAAACGGGACAATCAGCAGACGGCAACATCTCCTTCATGGAGAAATTCCGTTATCAGGAATTGATGTCGGAATCGCGCCGCGATCCCTACTTCCGCATACACCCGATATCGAGCGACCGCATCAGCAGCGTGGCGCGCCGCGCCAAGGAGATCGCTGGCAAGGCGCGAGCGCAGACGCCCGAAGAGTCTATGCAGCTCATGATGATGCAGGCCAAACTTGTCGGCTTCATCGGCCCGCCGAGCCGCGTCCTTTCGCGCTATCCCGCCAGCGATCAGTCGATGCCGGCGCGCTATGCGCGCGCCATCGCTGCTTACCGCGCCGTCGACATCAAGGCGGCGCTCACCCAGATCGAATCGCTGATCACGGAACAGCCGGACAACGCTTATTTCCATGAGCTGAAAGGCCAGGTCCTGTTCGAGAGCGGCAAGGCGGCAGAGTCCGTCGCGCCGCACCGCAAGTCTGTCGAACTGGCCCCGAAGCATGCACTGCTGAAGGTGAACCTTGCGCGTTCGCTTATAGGCACCAAACAGGATCCGGCGATCAAGGAAGCCGAAGGCCTGCTGATGGACGCCATCCAGCTTGAGCCGGATAACGCATTCGCCTGGAACCAGCTGGCGGTGTCCTACGCCAAGCAGGACCGCATCGGCGATGCAAACCTCGCCACGGCGGAGGAGGCCTACATCGTCGGAGACCTTGCCCGCGCATTCAACTTCGCGCGAAGGGCCCGCGACGCGCTGGACATGAGCACGCCGAATGGTCAGCGTGCGGACGACATCATGGCCCTGTCCGACCCACGCAACAACCCGCGCGTGATGCGCCGCAACCTGAGCGAGATGGCGCTGGAGCACCGGCACTGAGCGTCAGATCCGGGCCGGACCGCCCATTTCCCTTGAGACCCGCCATCCTCCCTTTAGAACCGGGAAAACAGGATGGCCCGGAAGGAACCTGCACATGCGCCTGACAACCGCCCTTTGCGCCCTGTTCGTGCTTGGAGCTGCTGCCTGTTCCGGCGGCGAGGTAAAGGCCCCTGACTCGGTTGGCGGCCTCGAGAAGGCGCAGGTCGAGGCGATCGTGAAGGAGTATCTCCTGCGCGAGCCGGAAATCCTGTTCGAGATGCAGACCGCCTTCCAGCGTAACCAGGTGGCGACGCAGACCCTGGTGGCGGAAGGGGCATGGGACAAGCTGCTCGCCTCCTCGAAGGACGACCCCTATATCGGCCGCAAAGATGCGCCGATCACCATCATCGAGTTCAGCGATTATGACTGCGGCGTGTGCAAGGCCGCGGTACCGTGGGTGATGGCGCAGGTCGATGATCGTCGCAGCGACATCAAGCTGATCGTCAAGGAGTCTGCCGTGCGCGGCGAGGACTCGCGCCGGGCGGCGATCGCGGCAATGGCGGCGCACAGCCAGGGCAAGTATCGCGAGATGCACGTGGCGCTGATGAATGCGCCGGCGAACGCCTATACGCCCGCCAATCTCGAGATCATCGCGCAGTCGGTCGGGCTTGATATTGCGCGCTGGAAGAAAGACATGGCGGACGCAAACCTGATCAGGCGCGTCGATCGATCGGTGGAAGAGTTCGACATGGCGGGCATGCAGGGCACGCCCTCCTTCCTGATCAACGGCAAGTTCGTCGGCGGCTTCGGGCAGGAAAAGCTCGAGTCGCTGATAGAAGCGACGCGGCAGCAGATCCGAAGCTAGATCAACCCACCCAGCGGGCTCGACGGATCGGCGTAGCGTTTCTTCGGCATTCGCCCGGCGAGATAGGCTTCGCGGCCAGCGATAACCGCGTGCTTCATTGCCCGGGCCATGCGGACAGGGTCTTTCGCTGCCGCAATGGCCGTGTTCATGAGCACGCCATCAACACCCAGCTCCATCGCAATGGCGGCGTCCGACGCGGTACCCACGCCAGCATCAACAATAACAGGCACTTTGCACTGCTCGACGATGAGCCGGATATTCACCGGGTTCTGCACGCCGAGCCCTGAGCCGATCAGCGAGCCGAGCGGCATGATCGCGCAGCAGCCTGCATCCTCCAGCTTGCGCGCGTAGACTGGATCGTCAGAGCAATAGACCATCACGTCGAAGCCATCCGCGATCAACGCCTTCGCCGCGACAAGCGTTTCCGACATGTCGGGGTAGAGTGTCTTCTGGTCGGCCAGCACCTCAAGTTTCACGAGATTCCAACCGCCCGCCTCGCGCGCAAGACGCAGCGTGCGCACCGCCTCCTCAGCGGTGTAGCAACCAGCGGTGTTGGGCAGGTAGGTAAAGCGCTTCGGGTCAAGGTGATCGACCAAGCGCTCCGCTCCCTTGTCGGCGACGTTCACACGGCGCAAGGCGACGGTGACGATCTCCGCTCCAGCCGCCTCGGCCGCCTGCGCGTTCTGGGCGTAGCTGGAGTATTTGCCAGTCCCCACGATGAGGCGCGAGGTGTATGCCTTGCCGGCGATAATGAGGCGATCGCTGGTTGCTGTGGTCGGCGCTTGATCGGGCATGTCTCAACTCATTGTTTGACGTGGCGCGTGCGCCCTAGGGCATTCCTGCAATCGTGCCAAGCTTGCGGCCACCTGCCGTAAACATGGCGAGGCCCGCCTTAATCGCGAATGCTTTTGCAGGACTTTCTGCTTCGCAAGTCTGAGCAGAAAACTGTTCGCCGGAGTTTGGTGCGCCTATCGATGCCAGGGCGCGAGCAACCTGGCGCTCCTCGGCCTTGGCCATTCGCATCAGAAACAGCCCGCAAGCCCAGAATGCTTCGCCGGAAAGTCCGCGCCGCTCCGCGCGGTCCAGATCGATCAACACGTCTTGGTTTCGGGACGGCTCAAGGCACAAACATGCATTGCCAGGCTGGTAGGGGGCGCCGCGGAGAAGCGCTTGCGGCATTGCTCATCCCCCCCCGACGAACTGCACGATCTCTATGCGATCGCCTTCGCTGAGCCGGGTCGTTCGATATAGGGATTTCGGGACGATCTCGCGATTGCACTCCACCGCCATGCCTTTTTCCGGCATGGCCAGCTGGCTCAGCAACTCCCCGATGGAGGCGCCATCGGGGGCTTCGATCGCCTCGCCGTTGAGAAACAGGTTCATTTCGTCTTCCGAACGCTTGAATCTGGCATTTGAACCGGACCCGGATTCGCCTATTCAGTCTCATTGCCAGACCGCTGGTCTGGCTGCGAACCGATCTCAGGTAAAGGTCCTTGATGAGCCTGACCATCTACTGCCTGAACGGCCCCAACCTCAACCTGCTGGGTGAGCGCGAGCCTGCCGTCTATGGCAAGGGCACGCTGGCCGACCTCGAAAAGCTGACACAGGAAGCCGCGACCCAAGCTGACGCGAAGCTGATCTTCCGCCAGTCCAACCACGAAGGCGAGCTGGTGGACTGGATACAGGAATCCCGTAGACAGGCAGGCGGGCTGATCCTAAACGCGGGCGGCTATACGCACACTTCGGTCGCAATCCACGACGCGCTCAAGGTGTTGACCATTCCGGTCGTGGAAGTTCATCTCAGCAACCCTGGGAATCGCGAAGAGTTCAGGCACAAGAGCCTCGTGTCTCCAGCAGCGTCCGGCATCATCGCCGGCTTTGGTCCCCTGGGCTACCGACTGGCCATTCAGGCTGTCGCCGCCCTCGCTGAACAGAAGAGAGTTTGACGATCATGGCCGACAAGCCTCCCGAAAAGAGTGGCAGGTTCGACACCGGGCTGATCCGCGAGCTCGCAGCTATCTTGCGGGAAGCCGACCTCGGCGAGATCGAGATCGAGCAAGGCGGCATGCGCATCAAGGTGGTTAAGCCGGAAGCCAGGACCGTCCATATGGCGCAAGCGTACGCGCCGGCTCCCTCAGCGGCACCAGCCAGCGCGCCTGCAGTTACAGCCGCAGCGCCTACGACCAAGGCTTCCCTTCGCGATCATCCAGGCGCCGTGAAGTCGCCGATGGTTGGCACTGTTTACATGCAGGCCGAGGAAGGCTCGCCGACATTCGTCAAGGTCGGCGACACGGTGAACGCCGGCGCAACCCTGCTGCTCGTCGAAGCGATGAAGACGTTCAATCCCGTCACGGCCCCGCGCGGCGGCAAGGTCATGCAGATCCTTGTCGAGAACCAGCAGCCCGTCGAATTCGGCGAACCACTCGTCATCATCGAGTAGCGCGATGTTCGAGAAGATCCTGATTGCAAACCGTGGCGAGATCGCTCTCCGCGTACACCGCGCGTGCAAGGAGATGGGCATCCACACGGTGGCCATCCATTCGGAAGCTGATCGCAATGCCATGCACGCCCGGCTCGCCGACGAGAGCGTGTGCGTAGGCCCCGCGTCGGCTGCCAAATCCTATCTGAATATTCCCGCGATCATCACTGCCGCGAAGATAACGGGCGCCCAGGCTATCCACCCGGGCTACGGCTTCCTGTCCGAGAACGCGAAGTTTGCCGAGATCGTCGAGAAGTCCGGTATCACCTTCATCGGACCCAGGCCGGAACACATCCGGATGATGGGCGACAAGATCACCGCCAAGGAAGCGATCCAGACAGCCGGCGTACCAGTTGTCCCCGGCTCGGAAGGCGAAGTGGTCGACCTCGAAAGCGCGAAAGCAAATGCGAAGCGCATCGGCTACCCGATCCTGATCAAGGCAACGGCTGGCGGCGGTGGCCGCGGCATGAAGGTCGCGCACTCTCCGGAAGAACTCGAACTCGCCTTCACAACGGCGCGCACGGAAGCGAAGACCGCGTTCGGCAATGATGCGGTCTATATGGAGAAGTATCTCCAGAAACCGCGCCACATCGAAATCCAGGTCGTCGCCGACAGCCATGGCAATGTGATACATCTGGGGGAGCGCGACTGCTCGCTGCAGCGGCGGCACCAGAAGGTGTTTGAGGAAGCGCCCTCGCCCGTCATCGACGAGACCGCCCGCGCCGCGATCGGCAAGACGGTGACGACCGCCATCAAGAAGCTGGGCTATCTTGGCGTCGGTACGATCGAGTTCCTTTACGAGAATGGCGAGTTCTACTTCATCGAGATGAACACGCGCCTGCAAGTCGAGCATCCGGTCACCGAGATGATCACGGGCGTCGATCTTGTGCAGGAGCAGATCCGGATCGCCTTCGGTGAGAAGCTGTCGCTGGCTCAGAAGGATGTGAAGATAACCGGCCACGCCATCGAGTGCCGCATCAATGCGGAGAACCCGGAAACCTTCACGCCCTCGCCGGGCCTCATCCAGGAGTTCCACGCGCCAGGCGGCCTCGGTGTGCGCCTCGATAGCGCGGCCTATTCCGGCTATCGCGTACCGCCGCATTACGACAGCCTGATCGGCAAGCTGATTGTCTATGCGCCCACACGCGCCGAAGCGCTCGCACGCCTGCGCCGTGCACTGGACGAAACAGTTGTTTCCGGCGTCGAGACAACATTGCTGCTGCATCGCCGGCTCGCCAGCAATTCGGACATCGCCAGGGGAGAGTATGACATCCACTGGCTCGAGAAGTTTCTCGGGATGAAGACATAGGCTCCGGGCGTGGGCATGCGGTCGTGGCTCGGGTATTGGGACCTCCGCGCATGAGCCGGGTTTTTGGCCCCAACGAGTTGCTCGACTGCTATCGCCGCGGCGTCTTTCCGATGGCGGATTCGCGCGATGACCCACGGCTGTTTCTCGTCGATCCTGACCTGCGCGGCGTGCTGCCGCTCAACGGCTTCCACGTTTCGAAGAGTTTGCGCAAGACGATCCGGCGGGATCCATTCGAGATCAGGATCGACACTGCATTCACGCGTGTGATGCAACTGTGCGCCGAGGCCGCGCCGGACAGGCCACAGACGTGGATCAACGCCCAGATCCTGAATCTCTACAGCTCGCTGCATCGCGCAGGCCACGCGCACAGCATCGAGGCGTGGCGCGCTGGCGAGCTGGTAGGCGGACTCTATGGCGTGAGCCTCAAGTCGGCGTTCTTTGGCGAGAGCATGTTCTCGCGCGCGACCGACGCGTCCAAGGTGGCGCTGGCGCATCTGGTCGCGCGGTTGAAAGCCGGTGGCTACAGGCTGCTCGACACGCAGTTCGTGACAGGGCATCTCGAAACATTCGGTGTCGAGGAGGTGCCGCGCGATGCGTTCCGCAAGCGCCTGCAAGAGGCGCTTCAGCACGACGCCACGTTCGGGACGCGGACCTATTGCGGCGCAGACGTGCTGCAGCTGATCACCCAGACGTCGTAGGTCGGGTGTTCGAGGGCGCTGAGGCCCGGCGAGGACGCATACATCCAGCCGGAGAACAGCAGGCCGTTTTCACCAATCGGCTGCGCGCCTCGATGCATGTTCGAGCCGGCGATCGGGTTGGGCGTCTTCTGCTCTTTCGGCGGCGCCGTGGAGTAGATTTCGAGAAAGGCGGCGGCCTCCGGCGCGTCCTGCGGGCTGGACTGGTAGCACGCGCGGACAGTGACTTTCAGGCGGCCATGGTCGACCGACTGGCCAACGCGAGCGCTGATGTCGGTCGAGTTGCCAGTGATCTTGTCGAGCGCGCGCAGCTTCGCGGCGCCAGCCGGCTGCAGCTGGCTTCCCACCTCGCCATCCTGCGCGAAAGCGTCGGCGCCAAGCGCCAGGGCCGCGACGCCGCCAATCACCAGACCTGCGAGATGTTTCATAGGGGAGCCTCTTCGGCGGTCGTACCGCCCCCTTGATCGCCCCCGCCGGAGGCGTTGCCAACAGCTTCAAGCAGCAGGCTCATGATATCGACAGTCCCGCGGGTGTAATCGAACACACCCGTACCGTCGGTGGGCAGGTTCATGTCCGGGTCGCCGCCGACGAGGACGAAAACATAGCTGCCGCCCAGAAGGCTGTCGGACTGGATCTGCGCAGTCGAATCCGCCGGCAGCAGGATGTCCTTGCGCACGTTCATCTTCACTTCGGCCCGAAGCGTCTTGGGATCGACATTGACGCTCGTGACCGTGCCGACCTTCACGCCAGCGACCCGCACGTCTGTTCCGGGACCGACGCCGTCTGCCCGGCCGAACTTGGCAAGCAAGGCGTAGCTGTCGCCCGTCGCCGCGCCGGACTGTTGCGACAGCGAGAACACGAGGAAGAAACCCGCCACCAGAACGACGGCGAAGCCAACCAGCGTTTCGAACAGCGATTCACGCATCAGGGTTTCCAGGCTTCGTAGTCGCCGGAGCTCGGCGCACGCTCCCCGCCCTCAGCGAGCGAGCCCGGCGGGCGGTATGCGCCCAGCGTGCCGGTGAGGTTCGGCTTGTGGTCGATCTCCCATGAGCGGCGGAGTAGCGGATCGATCGTCGGCGGCTTTTCGAATGTATGGTGCAGCCAGCCATGCCATTCGGCTGGCACTTTGCTGGGTTCGGCATAGCCGTTGTAGATCACATACCGGCGCTTGCGACCCTCGAGGCTCGGCTTGCGCTCCTCATAGTATTTGTTTCCGGTCTGGTCCGCGCCCACATAGGCCGCGCGACGGCCGATGTCGAAACGCGCACCAATCGTGGCGCCGTTCCACCAGGTGAAGATCGACTTCAGCATCTCGGCTCCAGACAGGCTCGGGCTTAGATAGGGACGATTGACGCGGCGCGAATATGGCGCCCGCGTACAAACCGGTCCAGCAGGCGCAGAACCGCGGCTATGCGACAAATTCCTGTGTGCAGGCAAGGCCGAAGCACTTCATCATGTTGGCGATTCGGGTTCGGCCTCTCAATCTCGGGGCGCCGGCCAGCGGAGGCATGCCATGGGCGAATCCCGAACCAAATCGTCTGTCCGCCACCTTGCCCGCGTGCTGGAAACGGGCGCGGCGCTGCTGGACCAGGGCGACGCCGGGACGGCGCCGGCCCGGACGGTCAACGCCCACCTCGCCGCTATCCGGACGCTGGGCGGCGATAGCGAGGCAGCCGAGGCAGTCTGCGAAGCGGTGCGGACGCGCCGGGCGACGCCGGTCTCGCCTGCCAGCCTGGTCGAGGCCGGCGTGTCGACGGCGATCGAGCCGGGACAGCTCTTGCCCGCGATTGCGGATGCGACGGCGCTGGCGTCTGCGCGGGCGGTGGCGACGCAGGCTTTCGTGGCGGTGGCCGATGCACTTGAGGCCTTGACCATCGAGACAGACGACCAGGGGCGACCGACGACGTCCGCCCTGATCGATGCGTTCCGGGCCGGAGCGGATGCAGAGCTGGTCGAGATCGCGCTGTGTACACCGGGCGGGCCGCGTGCAGCCGCGATCACCCTGCGGCGGCAAGCGACAGGTGCGCGCGAGCCGGGTCGGCAGTCCTACGTTCTTCCGGCGTGGACAGGTATCGAAGCGGGCGAGGTGGCGTCAGCCATAGAACGCGTGAGCCGCACGCGGCTGGCGGTGCGCATCGGAATTGGCGGCGGCGTTTCAGATGTGAACGCACCAGCAGTGGCGCTCAACGTAGCGCGCTATGCGGCGACAGGCGACCTGCCGCTTCTCGCAACGGATCTGGCGGCGATTTCGACAATGCTGCCGGGATGCTCGGTGCATCTGGCCGGGCTCGCGGCGGCGGTGATGTCGCAAGGCCTTGCCTATGACTCCGAGGCGGGCGTGGCGGCTGCGGAGAAGATCTGTGCAGCAGCGCGTTCATCCGGAGCGAACCTGACTGTCGATCATCTCTCGCCCGCAAGCATTCAGTGGCTGTCGGCCGAAAGCTGCGGGGCGGACCCGGTAGATCTCCTTCTGGCGCATGAGGACGAGCAGACGCCGGAGCTTTCGCAGTGCGTTTCGGCTGCGCTGACGAGCGCCGCCTCGAAGGATGAGGCTCAGGATGTGCGCCTGCGCATTCTGGGTGCGCGAACGCTGGACCAGATCGATGGGCTTGAGCGGCACCGACTGGAATCCCGCGGCATGCCGGAGGATGCTCTGGACCGCATCGAACAGGCGCTGAAAGAGGGGCTGAGCCTCGCCGCAGCCTTCTCGCGCTGGGTGGTTGGCGACGAAGTCATCCGCAAGCGGCTGGGGCTGAACCCGGAGGCCTATGACACCGACGGAGAAAGCCTGCTGCGGGCGCTGGGCATCTCGGCACGCGAGATCGATGAGGCGCGGGTGGCTGTTCAGGGTCGCCGGCGGCCGGTGTCGAACCCGAAATCACCGCTGGCGAAGATTCTCGCCCGGTCAGACGGGGTGACGCCCGAGGCGCGCGTACGGCTGGCCAAGACGATCGCCCCTCACCTTTCCCGCCAGCCCGTCATAACCATCGCGACCGGCGAGCAGTCGGACACGATGCGGATGACCGTGCATGCCTCGGTGCGGGCAGCGATGGCCGCTGGGCTCGGGGTTCGGATTGAGGCAGGGCGACCCGCCGTCGATGCGGAGCTGCAGCAGAGGATCTCGGAAGCCAAGAGACGCGCCCGCGCGCCGCTGCATGCCGATACGCAGGCGCCCACGTTCGAACGGCACGTCCCATCAGCACCGGTCACGCCCATCCTGGATCATGATGAAGTCTATATTGCCGAGCGCCGCCGGTTACCGGATCGCCGCAAGGGGTACATCCAGAAGGCGACCGTAGGCGGCCACAAGGTCTACCTGCACACCGGGGAGTTCGATGATGGCGAGCTTGGCGAGATCTTCATCGACATGCACAAGGAAGGCGCCGCCTTCCGGTCGCTGATGAACAACTTCGCCATCGCGATCTCGATCGGCCTGCAGTATGGCGTGCCGCTGGAAGAGTTCGTCGACGCCTTCGTCTTTACCCGGTTCGAGCCGGCGGGCGAAGTGACCGGCAATGACTCGATCCGGAAGGCGACGTCGATCCTCGACTACATTTTCCGCGAACTGGCGGTGTCCTACCTTGGCCGCGACGATCTCGCCGAGGTGGACAATCTGAGCCATGACGGGCTCGGCGGGGGCGTGAACGAAGGCGAGGAACCGACGGCTGCTGTGCAGCCGGTTCGGCCGGAGCAGCTGATCTCCAAAGGGTTCAGCCGCGGCGTGATGCCGGACAATATCGTACCGTTCACGGCGCGGCGCGTGGCGGAGCGGCTGGAAGGCGTGGACACCCCGGCAACCATGCCGCAGAGAAGCCCGGATTACCTGTCCGATGCCTGCCCGACTTGCGGGCATTTCACGCTGCGGCCTGATGACGGCGTTGCGGTTTGCGAGGCGTGCGGCGCAACGGTGCAGACCGGCTAGGCAAAATTTGCCGATCCGGGACAGGACGGGTGCGGCGCCGAGGCTTCTGGCCTTGCGTCAGGGAGAGGCGCACCGCGCCCTTCCACAAGGTCGGCCTGCGTTGGTTAGCCCAGGCAACGCGGTGCGTCCCCGGCCAGGGGCTTAGCCTGGATGCCGGTGCGGCAAGGGGCGTCGATCATGCGGGAACCTTGCATTACCGGACCGGGGTGCGCAGCCGCCGGGGGGCTGAGCACGGCTTCACAATCAGAACTTCGTCGACGCCTTGACCAGGAAAGCATGGACATGGCGACCGGCTTCGCCATCGGCGTCAAGGCGTGACATGGCAGCGAGTGCAAGGCGCATCGGTCCGAGCTGCCGGGCATAATCCATCTCGAGGCGAAGCTCGGGATTCTCCGTCGCGAGCGAGACACGACGGCGTGCAAGGAGGGGTTCGCCGCTTGCCGGGTCGGCACCTGTTGCAAGCGCAAGATCCATTGCTCCGGACTGGCTCATCATGGGCTGGCCGACAGCCAGCGTGATCCGGTCGCCTGGCGCAAAGGTATTGGCGGCGGCCAGGGTGAGGGCGTAGGCGAGGCTTGCGGTATCGCTCATGCGGGTCACAAGTCCATTCTCGCGACCATCCTGAGCCGCCGTCCGAGCTGTGCTCGCCTGGGCTGCGAGGGTTAGCCGGTCCGTCAGCGCCAATGCGACGCCAAGCTGAGCGGAGAGGGTGCGCGCATCTCCGGAAACGCCGAAGAGGGAGCCGGAGGGCTCGCCGAGCCGGCTGCCGGTTTCTTCCAGCAGCGAGACATCAAGATTCAGGGCAAGCCGGGCGAGCTGGCGTTGGACGCCGATGTGGACGCTGGTTGCGTCATCGATCTCGCGTGCAGGGGCGAGCAGTGTCTCACCGAAGTAGTGACTGTCCTGGTGGGAGACGCCGAAGGTCAGGGAATCGCTGGATCCGAACCCGGCGCGGAATGCAACGGATGAGGCTGTGCGATCAAGTATCGAACTGGCGGAGGCAAAGCCAGCTGTCGTTGGGGCAAGACCTGCGCGCGGCGCAGCAATCGTATCAAGTAGCGGTGAGGCTGCCCCTCGCGTTGCGGCCCACCCCGAGCCATCCGCCTGTAGATAGGCCACGGACATCTGATCGAGGCGCTCGTCGTCTGCACTTGGCGCAAAGCCAAGAAGGGTCGTCCCGCCGTTTTGATCTGACACGGCGAGAGAGGCAATGCGCCGGTCCACGGAGGTGGAGAGAAGTGTTAGCGTGTCGGCGCGGGTGGAGAGCTGGGCGCGGCCAAAGTCGTAGGCAAAGTCGCGGCCTAAGGAATCGAACACGGCCCCGGTCAGGGCGCCCGAACGCTGGGCGGCGCCCATGGCGCCGAGGGTCACTGAGCTTTTCGATGCCGCCAGTGCGAGCGGCGTGGATCCGGCGGCGCCCACTGCGGTGATGGAGCCAAAGGGCAACATGGCGCGCTCGAGATTGAGGAGGCCTCGGCCGTAGACCTCATCGACGCCTTTTGCGCCAAGGTCGGTCGCTGTCAGGAACAGTATGTTTGCGACATTCCGGGCCGACAGATAGGGCCAGGCGCTTTTGACGACTGCGGCCGCGCCTGTCACGAGCGGGGCTGCCATCGAGGTTCCGCTCATCATCGCATAGGTGTTTGGCGAGGAGTTATGGGCGCCGATAAGGCTCACACCGGGGGCGACGAGGTAGAAGTTCTTCGCATCTCCCGCGCGGTTGGAAAACGATGCAAGCATGTTTCTGGAGTCGACTGCGCCGACTGCAATGATCTGACCGTTGGCCCAGGCTTCCGATGCGTGCCGTGCGGGCCAGGATGGATTGGCGGCGCCTTTATTTCCGGCTGCGACCACCACAACCTGGCCGGCGGTGACGGCGCCTTGCAGGGCGTTGCGAATGGCTGTGCTTTGGCCCCCGCCAAGGCTCAGATTGACAACGAATGCGCCCTTGGTGGTCGCATAGCGGATACCGTTTGCGATGACGGCGTCGCTCGAGCTTGACCCCTGGAACACCTTGACGGCGAGGATGCGGGCGTTGGAGGCGACGCCGACCATGCCGGTTCCGTTTGCGCGGGCTGCAGCGAGGGAGGCCACGTGTGTTCCGTGGCCTTGCGTGTCGCCCACGGCGCCAAGGCCTGTGGCCCCGGTGAAGGCGTTATACCCCCCCACAAGGGCGCCGGTGAATTCCTTGTGGTCGGCGCGGATGCCTGAATCGACAATTGCGATTGTGACGCCCGTTCCGCGCGCCGCCCAGGCGCGCGACGTGAGGGCGCCGACTTTTTCGGCGCCAGCGGACCATACGCGTTCCTGGGAGCCGGTTGCTGGCACTGTTTGTGCGACAGCTGCAGACGCGAACACCACGAGCGAGGTGGCTGACGCCAGCAAAACAGACTTCAGCATCCTGGCGAGAACTCCCTGTTCTTGAGAGACGCATGATCTGCCGGAGGCGTAAGCGCGCGATAAAAGCGATCGTTCGAATTTGCTCAAAGGCTGCAAATACGTCCGCCTGCAGGCCCGTCTTGGGACACTCCGACAGGGACCATGCGCGAGCCGACAGCCTGCGGCTGGAAGCTGAAGGGGACGGGCCATCCGGCGCGCGGTACGCCCTTCTGCACCTTGCGCGGGCGAATTCGCCAGGACGGGGTTCTGGCGCTGGCTTGAGCGCGCCGCCGGTCCCCGCCTTGGCGAGGGGGGGGCACGGGACAAGAACGCACCTTCAGTCGCAGGCGTGTCAGTCCTGCTCAGGCAGAGACCGCGGCAGCACCCAGCTTGCCGCCAGAACGGACACATTCATCTCGATGACGACGAGCGCCAATCCGAGGGAGAGCCACTCCATGGATCCGCGGGGCATCCATAGACTTATCCCCTGCGCCTCTGCGACCGCGACAATGCTGAACCAGAAGCATCCGCTGACGCACATGATCGTCACACTCGCCAGTCCCCACACCCTCCCGACCTGCTGAACGCCGCGCTCGTACTCATCGCGCGGGCGGGCAAACGCGCGCATAGGACTGAACATCCTGATGATCCCGGAGGCGGTAAAGCAGAAGCCGATAAGCGCCGAACCAAGACTGCCGGCGAGCGGCCCGGCCATGGCGAGGATCAATCCGATGATGACAGCCAGCAGCAGAATGCCGGACACAATCCTGAAGGGCCGGAATGACTCCGACTCAAGCCCCTGCCGCATCAGCCGGTCTAGGGCAGGAACGCCTGTCATTTCCGCGAGCCTGTCAAGCCGCGCGAGAATACGCTGATTGGTATTGTTCACGGCGTCTGCTCCCTATGGATATGGAACGGTTACATATCGTATAATTGTTGTCTATACACAATATTTCTGTGCTGGTCGCGTACGGGCCATCCGAACGACCGGAGAGCGCCGCTCCCGTCTTTCGATACCCGGCGCACGAGGTTGCCTGGCGCCGCAAACCATAGATTTGCGGGTGCACAGACGTCAGCGGCAGAACGCAGGGGCCGATGAAGCGCGCGCAAGGACGCCAGAGGCCTGCCTCCTCAGGCCGCTGCGCACCAGGGCCAGGTCCTGCTGATCACTGCAGCGCAACGGCACAGACCGGCCAGGCAAGATTTGCCGACCCGGGACAGGACGGATGCGGTGCCGAGGCGTCTGGCGTTGCTTCAAGGAGAGGCGTACCGCACCGCACGCTGATCAGCGGGCGCGTTTGCTTTTCGGTAACCCGACTAAGCAATCCTTACGCATCGTAAACGCAATCACCTCTATTCACTCTGAATCGCGCCTGCAATCCGCCGCGATTGAACACTTCTCTCCGGCCTGCGTTGGTAAGCGCAACCACCGGAGTGGACCGGTCGAAAAGCTGGAACGGAACTTGAATGGTAAGCCGCATCGTAATCGCAGTTATGGCCATCGGCCTGATGAGCCTCTCCGTTCTGGTTTAGATGATCATTCGAATTGTACTCGCCGTTGTAGCGATCGGGGCAATGAGCCTCGCCGCTTTCGCACAAACTCCCGACCAGAACGAAGCAAGCCGCAAGGCGACCGCCGAGCGGCTCGTCATGGGCGAGCGGGCTTGCATGAATTGCGATCTTTTCCAGGTTGATCTGTCGTACCAGGAACTTGAAGGCCGCAACCTGACGGGCGCTCGCCTGCGTCAGGCCGACCTCAGCCTGTCCACACTCGACAAGTCGAAATTCGCTGGCGCCAACATGTCCATGGTGAACGGCTTCGGCATTCGCGCCGAGCATGCCGACTTTTCGGACGTGAACTTCGAAGACGCCGTGCTGGTCGGCGGATCGTTCAATGGCGCGAAGTTTAAGAATGTAAAGCTTGCGAAAGCGAACTTCTCCGGGTCCGACCTTTCGACCGCGACAGGCCTGACGCAGGAGCAACTTGACGCCGCTTGCGGCGACGCCGAGACACGTCTTCCGAAGGGCCTCTCCCTCCCCGCCTGCAAGAGCGACAGCTATTAAGCGAGCGGCGGTTCTTCCACCTGCGGAGCCTGCTGCCGGCGCATTGGACGCAAACCAGCGGCAACATCCTCCTCGGGCGTCTTGTCCTCCGACGCATCGCGACGGAGGACGAATCGGTCCGCGCTACGCCTTCGGCTTCTCGTGGACGCGGATGCCGAGCTCGCGGAGTTGCTTCAGCGTGGCCTCGCTCGGCGCGCCCATCAGCAGGTCCTGCGCCTGCTGGTTCATCGGAAAGAGCGTGATCTCGCGAAGGTTCTGGACACCGCAAACGAGCATGACGATGCGATCCACGCCTGCAGCCATGCCGCCGTGGGGCGGAGCGCCGAACTGGAAGGCGCGGTACATGCCGCCGAATTGCGTCTCGACATCTGCCTTGGTGAGGCCGGTAATCTCGAAAGCGCGGACCATCGTCTCCGGATTGGCGTTGCGGATGGAGCCGGAGGCGATCTCATAGCCGTTGCACACCATATCGTACTGGAAAGCTTTCAGCGACAGTGGATCGGCGCCGCTGTTGAGCGCTTCAAGGCCGCCCTGCGGCATGGAGAACGGGTTGTGCGCGAAGTCGACGCGCTTCTCGTCCTCGTTCCATTCGTAGAAGGGGAAATCGACGATCCAGCAACAGGCGAACTGATCAGGCTGGGTGAGGCCAAGTTCCGCGCCGACGCGGTTACGCGCTTCGCCTGCGAACTTGTAGAAATTCGCCGGGAGACCGGCGGTGAAGAAGATCGCGTCGCCGACGGCGAGACCGAACTGCTGGCGGATGGCTTCAGCACGTTCCGGGCCGATGTTCTTGGCGACAGGTCCTGCTCCGCCTTCTTCACCCTCACGCCAGAAGATGTAGCCGAGGCCTGGCTGGCCCTGGCCCTGCGCCCACGAATTCATCTTGTCGCAGAAGGCGCGGCTGCCGCCGCCTTTTGCAGGAATGCCCCAGACTTCGTTCTTCGCGTCCTTCTCGAGCATGCCGGCGAAGACCTTGAAGCCGGAGCCACGGAAGTGATCCGAGACGTTGCCCATCTCGATCGGGTTGCGGAGGTCGGGCTTGTCGGAGCCGTATTTGCGGATGGCGGTGTCGTACGGAATGCGCGGGAATTTCTGCGTGACGGGTTTGCCGTTGCCGAATTCCTCGAACACGCCGCGGAGGACGGGCTCCATCGTGTCCCAGACGTCTTCCTGGGTAACGAAGCTCATCTCGAGATCGAGCTGGTAGAATTCGCCGGGCAGCCGGTCGGCGCGGGGGTCCTCGTCGCGGAAGCATGGCGCGATCTGGAAGTAGCGGTCGAAGCCCGCGACCATCAGCAGCTGCTTGTACTGCTGCGGCGCCTGGGGCAGCGCGAAGAACTTTCCCTGGTGGATGCGGCTGGGCACGAGGAAGTCGCGCGCGCCCTCGGGCGAGGACGCGGTGAGGATCGGGGTCGAATACTCGGTGAAGCCGGTCTCGTGCATGCGCTTGCGCATCGAGGCGATGACTTTCGTGCGCGTCACGATGTTTGCGTGCAGCGTCTCGCGGCGGAGGTCGAGGAAGCGGTATTTGAGGCGGACATCCTCGGGATACTCCGGCTCGGCGAAGACGGGCAGCGGCAGTTCCTCGGACTCGGACAGGATGGTGAGGTCCTGAACCTTGAGGTCGATCTCGCCGGTGGCTAGCGCCGCATTCACCGTATTTGCATCGCGTTTCACGACCTCGCCCGTGAGGCAGATGACGGATTCGACCCGGATGCGCTCAAGCCGCTGGAAGTGCGGGTTGGACGGGGTCACCACGCACTGGGTGATGCCGTAATGGTCACGCAGGTCGAGGAACAGCAGGCCGCCAAGGTCGCGTTTGCGATGAACCCAGCCGGACAGCTTGACGGTACTCCCGACATGCTCCGCGCGCAGCTGGCCGCAGGTATGCGTCCTGTAGGCATGCATCGGGGCAAAACTCCTGCTTTTCCCGCAGAATCCGGGGGATTTGGCTTGATAGAATGGGCGGACAAGCGCATGTCGCCGTCGAGATTGTCAATATCCGCCCTTAGTCTGATTCTGTTCTGGGCTGGGCCCGATCCGGGAGATCACGGATTTGAAGGACGCTGAGGCTGGCGAAATCCGCCTGATCACCGACACGGCGGCGCTGGAAGCGGCGTGCGAGCGGCTTTCGGGGGATGATTTCCTGGCCGTCGACACCGAGTTTCATCGCGAGACCACCTATTGGCCGCAGGTGTGCCTGATCCAGGTGGCGTCGTCGGACTATGATGTGCTGGTGGACCCGCTGGCCAAGGGGATCGACCTCGCCCCGCTCAACCAGCTGCTGGCGGACGCGTCACGGACAAAGGTTTTCCACGCGGCCCGGCAGGATCTCGAAATCTTCTCGCGGTTGATCGGGCATGTACCCGGGCCGGTGTTCGATACCCAGATCGCGGCGATGGCATGCGGGCTGGGGGATTCGATTTCGTACGAGAACCTCGTCTCGAAAGTGGTGCGCGGGACGGTCGACAAGTCCTCGCAGTTCACTGACTGGGTGCGGCGGCCGCTGACCGACAAGCAGCTGATTTACGCCCGTGGCGATGTCCTCTATCTGCGCGAGATCTACAAGATCCTGCGGGGGAAGCTGGAGAAGCAGAGCCGCATGGAATGGATCGAGGACGAGCATGCGGCCCTGCTCGATCCCGAGATCTACCAGTTCGACCCGGCAAGCGCTTGGAAGCGGCTGAAGATCCGCAAGTATCGCAACGACTATCTCGCCGTGCTGGCAAATGTGGCGAGCTGGCGTGAACGCGTGGCGCAGGAGACGGACAAGCCGCGCGGACGCATTCTGAAGGATGACGCGATCCAGGAGATCGCGCAGCAGAAGCCGCGCACGCTGGAGGCTCTGGAGCGGATGCGCGCCGTGCAGCAGGGGTTCGGCAAGTCGCGGCATGGCGCGGGCCTGCTGCAGGCGATCAACCAGGCGCTGGACGATCCCGATGCATATGCCCCGAAGGTGGACGAACCCGAGCGCTCCGGCCCGCCCCCGGGAGCGATGGTTGAGCTGTTGAAAGTGTTGCTCAAACAGGTGTCGGATGACGCGGGCATCGCGACGCGGCTGATCGCGAATGCGGCGGATGTGGAGTCGCTGGCGCGCGAGAAGGAGCCGGATATCGCGGCGCTGAAGGGCTGGCGGCGCGAGCTGTTCGGGGAAAAGGCGCTGAAGCTGAAGAGTGGCAAGCTGGCCTTGGCGGCGAGCCCGAAGGGCGTGAAGATCATCGAGTTGTAGGTGGGAGTGTTAACTGACTCGCGAGGCAGTGTGGGCGGGCTCCAACACTACGAAAGCCGCGTGGCGGAAGCCGAGGCCCTGACCGCGCGCGGGCCGGGTGTGATCAGCGAGTTGCTGGCCAACAGCAATTTCGAGTGGGCGGCGCAGAACTGCAGGGTCACAGCCGAGGCATATGTCGATCTGGGGCTGCTGCACTGGCGGCGCGGCGTTGATCCGCGCGAGGACTTCGCGTGCGCTGCGCGCGCCTATCAGAAGCTGGTCGAGATTGTGCAGCAGCACAAACTGCTGAAAAGCAGCTTCGAGATACCGCTTGTCTACGCGGCAATGTTTCTTGTTGATCGCCGCGCGGTGATCGCGTTTGGCAATGAGGCGGCCTACAAGGCGTCGCGCTGGTCGTGCTATCAGGCGCGTCTTGTCCACGCGCTGCACGATGCGGCGCCGAGCGAGATGTTGCTGGCGATGACGGACAAGTTCCTGGCAGAACCCGAGACACTGCCAGACCGCATTTTCGAGAGCTATTTCCAGCTGCTTGGTCTGCGTCCGCAAACGATGGGCCTCGAGGAGCGTGTGATGCGCGCCAAGGCCACCTGGGCAGAGCGCAAGCGCGATGAGCTGATCCCCGCGGGCCGTGCGCTCGATGGTCATGGTGACGCCAACGACCTGTATGTCGATCTCTACCTGGGCGCCGTCCTGAAGAAGATCGGGTGGAAGGGTCACACGGTCCACCGCTGGCTGTGGGACTGAAACCCGGAAGTTAACCCTTCGCTAACCATAACGCGGCGTGGTGGGATCAGAACTCTCAGGACCCTGCCCTTGACCGATTCCATCGGCGCCTCCCCGCAAGCCGTCCAGCGCGCTGAAGTGATGGCCGCGCTGAAGACCGCCGCGCGCTCGACCGGCGTCGGCTTCGACTATCTCGTGAAGACGGCGCAGCGGGAAAGCAATTTCGACCCCAATGCCAAGGCAGGCACCTCGTCCGCCACGGGATTGTTCCAGTTCACGGACGCGACATGGATGGGCATGCTCGAGCGCTATGGCGCGAAGCATGGCGTGAGCGCCGAGGGGGAATCGCGGGCCGACCTGCTGGCGCTCCGCAAGGACGCGAAAATGTCGTCCCTGATGGCGGGTGAACTGGCGGGCGAGAACGCGAAGATACTTGAGAAGAAGCTGGGGCGTCCGGCGACGTCGGCTGAACTCTACGCCGCACACTTCATGGGACCATCGGACGCGGGACGACTGATCCAGGCGGCCCGCGCCAACAAGGCCGGCGATGCCGCCGACATGTTCCCGAGGGCGGCGCTCGCCAACCAGAACGTCTTCCGCGGCAAGGATGGCGCCGACCTTACCGTTGCGCAGCTCTATGTGAAGCTGACCGGCGTGACGATTGCCGATGCAGACGCTGGCAAGATTGCGCCCGCCTCGTTCGGCGCAACACCGGCTGTGACGAATGCGGACGCGCTGATGCAGGCGCAGATGGGAATGGTCGCGATGACGTCGAGCCTGATGACGGCGCTGTTCGGCCTGCAGGAAGACAAGGCTTAGGTCCAGCCTCAGGCTGCTCGCTGATCGAGGCCGAGCTGTTTCCAGATCGCGAGCAGCGCAGACACCAGCTCGTCCATCATCGCTTCGGTGTGCTGCGGCGATGGCGTGAAACGCAGGCGCTCCGTTCCCTTCGGCACGGTCGGGTAGTTGATCGGCTGCACATAGATGCCGAAGTCGAACAGCAGCGTGTCGGACAGCGCCTTGCACCGCTCCGGATCCCCAACCAGCAGCGGCACGATGTGCGTGTCAGCCATCATCACCGGCAGTTTGGCGGCGATGAGCTTCTGGCGCAGGAGTTCCGCCTTTTCCTGGTGAACCTTGCGCAGCTCGCGACCGTAGTCGGAACGCAGCTTGCGGATCGAGGTCAACGCACCGGCGGCCAGCACAGGGCATGTCGACGTGGAGAAGATGAATCCCGGCGCCATCGAGCGGATGGCGTCGCAGATTGCGGTCTTCGAGGCGATATAGCCGCCCATGACGCCGAAGGCCTTCGCGAGCGTACCTTCGCAGATCGTGATGCGGTGCATGACATTGTCGCGCTGGGCGACGCCCGCGCCTTCATGGCCATACATTCCGACGGCGTGAACCTCGTCAAGATAGGTCATGGCGTCGAATTCCTCGGCGAGGTCGCACATGGCTTCCATCGGCGCCACGTCGCCATCCATCGAGTAGACCGACTCGAACGCGATCACTTTCGGCGCATCAGCCGGGTCGTTTTCCAGCAACGCACGCAGATGACCGAGGTCGTTGTGGCGGAAGATGCGCTTGGCGCAGTTGGCGCGCTTGATCCCCTCGATCATCGAGGCGTGGTTCAGCTCGTCCGAATAGATGATGACGTTCGGCATGATCTTGGCGAGTGTCGACAGCGTCGCCTCGTTCGACACATAGCCGGACGTGAACAGGAGCGCCGCTTCCTTGCCGTGCAGCGAGGCCAGCTCTTTCTCCAGTTCGACGTGATAGCGCGTGGTGCCGGAGATGTTGCGCGTGCCGCCGGAACCCGCGCCGAAGGTGTCGACCGCCTCTTTCATCGTGGCGATCACGTCCGGGTCCTGGCCCATCCCGAGATAATCGTTGGAGCACCAGACCGTGACGTCCTGTTCGCGGCCATCATTGTGGCGCACGGACGCTTTGGGAAACTCGCCGCGATACCGCTTGAGATCGATGAAAACGCGGTAGCGGCCTTCCGACCGGATTTCCTCAAGAGCGTTCTCGAAAGCAGCGAGATGTTTCATCAGCGTTTTCTCTTGTCCGCGTGCGCTTTTTCGGCGTCCGCGACTTTGTTAGGGCCCTACTTGGCGGTTTCCTAGTCCCAGATCAAACCGCTCCCGCAGTCTTGAGCGTTGTGCCGCAGGGTTGTTGCGACTGGCTCTCAACTGGCTAGACCGAGCTGCCGACTGCAGTGGCCGCAAGCGGTGGGCCAATGATGCGAACGCCCCCTGGCTGGTATATGGCCCTCGACGCGCTGCAGCGTCGTCGCGATCGTCCTCGCGCCCTCATCGGTCGGGGACGGGACAATGTTGAAGTGCTTGCCGGTTCCGGCCGCGCTGGTCTGGTCATGCGCGGCGGCGTATGCGCCGCGCCGCGACCTGCCGTTCTCGTACCGCTGGCTGGCGGATCTATTTCGACGTGGGAGGGCGATCCACTCGTCACCTTCATGATGCAGATCCGCCCGCAGCTGGCCACGCCGGGTGCACCGGCCTCCGACCAGCAGCGCCGTATCGCCGAACGCTTCAACCTGATCACGCCAGATCAGATAAGCCACGAGCCTGCGCTCGAAGACAGCGCCATGCTCACCGCGCTGATGCATGTCCATTACAGTTTCTTGCGGACGGATCACGCAGTGTACGGGTCGGCTTGCCACGAAGGCAACTATTCGATCGTGCACATGATGCTTGGCGCGCGGTTGATCGAACAGGCCGAGGCTGCCAAGCCCGCACCGAAATCGAAGCCCTGAAAACATAACCGCCGGCCTCTTGCGAAGCCGGCGGCGTCGGGTTGTGAGGTAGGGTTGCCGGTTGAAGGCAAGTCCGCCGTCATCGCCCTTAGTTTGTCAGCCCCGAACGATCAGGCCAGGGTCTGCACACTTACAAAACTGGAACTGGCAACACTCAGAGCTGGTAGCGGATCTGGTCGGACCAGAAGCGCTCAAGTCGGGCCAGCGACTTGTTCAGCTGGTCCAGGTCGTCCGAGCGGACCGAGGCGGTCGGCTCGAGCGAGGTGGCCTGCTTCTCGAACAGGGAGGAGACGCGGTTGCGAACGGCCTTGCCGGACGGCGTCAGCTTTAGGCGAACAGTGCGGCGGTCGTCGCTGGAGCGCGACTGGACCAGGTAGCCGCCTTCCTGAAGCTTCTTCACATTGTATGACATCGACGTGCCGGCGAAGGAGCCGCGAGCGCGCAGGGCGCTGGCAAGGGTTTCGCTCTCTCCGATCTCGTACAGCAGGAGAGCCTGAACGCCGGTAAGCGAGCGCTCGCCATTGCGTTCCAGGTTGTCCTTCACGACGTCGTGGAGACGGCGATGCGCCTGCTCCAGCAACGAAAGCGCTTTCAGGAAAGACTGCTCAACGTTCTCGTCAGCCGCGATATCGCGGACCTTTGCGTTCGTCATCACCACCACCATCGTTGTTTTTGTCTGTTTGCCGATTCGCTCGGCTTATGGTGTGAAGATACACGGGCTTGACTAAGCAATCGCTAAATCGAACGAGTTTGATGCAATTTTTCATGCTTATTCGCGCTGTTTTACTTTGTTCATGTCCGTAATCAGGAAGTAAAAACGAAGCATTCGAATTGCTGCTTCACGCCGTCCGTACACCCCGCAAATCTGCCTGAGGCGCCACGCGCTTTACTTGGCCGTCGCCTGTGCTTGTCTGCCGCCGGGCGGCCAGGACGGAGGACGCAGACATGGGGATCACGAGGACACTGCTTGCCGCAATCCTGGGCGCTAGTCTTGCCGCATCATGCTCGCCTTCGACCCGCAGCGCAGGCGCGGAAGCCGCGCCCACAGAAGCCGCCGCTGCGCCAGCGCCGGAAGCGCTCGTGCCTGATGTCGAGAGCGACACGATTCCAACAGCAGGCGGCATACCGCTCGTGCCGCTGACGGGCGAGGTAAACTTCCTCGACGCGCTCGACCCCCGGCCGGTTCACAACACGCCGCATGTCTACAACACGAACCACACGGCCGTGCAGATCATCAAGGAGGAAGAGACGCTCCAGCTTGAGGCGTACGAGCTCGGCGGCTTGTGGCTGATCGGCTATGGCCACCTTATGCTCGAGGGCGAGAAGGATGTGATCACGGAGGAAGAAGCCGTCGCCTTCCTGCGCGAGGACCTGCACTGGTGCGAGGAAGCGATCGAGCGGTACGTAAAGGTCCCCGTCACGCTCAACGAGTTCAGCGCGATGGTGGCGTTCTGCTACAATGTAGGCTCGGGCAAGACCCGTGGCTCGTCCATCGTGAAGCGCGTCAATGGCGACGACCGGCCGGGCGCGGCGAACGCCTTCCTGCTGTGGAACAGGATGAACGGTGTGGTCATGAAAGCGCTTGCCAATCGGCGCGCAAGGGAGCGCACGCTGTTCCTGACGCCGTAAGGGTGCTGCGCATTACCCCTCCACCCATCTCGTCAGATCTCCGACGCTGATCTCGCCTCCAGCTATCACACGCGCCGTCACGCCACCGCGCCAGTCCGGACGCAATGCATCCCACAGGCCCGGCATCTGCTCATCCATGCGAATGCAGGGCTGCGTCTCGCCTGTCGCCATCAGACGCACATCGCCGACGGCCAGCACATCTCCGACACGCCGCGGATTGCGCACCCCGGCCACGAGCAAGGTCGCCCGCCTGACCGTCCACGACGCGGCCGGATCCAGCCCCGCCACGGCCGCCGCCCAGTCTTCCGCGAACAGCACCGTTACCTGCCGTGCTTTCTGTCTGCCCCGAAAATCCCCCTCCACGCCTGTGGCGATGGACACGAATGCGCGATGCACCGGGACCATTGGCGCGCGCTTGGCCGCCTTTGTCGCAATTGCCTCAAGGCAGCCGGTCATCCTGTACCCCACGGCCGCGCCAGCCCGCTGCGCTGCGGCATCTTGGAAGAGCTAGCGTATTGCCGCATCCGGCGCCGCCTTCTAGTTTGCAGGCGCAGGGCGGGGTCGAGTGTCCACGAGATACTCCGTTCAGGCAAAACAAAAGGGCCGAAACAGGCCCGCGGAGGAGATGACCCGAATGCGCGCTCACTTGTTGTCGCTGGCTGTCGCCGCGCCCGCCCTGCTGCTGGGCCTTGCCGGCTGCACCAACCCGCCATCCGGGTCCATGGAATCAGCCGCTACGGTCAACCAGATGGGCGCCGCCGCGGTGACCGCACAGCGCCTCATCAACGCCGACAACGAGCCTGGCTCGTGGCTGGCGGCCGGGCGCGACTATCGCGAACAGCGCTTCAGCCCGCTCGACCAGATCAACGACACCAACGTGTCGAAACTTGGCCTCGCCTGGTATGCCGACATCGACACGGAGCGCGGGCAGGAATCCACGCCCGTCGTGGTTGACGGCGTGATGTACCTGACCACCGCATGGTCGATGGTGAAGGCCTATGACATACGCACAGGGTCGCAGCTCTGGGCCTACGATCCGAAGATCGACCGCGCCAAGGGCGCCGACGCCTGCTGCGACGTCGTCAATCGCGGCATTGCTGCCTGGAATGGCAAGATCTATGTCGGCGTTCTCGACGGCCGCCTGATCGCGCTTGATGGCAAGACCGGCAAGGTGGTCTGGGAGAAGCAGACGACCGACACCTCGCTCCCCTACACCATCACGGGTGTGCCCCGCATCGTTAAGGGCAAGGTCATAATCGGAAACGGCGGCGCCGAGTATCGCGTGCGCGGCTACATAACCGCCTATGACGCCGAGACCGGCGAGCAGGCGTGGCGCTGGTATTCCGTGCCAGGCGATCCTGCCAAGGGTGACGAACAGCCCGAGCTCGCCGAAGCCCGCAAGACCTGGAACGGCGAGTTCTGGAAGCTGGGCGGCGGCGGCACGTTGTGGGACGGCATGGCCTACGATCCCGATCTCGACACCATCTATGTCGGCACAGGCAACGGCACGCCATGGAACCAGAAATATCGCTCGCCCGGCGGCGGCGACAACCTGTTCCTCTCCTCGATCGTCGCGCTCGACCCGAACACCGGCAAGTACAAGTGGCACTATCAGACCACCCCGGGGGAAACCTGGGACTACACGGCCACGCAGCCGATCATGGTCGCCGACCTGAACTATCCGGAAGGCAAGCGCCGCGTCGTGATGCAGGCGCCGAAGAACGGCTTCTTCTACGTGCTCGACGCGAAGACCGGTAAGCTGCTAAGCGCTGAAAAATTCGCGCCGCTTACCTGGGCGACGCATGTCGACATGAGGACCGGCCGTCCGGTTGAGGTCCCCGAAGCCCGCTTCGACATCACGGGCAAGCCTGCCATCGTCGCGCCAGCCGCCCTCGGCATGCACAACTGGCATCCTATCTCGTTCAGCCCGGAGACGGGCTATGTCTACCTGTCGGTGCACGTCTCCTCGTCCACCTACGCCTCGCCCGATACCTTCGAAGTGAACCTGAAGGGCTGGAACACCGGCATCGGCTTCAACGCCGCCTCTGGCGTCACGCCCGTGGTCGCCACCGGCAAGGCGCCGACCACGGAGGCCTATCTGATCGCGTGGGATCCGATTGCAGCCAGGGAAGTCTGGCGTGTCCAGAACACCGACCCGCGCGGCGGCACCGGCGTTATGGCCACATCGGGCAATCTCGTCTTCTCCGGCAACCACGCCGGCGAGTTCAACGCCTATGACGCCCGCACCGGCAAGAAACTCTGGGGAGCTTCAACGCAGGCAAAAGTCGTCGCCGCGCCGTCGACCTTTACCGTCGATGGACAGCAGCAGGTCGCCATTCTCGTCGGCGCCCGCGGCCTCCCCGTCGGCCAGAAGCGCACCGTCCCGAGTAGCGCCAACAACTCCCGTATCCTCGTCTACCGCATAGGCGGCGCGGCGACCCTGCCGATCGAGATGCCGACGACGACGGCGTCCGGCGCACCCGTCAAGGTCAAGATCGACCCGCCACTTCTCACCGCCAGCAACGAAACGGTTGCGTCCGGCGAGATGCTGTTCGGGGCCAACTGCGCCGTCTGCCATGGCGCACAGTCGGTGCCCGCTGCTGGCTCGATCGCACCGGACCTCCGCTACTCCGCGCTGCTCAACGCACGCGGCGGCTGGAACGGCGCTGTGCGCGAGGGCGACCGCGCCCAGCGCGGCATGCCTGGCTTCAAGGCGACGCTCACCGAGGAACAGACCGACGCTATCCTCGCCTACGTCATCAAGCGCGCCAATGACGAGAAGGCCGCGCAGGAAGCCGCCGCGAGGCCGTAGCCTCGGCGCGCCACACCCACCTGCTTGTCTCTCTTGATCGCCACACGATCGAGAGAGACGGCTGCCTTCGGTGCGACATGACGACGTGAATTTGCCGCAAAGGCAACACGTCTGAAGGCGCCGCACTTTTCCCGGAAAAGCACCCTTTGTGGCGATGGGGAAGCTGCTCTCTTGATCAAGCCCAGCGCACACCGCCAAAAAAGCGGAGACACAGAGTTTACGAGAAATACTCTGTCCAGCACGGTTCCGTGCAGCCGCGTTCTCGGCCGCATGACACGCGCATAAAGCGCCTCATGAGGGGTCGGGATACCACCGCCTATCGATCGCTGGATCGATGCGGTTCTGTTTCTTTGGGTGAGCCTCGTCCAGAATGTGTGATCCAGCCGCCCGCACGGGGCAGGCTAACCGCTGCGGTCGCCTGACCGGCACACGTACACCAGCCAGACCAACTCCGGCGTTGCGCAGCAGGTATAGCCTCGCCGTGCCTAGCTGTCGGCGCGGGGCGCAAGCGCGAATCTGACGCCCAGATCGGCCAGCTTATCGGTGTCGCACCAGCGGACACTCTCCGCGATCAGCGCGATGCCATCCGCCGCTGTCACTTCGAGCCGCGACATCGGAATGTCGAGCGCCTCGCAGCGCGACGGATCGAGGCGAACGGCTTCGAACGTCATCCGAGCACGGGCGCCCATCGGCGTCCGCCACGATTTGCGAGCATCCAGGCCAACGCGAAATCCCCTGCGGCGGAAAGCGTCCACCCGGTCCAGTGCGAGATCGTCGAGCGCCGACATGGACGCATCGCAAAAATCGATCCGGACTTCCTGCGGCAGGATGCCGGCACGGGCCGCCCCCGCTTCGGCCGCCATCGGCGCATCCCTGTCGGCCAGCGCCGCCATCGGAGCTGAGATCGACAGCGGGCGATGATTGGCCCCGGCCTGCTGCGCCAGACGTCCGGCGCGCTCGATCAGGTCGCCTAGCCAGCCGGCCGCCGACGGATGAGCCGCATCCGACAGGTGGCTAGGCCGGAACGTATCCTCAAAACTGATGTCAGCCTCGGCATGCACGCCGAACGCCTCGCCATCTGCAAGGCGGACCACCGGACGGAAGCGCAGCCGGGGCTGGCGCTCGACCAGAGCAACCGGTTCAGTCACGACAAGCCGCAGGTAGGATGCGCGTGCAGTGGTCATTGCGGGGTCTCGCTGGAGGTGCTGAGTTGTCCCGTTAGATAACAGACCAGCCTGAAGGTCCGCCGAAACGCGATCGGTGAATTTTCATCAAATCGTTCGGCAGTTTCGAGTGTATATGGAGTCTTGATGATCGACAGCGCCGACCGCCCCAAACCCGCCGCCACCGTACTGATCGTCCGGGATGCTCCCGATCTGGAAGTGCTGATGGTCCGCCGCAGCGCAGGCATGGCGTTCGGCGCAAGCGCCTGGGTGTTTCCCGGCGGAAAGGTCGCCCCCGCCGACGCCGATCCACTCTGGGATGAGCTGTCAGACGGCAGTTACGATCATTACCAGCGCTCGCTGCGTATCGCAGCGGCGCGCGAAGTTTTCGAGGAATCCGGCCTCCTGCTGGCAACGAAGGCCGGTAACGAACTGGACGCGGAAGCCTTCTCAACCTTTGATTCACGTCGCGCCGCCGTGGAAGCAGACCCTGCCCACTTTCTCTGTCTCGTCCGCGACGCCGGCCTGCGCCTGATCCTGGACCGCCTCGTCCCCTTCGCCCACTGGATCACGCCCAGCTTCGAACCCCGCCGCTTCGATACGCACTTCTTCCTCGTTCGCTGCCCGACTGAACAAGTCGTCCGGCACGATGGCCGCGAGGCTGTTGATCATGAATGGGTGTCGCCTGAAGTCCTGCTCGCCCGCCGCCGCGAAGGCCAGGCCAGGCTGATGTTCCCGACCCGCCTGAACCTCGAAGTCCTCGGCCGCGCTTCCAGCGCAGCCGATGCTGAGACGCAGGCGCGCTCACGCACGGTCGTCACGGTCGAACCAGAGGTGCAAGACCGCGCCGACGGAAAGGTGCTCGTAATCCCGGCCGAGGCGGGCTACGGGCTGACCGAAGAACGGATGAAGGACGTTGCGGGCTGAGTTCAGCCCTGCTGCTCAATCTGCGAAACGATCAGAGCCTTGCTCTGCGCCTCCAGCTCGGCAGCAAGCGCCAGGCCGACCGGATGATCGGCGCCCATGATCTTGCCGGCCACAGCCGCCTTAACCGCATCCACATGCGCCTTAAGTAGCTTGTCGGGCGCATGGATCTCGCCATGCTCGTCACCCGTAAGCTTGCACAGCGATGAGCAAATGCGGCCGACCAGCGGATAGCCATAGGTCGGAGCCAGGCCCTTGAGATCATGCGCGCGGCGATGCAGCTCATTGCGCGAGGTCGGTGTACCTGGCGCAGCTTGATACGCGCCCCAGGCTTCCAGCAGACGCTCAGCTTCTTCCTTGATCCACTCGGCAAATTGCGAGGACATCTGCTCCAGCGCGGCTTCGGCGCGGCCGATTGCCTTCTGGTCGAGCACCGGCAAGGGGCCGCCGACTTTCGATTTCAGAACGTTGGGCGGCGTGATGACTTCGATGGGCTTCTGTCTGGCCATGACCCCCCCCGGAGCATGTGCAGTTTGAGAGATCTTTCGAACGATTCGCAACTTCTGCAAACGATTTTAACTAACGGCCGCGCGGCGGCAAGCCTCAAAAATCGGCACGGTCGGAACCTTGAGAACCAGCCGCAGGCGACCAGAATCCAGCGCCTTTCGCCGCAATTGCCGAGGATTTCCTCGCGCGATCCGACGCGGGATGGAACGAAATCGACGTCGTCGTCCAGCAAGATTTCGCCGTTGGCGCTACCGGTTTGCGCCCCATCGTCGCTCCACGACGTGAACCCGAGCATCCAGGAGGGCGCAAATTCACAGCCGCTGGAGACGTTGAATGCCGATCAGTCACAACCGCCGCGTGACCTATGGCCAGCTGCGTGGTTAACGACCCCCTCGCAGATCTGCATGCGCGCGGCGAGCTTCCAGGCTCCGGGATGAGCATTGGGCACAACCGTTCCGCGCACAGCACCAGGCAAAGCACCGCACCACCCTGCGCGCCCTGTAAACAGGTCCCTCCGCTCGTACGCCTTAGCTGTCGTACCCCGGTGACTCGCGATCAAGCTTCCGAAGGCAGCCCGGCCAGGCGAGCATCGCGCCCATGCCAGAGGCCATAGCCTGCTGCTGCTTCACCGTTTCGATGGCATGATCCGGCGCGATGCGCAGATGTTCGCGCCCCTGCGCCGAGGCCATGACCTGGATCTGACACGCGCGCTCAAGGAAGAAAATCTGCGTCCAGCATTGCGCGGCCGTAGCCCCCACGGCCAGCGTGCCGTGGTTCCACAACATCATGGCGTTCTTGTCGCCAAGATCGGCAACCAGCCGCTCACGCTCGTCGAGGTCGAGCGCAATACCTTCATAGTCATGATAGGCAAGGTTAGGCAGAACGATAAGCGCATGCTGGCTGATCGGCAGTAGCCCCTCCTTCGTCGAGGCCACGGCGATGCCCGCGTCGGTGTGGACGTGCAGCACGAACTTCGCATCCTCACGCGCAGCGTGGATAGCCGAGTGGATCGTGAAGCCCGCCGGATTGATCATGTGCTCCGTCGGCTCGACGACATTCCCGTCAAGATCGATCTTCACCAGCGAGGATGCTGTGATCTCGTTGAAGAAATAGCCGTATGGATTGATCAGGAAGTGATGCTCCGGACCCGGCACGCGGGCCGAGATATGGGTGAAGATCATGTCGTCCCAGCCATAGAGGGCGACCAGCCGGTAAAGGGCGGCAAGCTCCACCCGGACCTGCCATTCTTCAGCGCTGCACCTGTCCTTGATGCTCACGGCTCTCAGATCGTCTGCCATGCGTTGTCTCCTGTAGCGGGAAACCTAGACCGGTTCAGGGCGAAAGTCATTCTGTCGCCCCGGGGAAATCGGGCATATAGCTTTCCAGCCCAACGGGAGCCCGCATGAGCGCCGACCCCAGAATTCACTTCGCTGCCTCAGGCAAACCGGAGGCCCGGACAGCACTCGAGACCATGTCCCGGCGGTATGGCCAGGCCCCGCTCGACGGGGCTGACATTGTGGTTGCCCTGGGCGGCGACGGCTGGATGCTGGACACGCTGCGGGAACGCTTCTCGGATCGTCTGCCAGTTTACGGGATGCACCGCGGAACGGTGGGCTTCCTGATGAACGAATACCTGGAGGACGGCCTGCCCGAACGGCTGAAAGCTGCTGTGAAGCAGGTGATCCACCCGCTCGAAATGAGCGCCACCGGCGTCGACGGAACCACGACGATCAAGCTGGCCATCAACGAGGTCTCACTGCTGCGCCAGAGCCCACAAACCGCGAAACTGCGGATCATGGTCGACGGGAAGGAACGACTTGCAGAGCTGTCGGCCGACGGTGCGTTGGTCGCCACTCCTGCCGGATCAACCGCCTACAATCTCTCGGCGCACGGCCCGATCCTGCCGATCGGCGCGAATGTGATGGCGCTGACGCCAATCTCTCCCTTCCGTCCCCGGCGCTGGCGAGGCGCACTTGTGAGCGCGGATGCACGCGTCGAGATGGAGGTGCTGGAAGCGGACCGCCGCCCCGTCGCCGCCTCAGCCGACACGCAGGAAGTGCGCAACGTCGCCCATGTGGTCATCCGTGAGGACCGCAGCAAGCCGATGACCATGCTGTTCGACGAAGGCCACGCCCTCGACGAGCGCATTCTTCGCGAACAGTTCTCGCTCTAGCTGAACAGCTCGCTCGGGCGAGGATTTGTCGCCTCGCGCGGATTGGTCCATTCTCTCCCCTGATGACCGACATGACCCTCATGGAGCGCGAAACGCGGGAGTCGCCGGCCGTGGCGATGCGGCTGGTGGATTCCTGCAGCGCGCAGCTTGCGGAACTCGGCGCACGTCTCCGTACCCTCGAACCGCGCCTGATCCTGGCAGCCGGCCGCGGCAGTTCGGATGCAGCGGCCCTGCTGGCCAAGTATGTCTTCGAGACACGCCTCGGCCTGCCAACGGTATCTGTCGCGCCGTCCGTACACTCGATTTACGGCGCAAAGCTCAAGCTTGCAAAAGCACTCGTGCTTGCCATCTCGCAGTCGGGTCGCAGCCCCGATCTCGTCGCGTTCTGCCGCGCCGCCACGGGGCCGGACGTGCTTCGCCTCGCCATGGTCAACGATGTGGCTTCGCCGCTGACGACAGCCGTTGACGTCACGCTGCCGCTGATGGCCGGGCCGGAAACGAGCGTCGCCGCAACAAAGTCCTGCATCGCGGCGATGACGCTGGTGCAAGGCCTCGTCGGCCACTGGCGCCCCGAGTCGGGCATGGCCGCAGCATTTGACCGCACAGCATCCGTGCTCGAGGAATCCATTGCCGCTGACTGGTCCGGGGCTGATGCCTTCCTGGATGGCGACGGGCCGGTCTATGTGGTCGGCCGCGGCCCCGGGCTGGCAATCGCCGCGGAAGCCGCGCTCAAGCTGAAGGAGACCAGCGGCCTGCACGCAGAGTCGATCAGCGCCGCCGAGATCCGGCACGGTCCTTACGCCCTTGCTGGACCGTCGCTTCGCGCGATCATCTTCGCCCAACGCGACGCGGCTTTCGCAGGACTCAAGACGCTCGCCGCCGACCTCGTGCGGCAGGGCGCTTCTGTCCTGCTGATATCGCCAGACACCACCCTGCCTGGCGTCCATACACCTTCTGATGAGGAACCGGTGCTCGAACTGATCGCCATGCTCGCGCGCTTCTACCTTTTCGCCAACGCCGGAGCCCTGCGCCGTGGGCGCTCGCCGGACAGCCCGCCGATGCTGAGCAAGATCACGGAGACGCACTGACGTGCTGACGCTTGCCGCCACCCGCTTGTTCACCGGAACCGAGATTCTCGATGGCGCAACCTTGGAGATCGACAGTGGCTTGATCGTCCGCGTAACTCCCGGCATTCGGCCGGGCGTACCGTGGCTGGATGGGCTGCTTGCACCGGGGCTGGTGGATATTCAGGTCAATGGCGGCGGCGGCGTTCTCTTCAATGACTCCCCGACCGTGCAGTCGCTCCGCACGATCACACAAGGGCATGCTCAGCTTGGCGTCACCGCACTGATGGCGACACTGATCTCTGACGAGCGTGGCAAGATCGCTGCCGCGATTGACGCCGTTGCTGAAGGCGTTCGCGATGAAATGCCTGGCCTGCTCGGCCTGCACCTCGAAGGTCCATGGCTGTCGGAACCTCGCCGCGGCGTGCACCCCCAGCGCTACCTGCGCGCACTGGATGCTGCTGACCTCGACCTGGTGGCGAGGAAGCATCCGTTTCCCGTTCTTGTGACCCTTTCGCCCGAACAGGCCTCGCCAGACGACGTCCACAGACTGACGTCGGCCGGCGTCACCGTCAGCATCGGCCATACAGCGGCTTCCCATAGGGAAATTGAGGCGCTGATCGCCGCGGGCGCCACGGGCTTTACTCACCTCTTCAACGCCATGCCGCCGATGGAGGGACGCAGTCCAGGCGCGGTCGGCGTTGCGCTGGCGGAACGCAGGACCTGGGCTGGACTCATCCTCGATGGCATCCATGTGCATCCGGTTTCAGCAAAAGCCGCCTTCGCGGCAAAATCTGCCGACAAGCTCGTCCTCGTTTCGGACGCCATGGCGACGGTCGGCGCGACCGACACGTCGATGACCCTCTTCGGCGACCGTATTGCGGTCGCCGGCGGCGCGCTCAGGACCGAAGCAGGCACGCTCGCCGGCGCACATCTGGATCTGGCAACAGCCGCCCGCAATGCGCTCGCCATGCTGAACGCCACAACCGTTGAGGCGCTGCAGATGACCAGCCTCACGCCCGCTGTGTTTCTCGGCGCTGACCGGCTCCACGGCCGCATCGCACCGGGCGCCCGCGCCGATCTTGTGCTCTTCAGCGATGCGCTGGACGTCCGGAACGTCTGGATAGCGGGCGCCGAGGTCTGCCCGCCAGGCCTGTAGCCTACCTGCCTCGCGCAGCATCCAGCGCGGCACGCAGGTTTCCACCCGACTGGCCGATCAGGACACGCGCATCATCGACGCTCATGCCTTGCACCACCAGGACGGCCAGCTTCACATCACTGCCTACCCTTAGCAAAGCATCCGCAGCGATGGCGGGATCGCATCCTGTCAACCTTGCCACCATCTGCTCCGCGCGTTGCCGCAACTTGGCGTTGGTTGGGCGCATGTCCACCATCAGGCCACGATATACCCGGCCAAGCTGGATCATCACGGCTGTCGAAAGCAGGTTCAACACGATCTTCTGTGCGGTCCCCGCCTTCAGCCGCGTTGAACCTGCAACAGCTTCAGCGCCCGTCTCGATCAGGATAGGATGATCAGAGGCAGACAGAAGACGCGAGCCTGCATTGTTAGCAATCCCGATCGTCAATGCGCCTTGCCTCCGCGCCGTCTCCACGGCCGCGACCGTGAACGGCGTATTGCCGCTTGCAGCGATCCCAAGCACAACGTCATCGGATCCGACGCGGAGTTGCGTGATCTGGCTGGATCCGTCCTCGGCAGAGTCTTCTGCATTCTCGACCGCCCGCAGAAGGGCCTTCTCGCCACCCGCAATGACGAACGCCACCTTGTCGGCCGGCCAGTTGAAAGTTGGCAGCAACTCAGCTCCGTCCTGCACGCCGATCCGTGCCGAAGTCCCGGCGCCACAATAGACCAACCGCCCTCCCCGCCGCAGGCGCTCGACCGCCGCTCCGACCGCCGCCGCAATTGATGGAAGGGCCGGCTGGACCGCAGCGACCGCCTCTGCCTGACTTTCGTGCAGCAAGCCGACCTGCGCGATGGCAGGGAGCCGGTCGAGATCGAGATAGCGCGCGCTTGCATCTTCGGTGCTCATGGGCCGGGTATCTCATGGAAACGGCCGGCATTGAATGCCGCGCGAAGCACGCTAGACAGGCGCAATGACGGAAGCGCTTTTCCTTGGCGTGGATGGCGGCGGAACACGATGCCGCGCCCGGCTGGCGTCAGCCGACGGCCGTACGCTGGGCGAAGGCGTCTCCGGGCCTGCCAGCATGCGCTTCGGTATACAGGCCGCCAGCGCTTCGATTCTCGCCGCCACGGCACAGGCGCTTGCGCAGGCGGGCCTTGGCGAAGAGGCGCTCTCACGCACCTATGCCGGCATAGGCCTCGCCGGCACGGGCCAGCTCGGCGCCCGGCAGGCGCTGGGGTCATGGCAGCATCCGTTCGCTGCTGCCGCGTTCGAGGGCGATGGCTACCTTGCATGGCTCGGCGCCTTCGGCGGCGATGAAGGCGGCATCGTCGTCTGCGGCACGGGCAGCATCGGCATCACCTACAAGGGGAAGACCATCCGCGTCGGCGGCTACGGTTTCCCGGTGTCGGATGAAGGCAGCGGCGCACATATCGGCCTCAACGCCATCCGGTACTCGCTTCGCACCCTCGACGGGCGAGCAAGGCCGACGGCATTTGCGGAGGAAATCCTCGAGCGCTTCTCGTCCGACCCCGCTGTTGTCATCCGCTGGTCGGAAACGGCGAACGCAACTGACTACGCCGCCTTCGCAGCGATCGTGATCAAGCACGCGGCGGCTGGTGAAGCGGCTGCCAGCAACCTCTTGCGAGATGCCGCCATCCACATCGCCGGGCTTGCCGAAGCGGTGCTGGATCGCGGAGCACCGCGCGTGGCGCTGGTTGGCGGGCTGGTCGAGTTCATCCGTCCCTACATCCCAGCGAGCACAGCCTCCCGCCTGACTGATCCAGCGGCCGATGCGATGGATGGCGGCATCCGTCTGGCCCGCATGCGCCGCGAGGCAGAGCAGGCCTGAATCGTAGGGGCGCCGGGGTCGACCGCGTCCGCAAAGACCATCGGCGGGATCTTGCCCGTCAGGTCAGCGCGCGTGAAAGCGGTCGTGATCTTGTCCATGCCCGGGCCCAGAAACGCGCTGCGATCAGCGATGCAGCCTTCAATCTTTCGCCACTCCCCGCCAGCGCAACGTTCGAGCGCGTCCACACACGCCTCAAGCGTCGTAGCACCCAGCATGCACAAGCCCTCGGGGTCGTTTTTGCAGCAGCCTGTCCTTGTCGCTGCAGCATTGGTGGTCGACGGAACGTGTCTCAACAGAAATCGTGAATACGAGCGGTTCGCGCCTTGATTAATCGATACAGGGCTCGCGTGCGTGGGGGCGGCAAGAGGCTCCAGTCGAGCCGGCTGCAGCCTGGATCAGGCCCGCTTGCGTCCACCGGCAAGCTGGCCCAACACCTTCTCGACACGCGCGAGGCGCTCGAGCGGATCTGCGATCGCTTCCTCCAGGATCAACCGGCCATTGCGCGCCAGCAATCCTGCTTCGGCTATCGCCTTCTTCGTCGGCTCAACACGCGGCGCGAACGCAATCGCAGTCGGGCCGCCATCCACCTTCGCGATATTGGCAACCCGCGCCAGCGTCCGCACATTGGCTATGCGCAGCAACGTTGCGGCCTCGGTGGGCTTTTCGCCGAACCGATCGATCAGTTCCTCCTCAAACGCGCCCTGTTCTTCGCGAGATGTGAGGCGCGCGAGACGCAGGTAGAGGGACAGGCGCGAGTCAGCCTCGGGAATCCAGTCTGCCGGAATTCGGCCATTGATCCCGAGGTTGATCACCGGCGTCCATCGCTCCAGCGTTTCGCCCTGCGCCTCTCGCACGGCCCGCTCAAGCAGATGCTGGTAGAGATCGATGCCGATCAGCTTCATGTGTCCGCTTTGCGCATCGCCAACCAGATCGCCTGCACCACGAATGTCGAGATCGCGCGCACTGATCGCAAAGCCGGCTCCGAGCCGGTCGAGAGATTCCAGCGTCCGCAAGCGCTTCCGCGTGGCTTCCGTCAGCGACGCCCCCGCTTCGGTCGTAAGCAGGATATGCCCACGCCGGTTGCCGCGGCCTACACGCCCGCGCAGCTGGTGCAGCTGGGCAAGGCCAAATCGGTCCGCGCGCCATACCACCATCGTATTGGCGCGCGGCACGTCGAGACCCGCCTCGATGATGTTCGTCGCAAGCAGCACGTCGCCAAGGCCGCCGGCGAACCGCACCATCGACGTGTCGATTTCAGCCGCGGGCATCTCGCCATGTGCTTTCAGCAGCGACAGGTCCGGCGTCAGTCGCTGCAGCGTCGCCTCCATGGCCGCGATATCCTGGATACGCGGCACAACGACAAAGCTCTGCCCTCCCCTGTCCTTCTCGCGCAGCAGCGCCGTCCGCACCTGGTGTTCGTCGAACGTCCCGGCGAGCGTGCGGATAGGCTGTCGGCGCGCGGGCGGCGTTGCAATCACGGACATCTGCTTCAGGCCGAGAAGCGCATTCTGCAGCGTGCGGGGGATAGGCGTCGCCGTCAGGCTCAGCAGGTGCCCACTTGGGCCAGCGAGGTCGCGCAGCCTGCTCTTGTCGGCGGCTCCGAAACGCTGTTCCTCGTCGATCACGACCAGAGCGAGCTTTGCGTATTCGACTTTCTCCGAGGCCACCGCCCCGGTTCCCACCACAACAGAGATCGACCCATCGGCCAGCCCGGCCTTCACACGCTTGCGGTCCGCCGCGTCTGACAGACGCGACAGTGCGGCGACCTTCAGGCCGGTCCGCTCGAAACGCTGCTTGAATGTCTCATAGTGCTGGCGCACCAGCACGGTGGTGGGGGCAGAGACCACAACCTGCCTGCCCGCCAGAGCGACCAGGGCAGCAGCGCGCAACGCCACCTCGGTCTTTCCATAGCCCACATCGCCAACGACCAGCCGGTCCATTGGCTTTCCCGAACCGAGATCCTCACGGACGGCGTTGATGGCGCGCATCTGATCGGGGGTCTCGGAAAACGGAAACCCTGTCACGAAGTCGGCATAGGCGCCGGGATCGGGTTCGATCTTCGCGGCCTTGCGTTTGGCATTTTCCGTCGCCAGCCGCGTCATGTCGACTGCCGTATCCGTCATGGCCTTGTCGATGATGAGGCGGCGCTTGCGCCAGCTGACACCGTCCAGTCCATCCAGCGTAACGGCAGTGCGGTCGGCGCCATAGCGCCAGATGCGATCTGCCTCCTCGACAGGCACGAGACGGCGCGCGCCGCCGGCATATTCCAGCTCGATCGCCTCAACGACAGCGCTTGATCCGGACGGGCGGCTCAGGCCGGCGATAACGGCGATGCCGTGGTCTTCATGGTTGATGACGTCGCCAACACAGACGTCACCGATCTCGAGGAGATGCTCGCCATTGTCGACACCGGCGGCCGCCAGACCCGCATTGCTGCCGAGCACTTCAACAGCCGCGATGACGAGTCGCTTCTGCTCTCGCCAGCTCAGCTGGAGCCGCATTTCCAGCAGCTTCACCCGGTTAAGCCAGCCGCTGTCAGCCTCGTTCCAGCTGGGTATGGGCCGTACGCCCTGGGCGAGCTTTCTCGGCAAGCGCTTCTTGATGAATCGAAGGTCGTGCTCGGAACCCGAGATGACAACGCGGGCCTTCTCCTTGAGCGCGGTTGCGATCTCCGCATTCATCGCCTTCACGGGGTCGGGGTTGGCAGAGAAGCGGATCGTACGTTCGTCTGCACCGGCCACCAGGTCGACTGTACTCCGCTTCGTCGTCGCAGCATCCCATGCCGGTTGCTGAACGATGTTCTGCACGGCCGGCGAGTTCTTCCGCCGAACGCCCTGAACTGAATCCGCGGCAAGGCTCAGATAGCGCGTGCGCTCGGCAACGGCGCCTGGATCGAGTGCGATGACCGCGTCGGGGAAGTATTCGAACAGCGTGTTGCTCCGCCCAAGCAGGACCGGCCAGGCCGCGCCGCCAAGATCGATGTGCGGCAGGTCGCGCTTTCCGCGCTGGCTGACAGAGTCGAACTCGCGGATGCGCTGGATCACTCCATCGGAGAGTTCAATCCGTACCGGCCGCTCGGCATTGGCGGGAAATATGTCGATGACGCGTCCGCGCATGGCGAACTCGGCCGGCTCGTCCACACGGTCATCCTCGAAATAGCCGATATTGCCGACCACCTTTCGGAAGGCGTCTGCTTCAATGCGGCCGCCGACCGAGAACCGCGTAAGCGGCCCGTCAAATGTCGCCGGCTTCGGCAGCATCTCGCTTGCGGCTTCGGCCGTGGTCACGCAGACAACGCGCCGCGCCTTCGCCCGCGCCAGAGCCCGCGCTCGTCTCAAGGCGGCGAGCCGGACGCCAGTGTTTGCGGGCGTTGGCGGCTGGGTGTCGCCCGGCAGCGCATCGCTTGGATCGAAGAACACGATCTCGGACTTCGGTGCGAGGCCGTGCAACGCCGCATGAATATCGCGCGCACGATAGTCGCTCGAGATGATCGCCAGCACGTTCTTCTTGTTGAGCGCTTCTGCAATGCGCACGGCGGCGACGCCGATCGCGCATTCCGCACGCGCAACACCAGATCGTGCCTTTGAGGCAGGCCCATCGGCCATGGCGAATTCCCTTTGGAAGGATCGCCTCACTAACGCATCGTGAGTCCCGCGCAAGCCAAAGGTTCTTCACAGGCAGCTCAGTTTCAGAACTGCGTCTATCTCCCGCTTGGCAGGTCCTTGTAGGCCACGCCTTTGTCTACCCGAACATCCTGCGGCAGGCCGAGCACCCGCTCAGCAATGATGTTACGCAGGATCTCGTCAGTGCCGCCAGCGATGCGCAGGCCCGGGGCCCACATGTAGGCGTTGTGGAATGCGCCTTGCATCGGCGCGAGCACAGGGTCGCTGATGATGCCGAAATGATCCTCAGCTTCGATCGCTGCGTTGCCGATATCCTGCATCCGGTTGGCGTTCAGGATCTTGCCGATCGAACTCTCCGGCCCCGGCGTCTGCCCCTTCGAAAGCGCGGTCATCGTACGGTACTTGCCAAGCGTGTAGCCCTCGGCGCTGACATACCAGCTGGCCAGCTTCTCGCGGAATGCCTGATCCTGCAGGAGTGTGCCCTTGCCCGAGGGCGAGGGCGTGTTGCGCGCGAGCTCAAGAATTTCGGCGTACTCCGGGCCGGACGACCCGCCCACGGCCAGGCGTTCATTCATCAGCGTGACAAGCGCGACATTCCAGCCATTCCCGACCTCGCCGAGCCGTTCAGCGTCAGAAATCCGCACGTCGTTGAAATAGACCTCGTTGAAGTTCGATCCGCCTGACATCTGATGGATCGGCCGGACATCCACGCCGGGCGCCTTCATGTTCACGACGAACATGGTGAGGCCCTTGTGCTTCTCCTTCTCCGGGTTCGTGCGGGCGAGCAGGATTCCATAATCGGAGTAGTGCGCGCCTGAGGTCCAGACCTTCTGGCCGTTGATGACCCAGTCCTCGCCGTCCTTCACCGCGCGGGTTTTGAGTCCCGCGACGTCGGAACCGGCGCTGGGCTCGGAGAACAGCTGGCACCATATTTCCTCCCCGCGCAGCGCTGGGGCGACATAGCGGTTGACGCCCTCTGGCGAATGGAAGGCAATGACAGTTGGAATGCACATGCCGAGGCCGATGGCGAACGGCCCGGTGGGAGCCTGGAACTTCTGCTCTTCCTGTCCGAAAATCACGGAAAAGATCGGCGGCAATTCGCGGCCGCCGACGTCCTTGCGCCATGTCAGTCCGGCAAAGCCGGCTTCGGCCTTCTTTTTCTGATAGGCCTTCGCGGCCTTCATCGCCTCTGGACCTTCAACGCGAAGGCTGGCCTTCGCATTTGGCGCACCGAGCGTCTTATCGAGCCAGCTGCGCGCTTCAGCACGGAAAGCGGCTTCTTCGGGAGTGTCGTTGAAATCCATGTGTCGTTTCCCTAGGCTGCGTTCTTGAGTTCAAGGCGACGGACGAGCTTCTCTTTCCAGACGCCCGGCCCTCCGGCCTGCACGGCCAGCAGCTTGGCGCGGCGGTAGAAGAGGTGGCAGTCGACTTCCCACGTAAATCCCATGCCGCCATGCGCCTGGATGTTTTCCTTGGCTGCGAAATAGTAGGCCTCGCTTGCAGCCACGCGAGCTGCGGCTGCTGCCAGCGGCAATTGCGACGACTCCGTCGATAGCGCCCATGCGCCATAATAGGCATTCGAACGCCCAAGTTCGATCGCAACATACATGTCGGCCAGCTTGTGCTTGATCGCCTGGAACGAGCCGATCTGGCGCGAGAACGCATAGCGCCCTTTTGCGTAGTCGACCGCCATGTCGAGACACGCCTGCGCCCCGCCAAGCTGTTCGAACGCGATCAGGACGGCCGCGCGATCAAACACCGCCTCGGTCAGCGACCAGCCTTCCCCAGCCTTGCCCAGCCGTTCCGCGTTCGCCTTGTCGAACGTGAGCCGCGCATGGCCCCGCGTTGGATCCAGCGTTGTCAGTGTCTCGCGCTTCACCCCCGCCTGATCCAGGGCCACAATAACCAGCGACAGGCCCTGCCCTTCGCGCGCCAGCACAACGGCATGCGTGGCGATGTCGCCGTCCGTGACTGGGATCTTCACCCCGGAAAGCCGCGCTCCGTCAAAACTCGCCTCAATACTGGCGGCCGATGGCGCACCCGGCCCTTCCGAAACTGCGAATGCGCCGACCAGTTCGCCGCTGACAAGCTTCGGCAGCAGGGCCTGCTTCTGCGCCGCAGATCCGGACGCCAGCACCGCCTCCGCAAAGAAGTAGACGGTCGACGAGAACGGGATCGGTGCAACGGCGCGGCCAACCTCCTCCGCCAGAACACACAGCTCCAGCCCGCCCAGCCCAAGCCCGCCGAACTCCTCCGGTATCGCAACCCCGAGCCAGCCCTGCTCCGCGACACCCGTCCACAGCGCAGCATCATGCGACTTGCCCGCGTCGTTCAGGACCTCGCGCACAGCTTTCCGGCTGCACCGGTCATCCAGATACTTGCGCGCCTGATCCCGCAGCATCTTCTGGTCTTCGGAAAAATCGAAATTCATGTGCGGCCTCTCGAAATAACTAGATGCGTGTTGCGCGACCGGCCCAGAAGGGCTCGCGAAGCTTGCGCTTGAAGATCTTGCCAGAGTCCTCACGCGGAAGCTCGGCGTGGAAGTCGACGGCCTTGGGCGTCTTGAAGCCTGCGATGTGCTGGCGCAGGAACGCCTTCACATCCGCATCCGACAGCGACGCTCCCGGCTGCAGCTGCACGCACGCGTGCACGGCCTCGCCGTATTCGTCGTCAGGCACGCCAAAGACGGCGCAGTCCGCGACGCCAGGCATACGGTGAAGCACGGACTCGATTTCTGCGGGATAGATGTTCACTCCGCCCGAGATGATCATGTCCTTGGCGCGATCGCAGAGATAGAGAAAGCCGTCTGCGTCGAGATAACCCACATCGCCGGGCGCGATGAGCCCGGCTTTCTCCGACGCGACGCGCTTGGCGTGATCCTTGTGATAGGTGAAATCGGCAATGCCGGGGAACTTCGCCACGACTTCGCCGATCTCACCGACAGGCAGAGCGTGTCCCTCGCCATCGATGACCTTGACATCGGCGCCCGGCATGGCTTTGCCCACTGTTCCGGGGTGAGCCAGCCACTCCTGCGAATTGCAGAACGTCACGCTGCCGACCTCGGTCGAGCCGTAGTATTCGTTTATCACCGGCCCCCACCATTCGATCATCGCGCGCTTGATCGGCGCCGGGCACGGCGCGGCTGCATGGACGACAAACTCAAGCGAGGACAGGTCGTACTTGCCTCTCACCTCTTCCGGCAGCTTCAGCAGCCGGTTGAACATGATCGGCACCATATGGATATGCGTGATCTTCTCTTCTTCGATCATTCTCAACAGGTCTTCGGGATCGAAGCGGGGCTGGAGCAGGATGGTCGCACCTATGCGGGCCGCAACCATGCCATAGGCGTTCGGTGCGGAATGATACATCGGCCCCACCATCGCGGCGACGATCTGCGGCGGCGGACGTGTCGTGAAGCCGAAGACATAGACAAGGTTTCGCATGCTGAACTCATGCTGTTCCTGCGTCGGTTGCGCGCGGCGCACGCCCTTTGGCTGGCCCGTCGTGCCGGAGGTATAGATGATCGTGCCGGGCGATGGCGCGGGTGGAGCGGCGTAAGGCTCGAAGGTGTCGACCCAGCTGCTCCAGTCCACCATGCCTGCGGGAACAGCGCTCGCCTCCTTGCTCGCGCCGTAGGCCTCCGCAAGTTCAGGCGGCGTCGGCACGACCAGCACGGCGACGCCATCCGGGATCACGCGCTGGATCGGCCCCAGAAGGTCGGCGTGAACCACGATCACCTTCGCGCCCGAGTTCTCGAAAATGTAGCGCGCCTCTTCCGCCGTGCCGTGCCAGTTCACCGGCGTTGGATAGGCTCCCAGCAACCCCGCCGCGATACTTGCCTCGAAGAAGGGGATGTCGTTACGCAGGAACAGCGCAATGATGTCGCCGCGAACAACGCCGAGACTGGCGAGGCCGCTAGCCGCCCGGGCGGCGCGTTTATCCAGCGCCGCGGTGTCGATGCGGCGGTTGCCGCTGATGATATCGCCCAAGGCGGTTCTCCCTTGACCACGCCCCGGTGTTCCCGGTGCGGCTCAGAACGCTCTCAGTTTCGCGGCGCGTAGCGCACCCCGAGCTTCCGGATGGCATGCACGAAGTTGTTCGGGGCGATGTCGATCTCGCCTGTCCATTCGATGTCGGGAAACCGGCCGAGGATCTGGCGATAAGCCTCCTCGAGCTGGATCTGCGCAACGCGCTTGCCCAGACAGACATGCGGACCATAGCCGAACGCAATATGCTTGTTTGCATTCTCCCGAGCGACATCCAGCTGGTCCGGGTTGTCGAACATGGCCGGGTCGCGGTTGGCTGCGCCGTAGTACATGATCACCTTCTCGCCAGCCGCGATCTTCTGGTCGGCGATTTCTGCGTCCTGGAGGGCGGCACGGCGCATGTAGATGACAGGGCTGACCAGTCGGATGAACTCGTCCGCCGCGTTGGCGAGCAGGTCCGGCCTGGCAATCAGCTTCGCCTTCTGGTCAGGAAACTCCGTAAGCAACTTCATCGCGCCCGAGAGCGTGTTCCGGGTCGTGTCGTTCCCGGCGAAGATGATCAGCAGCCAGGAACCGTCGAGATACTCATCGCTCAGCAGCTGGCCGTCGACCTGCGCGCGCGCAATCGCGCTCATCAGGTCGTTCTCAGGATCCAGCCTGCGCTTGTGGAGCATGTGCTGGCCGTAGGCGAACATCTCTTCGACATTTGCATTGAAGTCAGCCACGAACTGCATGAGCTCAAGGCTTGGCATCATTGGCGCTGCCGCCTGCTCAGCCGCAAGGTTCTGCGCCATTTCCAGATAGTGCATCCAGCGCAGGAATTTCGGACGGTCGGCTTCCGGCACGCCAAGAATCTCGCAGAGCGTATAGAGCGGCAGGCGCGAGGAAAACATCTCGACCATGTCGCCTCCGCCCTTCGGCGCCATCTCGTCCAGCATGCGGGTGACTTCCGAGACCACCTTCGCCTTGAGCTGGTTCAGATATCCCGGCGTGAAGAAGGGCATATGCTCGCGCCGCAGCTGCAGGTGCTGCGGCGCGTCGAGATTGATCATGGTGTCGAGCGAGGCGCGCTGCAGCAGAACGTGCCCCATGCCCGGCTTCGGCGTCATCATCAGGATGCCGCCGCGCTGTGACGAAAACGTTGCAGGATCGCCATTCACACGCATGACATCGGCATGACGGGTAACGACCCAGAAACCCGGCAAGTCGCCTGGCTCGGGGTGCCAGCACACCGGTGAGGCTTCGCGAAGCCGGGCGAAAGTGTCGAACGGCTGGCCTTGAGTAAAGATCTTTCCGTCGTGAAGCTGCAGGCCTTCGGTGCGCGGGTACGCCTCCGGAAAGACCGGCCCGGGCCGCCCCTCCACGGCTGTCTCGCTGATCAATTGCATTATGTCCGACCGCCTGAACTTTAGCGATGGCAAGGTTGCGCGGATGCAGGGCGCCGCGCAAGTCATGCCCGTAGGTAAAGGCAAGCCATTGTTGCGCGGCATAGCAGGTAATCTCTGCATGACGCCGGTTCTGTCAGGATCACTGTCACAGCTGGAATTCCGTGCAGTACGCACGATTATTCTCAAGCGTCTGCCCTCGCCCAGACTGGGTCCGCCCGTGCAAGCAAGTTCCTGAGCGTCGGTCGGCGGATCAGATGTCGCTGCAAATCGAACGCGTTGCAGATAGCAGCATGCGTTGTCAGAAATCGCTGCGCTGAGGTCTGTGGTTAGAACCCGAGCATCTCCCGCTTGCGCCTTCGGATTGGCAGCTGCGAGTTCTCAGCCCCTTTTTCTCGCACAAACGACAAGACCGATGGACTTTTTATTGCCGATCGCCCTAAGCGCCGGGCTGCACGATGCAAGCACGAGCGCTCCGATGCTCTCCGACCCGACTGGCTGGCTGCGGAGCAGCAGCTTCAGCGCTGCTCGTGTGTCGCCTCGCTTCTGAACGAAGATGTCGAGACCCTTGCCCTCATCATCAACTGCACGCCATAGGAACACGCGTTCGCGTGCACTCCCGCAGACCATCTCGCCCAGGCGCCAGCGCGGCGATTGCGGCAGTTTACGATGGAGAAGACTGGCCGCGATCTTCCGACCGAAATTCACGGTCAAGGCACGCATCGTCTCGTCGCTCACATCGACGCCGCGGTGCGCAATAATCTCTTCGGCATCGCGCAAGCTGAGTGTCAAGCAGAAGCGCAGCCACATTGCGTAATGGATGACCAACGCCGGGAACCCGTAACATTTGCAGGAAATTCGAGTTATCGGCATCTCCTGGAGGCCACGATTACCGCCTTACACGAGACCCGCATGCGTTGGCCTGACAGTACACAACGTGCACCCTCGGGCTTCACAAGGACGCGTGGGCGTTGGTTTCAAGGCGCTGATTGTGTCTATCCTCTGCGAGGCAGCATTTGACGAGGCGCGTATGACCAGCACGATCAAGGAATTTCGTGTCGCGATTGAAGAAGAAGCTTTGAATGATTTGAAGCTTCGTATCGAGCGCACGCGCTGGCCAGACCGCGAGACCGTCGGGGACTGGTCGCAGGGAGCGCCCTTGGCGAACGTGCAGGCTCTCTGCGCCCATTGGCATAGCGGGTATGACTGGCGGCGGTTCGAGGCAAGGCTGAATGCGCTAGGTCAGTACAAAACTGAAATCGATGGCCTGAACATCCACTACCTTCACGTACGCTCACCACATCCTAAGGCGCTGCCACTTCTGATTACACACGGCTGGCCCGGCTCCGTTGCAGAATTCATGAAGGTAATCGGGCCATTGACGGATCCGCCCGCGTACGGCGGGGCGGCAAGCGACGCATTTGACGTCATCGCCCCATCTCTGCCCGGGTTCGGGTTCTCGGATAAACCGTTGGGAACAGGCTGGGGTGTGGCGCGCATTGCCCGCGCCTGGATCGAACTGATGTCCCGGCTCGGTTATTCCCGATGGGTCGCCCAGGGTGGTGATTGGGGTTCGGCGGTAACGTCAGCCCTCGGCGCAGCTCACCCGAGCACCCTGGCTGCGATCCACGTCAACATGCCGCTGGTCTACCCGCGCGGGGAACAGCTGGAGGAGATGACACAAGCCGAACAGGCGGCGGTTGCGGCGCTCGCCGAGCATCGTGAAAGCGGCATGGGGTACTCGACGCTTCAATCCACGCGGCCGCAAACGCTGGCCTATGGACTTGCTGACTCTCCTGTCGGTCAAGCCGCCTGGATCTATGAGAAGATGTGGGCCTGGACCGATCATCGCGGCCAGCCCGAAGACGTGCTCAGCCTCGATGAGATGCTCGATAACATAATGCTCTACTGGCTTCCCGGTACAGCGGCGTCCTCAGCACGGCTTTATTGGGAGAGTTTTGACAGCTTCAAGACAACAAAGCTCGATATCCCGACCGGGGTCACGATCTACCCCCGGGAGATTTTTCGGCCCTCGCGTCGTTGGGCCGAGCGCGTCATGCGTAACATCATCCACTGGAGGGAAGCGGAGCGAGGCGGGCACTTCGCGGCCTGGGAGCAGCCCGAAGGGTTCGTCAGGGAGATCCGCGATTGCTTCCGCCAGTTTCGCTAGCCGCTTACCGCGGCGCGGAGATATCGAAACAAGCCATCATTGCTATCAGATCTTCTCGGTTCCCGACGACGGTTGCACCCTTGTCGGCCACGAGACTGGCGAGCGACATTTTCCCGGTGAGGAACGCTGCCCATAGCTCGGCGTCGACACGCAGCGATATCGACGACGACGAGCCATCTGTCGGAACCGCTACCTGATTGCGGACATGGAGGCCACGCTCTCGGTTGTTCCCGAAATCAAAGCGGACATGCACGTCAAGGCCGTCTGCGCGATGGGGATCGAGCAAGACGCGGAGTATCGCGACAGACCCGGCCGGATCTGCGAGGATGGAATCGCGCCGGAACCGATGTTTGCGGTAGCGTTCGAGAGGCCCTACGCCTTCGAGATCGCGCGCGCTGGTGAGGACCCAGCTGCGGATGTTTGCTGCCGGTGTGCGCTGGCCCAAGAGGCGCAAGGCACCAGCAAGGAGATTCCGATCGGGCTGCAGGTCGTCGCCTTCGCTCACCGGCGCGGCTACCAGCCAAGAGGCGAGTTCGATTGCCCAGCGCAGATCGTCCTTCTGCATAGCCGCCGCCGCTTGCGCGCGGACCACGGAACGCCCGCCAAACCCTTCGATGAGTCGCGATGCGCGCTCGGCCGGCTCAAGTGGAAAAAGCTTGGCTGGATCACCGTCGAACCAGCCTTTGATGCCGTTGTGGATTTGACGAACATGATGCTCCGCCACTCCATAGCGTTCAGCCGTGATGTAGTCGGCATCGCAGGTTTGAGGTAAGCGTACGCGGGCGGCGAGCTCGTCCGTCGTCCAGCCCTTGTTCATGCCGCGAACAGTCTGATCCCAAAGAAACTGGATCGCGTCGCGATACGCGCGCACGCGCGTTCCGATCTCGGCGGCGCCGGAAATTGGCGGCCCATGCGTACCAAGAACGTGTTGAGCTTCCAAGGCGAGAAGATCATCGAGACCTTCCAGCAAGACGCGGGGATCACGGTATTCTTCGCCGCGGATAGGAAAGATGTTGAAGAGCGTGGGCCAAACGAGGTTTTGAACTGCAGTCTTGAGGCTGGGAAACCAGATCGTCACGGAGTCGTCGGCATCGGATGGTGCAGGCATGACCTGGACATCAAGGCCTGCGATCCTCCATGCCGTTGGCCGATCCGTGGTGATCGTTGGAGGTACAAACCCTGGCGTGTGTGGCGCATGTTCTGCAAGGCGGAAAGTCAGTCCGAGCCCGACGTTGGGCATCGAGTCCAGTCCCGTCGCGGGGAGCGCGAGACCAAACTGTTCGACGAGGCCGCGTCCATACATCGGCGCAATATCGTCCGAAGTACGCCTAAGGTTCGCCACGACCCGATCATGAGCATAGATGGGAATGTCGGCGCCAAATGCTTCAAGAACCGCACGCGTTCCCCCGACATAGTGGAAATGCGTGTACATCACCGCTACGACCGGCTTGTCGCAGACCGTGGCAAGTTGTCTGAGAGCCGCTTGCATCTCCTCAACCGACTCGCCCGTATCAATCGCGATGACGCCTTCTGGCCCTTCGATGAAGGTTTGGTTCGACAAACCGTTGCCGACCAGACACCAGACCCCCGGAGATGGCGCGTAGAATTCTCGGGCAAGCCGCTCAGAGTGATCGACCAACAGCCTATGGGCGCACGCGCCCGCAGGTGTCATCACGGATCCTTCGGGGGAACGATCAAAGCTTCGAACTCTGGGCACGGACATATCTGTATCTTCCGTTGCTGCGGGTCGACAAGGCTATGCGAGGTATCGACAAGGTAGCGTTAGCCTGACAGCTCCTCATCAGCAAACAGGTGCTCGTTGAGCAAGCCAATCAGCTGCGTGAAAGATATGGCCTCCCCAGCAGATTTGCGGATCGCCGATCCGGGACTAGCCCATTCTCAGATGTGGCCGGACGGTCTCATTCGTTGACAATTCTGCTGCATATGTGACGGTGCCTCTCGAACCGAAGAGGCATACGGGAGGCACGAGCAATGAGACGCCTGTCCTCCTCTCCGAAGGAAAAAGCATGAAGAGGTTGGCGATTGCGGTCAGCGCCCTGGCCCTCGTGGCGGGCTGCGCTCAACCCCAAGTTAAAAGCGTCAGCGGCTCCGGGGCGCAGGCTCCCGCGACGATCGAGAATTCGATGCGCGAGCCGAATCCTCTGCGAGATGCATTTTTCGGTGACCTGCATGTCCACACCAAGCTGTCTTTCGACGCCTATATCTTCAACGTGCGCGGGGATCCCGATGACGCGTATCGCTACGCGAAGGGAGCGACGCTCGACCATGCGTCAGGCTATCAGGTCCGGCTCAACGGGCCGCCGCTCGACTTTGCCGCCGTAACCGACCACGCGGAATATGTCGGCGTGTTGCCGGCGATGAACGACCCCAACAGCCCGTTGTCAAAGATCCCCTATGCGGCGGACCTTTTTTCCCCCGACCAGCCCAAGATCCAAGCTGCTTTCAACCGTGTGACCGCAGCTTTGCGGACTGGCACGCCAGCTGCCGAGATGTACGACAGGGCGACAATGGGTTCCGCCTGGAAGGTGATTCAGGATGCGGCGGCCCGGCACAATGAGCCTGGCAAGTTCACGACGTTGGTAGCTTATGAGTTCACCTCTTCCCGCGACGGCCGGAACCTCCACCGGAACATTTTCTATCCGACGGCCAGGGTTCCCGACGCCCCCTTCTCCGCCTTCGACAGCCAGAACCCGGAGAAGCTGTGGGCGTGGATGGATGCGCAGCGCGGACAGGGAATAGAATCGCTGGCCATCCCGCACAATTCCAACGGCTCTGACGGCATCATGTTCGAGCGTGTGACTTGGGATGGCAAGCCGATCGACCGCGCCTGGGCCGAAGCGCGCGCGCGCAACGAACCGCTGGCCGAGATCACTCAGATCAAGGGCACGTCCGACACGCATCCAGCGCTTTCGCCTAACGATGAGTGGGGGAATTTCGAGATCATGGACTGGTATGTCGGATCCGACACGCCGGTGACCAAGCAGGCGGGCGGCTATGTGCGCGACGCCCTGAAGCGCGGTATCGAGTTTGAGGCGACACAAGGCTTCAACCCCTACAAGTATGGCCTCATCGGCTCGACTGACAACCACAACGCGACCCCCGGCGGGAGCTCAGAGGAGTCCTCGTACTTCTCGAAGGTTGGTCGCAATGACGGCCAGCCTGTACAGCGGGGCTCGATCCCGAAAGAGGGGCGCAAGGCGTGGACGCCCGCCGATGCTCCCACGGGTTCAGCGGTCCGCTTCCAGACCTGGGGCGCTTCTGGTCTCACTGGCGTCTGGGCGGAGGAGAACACGCGCGAAGCAATCTACGCCGCGCTTCGCAGGAAGGAGACATTCGCGACTTCAGGCCCGCGCATCCGCGTGCGTCTGTTCGCGGGTTTCGATCTGCCGGCCGACATCGCGAGCCGCGGCGACCTGGTTGCCCAGGCGTACGCCCGTGGCGTGCCGATGGGAGCAGACCTCCTGCCAGCTCCGGGCAAGACGCCGCGCTTCCTGGTCTGGGCTGTTCGCGATCCAAACTCCGGCTGGTTGCAGCGCGCACAGATCGTCAAGGGCTGGGTCGAGAATGGCGAGGCAAAGGAGGAAGTATTCGACGTTGCATGCTCCGATGGGCTGACACCGGATGCGCGCACCCATCGGTGCCCGGACAACGGAGCCAAGGTGGACCTCTCGACATGCGCCATCGACTCGAAGAAGGGCGCCGTGGAGCTCAAGGCGACGTGGACTGATCCGATGTTCAACCCAAGCCAGAACGCCTTCTACTTCGTGCGCGTGCTTGAAAACCCGTCATGCCGCTGGTCAACCTGGGAGGCGCTTCGCAACGGATCGCCGCCGAGCCCGCGCCTGTCGCCGACCATTCAGGAACGGGCATGGAGCTCGCCGATCTGGTATGACCCCCAGCCCTGAAGTCTCAACCTCTGCAAAGGCACGGGCAGGCATCACGGCGTTCGCTCGTGACCCGCTGGCGCATTTCCTGGTGCTCGGCGGGCTCCTGTTCGCTGGCGCCTCAGCGCTGGACGCAATGAGCCAGCCCGTGGTTCGCATCACGCAAGGCGATGTCGAGCAGATCGCAGCTTCGTGGCAGGCAATGACAATGAACCCGCCGTCCGAGGAAGAGATGAAGGGCCTGCTGCGGGAAAGAATCGACGAGGAGATCCTCGCTCGCGAGGCACACCGACTCGGGCTCGACGAGGACGATGTGGTTATCCGCCGTAGGCTCGCCCAAAAAATGTCCTTCATCAGCGATGACGTTGCGGTCGTGATGCCGGCAACCGAGGCGGATCTCCTCGCCTTTTTCGAGGGTCGCAAGGACCGGTTCCGTCTGCCCGAGCGCTATACATGGCGACATGTCGTTTTCAGCGCCGAACGACCTGGCGATAGCGAGCGATCAGCGGCGGAAGCGGCGCTACGCAGTGCGCCCGCAGGCGAGGATCCCGCAGGGGACCCCAGCCTGGTGCCAGGCACATTCTCCGAGGCCTCCCGCGAGGCGATCGTTGGTGAGTTTGGTGAGAGCTTCTATCAGGCTCTGGCGTCGGCAAGGGAGAGCCAGTGGACCGGTCCAGTGATCTCGCCCTTCGGCGCGCATCTGATCCGGCTGGAGCGCCGCATCCCAGCTAGCGAGCCGTCTTATGACGCGGTCCGCGAGCAAGTACGCGAAGCCTGGCTGTCGGAGGAACGCGACAAGCGAAATTCGGAAATGCGCGAAGAGATCCGCCGTCGCTATCGCATCGAGTTCGACGCGGGCGTACCGCGGCCATGAAGTGGGTCGTCCCAGCAGTCCTGGCCTGCCTCACAGCAATGCCTGCCTGGGCCCACGAGGTACGGCCGGGCTATCTTGATGTCGAAGAGATCCGCGTGGACGAGGACCTGGCGCGCTACGCTGTGACCTGGAAGATGCCGATTTCCAATGAAGTCAAGCTGGCGCTGCGGCCCGTGCTTCCGGACGGATGTTCGCGGGAGGGCAATAGCCTGCTTTCGCGCACAGGCGCGGCGGTGATCGAACGATGGGTCGAAACCTGCGTCGAACCGATCAACGGTCGCGAACTGCGCATCGAAGGACTGGAGACCACGATTACATCGGTGTTCGTGCGCGCCGCATTCATCGACGGAAGCGTCACCTCTGCGATCGCACGACCTGACACGCCGGCGGTGACAGCGGGCAAGGGTGCGCCACCTGCCGTGCCGCGCTATTTCCTGCTCGGCGTGGAGCACATCCTCTCAGGATGGGACCATCTTCTTTTCGTCACCGGGCTGATCGTTCTGGTGAGCGGCATATGGCGCCTGATCAAGGCGCTGACGGCGTTTACCATCGCTCATTCGATCACGCTTGGCGTTGCCGCGCTGGGCGGCGCCGGCCTCCCGTCAGCGCCGGTCGAAGCCGTAGTGGCCTTGTCGATCGTCGCGATCGGTGTCGAGATCGTGCGCCATGCGCGTGGACATGGCGGGCTCACGAGCCAGTGGCCATGGGCGGTGGCGTTTGGTTTCGGCCTACTGCACGGATTTGGTTTTGCCGGAGCATTGAGCGAAATCGGCCTGCCCCAGGATGCGCGCATTCCAGCCTTGCTGCTTTTCAATGTCGGCGTGGAAGCCGGTCAGCTGATGGTCGTGGCGGCGCTGCTGCTACCAGTGATCTGGATGCGAAAGCGCGAGGCGCCGCTTGGCCCGCAGCTGACGACTGCGGCAGGTTATCTGATCGGAACCGCTGGCGCATTCTGGTTGATCCAGCGTATCGCAGCCGCGTGGGTGGCTGCATCTGCAGCATGAGCAAGAACCCAACCCGACAGTCGCGCGGGGCTTTCCAGTGAAGCAGATTGGGATCATTTTTAGCCGAGCGCCGTCTGGTCGCGACGTCACACGTCAGCACGAAATCAGCCACCGCAAGCCAAATCCAGGACGCGCCTGATCCGTATTCGCACTCAACGTGACAGCTCCGCGTTCTCAAGTGCATTTGGCGCCGGCCGCGGATCGTTGATGATCGCCTCACCCTCGGCAGGGGCGTTCGAGGCCGAACGCTGATCGCAACAGGCCGGGAGGACGCGGCCCCAAAAGCCCTTCAGCAGAGCCGAACGCAGGTTCACGATCGGGCATTCCATGCGCTACCCTTCGATCCGCTGTGAAGGACTGTGTTGAGGGTGACCAGCGCTTCGGGCCAGGCGTCGCGGCGTGTAGACTTCGCAGCAACGGGGGTCCAGCCTGCCCCCAGCCCAGCAGTGTCGCGCCCAGGACCAAAACTCAGCATGACGCAACGTCCACAGACTTCACGCCGCATCGTCCTGGCCGCCCAGGCCGTCGGCCGGCCAACGCATGGAACATTTCGGGTCGAGGAAGTCGCGCTACCGCCTCTCTCGGAAGGACATGTCCTGACGCGGACGCTCTACTGCTCGGCCGACCCGGGAACGCGCTCGCGTCTCTCTTCTGGCGCCAGCTACGCGCCACCTCTGCGGATTGGCGACCCGATCGATGGGTTTGCCATAGGCGAGGTCATCGAGAGCGCCAATCCTCGTTTCGTCGTCGGCGATATCGTAGCAAGCGGCGGCGGCTGGGTTGAGCACGCAATCTTCCCGGGACGCGGCTACATCCAGAAGATTCCTCACCAGCGCCTCCCGCTCTCGTACTGGATCGGCGTGCTTGGCGTACCCGGAATGACAGCATGGTTCGGCCTGAAGCGGGTCGCCGCCATGAAGCCGGGAGACCGGGTTCTGGTCACGTCTGCGGCTGGACCGGTGGGTGCGACTGCTGCGCAGATCGCGCGCAGCCTTGGCGCATCTCGCGTGGTGGGCACGGCGAGCGGCGCAGACAAGGCTGCATGGCTACGCGATGAAGCGAAGCTGGATGTGATCGTCGACTACAAGACGACGACCGATCTCGTTGCTGACCTGAAGGCGGCGAGCCCCGATGGCTATGACGTCCTCTTCGACAATGTCGGCAATGCGATGATCGACAGCGTCATACCTCTCCTTCGGCCGGGAGGCCGCATCGTCATCTCGGGTCAGCTGGCTGACTACAACGCGGCCGCCGCCGATGTTCCCGGCATCACCAATACCCGCTATTTCATTGCGAGCAGGTTGCGAATGGAGGGGCTTGTCGTATTCGATGATCTCAAGGGCTTCCCGGCGGCGCAGGAGGAACTTGGCGGCATGATCGAGCGCGGTGAGGTCAAGGTGCGCGAACATCGCTACAAGGGACTTGAATCAGCTCCCCAGGCCTTCATCGATCTGTTTGCCAGCGATAGCTTCGGGCGCCGTATTATCGAGATTGGCGGGGAAACAGGTTGAGCACGGACTTACACCATGGCGCCTGACTTCACCCGCTATGAACGCATCGTCGCAACGCGAAGCGAGCGCATTCTGACATTGACGCTGACAGCGCCCAATCCAGTCAACGCGGTGGATGGCGAAATGCATCACGAGTTGTCACGCATCTTCCTCGACGCCCAGGATGACCCGGCAAGCGATCTCATCGTGCTCACCGGCGCGGGACGCGCATTCTGCGCCGGGGGCGACACGGCATGGTTCAAGACCCATATCGAGAACCCGGCGTCATTCCGCGCGCTCGGCCCTGAAGCAAAGCGTATCATCACGTCCCTGCTGGAACTCGAAAAGCCGATCCTGTGCAGGCTCAACGGCGCCGCAGCCGGACTGGGCGCGACGATCGCGCTGATGTGTGATGTCATCATCGCATCCGATAGGGCGGTCGTCGGCGACCCCCACGTCAAGGTCGGGCTCGTCGCCGGAGATGGCGGCGCCATCATCTGGCCGCAGCTGATCGGCTTCGCCCGCGCCAAGGAACTACTCATGACGGGAGAGATGCTGACGGCCGAGCGCGCCCTGCACCTCGGCCTGATCAATCATGTGGTTGCGCACGAGCAACTCGACAGCAAGGTGGCGGAAGTTGCAGACAGGATCCTTGCCAACCCCAGATGGGCTGTGCGCTGGACAAAGACAACCGCCAACATCCCGCTCCGCGCACTGGCGGCCCAACTGCTCGACGCGGCGATGGCTTACGAACTTCTGTCCAACTCGCTGGCCGACCGCCGCGAAGCCGTCGCAGCCTTTGTCGAAAAGCGGCCGCCCAACCTGACCGGTGAGTGATGATTGCAAACACGCTTCCCGAACCCGAGCATGTCACGGCCCTTCGTAACCAGCTCCGCCGCTTTGTCGCCGAGAAGGCGCCGCGCGAGAAGCGCCGCGCCTGGGACAAGGCGCATGACTGGCCGCGTGATGTCTTTCGCGAGCTCTGCGATATGGGCGTCTGCGGCCTGACCATTCCTGAGGAGCATGGCGGGCTTGGTCAGGACATCGTCGCCGCCGTTGCAGTGATTGAAGAGCTTGCCCGCGCCGGCCCATTCCTCGCTGGTCCCTTCATCCACTGCGCCTTCTATGGCGGCATGAACATGTCGGAGAACGGTTCACCTGCGCAGAAGGACGCATTGCTTCCGAAGTTGGCGCGCGGCGAGTTGCTCTTTGCCTATGGACTCTCCGAACCCGATGTTGGCGGCGACCTTTCCAGCGTGAAGACCCGCGGCCGCATCGAAGGAGACTCGCTGGTCATCAACGGCGCCAAGCGCTGGTGCACTGGCGCTGACTGGGCGGACTACATTTATTGCCTGATCAACACGGCGCCTGAAGCCCCGCGTCGCGAAGCCCTGACCTTCGTGCTGATCCCTGGCAAGGCAAAGGGCGTCTCCACGACGCCGATCGAGCATGTTAACCTGCGCTACACAGCCTCCAGCGACGTTCATTTCGACGATGTTCGCGTACCACTCGATGCGATTGTCGGCGGTCCCGATAACCTCAACAAGGCATGGAGCATGCTCGCCGGCCGCGCGCTGGATGTCGAGAAGCTTGAGGTGGCCGCGTGTACATTCGGGTTCGCGCAGGCCGCGGTGGATGAAGCATGGACGTACGCGCAGGAGCGGGTTCAGTTCGGAAAGGCCATTGCGGGGCACCAGGCCGTTGCGCATCGCCTCGTCACGGCGCGGACGAAACTCGAAGCGTGCCGGCACATGCTCTATCACGCCGCCCATCTTGCGAATGATGGCAAGCCGTGCGGCGTCGAAACATCGATGGCGAAACTGTTCATCGCCGACACAGGTGTCGAAATCGCCCTCGCCTGCCAGCAGGTGATGGGCGCTTACGCGCTGTCCGATGCATACGACATCGACCGTAATGTGCGCGACCTGCTCGGCATGCCTATCGTCGGAGGCTCATCGGACATGCAGCGCAACAATCTCGCCGGGCTCTGGAGACTAAAGGGATGAGCGACCTCGTCTCGCAGGCTCGCGCACTGGAAACCAGAATCATCGCAGCACGCCCGGAGATGGACAGCCTGCGCCGCCTTCCGGATTCGTTGGCCACCAGCTTTCGCGAAGCGCAGTTCTATCGCCTCTGCATGCCGCGTGAGCACGGCGGTCTCGAAGCCGAGCCTCGCGTCGTCGTTGAGACAATTGAGGCTCTGGCTGAAGCGGACGCTTCCGCTGCATGGTGCGTGACCATCAGCGCAACCACCGGCGCGTTCGGCGCCTATCTGGATCCAGATGTGGCAGGTTCGATCTTCCCCGATCCGGACTTGATTTTCGCAGGCGTCTACGCGCCAACGGGCCATGCGACGCTCGAGGGCGATTCATACCGCGTGTCGGGACAGTGGAAATGGAACAGCGGCGGGCAGAATGCGACCTGGCTGTGCGGCGGCTGTGCTGTTCATGAGAATGGCTCGCCACGCATGCTCACGGACAGGATCCCTGATCATCGGATGATGCTGTTCCCGGCAAGCGACGTGACATTCATCGACACCTGGCACACCTCTGGACTTCGCGGCACTGGCAGCGGCGAAATGGCGGTCCGCGATGTGATCGTGCCGCGACCCCGCTCGGTTTCCCTCGTCACGGACAAGCCCAGGATCAGGACCCCCCTGTACGCTTTCCCGATCTTCGGCCTTCTCGCAATCGGCATAGCTGCGGCGGCCAGCGGCAACGCCACTGCCGCGCTGCGGGAGTTCGCCGCCCTTGCCTCTGCCAAGCGTCAGCCAAACGGCCGAACACTCAGCGATCGCGGCGCAGTTCAGTTGGCCTATGCAGACGCCACCGCACGGTTGAAGGCGGCGCGCGCATTCCTGTTTGCAGAGATCGACGCGGCGTGGGCGCAAGCGCAATGCAACGCCGCGATTCCGCTGGAGCAACGCGCGAGGCTCAGGCTGGCGGCCACGCACATGACCCGCACTGCGGCCGAAGTGGTAAGGACGGTGCAGGATCTTGCGGGCGGAGGGAGCGTTTTCACAGCGGACTCGCTGAACCGCCGTCTTGCCGATGCTCAGGCAATGACCGCCCATATCATGATTGCGCCTGCAACCTATGAACTGACCGGACGTGCGTTGCTTGGCGTTCCGGTCTCTTCAGCCGAGCTCTAACTAACAGCCTCACGCGCGATCATGGCCCGCACGTGTTCCTTCATGGGGTCACCTGCCTTGAGCGCATTCACGGACGCAATGTCGAAATATTCGCGCAGGCCGATGATTTTCCCTTCGCGGAACTCGACAACCCCCGCATAGGGCGCAGAGACGAGGTGGCCGGCTGTCGACACATACTCATCGACCCCCTCAACAAACAGCCGCTCACCCTTCTCGGCAAAGTCAAAGATGCGCCAGGTCACATCACGCACCTCCAGCGCCATCGCTTCGAGGAGCTTCCGCGCCTTGACCTTGCCCTTCAGGGGGGGCGCGATGACCGCTGCAAAGTGCCAGACGATGTCGTCGTGCATGAACGACAACACGCCGTCGATGTCCTTGGCCTTCCAGGCGCTGATCAGGCCCAGTAGGTTATGGATTTGGGACATCTGCTGGCCTCTGCTTCCGATCGACTCGAATTCAGCCTACACATTGCAAAGCAAGTGCAACACGGTTGACCCTGCTCTTCCAGGGAAGTAACGCCGATGCCAGATACATCTTCGATCGGCGAACCGGCCCGCAACTCCTGGGCAGGTCATCGCTGAGGGTCCCCAGCGCCGACTGCTCAGTGGCCAAGCCTTGGCGATACCATGAAGTCCCCGAACAAGGTACGCGCGTCGGCAAGGCTTGAGCGTCCAGGGTCGTGATAGACGCAGGCGCCGCGCGCGAGGGCCCGAAACTGCAGCGTCGTCCTGGCGCCTGCGGCCACCGGCGGCGTGTCAGCCCCCTTTACGCCCATGATGGCGAACGAGCGCGGGCTATGCGAGCGGTTAACCAGCTTGATCGTCACGCGTTCGCCTTCAATCGGTAGCATCCACGGAGATGGTGTAAATTCACTGACGGAGCGCTTCGGGCGCGCGGACCGCAAGAGTCAGCGCGCGCCCGGGGCGCGTCAGGCGGGAGGAGTGGTCATCGGAGCCCCCCCGGCACGGCGGCGTTGCGAGACGTAACCCCAACTGAGGATCGAAGCTGATGGCCGACGACGCAATGCGCGATACCTGACTACGACATGCCTATTGCGGCGATGCCTGATAGGAGGAGGACACTGAGAATTCTGGCGCCATTGGTCAGTTACATCTGACGGAGACACTGCGCGGAAGACTTCCTACCGAGCTCCGGTCTTCATTGGGTGGAGGCCAGCAAGACGCAAGAGGAACAGCTGAAGCGGCGGAGGTACAGAGGGCATGAGAAGCGGCACAAAGTGAACGCACGAAGGCCGAACAGGTAGCAGGTAGCGGAGGAAGCTGAAGACCAACGACAACGTCCACAGGTCAACCTGTGGCTCCCGAAGTGGCCAACTTGTTCCGGTTAAAGGCCCCCTGGGGCCGGTGGTGGAGGGGACTGGAAACACCACTCTTTAGATATCAGTCACTTACGCTGCATCAGCCAAAAATGTACCCCACATGTACCCCATCTCATCGATTTCAGATTGTTTTGCGAAGCGGCTTCGCCGCAACACAGTCACCCTCGCTCAACCCGTCTCAATTCAATCGAGCACGCACTGAGCGCGGAAGACTTGTAGAGTTGTTGTCGTGTTGGTTCGCGAGCGAAGGCGACCTTCCCGCGACTCCTTACTACGTGCGGTTGGCTCTGACAGCCAGAAGCAGATAGAGCACTTGCGTTCGATCAAGGCGGCGCACCGAGCCGTCTTCAAGCATGCGGCCGTGTTGAAAGCGGATTCCAGGAACAAGCCCATCCTTCAGCCTGCGCGCCACGGTGGCGCGCGAAATTCCGAAGAAGGCATCTATCTCTTTGTAAGTCAGCAGCACCCGGTCCGAGTTGATTTCCTTGATCGCGCGCTTGGTCGAAGCGATCAGATCAACAGGATAGGAAGGCATGTCCTCGAGCGTAAGCGTCTGAACCTGCTGCTCGACAAAACGCGGCCGAACTGACTCAGCTGTCGATCCGCGATCTGACGGGCGGCGTTGCAAGTCGCCGTGAGCGACATCTTTCGCGACAGGCGCTGACGATGCGTAAGCATGCGGTGAGAACCGCGGTGTCATCAACGCCGCTGGTTTCGACGTAGCAGTTCGTTTGGATTTTCCTCGTGCTCTTCGAGGAGCTCTTTCAGTCGATCGATGCCGTCGGGAGTGAATGCCCGGGTTTCTTTGCCCAGCGCGTCGCCGACCCAGATCTTCCCGTCGTACTTTTCCATATCGTCAGAGAGCTCCCAAAACAGCTCTTCGCTCTCGCCGAGCATTTCGGCGACGGCGGCGATGGTGCGGACAAAGCTGACAGGCTGCGTCATGGCTAAGCTGCTATGGTAACCGCGTTCCGGAGCTGTTTCCAGTTCCACGGCAGCAGCTCGTCGAGCCGTGAGGCGGGGTGGTCGGCGATGCGGGCGAGGACATCTGCCAGCCATGCCTGCGGATCGACATCGTTCATTTTTGCCGTGACGATGAGCGCGTACATGACAGCGGCGCGCTGACCGCCACGGTCGGATCCAGCAAACAGCCACGACTTTCTGCCAAGAGCGATCCCGCGCAGGGCGCGTTCTGCAGCATTGTTGGTGAGACAGATGCGGCCATCTTCGAGGAACCGGGCGAACGCCGCCCAGCGCTTCAGCATGTAATCCATTGCCTTGGCGATATCGTTCTTGCCCGAGAGGCCGGCGCGGTGCTCACGCATCCAGGCGTGGAGATCGGCGACAAGGTGGGCGCTCTGCTCGCGGCGTACGGCAAGACGTTCTTCAGGCGACTTGCCGTTGATGGTGCGTTCAATGTCGAACAGGGCGTCGATGCGGCGGACCGCTTCGAGCGCCAGGGGCGATACCATGGCGGGCTTCTCGCCCTTCGCCCTGGCTCGGGCGGCGGCCTCAATGTCGGCGAGAACGAAGAACTTCCGCCGGCCGTGCGACCAACACGCCGCTTCCAGAATCGGTGCAGGCTGGCGATCAGCGCCATAGAGCTTGTTGTAGCCGCTATAGGCATCGGCCTGAAGAATGCCGGACCAGCCCTCGAGATGTTCGTGGACATGGGATCCGGTGCGATCGCGTGAGTAGTAGAACATTGCTGCGGGCGGGCCCGTGCCGCCAAAGGGACGATCATCGCGAACATAGACCCAGCTTCGGGCAGTATCCGTCTTGCCTCTGGCGAGGACGGGCACGGTGGTGTCATCGCCATGCAGACGCTCGGCGCTCATCACATAAGCCCGGAGGCGCTCGACCAGGGGCGCCAGTGCAACAGCACAGTGACCGACCTGGTCAGCCAGCGTTGAGAGACTGAGCTCGACGCCTTCGCGGGCATATCGCTCGGCTTGCCGGTTGAGGGGCTGATGCTGCCCGTACTTCTCGAACAGGATCATGGCGAGGAGGCTGGGCCCGGCCCAGCCGCGCGGGATGACATGGAACGGAGCCGGCGCCTGGGAGATCGTCTCGCAGTCCCGGCAGGAGACCTTCTCCCTGACATGCTGGATCACCTTCCAGGTCCGGGGGATCACCTCAACGGTCTCGGTGATATCCTCGCCCAGCTTCGAGAGCTTCGTGCCTCCGCAGCAGGGGCATGACGCCGGCGTCGGGTGCAGGATGCGCTCCCGCGGCAGGTGCTCAGGAAATGACTTGCGGGCGGGCTTCTTGCGGGTGAAGGCCGCGACCTGTGTGGTTTTAGCTGCCGCCATCTCGGCGAGAAGATCATCTTCCGAGGCCGTCGCCTCGATCTCTTCAAGCTGCAGCTCAAGCTGGTCTATGAGGCGGGAAGAGCGTTCGGCGGACTGGCCATACTGCTCGCGCTTCAGCTTGGCGATCTGGAGCTTGAGATGGGCAATGATCGCGTCGCTATCGGAGAGCTTCGCATGCGCGGCTGCAACTTCCGCGCGCTCCTTCAGCAACAGCGCCTTGAGCGCGTCGACGTCGTCAGGAAGGTCTGCTTCGCCCTGATCCATGGGCAAAGAGAATCACAAAAGAAGCGCCTTGAGGCGCCCCTAAATGCATCCTCACAAAGATTTATGGTGCTAACCTGCAGCCTCTATCCAGCAGCCTGGGGCCGCCAGGTGTGCTGCGGATTACGCCAGTCGATCCCTTCGAGCATGTAAGATAACTGCGCGGCCGACAAAGCTACGGACCCGCTCGTCGTCACCGGCCAGACGAACCGCCCGCGGTCCAGCCTCTTTGCGTACAAGGACAGGCCGAGCCCATCGTGCCAGATGATCTTGACCAGATCGCCCCGCTTGCCGCGGAAGACGAAGAGATCGCCGACATGGGGGTCACGTTGAAGGCCTTCCTGCACCTGCAGCGCCAGCCCGTTCATGCCGCGGCGCATATCGGTGTGCCCGGCGGCCAGCCATACGCGCACGTTCGAGGGAATGGCGATCATCGCTTGTTGGCCAGCGCGCCGAAAATGGCGGCAGCCAGGTCGGGCCCAACCGCCCCGAAGACCTTCAATCGCACACCGCAGGGAAACTCGACCTCGATGACGCCGGGCGAATGCTCAACCCGTCGCTCTTCGGGCGGCGCCAACATCACCTGCGCAAACCCGGTGGCCTTCGGCTTCTCCGGGAAACCGAGCTGGGCACGGAACTGCTTGCGCCAGGAAAATACCATGCCCGCGTTAGCCCCGGCCTGACGCGCCACACCGTGAACACTCGCGCCCGGCTGGAACGTCGCCCCGACGATCGCCAGCTTCTGCTCCAGCGACCAGCGCTGACGTGGTCGGCCCCCGATGATCTCCACGCCGCTTCCCTCAGCGACTAGCTTAGAGACCCACTCTCTAAACTAGTTGCAGCGGCCATCCTCCCGATCGACATAGGCCGCACAAGGCGGCCCTCGGCGGAGGCGTACAATTCCTGGCCCTCGCGTGCAGCAGGTCGACCCGTTTCTTTTCCTCAATCACCATGGGCCGCAGGTTTATCCCCCGAACAATCGCGGCTTGCCGTTCGGCCCGCATCCGCATCGCGGGTTCGAAACGGTCACCTTCATTCTCGAAGGCGAGTTGATGCATGCCGATTCGGGCGGGCATCAGAGCATTATCGGAGCAGGCGGCGTTCAATGGATGACGGCCGGTTCCGGCCTCGTGCACGCTGAGCTTTCGCCGGATGGATTCAAGCGCGCGGGCGGGCCGCTGGAGATCCTGCAGCTCTGGGTGAATCTGCCGTCGCGGCTGAAGATAGAGGTGGCTCGGGAAATCTGCACACGGGGTTAGGTGGAATTTCTGCCTGAGATCGGCATGATGCCGATAGCAGGAGAAACGATGACCAGACGACCGCGCCGGAACCACAGCCCGGCATTTAAAGC
>Ga0247836_1000220_pt1 | contig 106729 bp, 109 predicted proteins | sample LaCruzMarch2015__4_FD_187116 | JGI IMG/M metagenome (GOLD analysis project Ga0247836, IMG submission 187116) | Freshwater microbial communities from meromictic Lake La Cruz, Castile-La Mancha, Spain - LaCruzMarch2015_14m | ecosystem: Environmental > Aquatic > Freshwater > Lake | place: Spain...
ATGGGGTGGAGGTGATACTCCGCCAATCTCTATTACCTGCATTTTGTGCAACAAAGCTTCCTGTGCCACCTGTTTGTTTGTATATGTCTCCACCAACTACAACCGCATAGACATCACCTGATGGGGTTGATGTGATTTTGTACCAATCTCTATTACCTGCATTTTGTGCAACAAAGCTTCCTGTGCCACCTGTTTGTTTGTATATGTCTCCACTTGAAACCAAAAGCGCATAAATATCACCTGAAGGGGTTGATGTGATTTTGTACCAATCTCTATTACCTGCATTTTGTGCAACAAAGCTTCCTGTGCCACCTGTTTGTTTGTATATGTCGCCATTATATACAACCGCATATACATCACCATTTGATGTGGAGGTGATACTCCACCAACCTCTATTACCAGCGTTTTGTGTTACAAAGCTTCCTTGCGCCACACCAATTATCTCACCAATAACATCAGTTGCATCATTGTACATACGGACAATACCTCCATAGACATCACCGACAAGTGATGCAGTATCTTCAAATGAAACTATAGGTGATGTTGTTTCTTCTGTTAGAGTACTTGAGTCGGTATATGTTACTCCTTGTGCTGTATTAATCGATATTGCATTTGTTGAATCATTAATGAATACAACTGTATCTGCAACAGCTTGTGGCCCTGAGTTTGATAATACATCTCCATTTACAAACACTTGGTCAATGATTGTTGGTAATTGTGTTGCAGGTTCTGCGCCATCTTCTCCACAGTATCCACCAGTACACCAGTTAGCTAAATTATTCCAATCTTCATCTTCTTCATTTGAGAAGTAGTAGATGACATTATTGTATACGCCATTATATCCAGATTGACCTTGTGGATATGTGTATGAAGTATTGTTAACATTAAATTGTGATGTGCCTGTATATATGTATGTATCAGAGTTTGTAGAGATTGAATCTGCATCAATAGTAATACCGTTAGTAGCTGTATGTGTTTTATCTTCTAAGTTTAGATTTGAAGTTGTTATTGATATTGAATATCCTGTTATGTCTTCTGTTTCAGAATCTGTGATTGAGATTGATCCTCCATTTGAGTATAGGGGTGTTCTTTTGTATATGTCGCCATTATATACAACCGCATATACATCACCATTTGATGTGGAGGTGATACCGTACCAATTTCTATTACCAGCACTTTGGGCGACAAAGCTTCCTGTGCCACCTGTTTGTTTGTATATGTCGCCAGAAAATGCACCCGCATAGACATCACCTGATGGGGTGGAGGTGATACTCCGCCAATCTCTATTACCTGCATTTTGTGCAACAAAGCTTCCTGTGCCACCTGTTTGTTTGTATATGTCTCCACCAACTACAACCGCATAGACATCACCTGATGGGGTGGAGGTGATACTCCACCAACTTCTATTACCAGCACTTTGGGCGACAAAGCTTCCTGTGCCACCTGTTTGTTTGTATATGTCGCCATTATATACAACCGCATATACATCACCATTTGATGTGGAGGTGATAATCCGCCAATCTCTATTACCTGCATTTTGTGCAACAAAGCTTCCTGTGCCACCTGTTTGCTTGTATATGTCACCACTAATTACAACCGCATAAACATCACCTGAAGGGGTGGAGGTGACACTGTACCAAACTCTATTACCAGCATTTTGTGGGACAAAGTTTCCTGTGCCATTTGTTTGTTTATATATGTCGCCACCACTTACGGTTGCATATATATTTCCTGATGGAGTGGCGGTGATGTCGTTCCAATTTCTATTACCAGCACTTTGTGCGACAAAGCTTCCTATGCCTCCTGTTTGTTTGTATATTTCGCCACCACTTACGGTTGCATATATATTTCCTGATGGAGTGGTGGTGATGTCGTTCCAATTTCTATTACCAGCACTTTGTGCTTGCCATGAGTAACCAAAGAAACCTCCAGTTGAACTCACATCTCCGACAGTTGAGTTACTTGAGACAGTAACATTACCACCTTGACTTCCGCCCTCTTCTGTACCATCACCACCATTTGCTGTGATATTAGTAAGTGTAGATGATGAAATTGTTATGTTACCTGCATTACCACCTGTGCCGGATGTATTGTTGTTACCATCTGCATTTATTGAATTTGTAAAAGTGTCTATTGTTAAATCTGTGACAGTGAAGTTTGTGTATGCATGTTCACCTTCATTTGGTCTGCGTAAATCTATTGCAGTTTCATTGAATGTATCGTTTGCACTTATGGTATGCCCTTGACCATCTATGGTGATATTGTCTCCTTCTATGTAAAAACATGTATCCTCTAAGTCTGTTATGTCTAATGATAGTGTGTAGGTACCTGACATTATTAATGTTCCACAACTATCTATTTCACCTGGTACTATACTTGGCAGAGAACCTGAGAATGGCCCTAGTTCTTGATCGTTGATAATTAGATTAGTTTCTATATCAAGATATGCATCTGTTCCATCTAGAGTACCTGTGTATGTGATTTCTAATATTTCTGCAGTGTATGCATTTTCACCAAAATCTAGATCTGTGCCGGTGATATTAATTGTTTTAGCGGTAATATGTGAAGTTACAGAGTTTGTGATTGAAACTGTTCCTCCGTTTGATATTAGATTTTGCTTGTATATGTCGCCACCCCATATAACAAAATATAAATCACCATTTGGTGTTGAGGTTATACCACTAGGATATATTTCACCATCACCTTGTCTAACAAAGTCGCCTGTGCCACCTGTTTGTTTGTATATGTACCCGTAATTTTCATCAGTTACATAAATATCTCCTGATGGGGTGGAGGTTATTCTGTAAAAGCTAGCATCATTATCTGTAAATTCTAGAACAAAGCTTCCTGTGCCGTTTGTTTGTTTGTATATTTTGTTACCAGAAGTAGCGTAAACATCACCTGATGGAGTAGAAGTTAAGCGATTAGGATATATGACACCATCATCACCTTGTCTAACAAAGTCACCTGTACTTCCTGTTTGTTTGTATATTTTGTTACCAGAAGTAGCGTAAACATCCCCTGAAGGGGTGGAGGTGATTCCATACCAATCTCTATTACCTGCATTTTGTGCAACAAAGCTTCCTGTGCCACCTGTTTGTTTGTATATGTCTCCACTTGAACCCAAAAGCGCATAGACATCACCTGATTGTGTTACAGTCATGTCACTTACACAAAATTCACCATTGTTTTGACTTACAAACTCCCCAGTTCCACCTGTTTGTTTGTAAATGTTACAGTTGTTATACTGATATACATAAATATCTCCTGTTGGAGTGGAGGTGATGAAGGTCCAATATTCTTCTTCGCTTAAAACTCCAAGTGCTTCCCAGTCATTTGAATTGTATGCTTTCTTGTATATATCACCCTCATAAACAATAGCGTATAGGTCTCCATTTGGTGTTGAGGTTATGCCAGACCAACTTCTATCACCTGCATTTTGTGCTTCCCATGCATCAGCACCGGTTGTTCCGGCTTGTGAATTAATTTGCCCCACACTTGAATTACCGGAAACAGTAACATCACCTCCCTCACTTCCTCCCACTGCAGTTCCATCACCACCGTTTACATATATATTGATATCGTTTAAGTTCGATGCAATTATTGTGACTTGAGCACCATTACCACCTGCACCTTCTGAATTGGAGTTTCCAGGTGCATTAATATGACCCGAATCGCCTGTGATCGTAAGGTTTGAAATGGTGATATTGGTGTATGCATTTGCACCTTCTACAAAACCACTGGTAGTGTCTCCTGGTACTACGTACTTACGTGCATCTATTAAAACTTCCATGTCTGTACCACTAATTGTGTAGCCTGCACCATCTATAGTGACACCATCTGCAGTTACGAGAAAACAAGTTAAGTTTTCTAAATCAAATGTAGAGTCTGCATCAAAACCATCTGCCAGTGTGTATGTACCTGCTACAGCTAACTCACCACAAGAAGAGATGACTCCAGGAAGTAATACTTCTGCTTTAGTGATACTTGGTAGTATTAAAAAAGAGAAAATTATTCCAAGTGTTAGTATTATTTTTTTTGCAAATATTCTGTCCATTATTCTATGCTTGGTTCTGGTTCTTCTGTTTGTGGTTCTGGTTCTGTGATGTTTTCAATTATGGTATCTACAGTATCTACTATAGGGGTTACAATATTTTCTATTACGTCACTGATTTGTTCTACAACATTTTCTGTTGTGGTAGCTGTATCTGTAGTGGTTGCAGTTTGTTCTGGTGTTGTAGAAGCTGTTTCTGTCTCTGTAGTGGTTGCGGTTTGTTCTGTGGTTGTTGTAGATACATCTACAGTAGTATTTTCTGATGAAGCGACTTCCTCAGGTGTGGTAGTTGCAGTTGTTTCTTCTTCAAAAACAGGAAGAGGTGTGGATGAGAATAGGATGATACGTGTTATGAAAAAGACAGAACCGGTTGTTAATCCTTGTGCGATTATAGTGTCTCCTGCTTTTATGTCTGTAATTGATAGAGGTTGATATTTACTAGTTTCTACTTTGTCTAAATTTTTAATATTGAGATTGTATTCACTTTCTCCTGTATCATCTGAACCCTTTGCATTAGTGACAATGAGATGAGTGCTATCTATTACTGAAACTGTACCAATAACACTAAAGCTTGTTTTTGCATCTTCAATAGAAGGTGTGAAAGGATTAAGTTCATCTGCATTAACTATTCCCCATGATAATGTTATTACTACAATTACTATTAATGCTAACCTTGTTGCTTCACCAAGAGGTGTTGCTAAAAACTTAAGAAAAGCCTTTTGTTGTTTTGGGCTAAATATTAAATATTTACTTTTTTTACGTGCCATTATCTTCTAATTTTAACATAGAGAAATTAATACTCAATCAGATTATATACAGTTTTAACTACCAAACCTAAAATATTAAATTATCACCTGTCATGCTTTTGGGTTTTTTGATTTCTAGTAACTCGAGAATTGTTGGTGCTATATCTTTTAATGAACCATCCTTCATTGAAGTTCCTTCTTTTGTAACTATAGCTGGTACTTTATTTAGTGTATGTGCTGTATGCTTTTCATTCTTCTTAGAATCAAAGTTAAGCTCAGCATTACCATGATCAGCAGTTATGAATACTACTCCTCCCTTTTCTGTAATACATTCAACTACACGTTTAAGTTCTGTATCTACCTTTTCAACAGCCTTGATAATTGCCGGAACATTTGCAGTATGACCAACCATATCTGGATTAGCAAAGTTAATAAAAATAAAGTTAACTCCATCATTAAGTCTTTTTATAGCTTCATCTGCTATAGCTTCTGCTCTCATCTCAGGTGCTTCGTCGTGAGTTGCAACATCTTTACGACTAGCAAGCATTACATGCTCTTCTCCTTCATAAAGTTTTTCTATTCCACCATTTAAAAAGTATGTAGCGTGAGGAAACTTTTCTGTCTCTGCGATATGTGCCTGAGTCAAACCAGCAAGTGAAACTTCATTAGCGATTGTTGTCTCAATAGAAATAGGTGGAAATGCAACAGGACAATCAAAATCTTTTGAGTACTCAGTTAGAGTAGCAAAAAATAAATTCATTTCTTTTTTTCTTTTTAAAATTGCCTGTGTTAGCATGCGAGCTCTATCAGATCTATAATTAAAGAAAAACACTGAATCATTATTTTTAATTGGAACTTCTTTTAACATGAACGGCTCAAGATGTTCATCTGTCTTTCCTGTAGAATGTTGATTTTTTATTTCATCAATTGGTGAGACCTGACAAATATTTCCTTCACAATGAAATAATATTTTTTCCACCTTCTCTACACGATCCCAGTTGTTGTCTCTATCCATTGCAAAGTACCTACCCGAGATACTACAAATTTCTCCGATACCAATCTCTTTTATTATTTCCTGAATTTCTTCAACATCTTTTATTGAATCATAAGGTGATGCGTCACGACCATCAGTAAAAAGATGCAGATAAACATTTGAAACATTTTCAATCTTACACATTTTTAAAAATGCGATTAGATGATCTTGATGTGAATGCACTCCTCCTCTACCAATAAGTCCAACAACATGCAGAGCTGAAGATTCTTTTTTTGTATTATTTACTAAAGATAATAAAACTTCATTTTTATTAAACTCAGAATTTTTTATTGCTTTGTTTATACGAACTAAATCTGTGTCGATTATTTTTCCAGCACCAATAGTTGTATGCCCAATTTCACTATTACCAATTTGTCCTTCAGGTAGACCAACATGTTCACCACTTGCTTCAAGTAAACTATGAGGAAAATTTTCCCATAAATAATCAAAGAACGGTGTATGTGATTGAGCAACAGCATTATGCTCCTTATCTTCACTGTAACCCCAACCATCAAGAACTATTAGTGCTACTTGTTTACTCATAAATATTTTTTATTGTTTAAAAACTTCTTTTCCTCTGTATATTGATTTTTTACCAAGAGCTTCTTCTATTCTTAGAAGTTGATTGTACTTTGCAGTTCTATCACTTCTTGATAATGATCCTGTTTTAATTTGACCAACACCAGATCCAACAGCAAAGTCAGAAATAGTTGCATCCTCAGTTTCACCTGAACGATGAGACATTATTGCTGTGTAACCATTTTTATTTGCAAGATTTATTGAATCGATAGTTTCAGATACAGTTCCTATTTGATTTACTTTGATCAAAATAGAGTTTGCAATTTTTGTATCAATCCCTCTTTGTAATCTTGAAACATTTGTAACAAACAAATCATCTCCCACTAGTTGAACTTTTTTACCAAGTTTTTTTGTAAGTAGAGCATATCCTTCCCAGTCATCCTCATCTAATGCATCTTCAATAGAAATAATAGGGTACTTTGTTGCTAGATTTACATAATAATCAACCATCTCAACGCTTGTTAGTTTTTTATCTTCAGTAGCTAAGAAATACTTACCATCTGAATAAAGTTCAGAAGCAGCAACATCAAGAGCTATGGATATTTGAGTCTTTGGTTTATAACCTGCTTTTGTTATAGCTTCTAATACAAGTGCAGCTGCACTTTCATTGTTAGGTAAAGAAGGAGCAAATCCACCCTCATCACCTACAGTTGTAGAAAGACCTTTATCATGAAGAATCTTTTTTAGTACATGGAAAACTTCTGTACCAGCTCTTAAAGCTTCACTAAAAGTCTTGAACCCATGAGGAACAATCATAAACTCCTGAAAGTCAGTAGATTTCTCTGCGTGCTTACCACCATTTAATATATTCATCATTGGAACAGGTAACTGAACTTGATTTTGTGTCTTAGATATTTTCGCAAAATAAGTGTACAGAGGTTGCTTATTACTTTTTGCAACAGCGTGAGCAAATGCAAGAGAAACTCCTAATATAGCGTTAGCGCCTAACTTGCTCTTATTCTCAGTACCATCAAGAGAGATTAAAAAGTTATCTAATTCTCTTTGAGTAAATTCTTTATTCTTTATCTTTGGAAAAATAACTTTGTTTACATTAGAAACTGCATTTAATACACCCTTACCTGCGTATCTTTTTTTATCACCATCTCTTAACTCAACTGCTTCATATTTTCCTGTAGATGCACCAGAAGGTACAGCAGCTCTACCAAAAGAATTATCCGACAATGTTAAATCAACTTCTATTGTTGGATTACCTCTTGAATCAAGAATTTCTCTAGCAATGATACTTTTTATCTTTGACATAAGTTTAGTTAATAGTTAGTAGTTAATAGTTGTTAGTGATTAGTTCTTTCTTCCCCAAACAGCAAAATCCTTTTCAGCTTGAACAGCAACTCTCGCCATCATCTCTACTGTAGCTACAGGATGTGCACCCAGGGTTGTTTCTTCTGAAAGCATAACTGCATCTGTACCATCAAATATAGCATTAGCAATATCTGATACTTCAGCTCTTGTTGGAACAGGACTGCTTATCATTGATTCCAAAACTTGAGTAGCAGTTATAACAAACTTCCCTGCTTCATTACTTTTTTTGATTATTGTCTTTTGTGCAGCTGGAACAAATTCATAACCTATCTCTATAGCTAAGTCTCCTCTTGCAACCATAAGACCATCAGATGCTTCTATAATTGCATCAAGATGTTCAAGCGCTTGTGGAGTTTCGATTTTACTAACAATCTTTATGTTGCCAGCACCTAACTCATTAAGGATACTTCTAAGCTCTATAACATCTTCAGCTTTTCTTACAAAAGAAAGTGCCATGTATTCAACTTTTTGCTCTACTCCTAAAAGTAAGTCAGCTCTATCTTTTTCAGTTATAGAACTAATCTTAAGATCAGCACCAACAATATTTACACCACGACGACCTTTAGTCTCACCTCCTACTATTACCTCTGTAACAATGTCTGTTCCATTTATTTCTAGAACTTTCATTTTCTTTTTTCCATCATCAACCATTATCATTGAACCTGGAACTAACTCTTTATATAAATTTGGATAAGTGATGTAAGCTTTTGTTTCATCACCAACACAAGGCTCAGCTGTAAAAATAAATTTACTACTAGCTTCTAAAACAACTCTCTCTTTATAAAATTCTCCTGTTCTTATCTTTGGACCAGCAAGATCTTGTAAAATCTCTAAATGTATACCTGTCTTCTGAGAAGCTTCTCTAGCGTTAAGCATTTTAGCTCTTTGCTCTGCGATATCACCATGACTCATATTCATTCTACAGATATTCAAACCAACATTTGCAAGCTCTGATAATTTTTCTACTGTCTCTGTTACGGGGCCAATTGTGGCAACTATTTTTGTTTTCTTTTGTATCATAGTCTACAGCTTACTACTTTTAATTGTAGCCAGCAACAACCTAAATACAGTTGTGGTATTATCTTAATACTATGAAAAAAACAGTCTTAATATCGTCCTTTATTATACTAATATTAGCTTCATCAGCTTATTGTGGTTACTTTATATATAAACTAAAAAACATAAATAAATCTTTAAATGTAAATATCTCTGAATTAAATCAAGACATAGCATCAACAACAGAAAATCTACTTTCAACTCAACATGACAACGACAACTTAAAAGAAGCACTAGAAGCAGAACAACAAAGAAATAAGGATTTTGAAAATCAAATAAAAGATATATCAAGCACCGTTGGTATTTTAGATAAACTAAGAAAGACAGACCCTGAGCTTTTACAAAAATATTCCAAAATATATTTCTTAAACGAACACTACACTCCTGAAAAATTAACAGAAATATCAAAAGAATATTTAGCGCCGAACAGAAAAGAAATTTTAATAGAAGATAGAGTAAACAACTATTTAGAAAAAATGTTCGAAGCTGCAAAAAAAGATGAGATTAATCTTTTAGTTATTTCTGGATACAGATCATACTTTGACCAAAAGTCTTTAAAGTCAGCATATTCATTTAGTTACGGATCTGGAGCAAATACTTTTTCAGCAGACCAAGGCTACTCTGAACATCAACTAGGGACAACAGTAGACCTAACAACAAAAGAGCTTGGCCTAAGTTACACAAGTATTGAATCGTCAAAAGCTTATAAGTGGTTAAATAATAATGCTTACAAATATGGCTTCGTGCTCTCTTACCCAAAAGGAAATAAATACTACGTTTTTGAACCTTGGCACTGGCGTTTTGTTGGAAAAGATCTAGCGGAAAAATTATACGATGAAAGTAAAAACTTCTACGACCTAGACCAGAGAGAGATTGATGAATATTTAGTGAGTTTTTTTGACTAAGTATAAGCAGACCTTCTATTGACATTGGGGTTATAAAGGGTAGTCTATAGCTATCAAACAAATTTTACTGAGTGAAGGAACTTGTCGGGTCAAATCTTCAGTGTAGTGTTTGAGGTTTTATCAGATTAGTTTAAAAAAAATGGATCAAGTTACAAATCAAAACGTTAATTTGAAGAAAGGAACAATCGTAAGATTGATGGATAAGGGTTACGGTTTCATTAAGGGTGAAGGAGAAAATGATAAAGATCTTTTCTTCCACGCTAATGAAGTTAAGGACATACACTTTAATGACCTTAAAGAAGGTATGGCTGTTACTTTTGAAATCCAAGAAGGAGACAAAGGACCTTACGCTTCAAACGTTCAAATCGTATCAAATACTCAGGCTGCATAAGTTTGAAGATTTAGTACTTTTACTAAACCCGCCTTTATTGGCGGGTTTTTATTTATGCTATAGTGAGTAGATATGGAAACAATTCAAACAACAAAATATAAGATGACAGCTAAAGACTTCTTTTTGTACCTAGGTATTTTAGTAACGCTTTATGTTAGCTCTATAGCCCTCGTATCTTTCTTATTTAATGCAATAGACCTAAAGTTTCTTGAAAAGACCAATTACTACAATGACCCAACAAATGCGATAGCGTGGTCACTCTCTGTATTTATGGTTTTCTATCCAATACTAATAGTTCTTATATCTTCATCAATAAATTCAATAAGAAAAACTCCAGAGAAAAAAACAATGGGTGTTAGAAACTGGTTTATCTATCTAACTCTTTTTGTCACCATCTTAACCATGGCAATTGATTTGATAGTTTTAATAAATACTTTCCTAAGCGGTAACGACATAACAATAGGTTTCATACTTAAGACACTATCAGTTATATCTGTTGCGGGTATTGTTTTCTGGTTTACATTTGAAGACTTACGCGGAACCCTAATATCAAATCCAACATTATTTAGAAATCTTAAAATAGGAATAAGTGTTGTTGTATTATTCATAATAGTTTCAGGATTTTTCTTAATAGGATCACCTAGCGAATCAAAAAACCGAGTAGAAGATTCAATAAGAGAATCTGACTTAAGCTCAATTCAATATAATATTACAAACTTCTGGCAACAAAAATCTCGTCTACCTGAAAATCTAGAAGAGATTGTTGACCCTTTAACTTTAGTTTCACTACCTGTAGATCCTGATACAGGATTAAATTATGAATATAAAGTACTAGGAGAAAATAAATTTGAACTCTGTGCTATATTTGAAACATCAAGTGCAAAATTTGAAAATGAATCAATGATAAAGAAAGTTTCTCCTGTATACAACGACAATGGCTTTACACACAAAGCAGAAAGAACATGTTTTGAGAGAACTATAGATCCAGAATTTTTCCCTACAATAAAAAATTAGAACTCTAATTTACTAATTATTTCCTTGTGAACTTCTTCTATAGTTTGATCACCTTCTATTTCTAAGAACTTATATCTTTGATCTATTGCAAAATCATCGACAGTATTTGAAACGTCTTTTATAAACCATCTTATTCTGTTATAAATATTTTCTTCTGTATCATCTACTCTTCCTCGTAACGTTAATCTTTTTACAGAAACACCTATATTAACCTTAAGATAAATAACATATATATCTCTATAACCAAGATACTGTAATGCATCGTCTACTAACTTTTTTTCTTCATGCTTTCTTGGAGAACCATCCATTATTAGGTTCATATTATCCTTCATGTCATTTGCGAAAACTCTTGACCAATTCCAAATAGTAATAAAAATCGGAAGTAAACCACCTTCACTTATCATAGTTTCATTAACTAAACCTGCCATATACTTGTCGGTTGTTACGTATTCTCTAAGGCTCTTGCCTGCATCGTAATGAAGAATTTCTCTAGACGGATCTTTTTCTTTTAAGTATTCCTTCAAAAGTTCTACTTGAGTACCCTTACCTGATCCAGATGGTCCTATAAAAATGAAAGCTTTTTTGTTATTCATATGGCTATGTTATTTTTTGAATAATTTTATTTAAAATTTCTTCTGGCGTAAGTTCACTCGTATCAATCACAAGATCATAATACTTCGGATCATCAAAGTCAGCAAGATTATATAGCGTACCATAACGCCTATGATAGGTACTTTCTCGACTAAGAGTATCCTGTTTGGCTTTTTCTATACTAATGCCTTCTCTATTAGCGATTCTTTCATATCTCCTATCGTCACATAATAATAAAATTTTAAAAGCGTCAGGAACAAAATGAGCACCGAGGCGAGATTCAATTATGAAGTTAGTATTACTCTCGCCATATTCTTTTGTGCGCTTATCAACGACCTTGTCCACCTTTGCACTTTCTTCTGGATTATCGTGCAGCAGTTTATCCAACTCAACAATAGTCATATGTCTCTCAGTAGCAAGATCTCTTAACAAATTACCAACCGAAATCTTTTCAAATCCTAATTTCTCTGCAAGTAGCTTAACAATAGTTCCTTTCCCTGTTCCACTTAACCCCCCTAATGTGATTTTGGAATACTTACTGTTCATAAATTTTAATGTAAACCTTGAAGCAAGGCTCCAACGACGTAAGAAATTATTGCGGCAAGAGTTCCAACAAACAAAGTTTCAAATGCTGTCTTTATAGGTGGAACATGTGCAATAAATCCTCTAAACAAACCTATAACAAAAAACACTATAACAGTTATACCAATAGATTGATAAAATAAACTTGTTGAGTCTGTATTTAAAAAATATCCAAACACAAATGGTATAAGAGGAATCACACCAACAACAACGAATGCTGAGAAAGTTGCTATTCCAGTTTTAAGTGGAGATTTTGTTTTAACACTAACTTGATTATTCTTTTTTTCTAGATCTAGTTCTGACTTACTCGCTAAGTAGTTTGAAGCACCCATAGAAAATCCATCAGCAAGAACATTTGCAAAACCAAGTATCAAAACTATCACAGGAGATAAAGCAGCACCCATAACACCAGAAACTATAGCAAAAGTTGTAACAAGACCATCTGTTGCTCCGTATACAAATTCTGGTAAATATTTTTCCTGTGTCGACTTCATGCTATGTGTTTATTAGTTAATTTTAAATAAGGCTAGATTATACATTAATTTTATAAATAAAAAACCCAGCTTTAAGCTGGGTTTATCTTTATTCTTTCGACTCTTCTTTAGTATCATGATCATGCTCATGCTCAGATCCACATCCACATGAACTATCTGAACCAACACAACAATCTTTACACTTCTTCTTATGTCCAAATAAATCAAGAACAGCTGAAATACCTACCAATGAATAAACAATTCTAGAAACAGCTGACATATCTCCAAATATAGCTGCAACAAGATCAAAATTAAATAAACCTATAAGACCCCAGTTCAAAGCACCTACAATAATTAATATGTACGAAACAACATGAAGATTCTTCATTTTTAAAAATTAATTAATAAATAAACTAACAGATAGTATTATATAACAAAATTAGAATACAGTTAACCTGAATGAGTTACGAGATTTTAAGTATCTAACAATACTCATCACAAAAGAATGCTTTTTATATAGTCTGCTTTTTCTAGTTTGATAGTCTTTGAACATATTTTTAGAATTATTTAATTTGATTAATATTATGATTTTATATTTGTTATTTTATTTGTCAACTTTTCTAGTTTTAAATAATTGTGGATAACTTATTGAAATATTCTAGAAAATTGTGTATATTGTTATTATTAATAAACACCTAAAATAAAAAAATGCACAATCTTCAAGAAAAAATATTAAAGTTATTGGATTCAAAAAACATAGACGGATGGACACTTAGACAGATCGGCGAAAGCATTGGTGAGAAGTTCCCTCAAAAAGTTAAGCACCACATAATCCAGCTCGAGAAGAAGGGTCTTATAAAGACAAACAAGAAAACAAAATCTATTGTCAGAGTGCGCCAAGGAGCTATTAAAAATACAGAGTTAATATCAGTCCCAATAGTTGGAGCAGCCAACTGTGGACCTGCAACAATTTTTGCAAATGAAAACATAGAGGGTTACTTAAAAATTTCTAAAAATATACTAAATAAATGTAAAAATATTTTTGCAATTAGAGCACAAGGACTTTCTATGAATCGCGCAAAGATTAATGGTAAAACAATAGAAGACGGAGACTACTTAATCATAGACAGCAGTGACACATCAGCAAGAAATGGAGATGTTATATTGTCAGTTATAGATGACATGGCAAATATAAAAAAGTACATGTGGGATTCAGCAAATAGCCAAGTTGTACTAGTTTCAGAATCGACTCAAGATATACCGCCTATTTTTATACATGAAGATGACAGCTTTATGATTAATGGAAAGGTTATACAAGTTATAAAACAACCTAGGTTTGCTTAAAAAAGGGTCAGGCCCTGTGCTTATTTTAAGACTTTTTGACACTAATTAGACTTTATTATCTATATTTAACAACATAAAAAAGGTGCCAGACCCTTTTTATTGTGATATCTTTTATGCATGAAAAATATAATAGAAGAATTCAAGAAATTCGCACTTAAGGGTAATGTTGTAGATTTAGCAGTCGGTGTTGTTATAGGAGCAGCATTTGGAAAAATAGTTAGTTCACTAGTTGCAGACATAATAAACCCATTAATTGGTGTTATTTCTGGTGGCATAGATTTCTCAGACAAAGTTTGGATTATAAAAACAGCAACAGAAACAGCCGGAGCAGTGACACTTAACTACGGTATTTTCATTTCTTCTGTTATAGACTTCTTTATAGTTTCTCTTGCAATTTTCTTTGTTATAAAACAAATGAATAAATTAACAAAAAAAGAAGAGGAGTCTCCAGCAGAAAAACCAGCAAGGATCTCAAAAGAAGAGGAACTTCTTACAGAAATAAGAGACATTCTTAAAAACAGTAAATAGCTATTAGTTAGTAGCGAACCTTCTTGTAATTAATTTTCTTATTTCTTCAACAGCTATTACAGATAGACATACAGTTAGAACAGTTACCCATTCTGCAAGACTAAGACCTGTAACACTTAATGCCTTTTGCATAAATGGAGTGTATAGAGCAAAGAAATGAAGTAGTACAACTAACACAAGGCTAACAAACAAATATTTATTACCCCAAAGAGAGAAGCTAAATACAGACTTTTGATCTGATCTTATGTTAAATATGTTATACCACTGAAATACAGTAAGAGCTGAAAGTGAAATAGCCCATGCTTTTGTCATACCTTGAGGCAGGAATTCTAAGAATAACCATAAAGTTCCAGCGGTCATAACTCCACCAATTAAAATTATTCTTAAAGCCATTTGCCAGTCGACAATCCATTTACTAGAAATGATAAAAGATTTATTAGTTAATGTTTTATCATGTGGTTCAAGCGCAAGCGATGCTACTAAAAATGTGTCTGTTACCATATTTAACCAGATGATTTGAGTAGCTAGGAGCGGTAATGGTAAACCTGCAAAAATAGCAATACTTATAACCATAACCTCTCCAATATTTGTAGACAACAAATATAGAACTGTCTTTTTTATTGTCATATATATGTTTCTACCTTCAAGCACTGCATAGGATATATTGTCAAAATTATCATCAAGTAGAATAATATCAGCTGCTTCACGAGCTACTGAAGTACCCTCTTTACCCATTGAAACACCCAAATCAGCTGCGGTTAAAGACAGTGCATCATTTATTCCGTCACCTGTCATAGCAATAACTTCCCCTCTATCTTTAAAAGCCTGTATGATACGCAACTTATGATGTGGAGAAACACGTGCAAATATAGAAACATTTCCAACACTGTTTTTTAATTCATCATCACTCATAGCATCAATTTCTTCTCCAGATAAAATTCTGTCTCCTTCTTTAAATAAACCAATATCTTTACCTATAGCTTGAGCAGTTTCCTTATGATCACCTGTTATCATAATTGCTCTCATCCCTGCTTTGGAAACATTTGCCATAGCTTCATAGACCTGAGGTCTTATAGCATCCTTAATAGCAAATAGTCCAACAAAAGTTAACTTTTCTAACTCATTGGGATTTATTTTTTCAAAGTTTTTATTAGGAGATAAGTGAACTGCCCCAGCAATAACTCTAAAACCTTCTGAACTAAACTGTTTAATAGTTGCGTAAATTTTATCTTTATCTTCTTCGGTTAAATTAATTTCTTTTCCATCTTTATAAATCTTTTGACTCCAATTAAGTAAAACTTCAGGACTACCACTAACAAACATTAAATCCTTATTATCAATTTTATTTATTACCGCATGATATTTTCTATGAAAATCAAAAGGTATTTCAAAAATCCTAGCATACTGACTCTCCAAATCTTCTTTAACTAAACCTATCTTTTCCGAAAAAACTCTAAGAGCTGCTTCAGTAGGATCTCCAAAAGTTCTCTCCCACTCTTTTTTATCTTGATTAAATGCAATACCAGCACTGGAAGATAGGGCAGCAATTTGACCAAAAAGAGACATGCTGGGCATTGTCATTGCTACAACACGAGAATCATTAAACATAATATCGCCAACAGGTTCATAGCCATTACCAGTAACATTATAAATATTGTCATCTAAAAATATTTTACTAACCTCCATTTGATTAAGAGTGATAGTTCCTGTTTTATCTAAAGCTAAAATTTTCGCTTGTCCTAAAGACTCAACAGCCTGAAGTCTTTTAACTAGAACATTTTTCTTACTCATTCTAAAAACACCAGCAGCCAAAACCAGAGTTACAACAACAGGTAAACTTTCTGGTATTGCAGAAATAGCGACAGCAACAATCACCAAAAACAAAGTAGAAAATTCCATACTATAAAAACCTCCAACAACAAAGAGAGCAATACTTATAAATATAATAAGAAACATTATTACTTTTGATAAATTTTCTATATTTTTTTCAAGAGGCATTTCACTTCTTAAATCATCGAGAACGTCAGCTATGTTTCCTATTGTTGTATCTTTACCAGTAGCAACTACTACGGCTCTTCCATATCCAGATATAACATGAGTACCTTTAAAAACCATATTATTTTGATCAGATATCTGCATATTTTCATCTGATAAAACTTCGCTGTTTTTAATAATAGACTCAGATTCACCGGTTAATGATGACTGATTTATTTTAAGATAATTAGTTTCTATTAGACGGGCATCTGCCGTTACAACATCCCCATCTTTAAGAATCAAAATATCACCAGCAACAACATCTTCGTCGCTTATTAAAGTTGGAACATTGTTACGTAAAACAGTAGCAGAACCTCTTACTGATTTTTGTAACTCTTCTAAAGTATCTCTCGCTTTACCTTCTTGAATAGTTCCTATAAATGCATTGAGAAAAATTATTCCTAGTACAAGAAAACCATCTAGATATTCTCCAAGTAAAAATACTATCAACGCAGCAGCAGCTAAAACATATATAAATACACTTTTAAATTGACTTAAAAATATATCAAAAAAAGTCACCTTCTTACGTACCTCTAAAACATTAGGGCCAAAATGCTCTCTATTATGTAAAACTTGCACTTCGGATAATCCTATACTGCTTGATTCAAAATATTTATATAAATAGTCAGCATCTTTTATATGCCAATCTTTTTTTATTTCGCTCATATTTATTTCAATCTACTTTTTAAATCTTCTACAACAGGAACTGATTCAGGATCAACACCATTAGCTCTAGCAATTGCAACAGCTGCCCAATCAGCAACAAGTAGAGATCTAAATATTCTTTCTAATTTTCCATTACCTTCTAGGTAAATTCTAGTAACAGGCATACCTTTTGTTTGATATATAGACTCTGTCACTTCCATACGTTTTATTATTTGAGGATTATCTTCACTATCTGAAATAAATATAAAATGAAAGTTATCTGCTAAATATTTTATATCTTCAGCAAGATCAAAACCGTTTATTTCATTATGATTTAATTCTGGAAAAACATTATAAAATGCTGGAACTTTAGAAGTCTCATTAAATTTTATTTTCCAATTATAAGAAACAGATAAATTAGATAAAGAAGAATAAATTACAGGAACCTTACCTTTTAAAACAGTAGCTAAATCTTCACCTGCTTTTTTTAAACTCTCAGGATTTAAAGCATCTGAAAGTTTTTTCGCATCTTGAAGACAATCATTTTCTCCAACTAATGCTGCGAGCGCAACTAATGAATACCCTAACGCAGATCTAGGTTGTATACCATCATTTGGTATTACTATATAAGGTAAATTATTTTCTTTTGCAAAATCAATAAGTATTCCTCCTGTCGCAATTACAGCCACATCAAAACCTCTGTCATAAGCTTCTTCTGCAAAATCAACTATCTCTTCTGTATTTCCAGAATACGAGTTAGCAATAAAAAGACTATCTTTCATAAACTCTTCATCGAATTGAGGGATACCATAATCTCTATGTACATATAATTCAATACCAGGAGAATGCGATTTTAAAATTCCAGCTGCAAGATGAGACCCGCCCATACCTCCTAAAATATAGTGCTTATACTTTTTAAGCTTGTCTGCATTTACGACAATCGGCTCGAATAAAAATTGTTTGTTGAAGTTTAATATTGCTTGTTCCATGTCTTATATAGTAAATAGTTAGTAGCTAGTAGTAAATAGCACAACTCTCGCTGGACTTGCTTCCACGCCCTCAAACTTAAGCGGTAAGCATACTAATTCATACTCGCCAGCTTCTACACCTTTTAAGTTAATACCCTCAATAATTGGGATATTCTTGGACAAAAGTGACGTATGAGGTCGTTGATCAGGAGAGCCTCTCTGTTTTATAGAAAGGGCATCTATAGCCACAAGAGCAACTTCTCTCTCAGCCAACCAATCTGCTAAATCGCCATCTATATAAACATAATCATCATGAAACTTTTCAAAACCTCTTTCTGAATTAGAAGTTTTAAAAAGAATACGATCACCCTTTCCTATTTCCTCTTTCCTAATATCCTCAATTTTAACTGCATCACCCGGCTGTTTATGCGAAACATCAAAAACTTTGCATGCACCGATAAATGTTTCTAGAGGAATCTGTTCTAAATTATTAGCACCTATAACAGCATGCCTCGGCGCATCAATATGAGTTCCTGTGTGAGTACCCATTGTAACTTTTGATAAATGCGTATTAGCACTCGGCATTTCTGCATGAGTTTCTATTGTTAAAGGAACATTGTTTGGATAAACAATAGTTGAGTTTGTTAATGGTAAAGAAATATCAATTATTTTTTTCATAAAATTTTTCAAGTGTTTCTATTAAATATGGATCTACTTCAGGATTATTTTTCATCTCTAAACCATTCATCCAAACAAATTCTAAATGCTCAGCATCTAAAACAACTTCATCATATTCTTTTTCTAACTTTATGTGATAGGTAAGTCGAACCACATGAATTCCCTTTTCTGGTTTTATAATATCTTGCATATCAATAAGCTCCTGCGTTTCTGATAGATCTAGCTGTGTCTCCTCTTTTATTTCTCTAATAAGATTATCTCTAAGAGACTGCCCAACTTCTATGCGGCCACCTGGTATATCCCAAAAATTAGAAGTCTTTGATATTTCTCCATTTTTTCTTAAAAACAAAAGCTCTCCGTTGCTATTTTCAACTAGTGCTTTTACGCCTACTTGTAGTTTTAGTTCTGGATTCATCACTCTTTTATACATTAAAATTTATATTCTTCATATTATCACCTATATCTATCGGATACTCGCCTGTAAAACAAGAAGTAGAAAGGTACTCTTTAGAAACTCCAATTGCGCGAACAAGTCCGTCCAAAGAAAGATAATGAAGGGAAGTCGCTCCTAGCTTTTCTCTTATTTCCTCTACACTTTTTTGTGATGCAATTAGGTCCTCTTGTTTTGGTGTGTCTATTCCATAAAAATCTGGATACTTAACAGGAGGAGATGAAACTAAAAAGTGCACTTCTTTAGCGCCAGCCTGGAAAAGCATTTTCACTAACTGCTCTGATGTTGTTGATCGGACAATTGAATCATCAATAATTATAACCCTCTTACCTCTTACTACAGTAGGAATTATATTTAATTTTAATGCTACACCTAGTTTTCTAATGTGCTGATTTGGCTCAATAAATGTTCTATTGATATATCTATTTTTTATAAGAGCTAATTCAAATGGAATTTTAGAATAATTAGAATATCCTATGGCGCTAGGTATTGCAGTCTCAGGAATAGGAACAACAATATCAGCTTCGATTGGAAACTCTTTTGCTAATTCATAACCAGAAGACCATCTAGCTTTGTAAACAGACTGCCCAAGAATATAACTATCAGGTCTTGAAAAATAAACAAATTCAAAAATATCAAGTTTATTTTTTGGAGGAACTATTTGTACATTTTTTAATCCATCTTTTGTACAGACGATCATTTCTCCTGCTCCAACTTCCCAATGCAAAGTTGTTCCTATGGTTTTTAATGCGCATGTTTCAGATGCAAATGCATAACCTTTATCAACCATTCCTACTGACAATGGCCTCATTCCAAACTGATCACGAACACCTATCAATGTGTCGTGAGTCATAACCAACAAAGAAAAAGCCCCCGTAAAAAGGGGGTAGGATTTTATAACCGCTTCTTCAACTGTATTTCCATCATTCATGTAACATTCTATTGCAAGATGCATTAGCTTAGAATCATTATAGCCGGTTACATCGATTCCTCTTTCTTTAAGAAAATCTTCAAGAGCTTTTGTGCTAGGAAGATTTCCATTGTGAGCTATAGATAATTTTTCATGTCTGCAAACATATGGTTGAACTTGATCAATAGGTGAAGATTCTGCATTGGAAGTAGAATATCTGTTATGGCCAATAGCAATATGTCCAAGCAATGAGTCTATATCTGCTTCAGTATAAACAGAAGAAACTAAGCCAATTCCCTTCTTAGACAATAAATGTGTGCCGTTTGTGACACACATTCCAGTAGCTTCTTGTCCGCGATGCTGTAATGCAAATAGACCATAAAATGTAAGTCGGCTAACATCCATTCCTGGACCGAATACTCCGAAGACTCCACATTTTTCATTTAGCTCGTGCATAATATAAATTTACTTTTTACTAACATCATGTCCGCCAAACTGATTTCTCAAAGCAGATACAACTTGCCCAGCATAACTTGGATTACCTATAGAATCTTCTCTAAACTTTAAAGACTTCTCTATTATCTCTACTGGTAAGTTACTTCTTTTTGCGGCTTCAACTGTCCAAAGCCCTTCACCGCTATGAGAAACTTCACCAGAAATACCCTCTAACTCTTCTCCAAATTCTGAATATGCTTTTCCAAGCCAACCAACTAATCGAGACTCAATAACACTTCCATGATTATAAACATCTGTAATAGCTTTTAAGTTTAGCTTAAATTCGGGAGCTTGTTTCATTAATGCAAAGCCTTCTGCAATTGCCTGCATCATTCCATATTCAATTCCATTGTGAACCATCTTCACATAGTGACCTGCACCATTTGGACCAACATGAGCATAACCATTTTGAATACAACAATCTTTTATCAATGGTTCAATATTTTTTACATCTTTTTCATCTCCACCTATCATCATACATGCACCATTTCTTGCGCCAGCTGGTCCACCAGAAACTCCAATATCAATAAAATTAATTTCTTTTTCTTGTAATTCATTTGCCCTACGAATAGTTTCTAAATAAGGAGAGTTCCCACCATCTATTATTAAATCTCCAGGAGAAAGTAGAGGTAATAAATCTTTTAATACAGAATCAACAGATTGCCATGGAACCATAAGCCAAATAGTTCTTGGACTTTCAAGATTAGAAACTACTTCTGATAAAGTATACGCGCCCTTAGCGCCAGCTTCTTCTGCTAGTTTTACTGACTCAGGACTTCTGTTGTAAGCAACAACTTCATGTCCCTTTTCTAGCATTTTTTTTACCATTCCTAATCCCATTTTACCAAGCCCAATGTATCCTATTTTCATAAATTTATTTTTTATTTTTTATAATAAACTCTGATTTAATACCCTTTTTATATTTTTTCAATGGAACACTTTTCCAATATTCTAAAATAGGAGTAATTATCCTCCATTGTGCCAACACTTCTGCGGTACTCGGAAATAAAGTTTGATCTCCTCTCACACAATCATACAGGACTTTTTCATAAGCATCATGTAGATATGCATCTTCTTCGTTGTAATGAAAAGTTAAGTTTTTTTCATTTAACTTGTAATTAAAACCGGTTTTCTTAACCCAAAATTGAATTGTTATTTTTTCATCAGGTTGAATAGAGAATATTATTTTATTAGTTTGATTTTTATCATTATCAAAAACAATCTCAATCTCTGTTTTCTTTTCGTCTAAAGCTTTCCCGCTTTCTATATAAAAAGGTACATCCTTAAAGCGTTTATTATTTACATTAAGAGCTAATTTAAAATAAGTCTCTGTATCAGAGTTATGTTTTACATTAAGCTCTTTTTTATATCCAATATATTGTCCACGAATTATAGGCTCTTGAAAGTTTGGCTTAGTTTGAGATAAAACAAGAGCTCTTGAAGACTGTATTTTATCAGCATTAAACTCTCCTGGATCTTCCATCGCAACAAGTGCTAATAATTGTAAAATATGACTCTGACCCATATCTCGTAATTCACCAACAGGATCATATGAAGCGCCGCGTTTATTTATATCTATATTTTCATAAAGTCTAATATTTACTGACTTGATATGTTTTGAGGTCCAAACAGGTTCAAATATTGTATTGGCAAAACGAAAAGTTAAAATATTCTGAACAGTCTCTTTTGCTAAATAGTGATCAATTCTAAAAATCTGATTCTCCATAAAAGATTTTCCTAGTAATTTATCCAAAGCAATAGCTTGTTTCAAATCTTTACCAAACGGCTTTTCTACTAAAACTCTAGTCCAATATTTTTTGTTTTCCTCAGAAGAAATACATGGCAATGTCATACCAGACTTTGATAAATTCTTAAAAACAGGTTCATAAAGTTCTGGCGGAACCGCTAGATGAAAAAGTTTATTTGAACAAACACCAGAACGAAAATCCATAGTTCCTAAATACTCAGCTAAGTGTCTATAGTCTTGTTCATTTGTTAAATCTCCCCTATGGTATGAAAAATTATTAATAAATTTATTTTTGCCAGCATCTCTTTTTTTTGAAAGAGACTGCTTAACAAATTCTCTATACACTTTGTTACTTAAATCTTTACGACCGAAGCCAACAATGCGTAAATTATTTGGTAAAAGTTTATTTGTATAAAGATCAAAAAGTGCAGGTATTAACTTTCTTCCTGCTAAATCTCCAGTACCGCCAAATATTATTATTGTTAAATCTTTTTTTTCCATATTTTACATATTTAAATATCTTCTCTGTTGTTCAAGAGCATGCTTCCTGTCGGTCATTTCTTCATATTGTTTTGTAAACATATCAATATCTCTCTCTAAACCTTTTTGCCTCTTATCTCTAGCATCAGCACTTTCTGCTTGCATCTTCATCTTTACTTCAATACCATGCATCAAGTTTCTTATTTTGGTTATATTTCTTTCAGACGTCTGTATCTTTTTTTGTAATTCAGAAACAGCAACTTTATCATTCATAAATCTTCTTTGCTGTCTTTTAACTTCATTTATTATTGCTTCTTCTTTTACTATCTCTGACTGATATCTATCAACATCAGTTTTATATCTTCTTCCAAGCCCTGCAGTGTGCATAGCTTCCATTTGATTTCTTCTGTTATCAGACTTCAGTTGATTTATTTTTTGACCAGTCATGAACCATCTTTGTTCAAGATCATGAAGCTCATTTTCTATTTTTATCTTTTGCCTAGCTTTTTCATCTGACGTTCTTCTAGCTCTTTGCCTTGCTAAAAATTCAGCAGCTTCTTTACTAAGTCTAGCCTTTTCAAGTTGATTTTTTCTGGAATCAGAAACACTAGCTGTTGATGAATTTTTTGTTTGTTGATTAGATTGCGCACCAGCTAAACCAGGGCCGAATATAGAGTCTTTTTTAGTATCATCTGCTGGAAATGCCATATGATTCTATTTTAGCATAAACCTTAAGCCTAAGCAGTCGGCAAAAAACTACCCCAAATAACTACCAAACCTAATGACATGGCAAGTATAACCTCCTGGATTTTTAGTTAAATAATCCTGATGATATTCCTCTGCTGGCCAGAATTTAGTAAATGGCCCTAGAGATGTAGCCACAGGCTTTTCCCATCTACCAGACTTATTTACTATTTCAATAAAATTTTCTGCTTCTTTTTTCTCTTCTTCATTTTGATAAAAAATCGCTGACCTATAACTAGTACCAATATCATTTCCTTGTTGATTTAGAGTTGTTGGATTATGAACTCTAAAAAAGAAATCTAATAAATTTTTAAAAGAAGTTTTTTCTGAATCATAAGTAATTTCCAAAGCTTCTGCGTGTCCTGGATGATTATGATAATCAGGATTATCATTTGCACCTCCAGTGTATCCAGTTTCTGTATCAATAATTCCTGGCTGTTCTTTAAACAATTCTTCCAAACCCCTGAAACATCTACCCGCTAAATATGCTTTGTTTATCATGAATAGATTATACCATTTGACTTAAAAATAATGTTTTTGTTACAATAGGAACACAAATGGCTTCGGCCTCCGCCTGAAAGGGCAAAATAAATCCACCTTATTGAATTAAATCTCGGGTGGATTTTTTTATTTCTTCAAATATTGGTTTGGAAAGATAACAAATTTTACGAATAAGACGTTTCGTATCTATTAAACGAATTTGTGATATGAGAGCTACGGCCGGACGTTGATTTATTTTTCCAATCGATAAACGAAACTGATTAGTTTTTATTGAAGAAGTAAGTGGGACAATTAAACAAACTTGTTTAGAAAAGCCCCGAATAATAAGTACTGGTCGAGAGTTTTGGCGCCCAGTTCCATCTTGTTCAAAACCAATATTTACACCCATCTGACACCACCATATCTCACGGACCTTATAATCTTTATTGGAATTAAACTCATTAATCTTTTTCTTTTCCTTATTCCAATTATCAAAATCTTTCACTAAAAAATAGTAAACTAAATATTATTAATATTTAGTAAAAATATATTAAAATTAAATATAATTAATTATTCTCCTCAATCTCCTTCCTTGTATAAAAATACGGACAAAAGTCACACTCTTCACCAGACGCAGGAATCTCATCCTTATCTAATGTTTCTTTTATCAAGAAAATAGTATCTTCTACCCAACGATCATCACCAGTGTAGTCTAAAATATCTATATCAAACTCTAACTTTCCATCAAAAGCTTTTAAATCAGTACGACCATTTACATAAACAAAATACCCTTTATCAGAAACTTCAAATCCGTTTTTACGTAAAAGCCATTGATAAACTTCCATCTGTCTCTTGTAACCCATTTGCCATTCTGCATCTAAATTTACTTTTTCATCCTTACTTGTAGCTTTGTAATCAACAACATGAAGCTCACCCTTTGGATTTACCCAAACATCATCAATCGCTCCAGAAACAATTAAACCAGTATCTTTATGCAAAAATTCAACACCCTCAAAGTTTTCTCTCCAAGTATCTATATCTTTATGTTGAAAAGGAACAGCATCAACACCATATTTTGTCATAAGTGGGTGAGTAGTTTCTGCTGAACGATGAATATCAAACTCTTTCTTTAAAAGCGTATCAACTGCAGTGTTTAAATTAAATGGAAAGCCTCCTGGCTGTTTTGTGCCCAGTTTATTATCAATATAAAAACATCTTGGACACTTGATAAACAAGTCTATTTTAGAGCGACTTAATCGCCATTTATTACCGCCATAGTTCCAAGCGGAGTTTCGTTTTGGATTATAAAATTGAGACATTACTAAGTAATATTACCACACCCCTTCGATATTGCTCTTACCAGAGAAATATTCCCATAAACGCTCCTCTGTTGGCCCAGAAATACCCTTAGGTAAATAACCAATATCAAACCATTCCATTTGTTTTATCTCTACTAATCTAAGAAGCTTACTAAATAAACTTACTTTATCCTTTAAAATAAAGTCTCTAGAAACTAAGACTGTTACAGTATCATTTTTACCTTCTTTTTTGTTTGAATATGATCCAAGAATTAACTCGAAATCTTTTATTTTGTATCCAGTCTCTTCTAAAACTTCTCTTTCCCCTGCACTATAAAAATCTTCATTTCCCTCTATACCTCCACCAGGAAAAACCCATAAATTATTATATCTATGTTGAACCAAAAGAACTTTTTTATCTTTAATTAAAATAACTCTAACTCCCCTTGTCTTTACCTTAAAAGTTTTCCAATATTTTTTTCTTAAAGTATGAGCAATTTTAAATATAAATTTAACCATGAACGTACATATCTTTTATTTTATAAATATCACCAGCGCCAATTGTTGCTACAACCCAATCTTTATTCATAGACTTTCTTATAGAGGATACTATATCTGTAAAGTTAGACATATAAGAAACTTCATTTTTATTTGAATACTTTTTTATCGAATCTATAATATCTGAAGATCTTAAACTTTTCTTATCAAATTCAGTATCGCCTAAAGCTGGTACAATATCAGTTACAATCACAGAATCAGCACCCGAAAATGCTTCACCATATTCTTTGAGAAATGTCTTCATCAAATGAAATTGCCTTGGCTGAAATACTGCACAAACTTTTTTATCTGGAAAAAGTTGATGTATTCCAAAAAATAAATTTTTAACTTGAGTTGGATGATGACAAAAATCATCTATAAAAATAAGATCATTTGATACAGAAGAAACTTCAAATCTTCTACCTACACCTTGAAAAGTTTTACCAATATTATAAATAGAACCTAAATCTAAATCCAATACATGCATCATAACAACAGTAGCTACAAAATTGTACACATTATAATCACCAGGAATTAATATAAAAATATTTCTAGCTATACAAGTATCATAATAATAAATATCGAAATATGAGCCGTTGTTAGAATATCTTACATTTTTAATAATATATGAATTGTTTTCATTAAAACCAAATGTTTCTACTGTTGCCTTAGCACAAGACAAACAATCTAATATCTTATTATTATCACCATTTGCAATTATTACCGCATCGCTACTATGTGAAGATATGAAATCCTTAAAAGCATCGATCATCTGTTCTTCTGTTTTGTAGTACTCCATATGACTTTTTTCAATAGCTGTGATGATAGTTATATCTGAAATAAGATCCATAAAAGACTTGTCGTATTCACAAGCTTCGGCAACAACATATCTACCCTCACCAACATGCTCATAAGCATCTAACTCTTTTATATAAGCACCATCAAATATTGTAGGATTGCCACCATTTCCTAAAAGAGCCAATCCACATAAAGCAGTTGTTGTACTTTTACCATGACTTCCAGCAACAGAAACTTTTACATTATGTTGATCCATTATTAAACCCAGTAATTCAGATCTTTTTAAAACAGGTATATTAAGATCATTAGCAGATAATATTTCTGGATTATCCTCTCTAATTATTGATGAGTGAACAATCACATCAACACCTACAGAAATATTAGAACTATCATGTGCATCAAAAACAACACCTCCTGCTTCTATAATATTTGATATTTCTTTACCAGAAGAAGTATCAGAACCACTAACCACCATACCCTTTTTAAGACAGTACATCGCTAAACCATTTAAACCCTTACCTCCAATTCCTATAAAATGTATATGCGGTTTTTTAATGTTTTGTAATATTGCTTTAACCTTTTGTTTATTATTCATGCAAAGATAATGACAAAAGCCGGCTGAAGCCGGCTTTAAGAAATAATAAAATTAATTTAAAATTTAATCCTCTCTCGTGTCTACATTAGCAACACATGTTAATACCTTCTGAGCGGGAACATTGTCATCATTTATACATTCTATTGTATGAGTTCCTGGATCTACATCTACATTTCCTGTTTTAAAACTGCCATCATTTGAATCAAATAGAGTTGCTGGTGGTGTATTTCCTGTCTTACTAACACATGACACAGCATTATCTACTTCATAAGATATTTTACATTTGTATCCTTCGTTAACTATGTTAGGAAAAATAGAAGCTTCTATATCTATTGGGCCCGTGACTCCTACAGGTAACCCGGGAATGATTGCTGCTGGAGTTCCAGGTAATGTTAGAGGTGTAGTAACACCCGGCCCCAGAATTGTAGTTGGCTGACCAGTATTAATGACTCTTATTGGTGGAGTTGTTGGCGTTATCGGAGTAACTCTAGTAGGTGTATTTGAACCAGGATTTAAATCTTTGTAATACTTTGAATTTTTATCATCTTTTTCTGCTACATTGTGACAACTAGGATTATCACAGTTCTTCCATTTTTTACAAGAAGCAGCAACCTTATTAAGAGCCTTAGAGGCATTAGCTGATCCTGTAACATACTTATCTCCATCAGCTGTTTTAACTTCATAAATAGGTTGCCCTCCTTCTCTTGTGCCCACTTTTTTTACCGATACCCCTTTTGCAGGTTCAACTGTTCCCGCTTTTGTTCCTCTCATAATAGGCTTAGGCTTTTGTGCAGCCACTCTTTGAGAATTAACACTCTTTCCCTTCGCAAAAGTTTCTGGCGGGTTAGATAATGCAGAAATAGATACAACTCCAAACAATAATGTAACAATACACAACGAAGCTATAAAAGTTTTTTTAGTATTTTTCATATTATTTATTGTACATTATTAGAATCTAATAATATCTGCTGACGTTCCTTTTTTAATACAGGATCATTAACATTTACAGCATCTTTCATACCTTGTATTGATTTTCTCATTTCTTCTTTTTTAACTTTATCAAGAGTAATATCTGCATCAATAACACTTAATGCTTTTTCATATAAAGCTAACTCTTTTTCAGTATCTGCTAATAAAGATCCATAAAGCATACCTTCAAGCATGTATGCGCTGGTTTGATTTTGATTTATATTTTGTGCAGAAGCTACTGCATCAAAGACATCAGTAATTATTTCAGCAACAACATCTCCATCTAAGTCTGGATTATCAAGTAAATGCATATCTGAAAATGCTCTACCCATCCATGATGCAGAGAGCATATTGTCATATAACAAAGAATCATTAAAAGCTGAGCTAGCTTTTTGATAATCACCAGTAGAGTAGTAATAACTACCTAAAGCACTTAGAACTTCTGCTTTATTTCTAACATTATCTGTACCTGAAATAGCTTGATTCAAAAATAGTTCTATATCGTATTCATTGTATCTATCTGTCTTGATATATAAACCAGCAAGATTAACCAAAGCTAAAGTATTTGTATTATCTATAGAATATGCAGCTACCAAATCTTTCTCAGCATTTTCATAGTCACCAGCCAAAGTGTACATATGCCCCCTTCCAACAAGAGTAACAGCATTATTTGGATCTATTTCAAGTGACTTGTTGTAATACTCAAGAGACTTCTTGTAGTCCTGCTTTATTTCATAAGCATATCCAAGAAGTCTATAAGCGCTAGCATTTTTATTATCAATTTTTAATGCTTTGTTAAGTAAATCTATTGCTTTATCAGCATTTTCTTCTTCATTGAACTCAACACTACCTTTTTGTACATATACATTAGCTAAAGATATATAAGACTCAGCATCTTTAGGAAACTTATCTAGCAAACTTTCACCAGCCTTTATTGCTGCCTCTAAGTCGGACGCATTATAAGCAGATAGAACATTTAAACTCGCAACATTTTTTTCTTCTTCAATCTTTGAATTTCTATAATCTATAAAAAACTTAACTCCACCAGCAATTACAATGACAACAACCAGTAAAGACAACACCATAACGAGGACTGAATTTTTCTTCTTAACTACAATTGTTTCATCCATTTTTTTATATATTAATTTATTATTATATTAGATTATAACACAACATATTTTTTAATGTATAATGCTTTACACAATGAAAAAAATAATACTTCTAATAACCCTATCTCTTGGTCTAGTTTACTCAAAAACAGCATATGCTCATGTAAGATATTTAGTAAACAAAGATGAATTCGAAAAAGTTTCAGGTATGGATATATCTTTTCTTACAGAAGCAATTAAAGAGCCTAAAAACATACTCATAGTTTTTTTAACTCTTGTTGCTTTTATAGCTTTGTATTTACTAGAGACAAATATACCTTTTATAAAGAACAGAGTGACTGCTATTTACAAAAGGGCTGATAGTTATTCAATTTTTACACCATGGATAATGCGCCTATCTATCGGTATCGCACTTATTGGTGCTGGTGTAGGAGAATTTTTAATAAGCCCAGCATTACCTAATTACCCAGAATTATCATTTATACAGATAGTTCTAGGTTTTCTTTTTATATCAGGATTTATGGTTGCACCTGCTTCAATAGTAACAATAGGTCTATATTTTGCAGCATTGTCACAAGACTGGTACGCAATAGGAAACATGGAGTTTTTAACATTAGCATTATCGCTTCTTATTTTAGACAATGAAAAACCAGGAGTAGACGACTTGCTTGGATTACCTAAAATATCTCCATTCAGATCTTTTAAAAGATTTGTGCCACTAGTTTTAAGAATAGGTATTGGACTATCTTTTATAATATTAGCTGTGTATGAAAAACTTCTTAATCCTCACGCATCTGAAATAATAGTTACAAATTTTAATTTAATGAATGTTATACCTGTAAGTGCGGGAATGTGGATACTAAGTGCAGGTATTATTGAATTTATTCTAGGAGTCCTACTAATACTAGGATTATACACAAGACTTACTAGTGCAATTGCGTTCGTGGTTCTCTCTCTATCTTTCTTCTACTTCGGAGAAGAAGTCTCATCTCACATAATGCTATTCGGAACATTAGCAGTATTGTTTATAACCAGCGGTGGCGCATTTAGTTTTAACTCAAAAAGAAACACAGTTAATAAAGAATTCTCACATTAATATTAGTGATGGTGGTGGTGATGATTTGTTTTTTTAGCTATAGATATTTTTTTTGAAACCATAACAGCTAATATTGTTGTAATCGGAACAGTGATTATAAGTCCTATAGATCCTACAATTGTTCTAGCTATTTCTGTCGCAAAAATCTCATTATTAATAATTGTATTTATAGGAGCGGTAGATTTTGAAAACCACAAAAGTAAAGGTAGAGATACACCAGCATAAGCAAGAACTATTGTATTAACGAGTGCGCTTACATGTTCTTTTCCAACATTCATAGCTTTATCAAATATTTCTTTATTAGATAAATGTTGCCCTATTGAACGTATTTCAGAAACAACAGCGACTTGTGTAATGGCAATATCATCAAGTACACCAAGAACACCTATAATAATTCCACCAAGCAGTAATCCTTCAAAATTTAAACTTCCACTAGTATTAAAATTTAAATACATTGTTTCTTCTGAAAAGAAGCCACTTAAGTTAAGAAGTTTTATAGAAAAGAATGCTAAAAGACCAGTAAGTGCTACAGATATAACTGTACCAGAAAAAGCAATAGTAGAACTCCTATTAAATCCGTGAGTAAAGAATATTGCAAAAAATAGTATGAAAGATCCAACTACTATACTGACAAGTATAGGCGAGTAGCCTTTCAATAAAACCGGAAGTAAAACATATAAAATAACTAGAAAGTTAAAAAACAAACTTATCAAAGATCTTAACCCTTGAAATTTACCAAAAATCAAAACAACAATTACGAATAATATAAGTAGGATAAAAATACCTCCAATCCTATCTACATCCCTGACTGAATAATATTCGGTACCACTTATATTTATAAAATAGTTAAGAAAAAAAGTTTGACCATCTTTTAAAACAATATAATCATTATTAAGAGTAACCACTTCACCCTTTCTGTCACCTTCTAATATTTCAGCATTAATGACCTGAGTTACTTCTTTTGTATCAGTACCCTCTATGTATTTTTCTTCTTGAGAAATAATATCAGTAACTTTAGCTTTCCAAACACCTTGCAATTCTTGGTGAATTTCTTGAGCATTTACAAATACTGGCAATAAAAATATAGCCAGAAAAACACAGAGCTTAAAGTAAGTATTAAGTTTTAGGAACATTTTTTGCATAATCCAAAAAATTCTAACATATGACTATTTATTACAGAAAAAGATTTTGATTCTTTTTTAACTTGAGAATACAAAGAGTCACCAATACACACACTGATACTTTTTTTAATTCCGCAATTAGTGCAAACCAAATGATGATGGTGATGGTTTTCATCTTGAAATTCAAAATAAGCCTTACCATCTCTGAAATCAGTTTGATAAACGATACCTTTTTTAACAAAGTTTTTTAATATCCTGTGAACAGTTACGTAATCTATATCTTTATTTTTTTTAAAAATTTCATCAACAGTCATAGGATGAGCTTCTTTATATAAAAGTTCAAGAACAGCAACTCTACCTTTTGTTGCCTTAAGGCCTGTGTTTTTTATTATTGATTCAAAATCTTTAATTTTATTACTTGCCATATATTTTTTATTAAGTATACTACAAATGCAAATAAATTGCATTTAATTAAAATCTAAAAAATACTCATGCCTGTATTATACACAACCATAGCCGCCATATTCGTAATGCTAGCATCATTAGCCGGGATATTTACAGTATCAAAAGCAGTAAATAATTCTGTAAAAAAGCACCTAGCATACCTAGTAACCTTCTCTATCGGAGTCTTCTTAGTCACATCTTGGTCATTATCAAATGAGGCTTACGAATTTTTAAATTCACCGACACAACTTGTTATTTATATACTCCTAGGTTTTATTCTCGTAGAAGTATTAAGCAAAATAATACCAAACATACACCACCATCACGATACTGATTATGATCACACTCATCACAAAGTGGACGCACGCAGAATCATGCTAAGCGACTCTCTTCACAATATTGGAGATGGTATTTTATTAGTGCCTGTATTTTTAATAGATGTAAAAATTGGAATCGCTACAACTTTTGGTATCTTTTTTCATGAAATAGTACAGGAAATTTCTGAGTTTTTTATTCTAAAAGAAGCAGGATATTCTACAAAAAAAGCATTACTACTTAACTTTATAGTATCTTCTACTATTTTAGTTGGTGTGTTTATGGGATTTACAATTATTTCTATTGATGAACTAGTTGGACCAATTATGGCTCTATCAGCTGGTAGTTTTATTTATGTTATAGCAAGAGACTTAATTCCTAACACAATAAACACACTTAAAAGAAAAGGGGGTGCGAAAAAACACTCACTTGCGTTAATTTTAGGAATATTAATAATGATTGGAATAGGAGCACTTGTGCCTCATACACATGCTGATGAACATCACGATGATCATGAAGAAACAGAACATCACGAAGATGATGAACGCTCTCTAGAGCATATTTAAAATTTAGAATAATTTATATTTGTACTGAAATAGAATAATGTCGTAAAATATATTAGTGAATAATATAATCATAGACACAGCACTACTAATACACACCCTGACTCAACCTATAATATTTTTTATTGTATTTACAATAATAGTCATATTTATACTTACAACAAAAAAGCACGAAAATGCATTACTACTTTGTTCTTCTCTGGCTGTAACAGGAATTTTAGTAACAATATTAAAATCAATTTTTAAAATAGAAAGACCAGAAAACGCAATACTACTTCTTAATGACTACGCCTTCCCTAGCGGACATGCCGCTCTCGGATTTTGTCTTACAACAGCTGTATCAATTATTGCCATAAGAAACTTAGAGAAAAGATGGCAAGAAGCTAGTGTAATAACTTTTTTCTTATTAATTTCTATTTGTATATCTTATAGCAGAATTGTATTAGGATTACATACTTATATACAAATAATTGCAGGAGCAGTTATTGGTATTTTAATACCAAGTGTAATTTTTTATATACTCAACAAAAAAAAGACTAGAAAGAAATAGGCACTTCTATTTGTCCTGCATTTTCAGGTAAACCTGAAGGATTACTCTTCTCTAAAATCAAAATACCTTTTGTAACATTCTCAGGCTTAGTAAATGTGAAATAAACGCTAAATGGAACAAATTCTTCAGTCATCCAATCTCCCTCTGCGCCAGCTGCTGTTTGAGATACTATATTTCCATTCTCATCTTTTAAATTAACAGGAAATGATCCTTCAGAAAACCAAGTTCCTCTAGCTTTTCCTGATACCAAAAAAGTTGTCTGAATAAATTCACCAGCTTTCGGACTATCTACAACAATCATGTCAGAAAAATCTTTTCCATCTGAAGCCTTTTTAGCTTCTTCTTTTTTAACATCAGATAATTGATCTGAATTTTTACCAGAGTTTTTTATTAAAGCAAATACACCGATAGCTACTAATATAACCGCAATTATGATTGATATCTTTTTTTTCATGATTTTGTTTATTTTTATTTTGTAATAATTCTCCTTCTTTCGTCCCTTAATCTCCCTATCTCAGTCTCAACACCCAGAATAAAGCCTTCTGAGAAACCATCTCCTCTAAGTCCGCTCAGTAGGTTTCTTAGTTTTCCAATTTTTCTATCTATTTCTGCAACTTCAGGGCTAGACGAAAAATCGTCATCTAAATGAATAAAATCAGTTCTTGTACCAGAAGGATGTTCTAGACCACCCTCCTCTAAAAACTTTCTTCCATCACCATCTTTTGTCATTAAAATTTTATTTAATATTAAATAGTTAACATTATAATTATACTACCTATTAATATTATCTTTCAATAGTATCTAGAAGATTTTTAAACAAAGAAGTTACAGTCATAGGTCCAACTCCTCCTGGAACAGGTGAAATGGCACCAACTTTCCCCTTTACTCCTTCAAAATCAACGTCACCAGCAATACTTTCATCCATAAAAGATATTCCAACATCAACAATAATTTGACCCTCTTTTACATAATCTTTGTTTATAAACTTAGGTTTACCCATAGCGCACACTAATATGTCAGCTTCTTTGGTTTTTTCTCTTAGGTTAATAGTTTTACTATGACAAATAGTTACCGTTGCATCAGCATTAGACATAAGCAATGCGATACTCTTACCCGCTAACAAAGATCTCCCAACAACTACAACACTTTTACCTGAAACTTCTATATTATTTAAATTAAGTAATGTCATCACACCTCGTGCTGTTGCAGGAACTATAGCCTTTTCGTCTTTAACAAGTTTACTTATATTAAAATCAGTTAAACCGTCTACATCTTTTTTGTAATTTATAGCATTTATTATCTTGTCTTTATTTAGATTATTAGGTAAAGGTAATTGAACAATTATTCCATTTACACTAGCGTCATCATTTAATTTTAAAATAGAATTTATCACTTCTTCTTCTGATACGTTTTCTGAAAATTTAACAAGATCAGTATCTACACCTATAACTTTTCCATATTCAATTTTTCTGTTTATATAACTAATAGAATCAGCACGTTCTCCAACTGAAACAATAGCTAATTTTGGTTTAAAATTTAAAGCTGAAACTTTAACTTTCAACTCCTGTGCTATTTCTATAGAAATCTTTTTACCGTCAAGCAATATCATAAATTTTTATATATCTAAATAAAAATACCGCGCTAAGCGCGATAAATAAAATACTAAGCAAACTTAGCGGCGTCGTCAGCTGACATGAACTTGAACATGTTTCCAGAACAAACAGTACATTGACCCTTAGCTGAAAAACGACCCTTTTCGTTTTTAGTTACGACAACATCTTTCATTACCTGCATTGTTGGCTTATTAGCTTCATTTCGACACTTCATGCAAAGACCTTTTAATTCAGGCATAATATTTTATACGTTATGTGTAAGACAATCATTCTAGCACAGATAAGCCCTAATTGATACCTAAACCTCCGTATATTGCTTCTTGCATTGCGTCTAAAACAGCATTACTTCTTTCAACAGGAGTCTCTACATCAAAAATATGCACATGATCACTTTGTAAACTTATCAATAGTTCACTTACTTCATCAACTTCCCGACTCATTCTAATATCACCAGTTGCACAAACATAACCATCAAGCGGAACATGTCTAACAACCTCACTAATATCATCCTTATCAGTTAAATAAACATGCATCTCTGTATCATCACCACTCATTTTAAATATAACTAAATGTAAAGTAGCACCATCTTCTAAAAGAGTTTTTAAATGAAGAAAACTGCTACCCGCTTCCATTAAAATATAATCATTAGGGTCTGTAGAAAAATCAGACTCCAACTCTTCTCTTTCTATCTTTCTTTCTGATTCATTACCCTTAGACATAAACAAATTAAACTTTATTATTTTAATCCTAATTCTGTTTTTAGTTTAGGAGATATATCAGACGGAGCATTCATCATAAGGTCTCTACCATCACCTGTTTTTGCAAATGGAATAACTTCTCTTATATTTGGTTCGTTTTCTAAAACCATCATTAAACGATCAAAGCCCCACGCAATACCTCCATGAGGAGGCGCACCAAAACTAAGTGCCTTAATCATATGCCCGAAATTTTGTTCTATTCTTTCAGGAGAATATCCCATAATTTCAAATGTAGTTTTTAAAGCTGATGGGTTATGGTTTCTTATACTACCTCCACCAATTTCAAATCCATTAAGCGTAATGTCGTACTGTGTAGAAAGAATATCTCCGATATTTTCTTTTTTCATAAATGCTTCCATGTATTCTTCTTGAGGTTTTGAAAAAGGATTATGTGTAAATGTCCATTCGCCAGTACCATCAACGTTATCGTCACCTGTTTTTTCAAACATTGGAAAATCAACAACCCATAAGAAAGCCAGAAGATTAGGGTCTTCTTTGTTTTCTCTAATATCAGGACGATCATTACCATACTTTTCCATTGCTTCTGCATAAGACATTCTAGGAAATGGTATTTGTTGTATTTTCTTTTCTGGATAAAGATCTTGAACTAGCTTGATTAACAACTCTTCATTTAGTTTCATAACATCTTCCCTGGACACAAAAGACATTTCCATATCAAGTTGAGTAAATTCTGGCTGTCTGTCACCTCTAGTATCCTCATCTCTCATACATCTAGCAAATTGAAAATATTTATCAATTCCACCAATCATTAATAGCTGTTTATATTGTTGTGGAGACTGAGGTAAAGAATAGAACTGATTCTTGTATATTCTGCTTGGAACAACGAAAGATCTAGAACCTTCAAGAGTTGGAGCAGAAAGAAGCGGAGTTTCAATTTCAAAAAATTTATTATCAGCAAGATAATTTCTTACAAAATGTTGAACTGAAAATCTATTCTTAACATTCTTAACCATACGAGCATTGCGTAAATCAAGATATCTGTGCTCTAGACGAACAGACTCGTTTATACCTGAAGTATCTTCATGAATAGGAAAAGGAGGAGTTTCAGATGTATTTAGAACATTTATGTTTTCTATTTCTAACTCTATATCACCATTTAGAATACCAGCCTTCTTGTTTTGTTCAGGTCTCTCTCTAACTATTCCTGAAACCTCAACAACATATTCTTCTCTGAGAATTTTTCCTGTTTCTATAGCTAAACTTTTTGGAAGGATAATAGATTGAACAACTCCAGAAGAGTCTCTAATGTCTAAGAAAATCATTTTCCCTTGATCTCTACGTATATGTATCCAACCCTTCAAAGAAACAGTCTGTCCTATGTATTTTGATAAATCGCTTATATAAATTCTATCTGATTCTTTCATATTAACATCATGCTATCATTTTTATTCTTTATATCAAATCTACAATCACAAACCAAATGTTCTTCTAGCTATTTAGAAGCAGAATAACAAAAATCTGAGCTAGGACGATTCGAAGAAACATAACTAATGGATAAACATTTGCATAACTTATAATTGGCACATCCGAGTTTGTTATCCCTGTAGCAAATGAAAGAGCTGGCGGGTCAGTCATACTTCCAGAAAGAAGACCGCAAATCACTAAATAATTCATCTTGTATTTTATACGTACAAAAATTGCTACAGCAAGCAAAGGAACAACAGTAATAATAATTCCTAATAGCATCCAATATAGTCCTCCGTTGATAAATGTTTCTACAAACTTTCCTCCAGATTTTATACCTACACTTGTAAGAAAAAGACCTATTCCTATCTCTCTAAGTATTAAATTTGCACTCTCTGGCAAATACCAAATAATAGGACCAGTCTTTCCAAGTCTTCCTAAAATTAGTGCGACAATAAGCGGTCCTCCTGCAAGACCAAGCTTTATAGGCGCAGGCACTCCAGGTATAAAAAATGGAATGCTTCCCAATATTACACCGAGTATTAATCCGATAAAAAGAGGAATTGCATCTGGATGGGTAATAGCCTTTAATGAATCCCCGATCTCTTTTGTAACTTTATTTATATTATCTTCTTCGCCAACCAATGTAAGAACGTCACCAAAATGAAGTACTGTTTCTGGATAAGCCACAAACTCTACACTACCTCTATTTACTCTTGTAATTGTTACATTATTACTATAAACAAGACTTAATTCTTCAATTTTATGACCAACAATACTCTTGTTTGTCACAGTGAGTTGTCTCACTGTAATTTCACTTAAAAGATCTGTGACACTTTTTTTATAAAATTCACCCAACAAACCCGCAAGATTTTCTGCAATTTTCTTAGAACACACAACATGCAACACGTCACCAATTTCAATCTTACTTTGAGGAACAGCAACCTCAACATTTTTATTCCTCATTATTCTTGAAATAACAAATTGTTCTTTTATAAGTTCATTTATATCCGCCACAGTTCTTCCATCCATATTTTTATACAAAACACGAATATCAAAACCTAGTATAATATCTGAGCCTGAATTATTTTCTAACTGCAAAGCCTTAATTTCGTCATTAATATTTATCTTAAATATAAAACGAATAAGAAGAATAACTATTATTATTCCGAAAACACCGAAAGGATAAGCCATAGCATAAGCCAATCCTGAAGACGCTATTGCTTCTGGACTACCAAGAGCTTGTTGAGCGGCACCTAAACTTGGAGTATTTGTTACTGCTCCTGTAAGAATACCTATCATCAATTCTACAGGCAAATTTAAAATAAAATACATGAGTACGGCAATTCCGACTCCTATAAGAACAATAGCTGATGCCGCCAAATTTAAATACAAACTCTTTTTACCAAACGAAGAGAAGAAACTTGGTCCGACTTGAAGACCTATAGAAAAAACAAATAAAGCTAAACCTAGCTCTCTTGCAAAATCTACAATATTTTCATCCATTGGTAGATGTAGATGCCCAATAAGAAGTCCTGCAAACAAAACACCTCCTACACCAATACTTATTTTATATATTTTTACCTTTCCAAGACTTAAACCAGCAACTATTGCACAACTTAAGAGTAAAATACTATGTGCTGAAGAAGTATGAATAAAAAGATTAATAAGCCATTCCATTTTTTATACTTTAACATAATTAAGAAAAATATCACCCTAAGGGTTATTTTACTGACAATTTCACATTCCCTAAAACAAAATACTCCCTTTTGGGGAGTATTTAGAATAACTTAAAACAAATATTTTATTACAGAGCTGGCTCTTCTAATGTTTTTTCGCTTTCCTCTTTAACTGCCTCTGGAACCTTACATGTACTAGTTACAGTGTTTTTAAATGTAGACCACGCTGATTTTCTTTCTGATCTATATGTAGAAACCGCTGATTTCTTCTCTGATTTAAAAGTACTGAATGCAGACATTCTTGCAGTTTTTCTTTCAGAAGCTTCTGTTTTTGACCAAGCGTCACTTAAGCCACTCTTTCTTTTTTCTAAAGCAGAAACCATTGATGTATTAAACTTAGAAAAAGCAGATATTATTGAACTTTCTCTGGTATCAACAGCACTTTTAACACATGATGTATCTTTTGTAGTAGCAGATGCAGCTCTATCTCTTCCTACAGCAGCAAAAGACAAACCAGGAGCAAATAAAGCTAACAAAACAAATGACAATATAATTTTTTTCATAATTAAATTAGTTTAATTTTTAATGTTAACTTTCTATATTTAAAAAGTAACAAATAAATAATACCATACTTCCGCTTGCTATCACTATTTTCCAACAAAATCTTCAAAACAGACGGAATTCATACAGTACCTTTTTCCTGTTTGTGTCGGGCCATCATCAAAAACATGTCCAAGATGAGAATCACATACAACACAAACGGTTTCAGTTCTCCTCATTCCATGCGAAGTGTCATCTATATTTTTAACTGCACCAGGAAGTGCTTCATCAAAACTTGGCCAGCCAGTACCAGAATCAAACTTAGCTTCTGCTTTAAAAAGTGGGTTACCACAAACAGCGCATTTATAGAAACCGTCTTTGTCTGGATGAATGAGTTTCCCAGAAAAAGGAGCTTCTGTACCCTTCTCTCTTAAAACTTTGTACTGCTCTGGCGTTAACTTCTTTTTTAATTCTTCTTCATTTATTGGCATGTTGTTATTCATTGTTGTTTGATTAGTTTATTAATATTTTACACGAACAAGTAGAGATATTCTTCATAACCCTCCTTTGTCATTTCTTCTTTTGGAACAAAACGTAATGATGCAGAATTAGTGCAGAACCTACGTCCCCCTTCTTCTTTTGGACCGTCTTCAAAAACATGACCTACGTGTCCTGCACCACTTCTTATTTCTGTACGAGTCGTCGAAAGTGAATTATCTTCATGCATTGTCACTGAATTATCATCAATAGTTCTCCAGAAGCTTGGCCAACCAGTACCTGAATCATATTTGTGAGTGCTTGAAAAAAGTGGTTTACCTGTCACAACATCTACATATATACCGTCTGCTTTATTGTCCCAGTATTTATTATTAAATGGTGACTCAGTTCCACCCTCAGCAACAACATGATATGCAAGTGGGTCCAAGTTTTTTAACATCTCTGCAATTTCTTCATCTGTATAGTCATAGTCATCTTTTTTAGTTTGTTCAGATTGTAAAAACTGCACCGCAGCATCCTTTGCCCATGTCTCTTCTACAAAGCCAGCTCTACCCGAACCTTTCTTGTATCGCTCATAATGATCAGATGCTTTTTTGTAATAATCTTGATGATAATCTTCAGCTTTAAAGAACTCCTTAAAAGAAATAATTTCTGTTGCTATACTTTTCTCAAATAGACCACTTTTTTCTAAACGCATTTTAGAATCAAGAGCAACTTCTTTTTGTGAATCATTATGATAAAAAATTGCAGTAGTATACTGAAATCCTTTATCAGCAAATTGCCCTTCTGTATTTGTCGGATCAATATGTGACCAATATATATCTAATATTTGTTCAGTAGAAATAATTTTTGGATCGTATGTTATTTGTACTGCCTCACGATGTTTTGTAACTCCTCGTGCAACTTTTAAATAATCAGCATCTTCTTCGCTTCCGCCAACATATCCTGAAACCGCATCTACAATTCCCTTTTCTTCTTGAAAGTAAGCTTCTGTACACCAGAAACAACCACCAGCTAATGTGATAATTTCATAACTACCGTTATTTATATTTTTTTGTGAAGAGGTTTTTTCAATCATATTTTTTGGAGCGAAATTTTCAATCAAAGAATCCTCTAATTTTATAGTTGCTCCGTAACCTGAATCCAAAATAAATGTCTCTATTTTTTTGTCATAACCTGTAAGAATAAGTATTCCAACAATAATTATTAACACACCGAACATTTTTTTTATTCTGCCTGTAGTTTTCATGTGCTCAGTAACTTTGTTTATTATTGTTTGTCCAAAATATGCAATAAGAATTAAAGCTAAAGCTAAACCAAATGTAAAACCAAGCAGATAAATAAATCCAACAATAAAACTAGCAGGCAATGTTGTAGCTATTATAAATAGATAAGTCGGAGAACATGTTGTAAATACTGGTCCAAGTGCAAAACCAATAAGCATATCCCCTTTATAATTTTTCTTTTTATAACCAGTTCCAACAAGTTTATTGCTAAATATACTCAACCTTTTAACAAGCGGTACACTTGTCCAAATAGACGGAAATGCAATTCCTAAACCAACAAGAATAATTACTACTCCAGAAAAGCTACTCCAAAATATCTGTGGAATAGATATAAATAGAGTTGAAGCTTTCAGAAGAAGTGTGAACAAAATTACAGACACAGACAAAGATCCAATAACAACAACAGCGCGTTTAGATATTCTCTTTTTACCCTCTTCAGATGCCCCAATAACAATTGGCAATAAAGGCAATATACAAGGCGCTACTACCGTGAATATTCCAGCCAAAATTGATATAAGGAAGAAAATCATATTACTAAACTTGAGATATGATACTGTTTAAGTCTGATCCTCCGCTCCATTTTTTAAGCATGTTTCCATCCTTATCAACCTGAACAAATGTATGTTGAGTTGTTACTCCGTACTTTTTCTTAAGATCAATTTCTTTGTCATAATCAGCCTTTAATATAGTTAAATCTTTCGGAATAGAACCTAAATTACTTTGAATACTTGAATCAACTCCTCTACAAGATGGACACCATGATGCATGGAAAAATATAACAACATCTCCAGATTCAGCCTTAGCTAACTTATCTGATGAGTAAGCTTCATATGAACCCTTCATCATCTCACCTTTATCCATCATACTATCACTAGCCATAACATCTTTTTTTATCATTTCTTCTTTGATCATTTCTTTTTCTTCCATCATCTTATTTTCTTCTTCCATAACCTTTTGCTCCATTGTATCTTTAACCATTACATCACTATTTTTATTATTCATTGATACAAATACTCCTCCCCCAACAACAACCACTAACGCAATAACTCCAGCAACGATACCTGTATTATTCATAAAATATTTTATTAATTGCTTATATACACAATATTATAAATAAAATAAAAACACATGTAAAGTTTACTTTACATGTGTTTTAGTGGATAACTTTTATACAAAAAATTTAAAGATTTTTGTCACTCCAATAGCGCGTAGCTATTTTAGTTATAACCATACCGATAAGTGCCAAAACAAGCCATGCATCTACAGTATGTGTATATCCTTGAAAAACAATTCCAAGCATAAGAATTCCAGAACCTATAAGAAATGCATTTCTGCCTGCTAAATATTTGTGTTGATCATCTCTTTCATCGACAGACTTTTCTCTAAGAACAAAGCTGGCAAATATTCCAAATATAACTAATACAAAAGCTAGCATACAAATAACCAGCATATTAGGCATCCAAAAATGAAATGGATTAAGTAGTAAAATCGCAATTACGATTAGAATTACAGTAAGTAAAGTCTCTTTAAAATTATTTTTCATATGATATCTTAAATATTTTTTCGACAGGCACTTTAAAAAAACCAGCGATTTTTAATGCTAATAATATTGATGGCGTGTAATTCCCTTTTTCTAAAGCAATAATAGTCTGTCGACTAACATTTACTTTTGAAGCAAGCTCTTCTTGAGTTACACCTAAATCTATTCGGTATTTACTTACCTCATTTTTAATCTTTTCTTTCATATGTAAGTTGTCACGATTATACTTTAACAAAATATCCATGTAAATCTGTATTTACGTATACTTTTAGACAAAAATGTAGCAGTTTACCACCAAATCCCAGATACACCCGCAGACTTCATTTGTGTTCTTGTTTTTTCACCGAAGTATCCAATAGCAGGAACTATGTTGTTTGCTTTTTGATACTCTGCTAATGCTGATTTAGTTAGTTGACCGAAGTAATTTGTTGTTCCGTTAGCTTTTAGAGCAAGAGCTGCAGGACCTGTGTCTTTTAGAACAAGAATATCTTGTAATTTTTTAACATCACTTCCATTCATTCCTAGTTCTAGATCTCTTACAGTTTCTATTGTAGGTGTTAGTGAGTTTGTTTGTTGTGCTATTTGTTCACGTAGTTTGGCAATCATAGCTAATATGTTGTTTATCAAATCCTGATTTGATGTTTTTCTTTTAACAGAGTAGCCTCCTGTGATGTTGCCTGATGATCTTCTTTCGGGTTCTGGTTCTTCTTCAACTTCATCAACACCACCAATATAATATAGCTCGTATCCATGATCATCAGTGTATGCATAGAAGATGAGCTGCTCTCCTAATACAGCAAACTCTTGTGGATTTGACCCACCGTCTCCACCATTATTTTCATCAATATCTGCCACCAGCACCGTACCTTCTTCGGTACCATCTGTTTTCCAGAGCTCTGCTCCCTTGTCCTCGTCATACGCTTGGAAATATAACCTGTTGTTGAACACCGTAAAATGTACTGGTTCAGAACTATTACTTCCTGCATTAATATCTTTCACAAGAACCGTACCTTCTTCGGTACCATCTGTTTTCCAGAGCTCTGTTCCATTATCGGCATCAGCTGCCTGAAAATACAACGCACCATCATACACCCTAAATTCATATGGTGATGAACTATCTGTTCCATCATTAATATCCTTCACTAACACAGTGCCTACTTCGGTACCGTCCGTTTTCCAAAGTTCGTAACTGTTATCTGCGTCATACGCTTGGAAATATAAGCTATCGTTGAATACCGTGAAGTTTTGAGGATATGAATTATTACTTCCAGCATTAATATCCTTCACCATAACCGTACCTTCTTCAGTTCCGTCTGTTCTCCAGAGCTCTATTCCGTTAGTACTGTCAGTGGCTTGAAAATATACTACGTCGTTAAGTATAGTAAGTTCATATGGATATGAATCACTACTTCCAACATTAATATCTTTCACGAGTACTGTACCTTCTTCGGTACCATCTGATTTCCAAAGCTCTGTTCCGTTGGTACCATCGAAAGCTCGAAAATATAAGACACCACCATTCACAACAAATTGCTCTGGATATGAGGTATCTATTCCAGGACGAATATCTTTCACGAGTACTGTACCTTCTTCGGTTCCGTCTGTTTTCCAGAGTTCGTAACCGTGAATAGCATCAGTGGCTTGGAAATATATGTTGCTACCGAATACAACAGATTTAGACGGGAATGAGCCGTCACTTCCGGCATTAATATCCTTCACCAGTACTGTACCTTCTTCGGTTCCATCTGTTTTCCAGAGTTCTATTCCGTTGGTATTATCAGAAGCTTGGAAATATAAGCTGTCGTTGAATGCCGTGAAGTTTTGAGGGTATGAACCATCATCTTCGTCACCATTTTCATTAATATCCTTCACTAGCACAGTACCCTCTTCAGTTCCATCTGTTTTCCAGAGTTCGTAACCGTGAATAGCATCAGTGGCTTGGAAATATATAGTGTCACCGATTTTTGTAACATAAGGATAATAATCATCAAAATCAGTTGATCCATTATCTACATCTCCAGGTTGTAACGTAACGGTACCTTCCTCGGTTCCGTCTGTTTTCCAAAGAGTATAGTAAGCATCATCTCCAGTTGAGTCAGCAGAAAAATATAATTCGTCACCAACCACAGTAAATTCATATGGATACGATTGACTACTTCCTGGAGCAATATCCTTCAATAGAACTGTTCCTTCCTCAGTTCCGTCTGATTTCCAGAGTTCTCTACCATTTGTAGAGTTTCTTGCGGAGAAGTATAGATTACCATCAAACACAACGATATTGTCAATACTTGAACTAATACTTCCGGTTCGAATATCCTTCACTAGCACAGTACCCTGTTCAGTGCCGTCTGTTTTCCAGAGTTCGTAACCATTTGTTTCTTCATATGCACTAAAATATAGTACGTTATTGAGCACAGCGAAAGATTCAGGCGATGAACCACCATCTCCAAGATAGATATCCTTCACCATAACCGTACCAACTGCGGTTCCATCTGATTTCCAAAGTTCATAACCGTTAGTTGTGTCATTTGCCTGGAAATACAACACACCATTACTAACAATAAATCCAGCTGGAGAAGAAGAATCAATTCCAGTATTAATATTCTTAACGAGCACCGTACCCACTTCGGTGCCATCTGTTTTCCAGAGTTCTGTTCCGTTAGTACTGTCAGTGGCTTGAAAATATAAGACACCATCATTCACAATCAATTGATCTGGAGAAGAAGAATCAATTCCAGTATTAATATCCTTCACCATAACCGTACCTTCTTCAGTTCCGTCTGTTTTCCAGAGTTCTGTTCCGTTAGTACTGTCAGTGGCTTGAAAATATAAGACACCGTCATTCACAATCAATTTATCTGGAGATGAAGAATCACCACCAACATAGATATCCTTCACCATAACCGTACCTTCTTCAGTGCCATCTGTTTTCCAGAGCTCTGTTCCGTTGGTACCATCGAAAGATCGAAAATATAATAAACTGTTGAATACAGTAAATTTGTAAGGACTTGAACCACTACTTCCAGTATAGATATCCTTCACCAGCACGGTACCTTCTTCGGTTCCATCTGTTTTCCAGAGTTCTGTTCCATTATCAGCATCAGCTGCCTGGAAATACAACACACCATCATACACCTCAAATTGGCTTGGGGACGAACTATCTGTTCCATCATTAATATCCTTCACCATAACCGTACCAACTACGGTTCCATCTGTTTTCCAGAGTTCTGTTCCATACTCTTCATTGTAATACGAGAAAAACACTTCTCCATCAAAGGAAACAATTTCATCTACATAGCTTTCTGATGTATAGGCACCATCGGTATTTATATTTTTAAGTAGTGTTGGTATATCTGAAGCAATAGCTTGTGTTGGGGAAAATATATTTACAAATGCGAGTATAAAAAATGTATAAATAATGCTGTGTTTTTTAATACTCATGTTTATGAAAAGTTTGCTGTAAAAATAATATATTTATACTAGCATTTTTTTATTTAAGACATATTTTTATATCCCCATTAAGATTTAGATAAATTTAAATGCTACTGATACTGAATATAAATTGGTTTTGGATTTAATTCTAAAACTTCAGATGGTTTAAAAATACCAGTACTCGGCGACTTTAAATCATTCTTATAAAATATTTTTAGACCAGTAAACTGAACAGGCTCTGGTTCTATAATATGCGAGTAAGTTCCTCGTTTTAAATCTTTCGATCCCCAACCATCCATTACCACTACCACTTGTACTTCGGGTGTTGGATTAATTGCATCACTATTTGTAACCATGTTTTGAGTAAATCTATGCACTAAAAGTACCTTAGGTGGAAGTTTGTTTTCTTTAACAATTTCAGACATGTAATCAATCATGTAATTTACATCTCTTGCATCAACTGTACCAATTACCGAACCAGGCTTATCGCCACTCTTCATTGAAAATTCAGGATCAATAGCGAGATGAACATCTGGTCTAATCAAGTATTTTTTAAATTTAGGTAACTCTTTTTCTATTGGACTTAATCCAGGTTGAATATCAAGAATAAGAATTGCTCCAGCTTTTTGTGCCATTTCATATGCCTTTTCTATTTCAGTATCAGGCATCATTGCTCTGTACATACCATCAGCACCACCATCTGCTTGAGCAACCATAGCAATATATTCAATTGCTAATTGAACTGGAGTATTTTTGTCTGCTGCTTCCCAATTTAACTTTTCAGCTTCAAGTCTTCGTAAAACTTCATCTGGCTCATACTCACCAAGAATACCCATTTTTTTTGAATAAAAATTACCGTAATACGCTAGAATTCTCTTAAACGGCAATATCGCTCCTCCGTTTGGATACACAGCTTCAGGCGGCCACTGCTTACCACTAATAGTGACATTAGAGTTAGGATTATTTTGTAAAGGAGAAGTTGGTGTTGTCGTTGAAACTTTAGTGACAACTACTCCGTTTTCATCAGTGCTTGTACTTGTAGTAACTATAGGTCCAGGTGGTACATAATTAACTAATGCCAAAATTCTTTTATCGTACTCTTTCTTATCAAGTGTTTCCGGCCAAGTTGTTGAAGATTTTTCTTCTTTAGAATTATCTTTTTCTAAATCTAAATCAGATCCATTTTGGTAAGTAACTTTACCGAATGTCATACTTGCCCATGCATTTATCGAGATCAACACTACAAAGATGGCTAAAAAAATTATTGCGTATTTCAGCCAAGTCTTTTTCATAAGATGATAATATCACAATAACAAAGACTAGTGGTATAGGATAAGTTTATAATTAAATAAATACAAATAATTTTATAAATTTAAATATTTTTAATAGATTCTTTCTTATAATCAAGTATACGCTCAATATCTTCAAAATCTTTCTCTCTTCCTAATGCAGTTTTAAATCGTATTAACTCATCAAGATTCATAAACGGAACACCATCAATAACATGTGCAGTTTTAATCACCTCCTCTGTTGATACAGGATACGCGTCCCAAGAAATATCTGGATTAATTTCTATTCCCTCTTGAATCAAAAATATTTTCCCATAGCGATTCTCCTCTTTCCATAAACCAGTAGATCTAAGATTTTCATGCAATTCTGGTAATACAGTTAGGTCAATATCATTTGCAGAGCGAATACCAAGAGCATCAAGAATACCACTACCAATAACTACGTATTGACCAATCGGTAAATTGAGCTTTTTAACTTTTTCGATTATGGGCATATTTAAATATTTTTATAATAAATTTTTATTACACCAAAGAATCACATTCATTAAATCCTCTTAATAACAACCACTCCTCCATTAGCATAGATCAATTTAAATCGCTCTCCTATTTCCGGATTACTTTTAATCAAATCTCTGATGATATATAAAGCAACAGAACTATTTCCAAAAATGACTCCACCGGGCTTAGTTACCCTCATTATTTCCTGAGCTACTGCCTCATGATATCCTTCCACATATATCAGATCTGAATCAATTCCATTTATTGTTATGTTAACTGAACAATCTGTAAGTCTGGAAACAAAATTAAGTAAATCAGCTCTTACATAAATATGCCTGAGAACACCTGGGACAAGTACTGTGCCTGTCAATTTGTCTTTAAATTCTACCATTCTCAGGTCGCCAACTTTTGGGTTATCTATTAAATCACTCTTAACACCACCAGGATATTTATTAACACTTATAAATAAACTAGCTTTATTTATGGCGGCACTTAGATCCATTCGACCATCTGAACCAAGATCACAGAGAATAGCACCATCTAAAGACTCTGCAAAAGTAGAGACAACTTCTGGTATCGTAGTTCCTAATAATGGAATCTGATATGTTTCCCACACATGATCGTAATTCGCACGCATTTCTCGAGCATCATCAAATGAAACTGCTTCAGCTTTATGAATAAGATCAGAGTAATTAACTAAAGGTTCTTGTTGTAAAAAATTTAAAGACACTTCCCCTTCTTCGAGTAATTCAATCGAACTTTCAGTAGTACCTGGTCTCTTTGATGAAAAATCTTCTGACATAAAGAAATTTTATCACAAAAACAACAAATCCCTATCCACGTCATCATAATCAGTCTCCGTTCGTTTCTGCTTCATGGCTCGTTGCGTTGAGGCTAGATGCAACACGTTTTTGCCAAGCTTTTTCTCGAGCGCATCGATTTGTGCATGGATAATCTCAAATTTTTTTGCCTTATCTCTGTTACCAAACAAGTCCTGCTGAGTACCGTTATTAACTGAGAGATTATGTAGCACAACACCGGTTGTTCTGTATAGCACACCCTTCTTGTGCATTTTAGAAAATGCTTCGTAGACCAGTGGCACGATGATTTCAGGAACATTCGTCGGCACCGGTAATTGGATTGTAGAAGACACAATTCTAAAATCGCCAGTCTTGAGAAAAAAAGACACCTTTACTGGAACGAGTTTATAGTGACGTGCTTTATCGCACGCACTCTCAACATGCTTTGATAATTCTGCAAGTAGAAAGTCTGTATCATTTGTCTGCGGATGAAACGATCGTGTCTTTTGTATCGATGCGTACGTTGTCTTACGAATAGGATCGATCGGCAAAACATATTCACCTTGTAATTCCCTCCATATAGTTTCGTATGGTTTCGAAAGCGTTTCCTGTATCCAGCGCAAATCTTTTTTCACAAAATCAGCAGCAGTTCTAATACCCTTTTGTTTCAGCGTCTCAGATGTTCGAGGTCCAATACCCCAAATATCTTCGATTGATGTCTTTAAAAATTCAGTAATTGATTCAGGAGTAATTATCGTAAGACCATTTGGCTTCACCCACTTGGACGCAATTTTTGCTAGCACTTTTGTCGGAGCGATACCAATAGACACAGACAGACCAAGTTCATCGCGTATCTCTTGTTTGATACGCTCAGCGATTTGCAGATATGTCATCTTGAGCGGTTTATCCAAACCAGTGAGATCACCAAAGCATTCATCAATACTATATTCCTCAACATCATCAACGTACCGGCGAACAATGGCAAACATCTTAGCTGAATAAGTGATGTACGCTTTGTAGTCTCCCGGCAAGACAATCACTTTCGGAAACTGCTTGTGTACTTGGTATATAGGCATCCCTCTCGTGATCCCTAGCGCCTTCGCTTCATATGACAATGCGGATACAATTCCCCGCTCTTGCCCCGTTACAACTGGCAAGTTCTTTAGTTTTGGATTTTTTGCAACTTCAACACCAACAAAAAAAGCATCCCCGTCGATATGGAGAATGGTTTTTGTGCGCTTTTTTGAGAGTGGCTGAGACATACATATAGTATACTCATTAATTTTAATTATTTAGTTATTTATTAAAATTCTTCATATGGAAAATGTGACTCGAGTTAGAAGCATAGTGAGTTAAGACCTACTTACTCTGTTTGGATTACTTTTAGCTTACCAAAACGACGCGTCTCGTATAACCAATTGTTTAGTTAAAACATCCGTCAATTAGCTCATCACATGATCCGTATATTTTTATTTCTTCTGGCTGTTTACCAAATCTCTCACATAACATACTAACATTTTTATCTTTCAACTCGATATTTTTTATCGTTACATGGATCTCTGAAATCGGATTATTAAACTTCAAATTACCTAGATTTGTTGACAAACCCCACCCTAACCCCAGAAAGTAAAGGCTGATAGGCTTCATTACATCATTAGTTATGACTACATGTTCTTTGCTTTCATAACAAGAAACCGCATCGAAAAACTTTGAATTACCACTTTTTATTGTATTAATATATACCTCAACATGAGAAGAAGTTTCTTCTGTAAAAAGATTGCCATGTGGATATAATGCCTCAACAAAGGCATTTGACAAATCTTCAAGTTCTTCTTTATAAGTAAATATCCTGTGTTTGGAAGGTAAATATTCAAAATTTAGGAAATTTTTATTTAGTACGTTATCGTAATTATAGTTTATAAAGACAATTTTATCTTCAAGTTTCTGTCGTCGATTAAGAAGCACTTTATGATTTAGCTTCTTAATCCAGCCATTAAGAGGTTCTTGATATTTTTCAATAAATATTTCTTTTAAAATAAGAAATATTTCATTTTCAATTTCTGGACCATTTACATGATAATCAGGAGAAACAGATTCATCTTTAATACACTGATCTATTGTTTGATAGACTTTTTTTGGACCAACCTTATCAATCCAAGCAAGAATCTCCTTATCATGCTTGTAATAATTTGTTGAATCTTTGTTAATTTTATCTCGAATTAATAGGTCTAAATCTTTCCATATAGGCAGACCGTAATCTACGGATGCGCCAGCACCGAGTATTAGTACATGTGTTACAGATGAGCTTGGATTAAAATTAATAATATTAACATTATATCGTTTTATCGGAACAGGACTAGTCAGACTTATCTAAGAGTTCTTTGAGTTCTAATACTATTTCCTGAATTTGATCAGATTTTTTTGCTACACGATCTGCAAGTTGTGGGCTGTAAGAAATAACATCTTCACGATCAATTTCATGCCAAACTGGTAATACAACTTTTTTATTCTTTTCTTTAGCAAACAAGCCATTCAATTCATATTCAGTCCACCTCTTCTTACTCAAGTACGAACGTGAAAAAACAACTACACCATACTTGCAAGAAGAAAGACCCTTATCAATCGTATCACGCAAATCATCACCCCATTTAACCTCAAATCCATCAAACCACGTTTTTATTTTTTCATTATTAAAGGCTTCGGCTAATTTACTTGCAAATTGTCGATCTTCACTGGCGTAAGAAATAAAGACATCATACTCATTACTTATTACACCCTTCTTCTTAATTCCATTTGACTTGGGAAATACTTTAGAAACATCGGATGAAACATTTATAGCACCAGGAGTCGAAATTTCTTCTGGTATACCCAAAAGATTGGAAAGAGTACTCACACGACCTTTATCACCTTCAACCTTTTGTTTGCGCTCTCCAATTAAACGCCTGATTATATTTTGAAGAGTTTCATTTTCCTTGCGTATATCAGCACCAACCCAATTTATAAACTCATACACTCGACTCTTTTGAAAATCAACATTTGTTTTTATTTGTTGATCATCATGCTTAAAACCATAACCTTTTATATCAATCAGCAGTCTTACATTATCCCGACTCCACACTGCATGCTCAGGAGACCAGCTTAATGAAAATGTGGACGGTCTAAATTTTACTATCTGATTAATTTCATTGTTTGGAACAAGAGGTATGGTGACAATAACGCTCTCATACTCAAAATCAGTATCTCCCATTGAGCTATAAAAATCTCTTCGTATATTTGCAGGCACTCTCCGCAATTCTTTTTTGTGTGCAATAGTCTCAGTTCGAGAGGTATCAACAGCAACTGGATCAAAATGGTTATCCTTATAAAATTTTTCTAATAAGACTTCCGTATCCAAACTAACTATTTGATCGTCCGGGGTCATCAAAATATTATTTGTAACCTGATCTATAATTTGTCTATATGCATCTGAAATTGACACTTGATTAAACATGACTTTTGTTTGTAAAATTCTATTAAAAGACCTTACGGACTCCGAACCTACCTCAACTTGGCTGCCAGACCTGGACTCGAACCAAGATTAACCGGACCAGAACCGGTCGTCCTACCATTAGACGATCTGGCAATTTTATCCGCCGAAGCCTTGGCATAGGCGGTTATTAATACACTATCAAGTTCTAGCTTTTATTCAATAGATATAATCTGTAGACCATTTTCTAAAATCTCCTCTTTAGACCAAAATAATTTATCAATATAGAACTTATGAACTAAAGTAACCTTCTTACTAATTTCTCTTCCTGTATATTGTTTATTATCTGGATTCCATTCTTTCAGAATAAGAGTATCGCCTTCTTCCACCTCAAAATCATTCAGACGTAATTCGTACTTCTTTTTACCTGAAAGTATTAGCTCAAAATATTGAGGCAAGATTTTCTTTAATATAGTTTTCATATTTTATTCAACTACTGCATCTGTAACTTAGTTTTCACCTGCCTAACATCATCTTCTAAAATTTCTATTCTACGAGAATGATTTTGTTCTACCCTGAAAGAAAGTATATCGAGCTTATTTTCAAAAGTATCCATTCTATTTTCTAGTACATCAAACCTAGCCTCCATTTCTTCTCTATCTGGTTTGGAGTCTAAAGATGTTTTTACAATAATAGCGAAATCATCAAATTTATTATCAAGTTTATTTTCAAAAGTATCAAACTTTTTATCGATTTTAGCCTCAAATTTATCAAATAAATTGCTAATTTGTTTTATATCATCTTTCGTTAACATGCGAAGATTATATCACACCCCAGATGAAGCCCTGATAAATTTTTATTAAAGTCCTGCTTGTTTCTTTGAAGCCTTTATAAATGCAGTAAATAGTGGCTGTGGAGCAAGAGGTCTAGCTGTAAATTCTGGATGAAACTGTGCTCCAAGCATAAATGGATGTTTGTCTTTTGGAAGTTCTGCTATTTCCATAAGCATTCCGTTTTTAGACTTACCAGAAAAAACAAGACCCCTATTTTCAAGAACTGAAATGTATTCAGGATTTACTTCATATCTATGTCTATGTCTTTCTACAACTTCTAAACTCTTATATGCTTCATGAGCAATACTTCCCTTTGTTAAATATGCTGTATAAGCACCTAGACGCATAGAGCCACCATAATCTTTATTCTTCAACTTCTCTTTTTGATCTGGCATTATGTCTATTACTACATGAGGAGCTTTTGGATCTATTTCAGCAGTGTTTGCACCCTTAAGACCAGCAACATTACGTGCATATTCTATTGTCATAAGTTGCATTCCATAACACAAACCAAAGTAAGGAATTTTATTTTCTCTACAATATTTTATTACATTAATCTTTCCTTCTATTCCAGATTGTCCAAATCCACCAGGAACTATTATTCCATCATATTTTTCTTCAAGACCTTTAACTAGTTTTGGATTTTTCTCATAATCTTTTGCATTGAGCCAATCTATTTCTGGTTGCACTCCTTCGTAATATGCAGAATATTTTATAGCTTCAATAACAGAAAGATATGCATCAGAAAGCATAAAGTCTCCACTATCAAAATATTTTCCAACAATACCTATTCTAACTTTCTTTTTTACAGATTTAGATTTTGCTACAAATTTTTTCCATTCTGTTAAGTTTGGTGGACCATTTTTAATATGAAGAGCTTTCATTATCATTTGACCAATTTTGTCTTTATCAAAGTTTATTGGAACATCATAAACACTTTCTACATCAGGAGCAGATATAACATTACCGACAGGAACACTACAACTTATTGCTAATTTATCTTTTCTTTTTAAATCAAGAGGATGTTCACTTCTTGCAACTATAAAGTCTGCATTTATTCCATATGAGTTTAATTGTCTAACCGCATTTTGAGTTGGTTTAGTTTTCATTTCACCAAGCTTTCTTGGCACAGGTAAAAATGACACCATTATAAAAATCACATCATGAGGATGTCTGACCTTAAGAACACGAGCAGCTTCCATAAACATTACGTTTTGATAATCACCAACGGTTCCACCAATTTCTACTATTGTGATTTCTGATTTATTAACTTTTCCTGATTGAATATATCTTTCGATTATTTCATCGCGAATATTTGGAATAGCTTCTACACAGTGACCTCCGTAACCAAGATTTCTTTCTCTATCAATAACAGTTTTATAAACCATTCCAGATGTAACATAATCTTCACGGCGCAAGTCTCGGCTTAAAAATCTTTCATAGTTACCCATGTCCTGATCTGTCTCAAGACCATCATTCATAACAAAAACTTCACCATGTTCAGTAGGATTCATTGTTCCTGCATCAACATTAAGATAAGGGTCAACCTTCATTAAGTTGACCTCGTGACCCATAGACTGGATTACATTACCTATTGAGGCAGTGGCGATACCTTTACCTACGCCGGACATAACACCACCAATGACAAAAATATATTTATGACTGTATCTTCTACTCTTTTTCATTACTACTTTTTATCTCTTAAATATCGTTTAATTGCAAGGAAACTAGACACTGAACCTATAAATACACCACATCCTACAACAATTAGGAAGATATACCCGAAAGAGCTTATGTAATATTCAAACACACTAACACTACCGAAGAATCTTTTTGTTACTGGACCAAGCCAATATGTAACAGGCCAGAATATAATAAGAGTGAGAATAGAAGCCATTAATCCGTACATTGCCCCTGTTACTACAAATGGTCCACTAATATAGTTGTGACTAGCACCAACTAGTCGCATAACGCTTATTTCGTCACGTGAGATGTACATAGCTAAACGAATAGTGTTTAGTGTGATTATTATAGAAATAAGTATGAATATAATAGTTAAAAATAGACCTAATCTATTACCAGCATCTATAATTTTTGAAAGAGTATCTATTGCTTCTTTGTTTTGGAAATAGTTAACTTTTTCAACTATAGACTCACCATTTTCAGATGGATAATTATCTTTTAAGAAATTAGCGACACTTTCGTATTGAGAAGTTTCTTTTGTTTTAATATTTAGAACTGGACCAAGAGGGTTACTATCTAGTTCATCTAAGGCCTCGAGAGTATTTTGATCATTTTTATGTCTCTCAATAAAGTTACTTAATGCTTGATCAGATGAAACATACTCAACAAATTTAACTTCAGGTAAAACTTCTAATGCATTCTTTACTTCTAAAATCTGATCTTCTGAAGCTTCAGTTTGAAAATATACGTTAACATCAACTTTATCTTGTATCTCTCCTAATGCACCTTTAAGCATTGCTGTTGAAAATAAAATTCCTCCGATTACAAACAATGTAACAATCATCACAGAAACAGCAGAAAGAGAGACGACTCCATTTCTCCAAAATTGTACAAATCCTGTACGTGTAATTCTTTTTAAGTTTATCCAGATCATATTTATTTAAATTATCTTAACATATTACAAAACATACTTACCTGTCGGATCATCTCTAATAATCTTTCCATCTTCAAGAGTAATAACCCTTCTTCCTAGAGAATCTATTACACCCTTATTGTGTGTAGTTAAAATAATAGTCGTACCTAGATCATTTATTTTTTTCAAAATCTGAATTATTTCATGAGTACTTAATGGATCAAGATTACCTGTCGGCTCGTCTGCAATAATAAGATCTGGCTGATTTACTATTGCTCGTGCAATCGCAACTCTTTGTTGTTCACCTCCAGAAAGTTCATTAGGAAAATTCCAAATCTTATGACCTAAATCAACGAGACCAAGAGCATGCGGAACATCAGCGTCTATGTCTTCATCAGTTCTACCGGCCGCTTCCATAGCAAATGCTACGTTTTCAAAAACTGTTTTATTTGGAATAAGTCTGAAATCTTGAAAGACACTACCAATATTTCTTCTTAGTTTTGTTATATCTTTTTGTCTTAGATTGTGAATATTTGATGATTCAAAAAAGACATCACCTTCTGTTGGCCTTTCTTCTGCAAGTAGTAACTTTATAAGAGTAGTCTTACCAGCACCAGAGTGACCAACGATAGATAAAAACTCACTAGGCTCAATTTGCAGGTTAATGTCCTTAAGAGCTTTTGTTCTATCAGAATATATTTTTGATACGTTGTTGAAGTAAATCATAATTAGTAGTTAGCCTTTAGATATTATTATACTTTAGCTAAAGTCTAATGTCTAAATTTTTCATCGCATCAATAAACACATCTATATCTCCATCAAAAACTTTTTCCACATCTCTGACTTCAACATCAGTTCTATGATCTTTTACTAACTTATATGGATGAGTGACGTATGATCTTATCTGACTACCCCACTCAGCATCTGTAGTTTTTGAAATATACATTCCAGATTCTTTTGCTTTCTTTTCATCTTCTTGTCTTTTAAATACTTTACCCTTAACAAGTTCAAGAGCTTTTTCTTTATTTTGATTTTGAGATCTTTCAGAATCAACAAATGCAGATAGACCAGTTTCTTTATGAACAACTCTAACCGCAGTTTCTCTCTTATTTACATTCTGACCGCCTGGACCGCTTGATTTTGTAAATTCAATAGTGACATCTTCTTCTGGAAGATTGAAATCTGATTGCTTTTCAAATTTAGGAATTACTTCAACCATAGCAAATGACGTATGTCTTAAACCTTTAGAATTAAAAGGTGACATTCTAACTAGACGATGCACTCCTGATTCATATTTTAATGTTCCGTAAACATTTTTACCTTCAATTTCAAAAGTTACACTTCTGTAACCACCTAGACTATTTTTATTTTCATTTAATAAAAAAACCTTCCAACCTTTCTGAGAAATATATTTAAAATACATTTCTAACAAAATCCTAACAAAATCTTCAGAATCATCTCCTCCAGCTCCAGCAAAAATAGTCATATGAGCAGAGCCTGAGTCATATTTACCACCACCTTCTTTTAAAATCTTTAATTCTTGGAGTTCTTTTATTAAAGACTGCGCTTTATCTTTATCAGACCAAAAGTCAGACTGGAGCATAAGATTTTCTATTTCAGATATTCTTTTTTCGATCTTATCTTTGTTCATATTAATAATCAGTATAGATTAATGTTCTTAAAAAACAATTACAAAAACTTCGTGAAATAAAGCCATTGTGTGATATATTAGCCAAACGAAGAGTTTCAAAAAATACAAATAATGAGCGAAGAGTCACTTACTCACAAAACTTTAAAAAATAGCGTTTATGGCTTTATTGGATTTGTATGGCCAATGCTTTTATCAATATTAATAACGCCAATATTAATATCAAATTTGGGAGTGCAGAACTTTGGACTTTTTTTATTTATAAACACCGTATCAGGATTTGTTGGAATTATTATAGGTGGAGCGAACATTTCCTTTGTAAGACAACTTGTAAAATATAAAGATGCTGAAGATAAAGAAAATTTATCTAGATTAATAGGAACAATGCATTCCATATTTCTCACATTAGCAATATCTGGTTTTATAATAATACTAGGAGGATTTCTTATAGGTTCGAAAACTTTTCCTATTTCAGAAGGTTTTTCTTTTCAGCAATTACTATTATTTTTTGGTCTAGTAGCAATTAATTTTTTTATTAATGCAGTAACAATAACTTACCAGATGATACCGAGCGCACTTCAGCGGTTTGATATTACAACAAAAATTTCTTTTACAGTAATGACTATTTCCAACTTGGTAAGTTTAGTGCTAGTTATAAATGGATTTGGCATTCTCTACCTTTTTATACTGCAAGTATTGATTACAATAATTACAGGAATAGTTTTTTATCGCATATCTACAAAACTTATTCCCGAAAGTTATTATTCTTTAAAATTATACAAAGATGAGTTAATGACATTTATAAATTTAGTTTCTGCAAATTTTATAAACGAAATAGCGAGAACATCATTAATATCATTAGATAGAATCCTTATTCCAATATTTTCAGGAAGTATATCTCAATTAACATATTACAGCGTACCAGGAAATCTGGCAGCCAGAGTACCTGGTACAGCAGATAATTTATCCGGAATATTATTTCCAACATCAACTAGTTTGTATATTTCAGGAAAAACAGATGCACTAAAAAATTTATACATGAGATCAACAAGATTAATAATGTTGCTATCTTTAGCAATTTCTTTTGGAATGATATTAAATGCAGAAAAAATAATGCGATATTGGCTTGATGAAAGTTTTGCAAAAAATTCTACTAACATATTAATTATATTAATAGTTACAAACCTTATATTTTCCTTATTATCTCCAATAGCATCTTTTCTTATGGGGATTAATAAAATGAAATTTAATACACTCATATCAGTTTCAATGGCATTTTTAAACATAATTGCACTTATTGTATTACTACCAAAGTTTGGAATTACAGGTGCTGCATGGGCCTATCTTATATCTGTACTTCCAATTTTTTTTGCGATGTATTTCATAGAAAAAAGATACCTACTTTTACAAGGAAGAATAAAATACTACGTTTATTTTTTAATAAAAACAGTAGTTACTACTTTAATTTCAGGTACAATTGTATTATTTATTTTTAGAGATATAATCACAAACTTTTTAACTCTTGCTATATTTGGACCACTAAGCGTTATACTTTATTTATCAGTATTTATTGCATTAGGATTCCTTGAGAAAGAAGATTACAACGACATAAAAAACTTTGTATTTTTAAAGCTAAAAATAAAATGAAAAATCCAGAAATATCTGTCATTATGCCTGTGTATAATTCAGAACTTTTTTTAGCGGAAGCTATTGAAAGTATTATTAATCAAACCTTTAAAGATTTTGAATTTTTAATTTTTAATGATGGTTCAACCGACAGTAGTCTTAAAATTTTAGAGGAGTATGCAAAAGAAGACTCTAGGATAAAAATTTTTAACTCTACTGACAATAAAGGTTACGTATACCATCTAAATCAGGGTATAAAAATTGCTAGAGGTGAATATATAGCAAGAATGGATTCAGATGATATATCTGATTTAAAAAGATTCTCTAAACAAGTTAAAGTTATAAAATCAAATCCTAAACTAGCTGTTGTAGGTGGATCTGTTTTATCAATCGATAAATTTGGAAATAAAACAGGTAAATGGATACTAAAAGCAACGCCAGAAGAAACTCATGTACATTTTTTATTCACCAACTATGTAATACACCCATCGGTATTAATAAGAAAATCTATGATACCAGAGGGTGCATACGATGAAAAAATGACTCCAGCTGAAGACTTTGATTTATGGACAAAAATACTTGATAAGAATGATATATATTCAATACCAGAACCATTACTATTTTATAGATCCCATAGTCAAAACACATCAGAAATAAAAAAAGTAGTAGGTCACGAGAAAGCCTCTTTTATACTTAGAAAACAATTACTAAAGCTCGGCATTAATCCAACAAATGAAGAAGTAAAAATGCATCACGATGTATCTGATTTTATAACCAACAATTACACCTTAGAACAAATAGATAATTGGTTTTACACTTTATGGTTAGCAAATAATAAGAGCGGTAAATACAAAAAACATATTTTATTATCGACAATTATAGGAAGAAGGCTGATTATTTCCAGAAATAATATAATTAAAAGTTTTCTTAAATACCAAAGAGATATGAATATTAAAGAGAGTATACTTTTTTATATTATGTCTATTAAAAGAAGCTACAAATACATTGCTTATAGATTAATTAAAACAAGTGAGAAAATATCTATGGATGATTTATTAAATAAAATAAAAAGAAAATTAGGAGAATTAATAATAAAGTACTCAATTAATCCAAGACCACACAGCCTCCCTTTTGTTAGCGGAGACAGCTTCAGATCTTTTGCAAAACACATACATGATGAAACAGGTACCTTCGAAGCAAAAAATGTTAAAGAAGAAGAAATAGTTTTTGTTAAGTCAGACATGCTTAATAATTTTTTCAAAGATATTCATCCAAAAATACAGAATAGATATATTTTAATATCACATAATAGCGACGAAAATATTGATGAAAATTATTCAAAATATGTTGATGATAAAATAATTCACTGGTTTACCCAAAATTTAATGTTTGAGCATCCAAAAATATCAGCTTTGCCGATTGGATTAGAAAATATGCATATATACCAAAACGGTATTGTAAATAATTTTATAGAGATACTGAAAAATAAAAATGAGAGAAAAAATAGAATACTAGTCGGTTTTAGTGTTGGCACCAACATAACCGAGAGATCTAAAGCACTAGAATTTCTTAAAAAATGCAATAAAGCTGACATAATTGATAAACATATTATAAGCCATAAATACTTACCTCTATTGAACAAATACCGATTCGTAGCTTCCCCACCAGGAAACGGAGTAGACTGTATTAGAACATGGGAAGCAATTACAATTGGAGTTATACCTATATGTCTTAACAACAATAATACTAAACATTTTAAAAATATTGGTGCGCCAATATTGCAAGTAGAAAGTTTTGAGGAACTAATAAATATGGCTGATTATGATTTGCAAAAGCTGTATGATAGCATCATCAAAGAATCTAATTTTGAATTAAAATACTTTGATTATTGGAAAAAATTGATAACATCAAAAATATCTAAACAATAAAATATGATTAAAAAATTAATACCCCACAAAATCAAGGAGGCTGTAAAAAAGATTTTATACAAGCCAGAGTGGCTAAAAATAAAAACAGGACCACTACAAGACCGCTTAATTTATCTGACAAAAAACTCAGGTCTAAAAACAATGTCTTTAGGTATACACGATCAGGATCAAATTAATTTTATAAAAGAAAAAATAGATCTTAATGGAAAAATAATTTTTGATGTAGGAGCTCATATTGGATATATATCAATGTGTTTTGCAAAACTAGTTGGAGAAAATGGCCAAGTTCTTTCTTTCGAGCCAAATATTTACAACATTGAAAGATTTGAAAAAAATTTAGAAAAAAATCAAGATTTAAGTAAGATTATAAAAATATACAACTGTGCGCTTGCAGATAAGAACGGTACAGAAAAATTTTTATTTAATAAAAACATAGATGGCGGAGCATCCAGCGGTAGCTTTCTTGATAAAGCGGACACTGCTTTAGATAGAAAATTTTATAGGTTATTTGAAGAAAAAGAAGTTAAAACTATAAAGCTTAGTGACTTCAAAGATGCTAAGCCAGATCTTATTAAAATTGACATAGAAGGTTATGAAGGTGAACTAATTAAAAACAACTTAGATTATTTTAAAGAAAATGGTCCTATATTAGTGATTGAAATACATTCAATACTTAATATGTATACAGTATTAAAAGAATTATTAAGCATAGGATATAAAATAGAAATAATAAAAAAAGAAACGGATGGTAGATGCGATCTTTGGTGTGAAATTTAAAAATTCAGCAACAAGCATTAAACAATGACCAAACCAGAAGTATCAATAATAATTCCCTGCTTTAACTGCTCACGAACACTGAAAGAAGCTTTTGACTCCTGTTTTAATCAGGATATCGAAGGAGAATTTGAAATAGTCATGGTTGATGATTTTTCAACAGACAAAACAGCAGATCTAATAAGAGAGTTATCGAAAGAGAAAAGTAATGTAAAAGTATATTTTAATGAAAAAAATAAAGGAGGTGGTGCAACAAGAAACATAGCAGTTAATATTGCGACAAGTGACACAATTTTTTGTTTAGACAGCGATGATATTTTGCCAGAAGGTACAGTGGGTAAAATGTATAGGATGATAAATGAAAAAAAATGTGATGGTATAGGGATACACAAATCAATAAAGTTTAAAGGTGCCGACATAAAAAATGTAAGTCGTATTGATGAATTTGGTTATGTTGGAGAAAGAATTCCGTTTGAAAGCTTAATAGAAAAAAAAGATGGTCCTCTATGCCCTCTCTATTCAACATTCATGTTTACAAAAAGAGCATTTGAAATAACGGGTGGTTACTCAGAAGACCATGGTTTTGACACACAATCATTTACTTGGAGATTTCTTGCAAATAGTTTAACAGCATATACATGTCCAGATGCTGAATATTTACATAGAATAAATTTTAATAAATCTTATTACATACGCGAGTATGAATCAGGGAAAATTAATCACAATTGGTTTAAAATATTTGAAGAATTTTTTTATCTTTTTGAGACTGAAACTCAAAAAGAAATTCTTGAATCAGAACTAAATAATCCAAATAAAATACTGCTTGATAGCTTAAATAAAAAAGAAAAAATATTTAAAGAAAACTATAAATCATTATTAATTGAAAACAGTCAGGATAAATATGAGAAATTTCTAAATTCACAAAAAAACGTAACCCTAGGTGATAAATATTGGCTTGGTTTTAGAAAAATAAAAAGCGAGATGTATCACGAAGCTTTTGATATATTTGAAGAAATAATACGTAGTGGCTTAAATAATGGCTACGCAAATTATTATCTTAAATTAGCATCTGAAAAAACTTCACAAAATACAGACTTAATAAATGAAGATGCTATAAACAGAACTTTTAGTTTTATAAAACAAGGCTCTAAAACTAACATTATCACTAGAATATTCCGAAAAATAATAAAAGAAACAAAAAAAATTCTAAAAAAAAATAAATTTATTAAGAAAAAATACTATTTATTAATTGGTATAAAAAATAACATTAAACAATATTTAACAGAAAATATAAAATATAAAAAACATATAGAACAAGTAAAATATTTTATAGAAAAGAAAGAGGTAGTTATTGATCTGGCTTGGGGTGGCCTTGGAGATGTTTTAGTTTTTACTTCCCTACCCAGACTTCTAAAAGAGAAATACGGTATCGATTTTTATCTAAGCAGTGAATCGAAAGCAGTGTTTAGACATTCCGACATACTTAAATTATGTTTTGAAATTAATCCTTATTTTAAAGGTTTTAAGGATGGGAATGTTTTAAAATACCAAAGATTTGCAAGAGACCGAAATCTTACTAACTTATTTTTTGATATAAATGGAACAAATATCATAAGTGACCTACATAGACAATTTAATTTAAAAGAAAAAGCTTTGCCTGAAATATTTTATAAACCAAAGAAGTTGAATGAATATTCCAGTACAATATTAGTAGACTTAAATTTTATAAGTGGTCACAAACTTGGATGGACATATGATATAGACAGGATAAAAAGATACATTTATAAAATATCTAAAGATAAATACCGTATAGAGTACATCGAGACAAACAAGCAAGATTTAAATAAATATACCGATATGATTTATTCTTCTTATAAATTTATAACAGTTTTATCGGGAGGGGCCGTATTGGCAGCAGCAATTAATAAGCCGGCTATTGTTTTTTTACCAGACAATGTACGTGGAGAAAGTGTTTATAATTTCATTTTTAAAGATTCAAATATAGACTACAGAAAATGACAATACTATTCGATATAAAATCTCGCATACAGACACCCGATAAAATAATTTATTTATTTTTATTGTACTTTAAAAAAGTAGTGCGTTTTAATTTTAATATATCTACAAAATCAAAAATTAATCTTGAAAAAATAGATATTGTTATTCCTACTATAGAAAAAGATTTTGGGTTACTAGGGGTGGTAATTGATTCAATAAATAAAAATATAGAGCACCCAATAAATAACATATATATTATTTCTAAAATTAATACTGAACTAATTAATTTTTGTAAGCAAAAACAAATTATCCTTGTTGATGAGGAAACAATTCTTGGCTATAGTAAAAAAAACATAAACTATATCAGTAATGGAATAGACAGAAGCGGCTGGTTATTTCAGCAATTATTAAAACTAGGTGCCGACAAGATAACAGAGTGTGAAAACTATTTAGTTATTGATTCAGACACTGTTTTGATAAATAAGCATTGTTTTTTAAAAAATAATAAGTTTATTTTATTTGAAAGCAGTGAATACCATAAAAAATATTTTGAAACATATAAAAAACTACTAAGAGAAGATGCGCGACACAACCTATCATTTATATCTCACATGATGTTATTTAATAAAGATGTTTTAATATCTTTAAAAAATAAAATAGAAGAAAGTACCAATAAGAAATGGGATGAAGCAATTATAGAACTAATTGATAATTCAGATGGATCATACTTCTCTGAGTTTGAAACATATGGTAACTTTCTAGTAGAACAAAAGGATGTAAAAATTATATTTGCTCCTTTTTACAACAAACATTTAAAAGAAAATATTTCTATGAATTATGAAGAATTAGCTAAAAAATATAGTAATAATTATAATTCGGTTTCTTTTCACAATTACACAACATGATAATAACTAAACTAAAAGGAGGACTTGGAAATCAGATGTTTCAATATGCTACAGGTCTTTGTCTCGCACAAAAAAATAAAGACAAACTACTTTTAGATATATCTGGTTATCATGACGAAAGAGTCATTAATAGCGACACACCACGCCAATACAGATTAGACAATTTTAATGTAAGTTCAGAAATCGCAACAAATATTCAGATACAAAAAGTAAAAAATAAATTTCGAATATTATCAAAAATCTTAAGATATATAGATCAAAAATACATAAATAATTATTACAAAGATTATCATCCAAATATTTTTAATAAAAAAGGTGATGTTTATCTAGAAGGATATTTCCAAAGTGAAAAAAATTTTGAAAAAATACGTGAACAGTTACAAAAAGAATTTTCATTAAAAAATGAAATCAGCAATAATCAACTAATAGAAGAAATTAAAAGCTGCCAATCAGTTTGTATACATATCAGACGTGGAGATTACATAAAAGATGAAAAAACAAATAAAGTGCATGGAACTTGCACTATTGAATATTATAAAAATGCAATTAAATATATTACTGAAAAAACAGACAATCCTATATTCTATTTTTTCTCTGACGAGATTAGCTGGGTTAAAGAAAACTTCCCAATCGACAATATCAGTATGAAAATTGGTACAGATAATAAGCATGAAGACTATGAAGAGCTGACCATAATGAGCTATTGTAAGCACAATATAATAGCAAATTCTTCTTTTTCTTGGTGGAGTGCATGGATGAATCAAAACCCTGATAAAATTGTAATAGCACCCCTAAAATGGACAAATATAGCCAACGATCACAGAAACATACTTCCAGAAACATGGATAAGAATTTAGTTAGCATAAACATAATCACAAGAAACAGATCTACCCTTTTAACCAAGGCGATACAAAGCGCACTTCTTCAGACGTATCAGCCAATAGAAATAATAATTATAGATAACAACTCAAACGATGACACAGAAAAAATTGTAAAAGATCTCCAGATAAAAAATCCAAATATAAAATATTTTTTGTCTCCAAAAGAATTTTCACTAACTCAAGCTAGAAATCTTTGCTTATCAAAATCTTCTGGAAAATACATTGCAGTATTAGATGATGACGATTACTGGATTGATAATGATAAGATAAAAAAACAAGTAGAGTTTCTAGAAAAAAATAAGGAGCACGCTGTTGTCGGTACAGGATACATTACTGTTGATGAAAACGACAAAGAAATTACAGCTACCTCAAAACTTGGACCAAACGAAACCGAGGATGAAAGAATAAGAGACAAATTTTTAATTAAAAACCAATTCACCCATTCAAGCGTTCTTATAAGAAAAAGTTGTTTAGATGAAATTGGTGGGTATGTAGAAGATTTTAAAATATGGGAAGATTATGCGACATTTCTTGTAATAGGAAAAAATTATAAACTCGCAAATCTAAAAGAAAAGATGCTAGCTTACAAGAAGCACAACAGCAATGTTTCTTTATATAATAAAAAGCTAAATTTAATTATATTAGCGAAAATAATTTTTAGAAATAGAAACAACTATCCATATTTTATAAAAGCTTTTTTTCTAGTTGGACTAAGAATCATTGCGGTTATTTTTAGACAAAGATAAATATTTTCTGAGCCGTTGTCCGGGATTGAACCGGAGACCTCGTCATTACCAATGACGTGCTCTACCAACTGAGCTACAACGGCAAACGAATAACATATAACATAGGATAAATATATGTATTAAACAAGCATCACCAAGAACATGAACACTATTATGATAGCTGCTATCATAACGGTATTTTGACTAACACCTCCTCCTTCTGATCTTTCTCCTGAGCTCTCTTGTGTGGTTTCTGATTCAACAGTTGCAGTATCGTTTGACTCCGTGGTTTCAGACTCTATTGAACTCGATGATATATCTGGATTTGTAGCAGTATCTATATTTGTAGTTGTATCTGGATTTATTTGTATTAGATCTGAAAAATTAACAGCATAAACAGGGTTAACGAAAGAAGTGATGGCTAGCAAAAAAAATCCGATAATTGTTTTTTTCATATAGTTTTATTGTATCAAAAATATAGCCAATAATAAATTAAACTGACACAATATCTATATCGTCTATATCAAGATTACTGTATTGAAAGATACCTGAAATATTCAAATGTTTATCAATTAATTCAACATCTTTTACATCTTTTTCTCTATTATAAATAACCTTAAACATTCTCAAGTCTTCTAACCTGACAAATGGTACACCATCTATAATGTCTGCATTATGAATAAGTGCCTCATTATCAAAACTATAATCAATATTGCAATTGTATATTTTTGGATCGAACCCTATTAAAGTAAAAACCTCATAATCACCTTTTTCAAGAACTGAAAAATCAACACACTTACCTTCTGGACTTATTATCTTTTCTTCCCATCCTTGACTCTTTAAATCTTCATAAACACTCTCTTTTACCAAAACATCTATGTCGCCATTTTCTCTAATACCATGTACTGCCATTACAGCCCCACCAATAACCGCATAATCACCTAGCTTTAAATTAAGAGAACGAACTTGTTCGATTAAAGGATTGTTTGCAATCGAACAGCAAAACTTCATAGCCCTGACAAGTCGTTAATTCTATTAATTTCAAAATAAAAAAAATTCACTTCCACATAGTAACAGACGAGCACATATGGTCAATGTGGAAAAGACTTATTTAAATTAATATTTTATTTAATAAAAATTAGATTATTCTTGAACTATATTTTTTCCTGACCACTGTTCAACTAATTCACCAACCCCTTCACCTTCGTCACCTATCAATATATCTTCTTTATCGTTAAAGATTTCGTCATGTTGAGCTAAAAATACTAGCAAATCAAGTTTTTGTTCAAAATTAAGTTCTTGTTTAAGATTTCCTAGTATACTATCAACATGACTCTCATTTTTTCCATGATCTCTAAAACGAAGATTATATTTTTTTAATTTTTCAAATGATTGTTCAGTTATATCACCTGCCCCTGTTTTAATTATTCTTTCTGATTCTGACATATTTTTATATTATTTATATAAAGCCATTATATTATAAAAAACAAATTAAATAAACTTGCTTATATCTTCAACAGTTTTAGCTACTTCTTCATCACTTAACATAGTTCTCTCTTCTTGAGCACTATCAAGATCACCAATAAGGGTACATGGGATTGTGTGAAAATGAACGTGTTTAATAGTTTTATTTACCCCTTCTTTAACTAATTGAGAAATATCTTTGTGGCCCAACTTTTTCATTATATTTAAAGCTTTTATTTGCAAGTCATTTATTTCTTTCATTTCAGAATCAGTAACTTCAACTAATGACTCTACATGTCTTTTTGGTATTACTAACAAATGATGCTTGTGGTATGGCCATAGATTATAAGTCATGAAACACTCTTTTGACTCTAAAATAATTCTTTGTTTTGGATGACAAAATGGGCACTCTTTTTGATTTTTTATAAAATCTTTATATTTCATATTTTAGGAATTATTTAGATATAAGCTTAACTTATCTTTTAAGATTTTAATAAGCAAATCTCTTTCTTCTGAAACAGAAGTATTATAAACATTACTTATATCTAAAACAGTAACTTTCTTATTACTTATATCTAAATTTTCTTTTATATAACTTAAATGATGATCCTCTTTTTCTGACATAACAAAAATTTCATCTGCCCAATTAATTAGATCTTGATTAATTTGAACAGAATTAATGTATTCGGGTTTAACATCAGTGCCGGCAGATTTTGCTTCATAAATATCTGAATTATCAAACAAAGATGCAGCTAAAGGACTTCTACATAAGTTTGCTGTACATATAAACAGGAGGTGCTTTTTCATATGTTAAATATTAATTTTCATAAATACTTTATATTTTTCGTTTAGAAATAATCTTACAAACTAAATAAATTACAATAAAAGAAATTATAAAAACCCATAAAGAGGACTCTTTTATACCATAGGAAATACAAGAGCCTAAATATGTCTTTCCATCAGGAGAAATACCACAAACAACCATCATTCCCATTTTATCAACTTCGTAAAAGAAATACGCAAGTGAAACAGATAATGAACCAATTAAACTAATTAATATTTTTTTCATTAAGAAACTTATTTATTTAAATTCTCTTTAAATCAATTAAAACTTTAAGCAATTTATAAGTTTGTGATTGAGTACCGAAAAATTTTCCAACCAATTCTAGCTTTTCAGAAGAAGAAAGTGTAGGCCTATTATCTTTAATAAATTTATCGATTTGCTCTGAAACAGTTTCATATGGTTGTGACCCTGGAATGATTATATTTTTTGATCCATAACTAACAACCGTATATGGTGTGCCAAAATTATTATTCTTAGCAATACCATTTGTATATGATTCTAAGTCAGCAAGTATCATTTTTTCAGTCTCAGCAGACTCTACACAAGCAATAAATTCTATCTCATCAACACCAGCTTCTTTGGTAATATCTTTTAGATCTAAACTCTCAATTTGTCCGCTATTAAACTGATCAAAAATTACAGAAGAAAAATCTATATTTTTATTTACATCACTATTTTTATTTAAGCAAACAAATGCAACAGCTGCGGGTAAAGCATTTACATGAATTTGTCTTAATGGAAACATTCTGTAAGAAAAAGAAATGTCTTCATATTTATTTTTCTCTATTAGGTTCTTTAATGTTTCATGAAAATTACGACAAAAAGGACACTCAAAGTCTGTGTATGTAACAACACTGAATTTTGAATCTTTATCCCCCTTTAAGTAATAATCAGTAGACGAAGATTCTGCAGCTTGAGAAGTAAATGGCACAAAAAAAGCAATAAACAAAATTAAACTAATTAATATTTTTTTCATATTTAATTTATAACAAAATACCAACAATCTGCAAACTGGGCTTTTTATTTCTCATTAGGTGATATTGAATCAAATTTTTCCGACATTTTAGCTACCCACACATCAATGATATTATTAATTTTTTCTAATTCTTTTGGTGGCAAAAAGTTTCTAAATATATTTATTAAAAACATTCCAAATGTGTGAGGATTCTCCCTAGAGCCATTTTGATTTTCTTCTATAATACTTCCCATATCGGCTATATATATTTCTAATGGAATACCTTTTTCGTCATCAAATTCAAGCTTACCCCTTAACTTCTTAGGCAATGTACACATGTACGCATCCATTAGGATTTCTATATTATTTTTAAAAGCAATCATCAGATCTTCTTCAAAACTATTTAAGATATTTGATACCACCTCTTCATCTATAGACTCTAATTTTATATCGTGACGAGGGGCCCTTTGGTGGTGATTTGCAAAAACACTAATTGCAACTTTTCCATCAATATTTAAATGGGTCATTAGAATTCTGTTTTTACCTTCAACTATTCTGTATGTCGGAAGAATATGACTGATTCTATATTTTTTTAGCATTTGATATCGCTCAAAAGCGATACGAGCATGCCCTTCATGTGAAAAATCTTTAACAGCAAAAGTTCTTGCTTTCCCTCCTTGTTTTACATTTACTGAATAAACTTTTCCTTCTCCTCCTGCTGCAATACTTTTTACTAATCTTGAAATCTTAACAGTACTACCTCTGACTCTCCCCGAGTCATCTGAAGTTAAAGCTTCTGCATCTTCATGTGTAAAGTAATCGAATAATCTTTCAGCCATATTTATATGTTAGCACAATCTAGAAACAAGAAGTGCTCTCTGTGATACTTTATGGAGTTTAACTAACTAAGAATCTCTTCTAATAATTCAGGAAATTCAACTTTCCCCAAACTACTGTTTATGAAATGCCCCTTACCCTTAAGCTCAAGTAATTTTATCCCTTTTAATTTATTCCTTAATTCATCAACACTCATCATCACATCTTCGTAATCATTATCAGAATAAATCATAGTTAGACCACATGTTTTGTCTTGAATATTTTCATCTATTTCAAAATCAAAGAAATTTGGGTCAATATTATTTTTTTCAGGATCAATCCAAGGAGCAACTAGGATAACTTTTCCAACCTTCACATCATTTTCTGAAAGCCATCTAACAAGAAATCCACCGCCACAACTGTGACCAATTAAAGTGGTGTATTCATCTGGTTTTAAATTTTCAAAAGTATTTTTCCAGACTTCATAGTTTGGCTCGTAACCATTAGGCATTTCAGGTGTCTGACAGTTATATCCTTTTACTGATAAATTTTTCTGTATCCAAGGAAACCAATGGTTATTAGAGTCTGAAGGAATCGACATATTAAAAAAATCTTCCTTTTCAGACCAACCATGAATTAAAATTGCTTTTTTCATACTAATAAAAAGAAGGCTTAAAAGATCTCTTAACTTTTTCCAAAGCTTCGTTAACTTCTTTAATATTATCATCACTTCTCATATTTTCTCTAGAATATTGCATAATTTTTCTTATCTTTTCAGTGGCATTTCCTTCAATTTCATCCATCCAAGAATACCAAGGAAACAACCAGGGATGAAAATGCATTGTATCCGGACCGTCTTCTTGAATTAGAGTTATTTTCTTAATACCTAAAACTTCTTCCATCACTCTGCGAGTCTCAATAATTATAGAAAGCAAACCCTTAGACTCTTCTGTGTTCATTTCATTAAGTGTACGAAAATGTCTCTTTGGACTGACAACGAAAAAACCCTGAATGGGATTCTCTGTATCTTGCACAACCCTCCAATTATTATCTTCATAAATAATTGTATGAGACATGTCTATGCGTCCATCGTACACATCACATCCAATACAATTATCTACTTCACACTCTTTGCCTTCGTAGGTTATTAATTTCATATAAAAAATATATCACTTACTTAAACAAAAAAACACCTCAGAGCTTGAGATGTTTTTAAATGTGAGAGTTAGTGGTGCGTTTTTGAAGCTGGTTATTTTATATATGAATATTTGATATAAGCAACAGAAATTGAAATTGCTGTAAAAATAAGCCAATAGATATTTTTATTATCACTCATTCCTATACCAAAAACTATCCATACAAAAACAAAACAACAACCAAATACTGTTCCTAAAGCAACATTAATAAGATTTAAAATAAATTTCTTTTTCCCAGTAGGCTCAATTACTCCTATCTTAGAATGAATGTAGCTAATAAGATAAAGGCTAAATACAAGAAATGCTATTGCATATACAGATAAAGTTAACCAATCGATTTTCATTATTTTAAATATATCACAAACATACACCACCCATAAGCTAAATCTTTATTTTGATGGGCAAGTTTGTGGACGTTGTTGGAACTGAATTAGTCTAATTTTGGTAATAGATATTCCTTCATCCATTCTCTTTTTTTGACTTTATACTCTTCGGCACTAAGACCGTCGAGGGTTCTTTTAAATTCTTCATATTGATTTCTCATACCAGAATCACTTCTCATCAAGTCTATAATCTTTTTGTGAGTTTTAATGCTCGAATTATCTGGCGTAGTTATCTGAACTGCGATTTCAACACCATCAACTTTCTTTTTTAAAAAAATGGAATCATTGGCTAGTGTACGGTACATAAATCCACTTGCTTCTAGTTTATCTGCATCATTTTCTATATCATCACTTATCACTAAAATATCAAGCTCTGGTCTGCCAATCATAGGAACAGCCATACTCCCAACAGCTGAAACATTATCGTTAGATAAAATTTCTTTAACTTCTCTGATTGCTTCACTTTGTAATTCTAATATACGATCACTAGGTTCAATAATAGATTCTGTTTTCATATCCAAAATATACCACTCAGTAAAATAAAAAACACCTCGTTCCTGAGATGTTTTTTAATGCGCGAGTGAAGGGACTCGAACCCTCGACCTCTCCCGTGACAGGGGAGCGCTCTAACCAGCTGAGCTACACCCGCATTAAATGCGTTGCATTAATTTAGCAAATTAGCTGAGTTTAAGCAATAATCTTTTAATTGCCTCATCGTGCCTTAAGATATCTCCCCTATCCTCTATAACCATTTCAGCTACAGCACTTAGTCTACTTTGAAACTCTTCTGATAATTAACCTATGTATCTTTGATACTCTTTAGACTGTTCTTTTAGTTTTTCATCTAGCTTTTCATCTAATTTCTGGTCTATCATAATTGCCATTTTCTTTTCAAATCTATTCTCAAAATCAACAAAAGCTTGTTTTAAATAGCTCTTTAAATAGCTTTTGGTAACTATCTCGTTTGGATCTATTTCACTAAGACTTTTATACATAAAAATATCATATCATAGACAAATGAAGTCTTGATGAGGAAAAGTTAAAATAAAACCTTATGTGTCGAGGGTGGGAATCGAACCCACGACCTTAGCTTTATGAGTGCTACGCTCTAACCGTCTGAGCTACCCCGACAAATACTACGTAAAAAACACTATATATCAATACGGCCTTATTTTCAATAAAATAGAATCAATAAACTTGTTGCGGAGCCCGGACTTGCACCGGGGTCTACAGGTTATGAGCCTGTCGAGGTACTACTCCTCTACTCCGCGATAAAAACTTTAAGTAACGGCTATTATACTCATATTTAGACTTTTTACAAATAAACCCATGCTAAAATAGACTTTATGGAAGATGCTCCAGATCCAAGAAAATATTCAATACTAGCCCCTGAAAAAGAAGACATTCAGCTTATAGAAACAACACCTATACATGAAGATGACCTAAGATGGGGTTCTATACTTAAATATCGAGATTCACATGGTCGTATTTTTTTTAATACGAAATATCCTGAAAATAATGAACCAACGTTAAAAAAAGGACCAGACCAAATGCTACTTACTAGACTTTTAAAACAATTCTTACCTGTTGCAGATGTAATTTTTATTAAGAGCCAAGACGGTGGAGGTTTTTACTCTTACCAACTACCAATAGAAAATACTAAAACTGAAAAAACTACTGATCCAGAGACGGAGATCGAATCTGTAAATTATATATTACAAATAATATTTGGAGATAACGATCACGACCCCAGAGATAACCACAATATCATAATAAATGAAAATGGTTGTTTTTACTTTTATGACTTTGAATCTTTTGAAAAAAATTTTCTATTTGATTACATTTTCTACACAAGGATGGATATATTTTTAATTAGTGATTTCGCAAAAGATAATAATAATATTAATTTTATAAAAGAAAAATTTAATGAGCTTCTAAATAATTTAAGTGGTGAATCGGGATTAATTTTTATAAAAAGCATAGTAGAAGAAATAGAAAGAGAAAGCGGTCACATACCTGAAATTATGAAAAAAATAGATACGAGAGAATTTCAAGCAAAAATAATATATAGACTGAGATGTTTTAAAACAGCAATAGAATATATATAGATACTATATATAATAAAACTCTTGGAAGACTTTTTTGTATAAACCTATCACCCTCTCAGCCTCATCTTTTGTAAGCTTAAACATTGAACCACTATGAGCAATCTTATTTCTAACTCTATGAGCCTCCCATGCACTATCAAGAGTAACGAAGTCACTAGGCTCTATTTTTTTCATTTTATCTCCAAGAGTTTCACCGTCATAACCCATTCTATCAACCATATTTTCTAAAATTGTATCAGCTTCAATAATAGCCTGCTTCCAATCATTTTCATTATAAGAATTGATAAGCTTTAGAACACCTTCCCATCGCTCATTTTTAACTCCAGCATCTTGATTAAATGTAGGCACTTCAGAAATATCACCAGTTGGTAAATTTTCAGGCACTTCTCCAGCATCTACAACAGCCTGTTCTGACTGCAACAGCTCTGGTTTGTAATATGCGAGCGCTCTTTCTCTTCTAACCGCTTGAAGTTTTGCTTCATGCTCATTAGCTCCCCGCATCATAAAATTAATAATTATAAGAATAATAACTCCTATAATTGTTAGCCCTGTCCCTACAGGTTTTATAAAATAATCATAAATTATTGGAAGTATATTAAATGCCCTAAACAAACCTATATTTCCAGTAATACTATCACCTTCTACCCAACCATCTGGAGCTTTTTCATAATCAACTCTCCACCAATTTCTACCGAAACGTTCTACAGGGCCCTCAACAATAGTTCCAACAACTCTCTTTGCTTGAGTACCTATAACAGATCCGCCGATCTGTTGTCTTATTTCGTTTATGCTTTTATTTACGACTTTTTTACCTACAGATATTTCACCCTGAGGGAAAAGTTTATCAAGAGTAAAGTTATTTGCATTTGTAGTAGTAGAACTAGTGTCATTAAAAAATGCAAAATTAGATAACCACGACATTAGTAAAGTCGCTATTATAATAAATCCTATTACACTCCATAATGGATCACTGCCTTCTTTTGGTGCATCTGCCATTACCTTATTGTCTCAAATTTATCTAAAACTATAAAGGGGCGCTTAAAAATTAATCATCATTGTATACTCTCCAAAATCATTCTTTTTATTAGTAGAAATAATTTCCCATCCAAAATTAGCTGTAGCTTTTTTTAATTCAGAAGTAAAAAATATTTTTCTTGCTCTACTAGCTTTCTCTAAATAACCTTCTTCTGAAATTAAAGTAAATGCAGCAGAAGCATGCTTAATTTCAGGCATATATTTTCTAATTGACAGCAATAATTGTATTAAAGTAGAAATGATATTTTTTCTACCCTCTATAGATAAACTTGTAAACTTATATCCGGAATCAGTTTTTATATCAATATTAATTTCTTCATTTGATAAAATCACAAACTCGAATGTATATAATATGTTTTCAATATTTGTTCTAAACAAGAAAAATCTATAACCTGCTTCAAACAAATAAAGAGTATCCTGCTTATATCCTACACCACTATTAAAGCCAGGTTTTTCCTCTACATTAAACAATGCCTCTTCTAAAATTTCAGTTTTACTTTCCATCATCTCTAATTGCTTCAAATTTTTTACCAATCTCAAATAGACGATTCTCTTTTAGGTGTGGTGCAAAAAATTCTATTGCAAGTGGTAAATCCTTTTCTTCCCTTTTTGCAAAACCGCTAGGAATTGAAATTGCTGGAACTCCTGTTAAGTTTGCAATACTTGTAAAAATATCAGCTAAATACATCTTCAATGGATCATCTACTCTTTCGCCAATTTTAAATGCAGGATTAGGAGATGTTGGAAGAGCAATAACATCAACTTTTTCAAATGCATTTTTCATATCTTGCTTTAAAAGATTTCTTACTTGCCAAGCTTTATAGTAATACTGATCAGCGTAACCAGCTGACAGTGCAAACGTACCTATAATTATTCTTCTTCTAACTTCTGGACCAAGCAGTCTTCCTCTCGTATTAAAATAATCTTCGGTTAAGTCTTTACCTTCAACCTTAGAACCGTACTTAACACCATCGTAACGAGCCATATTTGAAGAAACTTCTGCTGGTACCAAAACATAATAAACAGGAATTGAATATTCAATATGCGGCAATTCTATATCAACTATTTCATAGCCAGCATCTTTTAATTTATTTATTGATTCTATAAAATTACTTTTTACATCATCATCAACTCCATTTTCTAAATAACTAAATGGTACACCTATTTTAGAAACGGAAGAATTATCAAAACCTTCTACAGTTGTAGAATCTAAAGGTTCAATACCTTTTATTGAATTAAAAATAATTTCAGTATCTTCTACTGTTTTACCAATAGGTCCAATAACATCAAACGAACTAGCCATAGCCATAAGACCGTAACGAGAAACAGCGCCATATGTAGGTTTTAATCCAACAACTCCACAAAATCCAGCAGGTTGTCTAACAGATCCACCTGTATCAGAACCAAGCGCAACAAGAGCACCATCCATTGCTACAGCAGCAGTAGAACCACCAGAGGTTCCACCTGCAACACGAGTTAAGTCGTGAGGGTTTTTTGTAACTCCATAAACACTGTTTTCAGTAGAAGCGCCCATAGCAAACTCATCCATATTTGTTCTACCTATAAAAATAGCTCCCTCTTTCTGTAATTTTTCTATCGCTGTAGCTGAATATGTTGCTCTATAATTTTCTAAAATCTTAGAAGCAGAACTAGCTATTTTGTCTTTTATTAAAATATTATCTTTTATTGCAACAGGAATACCAGTCATCAAAGTAGCTGTGCCGTTAGTAAATTTTTCTTGTGCAATCTTTGCCTGTTCTTCCACATCTTCGAAAACTTCTATAAATGCATTTATATCTTTATTTTTTTCTTCTATATTTTTTTTATAAGCATTAACTAAATCGAGTACGGTGAATTCACCATTTTTTAGAGATTCGTGAGCTTTTTTAATTGTTAAATTATTGAGAATCATTTGTATTTAAAATTTTCTTAACTTTTATAAAACCATCCTTAGACTCAGGAACTTCTCTTAAGATAACATCAGTATATTTACCAGAATCATGAGGATCAACATCTTCTCTAAAAACATTCCTGACAGCAGCACTTTCAACAGAGTTTGCCTCATCTGTTTTTACTTCATTTAGTTTATCAACAAAACTTAGAATTTCTGTAAGGTTTTTTGAGTATAACTCTAACTCTTCATCTGTTAAGTCGAGTCTTGCTAGATTAGCTAAGCTTTGTACATCGCTCTTTTTCATGAATGCCATAATAGCACCAAAAATGCTATAATCAACTTTATGCACAATCCTTTAAGGGGGATCGCCTATATAGGGGGTGCTGACGACGTTGCAAATAGTCGGCACCACTTCATTTTTATTTAATTGACTATTTATTAAACATTAAGATATAGTTAAATTGTCCAAAAAAAAGGGCAATTGGCTCGCAATCCTTAACAAAGGGATATAGGAGAGGGGGTTTGCATAGCAGCCGTGCATTCGTCCCCCTCTCCTTGTTATTTTTATTTATTTGACTATTTATTTTATAAAATATAAGATATCAGAGGACTGTAATGGTTCATGTTTCGGGGTTTCAGAGGCAGGGTGATACGTCGCCCTGCCTCTACTTCTTTTTATTTAATTATTTCTATATAATATAAAACGTTTGGGAATGGGAAAAAAAATTCCCTCGGCCAATAGAACTGCCCAAACAATTTGGAGAGTAGTAGGGTTTTTGGGCTTGCCCGAACCTCTCCACATTTTATTTAATCAACTTCAAAAACTCTTTCTCACTTAATATTTCAACGCCAAGTTCTTTTGCTTTATCAAACTTTGAACCAGCACTTTCTCCAGCTACAACATAACTAGTACTTTTAGAAACAGAACTAGAAACATCACCACCTAGTGACCTAATTTTTTCTTTTGCCTCATCACGACTCATAGACTCTAGTGTTCCAGTCAAAACAAAACTCTTCCCTTTTAATGTCTGGGATTTAGGACTTGGGATTTGGGATTTTTCTATAACTAAATGCCTTAACAATCCACTTAGTAACTTTTTATTATCTTCACCTCTAAACCAATTATAAATAGACTCCGCAACAACATCACCAATTCCACGAATAGCTTCAAAATTTTCCTTTTTTGCTTTTGCTATTTTCTCTATAGAGACAAAATTACTAGCAAGAAGAACAGAGTTTTCTTCACCAACTCCGTCTATAGAAAGTGCGGTAATAAACCTATTTAAAGTAGTATTTCTAGACTTCTTTATTGAAGATAAAATATTATCAACAGACTTTTCTCCAAATCTTGGCAAGTTGACCATGTCTCCCTTTTGAAGTTCAAAAATATCAACTGCATTTTGAATTAAATTATTTTCCAAAAGTTGATCTATTATTTTAGGACCCAACTTATCAATATTTAAAGCGGGCTTTGATACAAAATAATAAAGTTTTCTTTTTAAGATAGAAAAAGAATTTTTATCAACACACATATAAGCAGACTCGCCCGGAATTCTCTCAATACTTCCATCACCACCACATTCGGATATTTTTTTAGGAAAAATAAATTTTTTAGAATTTTTAGGTCTGAGCTCTTTTAAGACCTGAACTATTTGTGGAATAACATCACCTGCTTTTTGTAAAATTACAGTATCACCTACCCTAATATCTAGACGCTTTATTTCATCCTCATTATGAAGCGTAGCCCTCGAAACAGTAGATCCTGCAACAGATACAGCCTTTAAATGCGCTACGGGCGTTATTACTCCAGTACGACCAACCTGAAAGCCAATATCCTCAACAACAGTAGTTACCTGTTCAGCACTAAACTTAAATGCAATTGCGAAACGTGGAGCCTTTCCTGTATAACCTAGAGCGTCTTGATATTCCCTTTCATTAACTTTTACAACGATACCGTCTATCAGATATTGCTGTTTATCTTTTTTATCTTGCCACTTTTTCCAAAAATTAATTACATCATCAATGCTTTTACATAATTCAAAATGTTCATTTACTTTAAAACCTAAATCTTTTAATAATTCTAATTCTTCAGACTGAGTTTCTGGGTTTTCTTTTATTTGCGCAACATCATAAATAAATACAGATAACTTTCTATCTGCAACAATTTTTGAATCAAGCTGTCTAATTGTTCCCGCAGCTAAGTTTCTTGGATTAGCATATTTTTCTTCACCTCTATTTTCTAAATCTTTATTAATTATTTCAAATTGCTTTTTACTTAAATACACTTCACCTTCTACAATACAATTTATTTTTTTATTTAAAGAAAGTGGCACAGACTCTATTGTCTTAACATTTTGTGTAACATCTTCACCAACAACACCGTCGCCGCGAGTAGCAGCTGTACTTAAAATTCCATCAATATATTCTAAAACTATTTTCAAACCATCTATTTTTAATTCACATGTATAAGTTGGAGATACTTGAGTACCGTACTCTTTCTCTAGCATTCTTTTAATTCGAGCATCAAAATCTCTGATTTCTTTTTCGTCAAAAACATCATTAAAAGACCACTGCGCAATTTTGTGTTTTATTTTTTCAAATTCTGGAAGAGGAGATCCCGCCACTCTCTGAGATGGCGAATCTGAGGTAATAAGATCTGGAAACTGTGTCTCTATCTGAACTATTTCATGTTTCAAAGAATCAAGAGCAGATTCACTAATCTCCTGCTTATCTAAAACATGATAAAGATAACGATGGTGATTAACCAGCTTTTTTAGCTCAATTAGTCTATTTTTAGCTTCTGATTTATTCATATTAAATATAATAACATGCATAAGGGGTCAGGCCCCTTAAATTAAGAACCGCTAAACAAAGCCCTATTTTTGGGGTAATTTTTTCTGTGAAAAAATTAATCCTTATTTTAAAAGGTTTTATATGAATAAATAATAAAAAAGTGCCAGACCCCTTTTGTTTATGACTGATACTGCAACACAAGACCTCTTTCTACTGCACGAGGACTGTTTTCATCACAAGTATTAAGCCCACGTGAATTTATAGTTGTAGTTATACGACCAGAAGAAGAATTAAAACTTTTTTTCACATTAACCTCAGCACAATATTTAGTAGTACTTACAGACGGTATCCCTCCCCCTATAGAAATTCTAAATGTATAATCATTTGCATTCCATACATAACCACTTGTTGTAAAAATCCCATCCGTAAATCCAACACCGTTCATTATCTGCCCTCCTGCACAAGTTACCGCACTAGTATCATTACGCTGAGTTTGACCCAGAAGTGTAGCTGGAAAAGTATAAGAAATTACACCACCAACCTTATTTGGATTCAGATCCCAATACAATGCACACTCTAATCCTGTGTTAGCAGCGTAGAATGCAAACTGCGATTCTCTACCTGCTCCTGATAAAATAACTTGTTTTAGTGCAATATTTATAATAGACGCACCAACTGCAAGAATTAATACAGAAACAAGAACTGAAAAAAGAAGGGTAAAACCTTTGTTTTCTGTATCTTGTTTTTTGTATCTTGTTATTTTCATATACCTGTTTTAGGAAGCCAATCATAAATATTCTCTTGTACAACAATTCTACTATTTGCACCTAATGATACAGAACTAGTCCAATTAACTTCAATAATTACTTCAGCCTCATGAGCACTTATTTTATTAATATATATCTTTCTGGTGAATCTTGAATCATTACCACCACCATATCCATATTTTGGATCATTAGTACCAAATGTTTGAAGATTTGGACAATTCCCGCCAACACAAACTGCAACTGTAGGTGGTTTATCGGTTGTATCAATAGTACAAGGAGTTGAACCTACACATACAGTTTCCAAACCTTGAAGCCAAGGCAGAGCACCAGCAGGGTCTTGTGATAAGACATTATTATCACGAATATTTTTTATTGTTTCAATAGCATCTTGTGCTAAGTAAAAAGCGGTTATTTGATCACGTGATTGAAATGAAGCCCTAAGACCACTCTGAGCAAAAACCATAGGACCGGTTATAGACATAATCAATATAAAAATAGCAAACAATGTTTCAAGAATAGTAAAACCTCTATTATCTCTGCTATTAGGAAAGTGGAAAAAGGAAAGAGATTTACTTTTCCTATTTCCAATTTCCAATTTCCAATTTCCTGTTATTTTCATATTTATATTGATGATTCTTGACCAGCAATATTCAATCTTCGCTGAGAAACTGATGTTTGTATTTTAAAACTTGATTGAATATCATCTGATATCTTAACAACCCCTTCAATAGCTATAAGAGTTATTGGCTGTTCAAAATCTGCTGGTATATAAGAATCGCTCTGTCCATTTAAATCAAAAGATAAAGATGTTACATCAACTTCTGGAGCAGTTATAGCTACAGGAAGTGAACCGCCTATACTTCTTACGATCTTACCAGTTCCTCCTGTTCTATCTAAACTGAACCGAACTTTCTGTCTCGTAAAATCATTACGAGAAAGATCATTTGCATCTATAGTTAGAATTTTACCAGAACCAGAAAGTTCTGGATCAACTCCTGTCTTTATAGATCTAGTCATTGACTCTACGGCAAAATTTAGATTTGTCATAACAGAAGAAAGTGTTTGCGCTTTACGATTAGCATCTATAACCGTAAGTATTGCTCCCATAGCAATAACCATTACAACAGAAAAAAGAGCCACTGCTACCAGCATTTCTATCAAAGTAAAACCTCTACTTTTTTTGTTAATTATCTTATTCACCTGGGATACAAACAGATTTTTGTTCTACAGAAATCTGTCCTGTGTTTCTAATAATAACATATCTAGGTCTAGCACTACGCGGAGAATTTATTCTTATTTCTGCTAATTCAAAATTAGTACTAGCTCCACTATCCTGATTTCTTATTATTGCATCAGGGTTAGGTCTTTTAAAAGTTACAGATAGAAGGTCTACGTCGTTATCACAAGAGCTACCAGAACCCTTAACTCTTAACTTATCAATTATAATATTTCTCTGTAATGTTATTTTTTCTAAACATTCATCCCTTGTATTACATATACAAACACCAGCACCTGTAGAATCACCACATTTACCATCAGGACCAGCAACTGGCTTACTATCATTAAATAATATTATATCTTTTGTAGAATCGACATCTTTTTTATTGATAAAAACACCGTAAGCACCTCCGAATTTTCCATCAACACCCCTAACTCCTAAACCGAAAACTTGTGCTTGTCTAACCTGCAAAGCAACTTCATACGCCATGTTTGTAGAAAGAATATTGTCTGTAAAATTTCCATAATTAAAAATCACAACAGAAGTTAGAATACCGAAAATAGCAGTAACAACAGCCATCTCTATAAGAGTAAAACCTCTATTATCTCTGCTATTAGGAAAGTGGAAAAAGGAAAGAGATTTACTTTTCCTATTTCCAATTTCCAATTTCCAATTTCCTTTTAACATATACCTAATTATAAACCAAAGAACAAAGATAAACTAAAGATATCTATAGGAAAAAAGAAAATAATAATTAAAGCAACAATCATAAACGGACCAAAAGGTACCTCTGTTTTTCTTGTTATGTGTTTGAATTTTGGGTTTAACCTAGAAACAAGTACAAGTGGAGCACACACGAGAGCTCCAATCCAAAATGCCAATATTATAGAAGAAACTCCTCCAATAAATCCAAGGAACCATCCTATCCCCACAGCAAGCTTGCCATCTCCTAACCCTATCCATGTTCCTTTAGAAACAATCCATAAAATAAAAAATGGTAAGAATAAAAGTATTCCAGAAAATAAATCAAACCAAGCTAAGCTATTTATTTGGCTAAAATTAGTTTCATAAATACGATATAATAGAGAAAGAACTGCAAATGAATAAACAAGAGCATCTGGAATAATCTTATGTTTTAAATCATAAACAAAAATAACTATTAGAATAGAGAATATTATGAAAGAAAAAAGTATATAAGTTCCAATATTTTCTAATAAAATAAATGGATCTGTTATATATTTGTAAGCAATTAGTGCAAAAAGTATTGCTGAAGAAAGTTCAACTACTGGATACTGCCAAGAAACTTTTGACCCGCAACCCTTACACTTACCTTTTAATAAAACAAAACTCATCACAGGAATAAGTTCAAAAAATCCCAATCTCTTACCGCAAGAAAGGCATCCTGAACGACCATTGATGGATCTGCCAGTATTGTATCGATATATAACAACATTTAAAAAACTACCAATTATTAAACCGAAAAAGAAAGAGAAGATTATATATATTTCCATAAATATTTCTCAAATTATAACACAAACAAATAGCCACATTGTTTGTCAAAAGAAGATCCTAAAAAAATAAACTAGTTACTACAATCAAAGTCAGTAGCACCTCCAATAAGATCGGTTGCTGTTTCTCGAGAAAAACCATTAGAATCAACACAGAACCATTTACCAGTACTTAGTTGTGCTGTTGCCGCCCAACCACTTGAACCGTCCCTACAATTTTCGTTAGGGTTTACCATAGTAACGCCAGATGCAACAATAGCATTGTTTATACCAGTAGTAGTGTTAGTACACACACCAGAATATGTTGTAGTGTAATATAATTCAGCTTGTGCTCTAGCATTAGCTAAGTTTGATTTTATTGCTCCATCTTTTCCTTTACCACGCGCATCGCTTAAAGATACAAGAACAATAGATGACAATATACCTATAATCGCGATAACTACCAGAAGTTCAATTAATGTAAAACCTTTTTTCATTATTTTTTAAAATTATAACATAATAAGCTAAAAATAAAAAACACCACTTTAAAAGTGGTGTTTAACTCAAAATATAGATTCTATAGAATACTAAGACCTAATCACAGTCTATGTCATTGTTAGTACTATAAGCACTTTTTGTTGTTGAAGTTGCTGCTCCTTTGTAGTCAACACAGAAATAAGTGACAGGCGATGCAGGAGTTTTTAGCAAGGCATAAGCAACCCATTCGTTAGCATCATCCACACAAGTACCTTTTGCAGCTGAAACACCTGTTGCTATAGCAGGACAAACAGTATCATAATTACCTACGTTATCATAAATAATTTCTGCTTGAGCTCTTGTATTAGACAAGTTTGCTTTTACAGCTCCATCTTCACCCTTACCACGAGCTGTGTTTAGAGATGCAAGAACAACAGATGACAATATACCTATAATTGCAATAACTACCAGAAGTTCAATTAATGTAAAACCTTTTTTATTCATGAATATTTTTATTAATCAAATACTAAATTTAATAATGTCATACATCATTTGTAAATGTATACGTTTAATTATATCACCAAATTAAGTACAGCGTTAAGACATCATCTAAAAGGATTGTGCAAAACTATAAACTAGTTAGGTATTCTGAAAGCCTTTTTATAGCCAAATCATCTATAATAGATACAGAGAGTACAGCTCTATTTTGCCCTGAAAGCTCTTTTTCTTTTTCTTTGATAATATCAGGTGTAAATAAGTCACTTTTTGTTAAAAGTATTACTTCATCTTTCTCAGTCAAAGATGGGTCAAATTGAGCTAATTCATTTCTTATGACTCTATATGTTTCAAGAACATTTTCTGTTTCTAAAGAAATACAGTGTACTAACATTTTAGTTCTTCTGATGTGTTTTAAGAATTTATGTCCTAAACCTTTTCCTTTAGAAGCACCCTCAATAACTCCTGGAATATCTGCGATTATTTTTCCATAAAGTGCTCCTAGATTTGGATCTATTGTTGTAAATGGAAAGTCTCCAACCTTTGCCTGAGCATTTGTTAAAGAATTTAAAAGACTAGACTTACCAGCGTTTGGTAAACCAATAAGTCCAATATCAGCAACAAGATCTATTTCAATAAAAAATTCTGAAGCGTCACCCTTTTTACCTTTTGTAAATTCTTTTGGAGTTTGATTTGTTGAACTCTTAAAGTGCTCATTACCATAACCTCCTTCACCTCCATTTAGAATTAAAATTTTATCTTCCTCATTTAGAAGTTCAAAAGTTTCATGCGTGCTTAAATTTTTTACTATTGAACCTATTGGAAACTTTATTACTAAGTCTTCGCCGTTTTTACCATGACAACTATTATTTCCACCATCTTCACCTCTACCTGCTTCAAAATCTTTTTGATATCTATATTTAAAAAGAAGATTTAAGTCTCTAGAACCAACTATGTAAACACTACCGCCGTTACCAGCATCTCCACCAGAAGGACCGGAAAACTCTTTACCTTTTTCATGACGCCAACGAACAACACCGTTTCCGCCATCTCCTGCTTTTATATGAATTTGTAATTCGTCTACGAATGCCATGATTTTAATAAATAGTTAGTAGTAAATAGTAAGTAATTAATTTTCTAGAGCTTTTTGTGCCATAGCAACCGCGCCTTCTTTTGATAACACTGAAGCTGTGAAAAGTGCTCTATGACAAAACATAGCGTCCGGAACACCACTCACTTCTTGTAGTTCTTTTTCAACCAAACCTCCCCATGCTTTTGGTAAATCTTTCCTATTTGCAAAGCCATACTTAGACTTTCTAATAGCCTTTATTCTCCAAGCACCCCTCTCTTTATCCGGTCTGACAATATACAACGGTTCTTGAAAATCTGAAAGGACACCAGCTCTTGCATCGTCAGAATAGTTTTCGTTATCAAATACAATAATCTGTTTATTCTCACTTTTATTATAAGCATCCAGTGTTTCTTTTTTTGATTCTACAAAATTTTTAGCGCTTTTTATTTCTTTTTGTAAAATAACTTTAGCAATCTTCTCTACTTCTAAAAAAGATTTTAAGTCTGCATCTGTACTATCTCCATCATTTCTGTATGCAGACACAACATTGTGTAATAAATATGGCTCAACTTCTGTCTTTAATTCAAATAAATCTTGACCGTTGTCACCAGCATCAATTGGCTGTATAAGTCTAGAGTCTACAATATCGGCAATCTCTTTTGAATCACAAATTTTAGAACCAAAATGTTTCCAAACTAGACCAACAGAAGCATACTCTATACCATTTTCTCTTTTACCCGCACCACCTTCTTGATGATGATCAAATCTATTTTTTTCAGGATCGTAAACTAGACCAATATCTACAACAAAGTCAGCAGTATTAATCACATCTTTATCTAATGTTCTTATAACCTCAATATCACCCTTTAAAAGAATATCTAAAACAGCAACTGCAAATACATCATCAGTGTGAAAATTAGATGTTCCGTGAGTAACTATTTTATTCATTAGATTTTATTGAACCTTATACTCTTATATAAGTAATGCATCATTGCACCGACAGCAACAAAAAAGAATATTAGTCTAGTAACTTCACCTACAAAAGGAACAAATTGCAATACAGTCAGAAGCACCACTCCTATTGTTGTGTAGTGAAAACTAATTTCAGTTGTTGTTTTTATTTCATCACCTTCTTTAACATCTTTTTTTGTAAAAACTTTTTTAATTAAAGTACCCAAAACGATTCCCGCCATAGACCAAGATAATGTAAGTATTATTGTAGTAATTAAACCAAGTAATACAGATAATGGTAAACCTATTAAACTTACAAACAATATAACAGAAACGACAGGTATTACTAATAAACTGAAAATACCAATCAGTATACTTATACCAAAATTATTTAATGCGTAGTTGTTTATTTTTTGAGAAGAAACTCTAAAAACAAAAACCAAAAGAGCAGATAAAATTAAAGTTGTTACAAACTGTAGTAACATCCAGAAGTTTATAAAACTCAAAACAACTTTTTTAAAAATATTACTATCTCTTATAGAATTAATTTGATTAAAACTTATTTTCCCACTAACTTTAGAGTTGTCAGTTTTTTCAAATCTTTCTGGGGAGAAGTAATTTAAGGTACCAGTTATATCAGCAGAATCTCCTAGTATTATTTCTTGTGTGGTGATGTCAGATCGTCCAGATATTTTACTATTGATAGTAACAAGGCCACTAACTATCTTACTGTATGTTGCAATTGGTGCGTCTATGTTTGTTTTACCGCCAACGATAAAAACATCTCCTTGTAGGTCAGCTGTTTTATCAATATAAACATTAACACCAATAATTACAGTATTACCCTTAACTGTACCGCTTATAAAAATATTGTTACCAACAACACGTAAGTCCCCAACAGTCTCACCTGTAATTTTTATATCCCTACCCAAAACTGAAGCATCTTCACTTACAGTTCCAGACAAAGTTACATCAGAAGATAGTGCGATTAGATCTGCGGGTGAGTTGTTAGAAGCATTTATTCTTACTCCAGCTAAATATAAATTTTCTTTTATTGCTTCAGTAGAAGTAGCAGAAGTTGTATCTGTAATATTTAAATCGCTTCCAGTCCGTAAATCTAGAGAATAAACTTGCTGAGAAACAGCAAAAAAGCTCAGTAAAATAAGGCTAAAAAGGAGATTCAGAGACCGTTTCATTAGATACACAGTAACACACTTTTTTTGTTTACACTAGTCTTTAATTACCCAAACATTTCGGAGTGGCTCCCAATATCAATTAACAATAATATAAGTTCATCTTTCTTAATTTCATATATCAATAAAATGTCAGACTGAATATGACATTCTCTATAATCTTTCATGCCACCATTTAGTTGATGATCTCTATATTTAATATCTAGCTTTTCTAGATTAGACAACTTCTCAAGAATATATTCTAGCGAATTTCTATTAAATTTTGGCCAATTAGAAACTCTCTTGAAATTTTTTTTAAACCTATTTGTCCTTAATATATTTAGCTTATGCATCCAAATCTTTCATTAACTCTTTAACAGAGCTATACCTCTTAGCGTGTTTAACTGCCCACCTAGCTTCTTTTATCATTTCTTTCTCTTGTGCATGAGTAAAACCATTCTTGGTTCTTATATCAAAAGGTATAGACTGCGTAATAATTACGTTCGTAAGAAAAAGTTTTATAGCTGAAGAAAAATCAAGACCAATTTCTTCAAGGGTTTTTTGAGCTTTTTGTTTAGTCTCATTATCAATTCTTAATTGAATTGTGGAATTACCTGTTTTCATATTAGGTATATGATAAATTATTGTAGTGACATTGTCAATACACTAGTCTTTAATTACCCAACCTTCTTCTAACAAACTCTCTGCTTTTTTATATTTTAAAGTCTGTTCTTCCCCATCTTTAATAATTGTTACTAAATCATTTCTTCCGTACTTTTCAGAATTAATTACAGTACCTGAACTATTTTTAGAATTATCTGAATCCTGATTACCACCAACAGCTTTAGCTTCTGCTACAGCTTTCTTTAACCTCTCTTCTTCTTTTGCAAATGCTCCTGCGCCAATATTTGGTATTAAAGATAAAATTTGTTCATCTACAGCTTCCTGCATATCTGTAAACATTCTTCTTCCTTCTTTTTGATATTCTATTAAAGGATCTCTCTGTCCATAAGCACGTAAGTTTACACTGCTTCTTAAGTAGTCCATGTTTTCTAAATGATCAATCCAGAAAGTATCTATAGACTGCAAAATTAGACGTCTTATTGACTCTGAAAAATCTTTTTCTCCAATAGAAGATTTTTTATCAGCTATAACTAATTTTGTTTCCTCATTATCATTAACAATTATATCTATTTCTTTAAAAATAGTTTCACTGTCGCCATTAACAACACTTCTTCTCCTTTTATATACGGCTTCTCTTTGAGTATTCAATACATTATCAAAATCTAAAATGTGTTTTCTTGAATCAAAATGAAAACCTTCTATACGAGTCTGTGCTGTCTCTAAGCTTTTTGTGATAATACTGTTTTCTATTGGTTCATCTTCTGGAATACCAAAACGACCCATCATATTTTTAATCATGTCATTTGCAAATACACGCATCAAAGAATCTTCAAGTGAAACAAAAAACTGAGTTTCTCCAGGATCTCCCTGACGTCCAGAACGTCCTCTTAACTGATTATCTATACGACGAGCTTCGTGTCTTTCTGTACCTAATACAAATAATCCGCCTAAACTTTTTACCTCTTCTGATTTTTCTTCAATATAAGGAATTCCCCCTAACTTAATATCAACACCACGACCAGCCATGTTTGTTGCAATAGTAACTCCACCTTTTCTACCAGCTTCAGCAATAATAGCTCCTTCTTGTTCGTGATTTTTAGCATTCAACATTTTATGAGGAACACCTTCTTTTGCAAGAAATGCAGAAAGTAATTCATTCTTCTCAATAGAAACAGTACCAATAAGTACTGGTTGTCCTTTTTGGTTAAGTTCTTTTACTTTTTTAGCAATTGCCTGAAACTTTCCTTTTTCTGTTTGAAATATTAAATCATTATTATCAATACGTCTTATTTTATTATGAGTAGGTAATACTAAAGTATTTAATCCATATACTTTTAAAAATTCTTCAGAGCTTGTTTTAGCTGTACCTGTCATACCAGACAACTTGTTATACATTCTAAAAAAGTTTTGATAAGTAATAGATGCAAATGTTTTAGACTCTTTTTGTATAGAGACATTTTCTTTTGCTTCTATTGCTTGATGTAAACCTTCACTCCATCTTCTACCTGGTTGCATTCTTCCAGTAAATTCGTCGACAATTATTATTTCGTCATTTTTAACTACATAATCTTTATCATTTTTAAATAAAGCTTTTGCTCTTACGGCTGTTTCTAAATGATGCACATACTTAACACCTTTATCTGTATAAATATTTTCTACACCTAAAGACTTTTCTGCTTTTGAAATTCCAGCATCAGTAAGATGTATAGATTTTAATTTTTCATCAATTGTATAATCTTCACCTTCATTTAAAAGCTGAGATATTTTTGCAAAAGTTTTGTAAAATTCTTCAGAATCTTCTGCCGGACCTGAAATAATAAGAGGTGTACGCGCTTCATCAATAAGAATTGAATCAACTTCATCAACAATTGCAAAATTTAAATCGCGTTGTCTTATTCTATTAGCATCATATTCAATATTGTCTCTTAGATAATCAAAACCAAATTCACTGTTTGTTCCATAAGTTATATCTGCAAGATAAGAATCTGTACGATTAACTGGTCGTAAAAAATCATGAACAATTTCATAAGAACCTTTTTCATCTCTAACTTCATCTTTATCTGTTATATGTGTCTCATCATATATATATGAACCATTTTGAGTTATTATCCCAACAGAAACACCAAGCGCATTATAAATCTGCCCCATCCATACAGCATCGCGTTGTGATAGATAATCATTAACAGTAACAACATGCACACCTTTACCTGAAAGAGAGTTTAAATAAGCAGGTAATGTAGCAACTAAAGTTTTACCTTCACCTGTACGCATCTCAACAACACTACCTGAGTTTATAACCATACCTCCAAGTAGCTGTACATCGTAATGTCTCTGACCAAGCCTTCTTTTAGCCACTTCACGCACAACAGAAAAAGCTTCAGGTAAAATATCATCCAAAGTCTCACCTTTTGATAAACGACCCTTAAATACATTAGTTTTATTCTTTAATTCTTCATCTGTAAGTTCTGAAATTTCAGATTCTAATGCATTTATAATAGGAATAACTGCCTGGTATTTATCAATTATTTTTTGGTCCTCGTCGCCGAATATTTTTTTAAATAAAGACATAAGTGGCAGACATAATAACACAAAATCCCTCGGGTGTAACCTCGAGGGATTTTGCTTGAAAAAATTATTTTCTCTTCTTTGCTGCTGTCTTCTTCTTTGCAGCTGGCTTTCGCTTTACCGCAACCTTCTTCTTTGCAGCTGGCTTTCGCTTTACCGCAACCTTCTTCTTTGCAGCTGGCTTTCGCTTTACTGCTGACTTTCTTTTTGTTGCCATTTTATTTAAAAATTATTTGTGATTAAGTCGACCGTTACTGCATATATATATTATCTGATGAAAAAAATACAAACACAATTTTTTTTTGTTTTATTTGTGGAAAACTTTTATATTTTTTATTTTTATTTTTTGTAAATTAAATTTATTTTTTCTTTTTTAAAAATATTTTCAAGAAAAATTATTTTTTTATTTTTATTTTTTTGATTACATTCATTAACGGCTACTAAGTGCGTGCTCCAATAAAATATTATGTGAGTGCAGTTAATAGCCATTAATAAAAATAATCTGGATAGATTATATCCATCCAGAAAAATACAACAATGAGAATAATATGTTTATTTGTTTTTAGATTTATTTTAGTTTTTAAAATAAAAACTAAAAATTACCAGACTTCAGTTGCAATATTAAATTATCAAACTTAGAAGAACCCTCTGGAAAATCTATTTTGGCTTTTTCTAATTCCTTAATTGCACTATTTATGTCTCCTGCCTTTGCATATGCAAGCGAAAGATTAGCTCTTAACTGTGGGTTAGTAGGATTATTTGTAATTAAGAAAGACATAAAATCAATAACTCTATAAAAATTATTACTAGCTACTGCTTCATTAATTAGACCCTCAACAAGATCAGTCTTGTTTGCTAAAACGGCAACCTGTATATACCTAGTCCACGCCTGATCATTGTCTGTATTAATTTCGTAAGTTTGCTTTGCAAAATCAATAGCTTTTTCTATTTGTCCAAGCTTTACGTAAGCAATTGCTAACGCATATCTAATATCTTGTTTAGCTGGAGATAATGAAACTGCTTTTTCAAGAAGTGGTAAACTTTCGTTATATAAACCGACAGAAACAAGAGACGCACCTAATATATACGGGAAACGAGAATCATTAGGACTTTCAAGTATTTGTTTATTTAATTCAGAAAATCCTAAGTCCACAAAGTCACTTTTAGTTTTATCTTCAATTCCTTTTAAAGATACGACAGTTACAGCATCTTGGATAATTTTTGTTCTAATCTCAGCATCACCAAAAGAATTTTGAGAAAGAGCTTTCTTATATATATCAATGTGATTCTCAGCACTCCCACTATAAAAATAAATTTCACCAGCACGAGAAGACTGTATGGAAGTTTTTACTAAATAATTACTTGCTTTAATTGCTGGAACATTTACAAAATAAACAGTTGCACACAAAAATACAATACAAGTAGCACTTAAAACTGTTCGTAAAGAATTATTTGAAATAAGTGGTGAAATATCTGAAGTATGTAATATTTTTTTATTATCATTAGTTGTTACAAAATAAATGTAACCAAGAATAGACATGAACATTATGTAACTGTAAACAGTATCAAACGCAAAAAGATTTTGGAAAAAATACGCCGACAATAGTCCAACAATGATAGACTTTTCAAAATTAGAGAAAACTTTATTTTTAAATAATATAAAAATAGAATAAAAATAAATAGAAAGATAGGATAATAGACCAAGCAGACCACCCGCAATCAACCAATCAAAAATAATACTATGTGCCCTATCGAACCACTTTTCTTGATCATGAAGTACTGGATTATATTTACTATCAAAAATAATATTAAAATTACCTTGCCCATAACCCAATATAGGCCTCTCTAAAAATCCCTGCCAAGCCATGTTCCATATCAAAAGTCTAGAAAGAGTAGTTTTATCTTCTAAAGAAATAGATGTTAGACGACCAAGAACAGGATTTTCTGAAATTACAGAATTACCCCTAAATATAAATAATAATCCAACAACAGTAACTACGCCGACAATTACACCAAAACTTATCTTTTTTAAACGGCGATCTTTTGATAAGAAAGAAAAAACAATTGCTGATAAAATAACACCTCCAACTAGTCCTACTACAGCACCTCTAGTAGCTGTAAAATAAATTATGACTAATTGCAATAATGCAGCTACACCATAAAATATTTTCCAAGATTTTAACTTATTTTTATATATTAAATAAATAGATATAAAGAAACTGAACAACATATATACAGCGAGATATATAGAATTACCAAAAGTACCGTCAACTCTAGCTCCACCCTGATTTATTTTTATAAGCCCACCTATTTGCAACAAACAGTAAAGACACATAAAGACACTAGCGATTACAGATACTGAAAAGAAATTTTTCCATATTTTTTCTGTTTTAAATACAGAAATTAAAATTACAAAAAATAGATAAACATGAATAAGCAAAACAAAACCATCCATACGTTCAAAGTTACTCCAAATACTAACTTCCCTATTTACACCAAAGATGTCTGCTAAAAATATTACAAGAGTAAATGCGCTCACAGACAAAAATATTGGACTTTTTTTAGGAATATAAGATCTGTCTCTTAGTACCAGTATCACCCACAAAAAGAACAAAACTTCAATTAAAATTCTAAAAAAGAAGCCCTTACCTGTTATAAATGGAAAATAAAGACTACCACTTACAATAAAAGGTATTATTAAAGATAAGAAAAGACCGCCGATAATTGTATTTTTCAGCATATTGTTTAAATTTGACATGGAAGTAGTGTAGCAAGATAAGTTTAAAAACAGAAGTGACTAAAAACACATTACGTATTCTTTATAAAAAATTTAGTATATTTAAATTGAAATTTCATTATAACAGGAGTAACATACTATCCACCATGACCGTCATAGATTTTATGATTTTCATTGGTTCTGCCTCATTTGTGGCAGGACTATTTGTTTGGCTGAGAGGTCAAGCAAACTTCAAGGGTTAAACCTTGGAGACCCGGCTATCCGGGGTTCAGGTAAGTGAAGCCCCCACACTTTAACTGCCTGATTTTTTATTTATAAATAAAAAGAAACAAAAAGTGCGGAACGGAGTCTGGAAGGACACAGCCCGTTCCGCACAAAGGACTTACTCTCCTTCCTTCTGTTCATCCATCAAAGCCAGGAGCCTTCTATGATGGACCTTTTGCTCTGGACTTCCACAGGAAGCCATAAGCTGTAATCTTTCCCTAAAAAGGGGAAGATTTTTTGGCAGATCCGGTCGGGGATCTCTGATTGTCGCAATAACCCGAACCGACTTTCGGGAGCCTTTCGAAGGTGCCATTCATCCTTTTTACACCCGTTACTGTTTTTTGTAAAACAAGATTATTAACAAATAAAATTATTAAAATATCTACTTTATCTTTCCTCAACTTCAAGTAGTGCTCTTAATTCTTCTTCTGGTATTTCTTTTACATCAGTTTTCAGTTTTCCATTATCAGCTTCTTGTTTTTTGTTTCTTGTTTCTTGTTGCAACACATCTTTAAGTGCATCTCTAAGTTCTTGCTTATGTTCTGGAGTAATTGCCTTTTTCTTTTCACTATTTTTTTGTTTAGTAAGCTCTAACAAAGACATCGACTCACTATCAAGTGAAATAAAACCATCATTATCAGTTTCTATTTTTTGTTGATTACTGACTACTGGAGACTTAATTGTTTCTTGTGGTTTGTTTTTTGTTTCTTTCTTTACTACTATTTCCTCTTTCCTTTTTCCAGTTTCCTGTTTTGGCTGTACTTGTTTTATATCTTCTCTTCCAAATTCTAACAATTCCCTAACTTCTTCATCAACCAATTCTCTTGGACGAGTATATTTTCTTCTTGATTCTTCTATACATCTTTTAACATAAGAATTTTCTGGTTTTTGAAGAGGTGGAAGTGTTTTAGCTGAAAATGGTTGAGAAGATACACCATCTATCATTAATCTTAAATAAATTTGTGCGAAACCAAGATTAACAATATCTTCTACTGAAAACTGCGGTGTAAATTCTTTTTCTAAAACTTCAGCATCATAAGAACCAACTCTAAAAGAAATCATAGTTCCAACGTTTCCAAAAACGGCTGCTCTAACCTCTTCAGACATTTGTTCTATATACTGATGCGCTACTGTTAAGTTTAATTTATATTTTCTAGCTTCAGATAAAATATCTGCAAAAGATTCGTTTGCAAAAGATTGAAATTCGTCTACATATAAATAAAAATCTGGAAGATTAGCTAAATCTTTTTCAGAAGTATCTGCTCTACTCATCGCAGCAAGATAAAGTTTTGTTATAAGCATGCTTCCTAAAAGGTTTGCATTAGTTTCACCTATGCGACCTTTTGATAAGTTAACAATAAGAATTTTCTTATTGTCCATAATCTCTCTTAGATCAAAACTAGAATTCGGCTGACCAATAATATTTCTAATAAGAGGATTAACAGTAAACTGCCCTATTTTGTTTTGAATTGCAGGAGTTGCCTCAGCAGCAAATCTGTCTGTATATTTAGCAAATTCTCCTGTCCAAAAAGCCTTAACCGCAGGATCTTTTATATAATCAACTACTTTTTTTCTAAAAACTTTTTCTGTTAACATTTTATTTACAGAAAGCAGTGTCGAATCTGGATACTCAAGAAGAGCTAAAAGCGTATTGCCTAAAATATATTCCATTCTAGCAGACCATGCGTCTTGCCATATTTTTTTAAATGAAGACATCAAACCAGAAGCAACAAGCTGACGCTTATCATAACCAACGTCCTCCATAACATTAAAGGCAATAGGAAAATCAACATCAAATGGAGCAAAATATACAACGTCTTTAATTCTATCTTCAGGCACATACTCCAAAAGTAAATCAGCAGTCTTTCCGTGTGGATCAAAAAAAGCTAAACCTTTTCCATTTTTAATATCTTGAATAGCCATGTTCTCCAAAAGAGTGGACTTACCCATACCTGTTTTACCAATGACATAAGTATGACGAGAACGATCTTTGGATTTTATTCCAAAAGGAACACGCTTGCTACGCGCATCTGTTTCTGCAAAATAAGTTACTTGCTCTGGATTGTCCATATCTTTGTTTATTATAACTCAGAGATAGAACAGATGATAGAAAAAGTGTTGATATAAATTAAAAATTAACATCCAAAGAAAACTCTTTCATTATCCAATCAGCCATAACTCTACGCAACTCTTTTATATCTTCATCTTTCAAAAATATTTTATGCAATATTATAAATACAGCTGACGCAAAGACATTAATATTTGAAGTAAATAAAGTTTCTGGATCTCTATAATCTTTTTCAGCTAAAATATCTAAATCTCCAATGTAAAAATCAAAACCTAGACCAGATCCTTCTTCAAAAGGAACAGAGACAAAAAATGAATCTATACCCAAAGATATGCCGTTATTCGAAGCAAGTAATACATCCTGAGTCGCTATTTTAAGCATTTCAATAAACAGCCCTGCATCTTTTTTTTCTAATTTCTTTTTCTTAAAATTTTCAGAAAAAGAAATTACAACATGATTGTTCCAATCAAAGGTTATTTTTTCCCCACCTTCATTTAAATCTGACATCAATATTGAGTCCCTGCCAATTTTTTTAAAAAACGGAACCAAACTTTTAACCCCAATAGATTTCAATTGATTATAAGCTCTAATAGAATTTTCTAGATATGCAATCTTATTACGGGGGTATCTTTTTATAACAAATCTCTTTGCCTGACTTTCATTATTAGCATCTGGTGGAATAATAATTTCTTTATAAAAAATTTCTCCAATATTTCCACCAGCAAAAGGAGAAACCTCTCCATCAGCTATTATTTCTATACTACCTGTATCTTTCATGTTTTTTACTTATCCAACAATACACCTCTTGTATATTTATTACTTGGTCAAAAATTATCCACTTATATTTTCTTTTTCTTCATTATTATTTTGCTCTATGTTTTCAGATATTTTATTTTCCTCAAAAATTGGCTCTTCCTGTGATTCGCTAAAAACAAACATTTGTTTTTCAATTAATGCCAAAAGTATCAAAGAAAATCCAACAACAAACTGAATGATCGTTTTCCATAGATGTGGAATACCTATAAGAGGCAAAAGAAATATTATAACTCCACCAATCATGACCCATTTATAATGTTTTTTCATGAGGATAGTATACCCTATTTCCCATTAACTAAAACAACAAATTCTCCTCTTATTTTTTCTTCATTATTTTTTAAAAATTCCTTCACTTCTGTTGGTGTACCTCCAATAACTTCTTCATATATTTTTGTTAATTCACGAGCAATTACAACCCTTCTCTCTGGCATAAATTTTTCTAAAGAATCTAAAGTTTTCATAATTCTGTGTGGTGATTCATAAAAAACTGTTGTTCTTTCATTTTTAGCAATTTCTTTAAATAAAGTTTCTCTACCTTTCTTATGTGGTAAAAATCCAAGAAAAATAAACTCAGAGGCAGGTAAACCGCTTATAGAAAGAGCGGCGATAACGGCGCTTGGACCAGGAATAGATACCACCTTAATATCAGGAAGAGTTTCTTTTACTTTTTGAATTAATAAAATTCCGGGATCAGAAATAGTTGGTGTACCTGCATCAGAAACTAGAGCAATATTTTTCCCTTCTTCTAACAGAGAAAGTATTTTATCTATCTTTGATAATTTAGAATGAACATGATAACTCATTGTATCTGTATTAATAGAAAAATGATTCAAAAGCTTTCTTGTTGTCCGAGTATCTTCACACAAAATTACATCAACATTTTTAAGTGTTTCAACTGCGCGAAAAGTTATATCGCCTAAATTTCCTATTGGAGTTGCTATTACGTAGAGTGTGGACATGGATATTTTTGTTCAACCTTGGAGGTTGAACAAAATTAATTAAAACTATAACAAATATTAACCAAAACTTCATACTCTATTTTTTACTATATACCTCAGACCAAGTTCTATCCTAATATGTACACACAACCACATACCAAAGTCATCGAGTACCTCTTGTGGTACGGAAACCGCGATTACGGATACACCAGCCGTAACCTCGTCCCACTCGTTCCATTGAACGCCGTAAGCTATCCTGAAATCATAGACCTCTTGAAAGACGCGGACTCGTCGCTAGGTGGATGTGCTGCCTTACAAGAGCTTGCTCTACGCCTCTATCCCGACAAGATTGGAATCCAGACCCTCAACCAATGGTTGAAGTTTGGCCGTCCTCGGGTGAAGAGGTTGTCGAGTATTCTACTGGAAGGCCACCACAAAGCGGCAGTTGCGCACTTTCGGAGTATGATCATTGAAGCCCAAGGAGATTACTAATGACTGGATAGGTGCATCGCGTTCGCGCGCGGTGCACCTTGGTTTTTTTATTTTTCTAAATCTGCCAATATAATTAAACCTTCATATATATTATCAGCACTCTTGCTTTTATTATCATCAAATTCTATAGATATATAATCAGGTTTAACAAATAACCTCTGACCACCAGGAAAGCCATTATACTCATCTTTATGCCCGCCATTTACGTCATATAAAATAGCTTCAAAAAGACTATTTAAGGCATTCCTTAGCTCAAATGGTGCAATAACATTACTTTCAAAAATAATTTTAGGATAACTATCTTTATCAGAACCATCAATTACAAAATTAAATGAGACCTGAAGCGGCTCATCTGACAAAAAACTTCGAATCTCTATAGACACTGCCTTCATAGAAAACCCAAGTCTCTGCATTTCTTCTGTAAATGTATTTTGACCAATTATTTTATCTGCAGAAATAGTTTCTCCTGTTACGTATGTAAGTGGCGGAAAGCCTTCCCATCCACCATCTCCACCTTCTATTACAAAAGGAGGTTTACTGCCACCTCCAGATCGATCTCTTATTTTATCCCTGAACATAAAATTATCTTAGCATTTCTAACTTAATCTCTTTATCAACTTTTCTCTTATTTTATCAAACTCACCATGTGACATGACAAGAACAACATCTCCCTTCTTTATATTTGGAACAATATCATTTAGTAATTCTTCAGTTTTATTATAAGACTGTACCTGAGGTCCACGTTTTGATATTTCTGAAGTTATATAATCAAGATTTATACACTCTTCTGCTATTTCCCCATTTCCCAACTTTGGCATTTGTATACAAACAAAATCAGCAGAATCAAAAGCTTTAATATATTCTTCTTCAAAAATTTTCTTTCTACTTGAACGAGTTGATGGTTCAAAAATTGCAATTAATCTTTTATTTGGATACTTTGTTTTTATACCTGCAACAGTAACATTTACTGCTGTTGGATGATGAGCAAAATCATCAATAACAGTTACACCATTTACCTCTGCAATTATCTCCTGCCTTCTTTTCATTCCCTTGAAAGTAGCTACTGCTTTTTTTATATCCGCAAAAGCAATACCTTCAGCGTAAGCCAAACTAGCAGCACCTAAAATATCAAATACGTTATGCTCGCCAGAAAGTTGAGTTTTAATAGTTCCTAACATTTCTCCTTTAAAAATAAAATCGAAAACCTGAAACTCTCCTTCTTGTCTTAAATTTTCATAATAAACATCAGACTCTTTTTCTGCACCATAAAAATGAACTTTAGCTTTTGTATATTTTGTAAAATCTCTAAACAATCCATAAGTATCACTCAAGAACAAATGTCCATCTTCTGGTAAATCTTCTACAAAAAATATAAAGGCTTGTTTGTAACTATCAAAAGAATCATAAATATCCATATGATCTAACTCTAGTGAAGTTATAATCGCGCTACTTGCACCATAGTGTAAAAACTTAGGTCCTTTATCAAAATAACTAGTGTCATATTCATCACCCTCAAAAATTGCGTACTTACCACTACCAAGTTTATAACCAGTATCTTTACCTTGTGGAACACCGCCAATCATATAGCCAGGATCTTTACCCGCAACCTCAAAAATATGAGCCAACAATCCAGTTGTTGTAGTCTTACCATGCGTTCCTGCAACAACTAATCTTCTAGAGTTTTGAAAAATATATTTAGTTAATGTTTCAGGAAAAGATACTTGAGGAATATTTTTCTGACGAGCATATGTAGCCTCTGGGTTATGCGAACGAACAACATTTCCAACAACAACCAGATCAGTATTATTAATATTTTCTTTTTGAAAATTACCTATATGCAAATTTATTCCTAAACTTTCTACCATAGTAGATACTGGAGGATAACATTGTTGATCAGAACCGCTCACTTCAAAACCTTTATCCTTAAGTAGTCCAGCAAGCTGACCCATGCCTGTACCACAAACACCAATAACATGAACTTTTTTAGGGGATTCTGGTAACTTTGGTTTATTAGAAATAAATTTTAATATTTCTGGATCTGTTATTTTTTTGTTGTAATAGTTTATGCTGTCCATTTTAAACTCCTTTAATTACCTCAATATCTGCTCCAATTTTATTTAACCTTTCTGCAATCTCTTCATAACCTCTTTCTATTGTATAAACATTTCTAAGAACTGATGTGCCCTTTGCGCCAAGCATCGCCATCAAGATTATCATTGCAGGTCTTAATGCTGGCGGGCACACAACTTGAGCTGGTCTAAGTTCAGTTGGTCCATTAACTAAAACTCTATGAGGATCTAGAAGATTTACTTGAGCACCTAGTCGATTAAGTTCTGTAAAATATATTGCTCTGTTTTCCCACATCCAATCATGAATCAATGTTTGCCCTTCTGCTTGAGTAGCAATAGTAACAAAGAAAGGAAGGTTATCAGAATTAATTCCAGGATAAGGTAATGCATGAATCTTATCGACCGGTGCAACAAGTTTTGATTTATGTATTGTGACATCAACCAATTTTGTTTTTTCATTTAACGATAAATACTCTTTTGATAAATCAAATTTTAATCCCATTTTCTTTAATCTATATAATTCAAGTTTTATGAAATCTATTGGACAACGAGTAATTTTTAATTTTGATTTAGTTACAATTGCAGCAGCGATAAACATCATTGACTCTATCGGATCCTCAGAACAAAAATATTCAACATCTTGGTTTATTTCTCCATTACCATTAATAATAAGAGTAGAAGTACCAATACCCTCAATCTTTACCCCCAACTTTTCAAAAAAGAAACAAGCTTCCTGAACTTGATAGTTTGAAGAAGCAAAATAAATTTTTGTTTTACCTTTTATACCAGCAGCTGCAATTATTGCATTTATAACAGCAGTATCTCCAGCTTCATACATTACAATTTCTGCTGGTGATAATTTTTCATAAGAAATTTTATACTGACTATCTTCTGTAATTATAGAAACACCAAGGTCCTCAAGAGCATATCTATGTGCAGCGATTGTTCTGTTACCCATTTTACAACCACCAGCATTTGGAATATTAAATCCTTTTAGATGATGTATAAGTGCTCCAATAAACATTAGAACAGAACGAGTTTTAACAGCTGCTTGTACATCAATCTTACCCATCGCAAAACGTTTAGGAGTTTGAATAACAAGAGTATTTCCTGTTTGCCATTTTATTGAAACACCAATACTTAGCAATACTTCTATAATTCTGTTAACTTCTTCTATTTTTGGAATGTTGTGAAGTGTAGTCTTGCCCTTATTTAAAAGTGCACTAGCGATAAGCGCCATCGCACCATTTTTAGAAGTATTTGTATCAATAGAACCAGAAAGCTCTCTTCCTCCAGTAACACGAAAGTCTACAGAATCTTTAAGGGAAATTATTTTGTAATCTAAAACATTACTAATTTTAGAAAGTTCTTGTGTAGTAAAGTTTTGACCACCGCGCTCCATTCTAGCTACAGCACTTTGAGACGTACCTAAAAGCTTAGCAAACTCTATTTGAGTTAAGCCCCTCTTTTGACGAAGAGATTTTATAAAGTAACCAATTTTTTCATGGTCGGTTTTATCGTGTACTTTAGTCATTTATTGAGTATATCACATGTGATATACTGGACAAATACACAGCCTATGGAAATAGAAGAATATAAATCACTAAAAGACTTATCATCAATGAAAATTGGTGGAACAGCTAGATATTTTGGAATAATAAATACCATTAAAGATGTTGAGTTTTTAGACAAATTATCCAAAGAGAAAAATATTCCATTAACAACAATCGGAAGTGGCACCAACTCTATTTTTAAAGATGGAGAGCTTAATCATGTTTTAGGTTTAATGAATATAGAAGGTATTCGAATAATAAAAGATTTTGGTGATCGTGTACAAGTTGAAGCTGGTGCAGGAGTACTCTGGGATGATTTTGTTGATTGGGCTGTGGAACATAAACTCTCAGGAATCGAGGCAATGTCTGCAATACCAGGAACATGTGGTGCATCACCTATACAAAACATAGGAGCATACGGAAGTGAACTTGCAGATACATTTGTAAATGTAAAAGCATATGACAGAGAAACTGCGAGCTTAGTCTTATTAGGATTAAATGATTGTAAATTTTCTTACAGAGATAGCATATTTAAACATTTAAAAAATAGATACATTATCACTTCCCTAACACTTGAACTTTCTACAAAAAGTCCAGAATTACCAAAATATAAAGATGTGCAAATGTATTTTCTTGGTCAAAATAAAAAGCCTTCACTAAAACAAATAAGAAAAGCTATTATTGAAATCAGAAAAAGAAAATTACCTCAACCAGAAATAATACCCAATGTTGGATCTTTTTTTAAAAACCCAATAGTACCCCATCATGAAGCACAGAATCTGTTACGAAAATATCCAGAAATGCCCCACTTCGAAGAAGACAAAGATCACGTAAAGCTTTATGCTGGATGGTTTATAGAACAAGCAGGCTTTAAGGGCGCTGAAATAGGGCCTATAACATGCTATAAAGACAATGCCCTAGTGCTTACTTCCCCTAAAGATGCTACATTCAAAGAGTTAGAAGAAGCTTATAAAAAGATAATTAGAAAAGTAAAAGAGACCTTTGGTATAACATTAGAAATGGAGCCAAACATTATCGGATAAAAATATTATGGAACCTATTAAATACCCAGTAAGACTAAACAGATACCTTTCATTAAAGGGTTATTGTGGTCGTCGTGAAGCAGACACTTTTATAGAAAGAGGTCTAGTTAAGATAAATGGAAAAGCGGCAAAGCTAGGACAAAAAGTTTTAGAAAACGATAAAGTAGAAGTTCTAGGTAAACTTAAAAGACTAGAAGAAACTTATGCTTATTATATTTTCAATAAGCCTGTAGACATCGTAGTAGAGGAACCACAAGGAAAAGAAGTTAGCGTTAAAGACATTTTCCCAACAAAAGAAGAAGTAGTGCCAGTTGGTCGTCTTGATAAAGACTCTGAAGGTTTAATGCTTTTAACAAACGACAAGAGAGTCATAAAAAAAGTTACAGAACCACAGTATGATCATGAAAAAGAATATGTCGTAACAGTAGATAAGCCGGTCACTCAAACTTTTTTAAACAGAATAGCTAAAGGTATCGACATAGAAGGATATTTTACAAAACCTGCTAAATCAGAAAAGCTAGATGAAAGAGTTTTCTCTATTGTTTTAACTGAAGGTAAAAAACATCAAATCAGAAGAATGTGTGCAGCTGGTGGTTATCAAGTTAGAAAACTTAGAAGAACACGTATCATGCATCTAAAACTTGGTGGATTAAAGAAAGGCGAAGGAAGACCCCTAACAGATTTTGAAAGAAATGTTTTGCTTAAGTCAGCTGGATTGGTTTAAAAATAAATTTTAAAATAGAAAGATATGCAAGAAGGTTTAGAAAGAATATCACTAGACGAGGAAATAATAGAAAACCCAATAACTCAAATATCAGAGGTTGCTGATGATATTGAAGGCTTATTAGAAAGGGGTGACGTTTTAGAGATTATAAAAAGTGGAGAATTTACTAGATATATAGGAGATGACGCTTCAGGAAGAATACCTGCGTTAATGTTTTGGGAGTGTGCAAAAACAATAAGAAGAGGTTTAAGACAAGATAAGATTCCTACTCTTAACTTTATAGCGACAGATAGAGAAGGAAGAAATTCAGATCAAATAGAAGATTTTGTAAAAGAGTGGGATAGAACAAATAAAATATTAATTATTACTGAATATATAGGAACCGGTAAATCACTACTTGATTTATGTACAGAACTTAAACTTGCAGGCTTTGAATTACAAATACTTGCTTTATGCGGATCAAATAATATTGCCATAGACTATACTTCCCTAGATATTCCAATTATTAAAGGTACCCCTACTGCAGTACCTAGTATTTATAAAGCATGGAGGTTATCAGGAGTATCGAAAGAGAGAGGAAAATTATTCTCTAGAAGGCTTATTTATGAACAAAAACTAGTTAATGCAGCACATAGCCAAGCGCTTGTATATGGAAGAAATATTGCGAGAAGAGTGCTGAGGAAAATATCAGATTAGTTAGTGTAAAAATAAATTTTTACTCACCTGAAACTTCTGGAGTTTCTGGAGTTTCTTCAAAAACCTGTTCTTCTACTATAATTTCTTCTTCGGTTATTGTTTCCTCTGATGTTGTATCTTGTGGGTTGGTTATTGTTTCTTCTTCTATATTTGTTTCTTGTTGATTGGTTATTGTTTCTTCTTCACTTACTTCTTCTGGCTCTGACTCCGGAGTTGGTACATAAACAGCAGTATTAGTATCCTGAAGTAATTCTTTCAATTGAGCCTCATTGACACATGTTTCCCCAATACAGATGTAGTCTTTAGCTTTTAAACCAGAAACTTCGAGTATTTTGTCTTTTAGTGTAGTAGCGAAGCTATCCATCTTCGCACTCAACTCTTGCACAGCCTTAATCACAACTGACACCAGGTTTCCATACGACACTGTTTTTTGTCCGTCTTCTCCGTAGACTACTTCAGGTATTATTGTTTCCAGTTCCTGTGCAATGAATCCTATATCTCTTTGTCCGTTTGACTTGAAGTTGTAACTACGTGGTTGTAAAGATAATAGTGTGTCTAGTCCATAATTTAAATCTGTTATGTTTTCTTTGTATGCAATATCAGATGCGCTAGTCCAGACACCGTTTGCTGCTAGTGTCGCTGTGTTTCCTGAACCTCCTTGAAAGCTCAGCACTTGAGAGGTGTTCATAAAAATAGCTCTGTTGTCACCATCGGTGGCTGCGAGAAAGATACCGCCCAATAAAGTATTAACAGACTGAGTAATAGAAAGTTTAGCTGCGGGTGTAGTACTTCCAATACCGACATTTCCAGAATCAAGAATAGTAAACAGTGGCAAGCCTGAGGAGTTAGCAGTTTGAAAATTTAAGCCTGTTGTAGAACCTGCACCTTGTACAGAAAGTGTAGCAAGAGGTGTTGTGGTGCCCACACCGACCCTACCACCACTTATAGGAGATGAAGATGTAATAGTGCTTGAGTTAATACCTGTTGCATATAGAACTCTACCTATGTTTAGTTGATTTACCGCACTATTTGAGACTCCTTGACCTATAGCAATACTATCACTAAATCCTCCAGTACTTGTATAGTTACCAATAAGAATTGATGATTTGTTACCAGTTGTGTTATTAACCGTATCGCCTAAACCAGCTGAGCGACCTATGAATATTGAGTTAGCTGCATTTGTTGCACTGGTTCCTGCATTGGTGCCTAAGAAGTTTGAGTTAGATGCATTTGTTGCAATAGATCCGGCAATTTCTCCTAAGAAGTTTGAGTTGTTTGCACCTGTTGCACTATATCCTGCACTTTGACCAAAGAAGTTTGAGTATCTTGCATTTGTCGCACCATAACCTGCATCTTGCCCAAAAAAGTTTGAGTTAGATGCATTTGTTGCAATTTGTCCTGCATTTATACCAAAGAAGTTGGAACGGACTGCATTTGTTGCACCATTTCCTGCATTTTGACCTAAGAAGTTTGAGTTGTTTGCACCTGTTGCACCAGATCCTGCACTTTTTCCTAGGAAATTTGAGTTGTTTGCATTTGTCGCACCTTGTCCTGCTTGGTATCCAAAGAAGTTTGAAAGGGTTGCATTAGTTGCGCTTTGTCCTGCACTTTGACCAAAGAAGTTTGAACGGATTGCATTAGTTGCGCTAGACCCTGCATTACTTCCAATAAAAAGTGAATTTGAAATAGCAGTATCAAATAATGTACTATTTAAAGAGAATGAACCTGAAACATTCAAGGCACCGTTAATTGTCGCGGTATTACCATAACGCACATTCGGTATAACATTTTCTCCAAAACTAAAGCAGACACTATCACATCCATCATCAGTAAAATTTGTATTTGTAGTATCGTAATAGTAGTCACTATTGTAACCAAAAATATCATTATATTGATAAATTACTCTATAACCATCAGCACCCACAGAAGGGCTCCAGCTGTAGTTTACAGAAAAATTTTGTCCAGGCTGAATTTGGTCAGTCACCTGTGCCGAAATTAACGCTGTTGCGTGTCCAGAAGAATAAACTCTACCGTTTATAGTGTTTTTGTATGCATATACTTTTATGCCGAATACATAAATAGGGGCTTCGTTATCCCACTCATAAGGAGCTACATATAAACCAGAGTCAAGAACAATACTTGCACTACCGTTAGTTGGTGCACTAACGGTACCTAAATCAGTACCCGTCACAACCAAATTACCTACTGTTGTTGTACCTTGAGTTGTAAGACTTCCTGTGTATGAACCGTTACCGACGACTACTAGTTTCTCTTGAGGCGTTGTTGTGCCGATGCCAACGTTGCCTGTAGTATAATCAACAAACAAATCATCAGTGTTGATTGAGAAATCTCTACTTGAGCCTGCTCCAGTTAAATTAAGATTACCTGTTGACCCTACTGTTGCTGACCAGTAGTTAGAAGTGTCGTAACCAAGACGTAGTTGTTCTGTGGTTGAGATGGTGTGGAGTTTGGCAGAAGGTGACGTTGTACCAATCCCGACATTACCACTACTTGTAACAGTAAACAAAGTATTGTTGCTTGAATCAAGAACATTGAAGAGATTAGCAACTTGTCCTGCCATACCTTTGATGGTAAGTACTGCTTTATTAATTGCAGTTGAAAGCATAGATA